>Ga0164294_10000240_pt1 | contig 51627 bp, 46 predicted proteins | sample GEODES005metaG_FD_111479 | JGI IMG/M metagenome (GOLD analysis project Ga0164294, IMG submission 111479) | Oligotrophic lake water microbial communities from Sparkling Lake, Wisconsin, USA - GEODES005 metaG | ecosystem: Environmental > Aquatic > Freshwater > Lake | place: USA: Sparkling Lake... | reverse complement strand
TCAACATCACCAACGCTCACGAGCTCGGTGGTGGACTCCCCATCTACACCGGCCCCGGTTTCGTTACCGCGGACAACGTAGACAAGGTCATGGAACTGGTCGCAGCAGGTACGCGCTAGTCTCTAGCATTACAAAAGGGGGCGGCTGGCGCAGGGAAACCGGTGCCAGCCGCTCTCCTTTATTCTTAGAAATATCGAACGAGAAAGGTGAAGTCAACGATGACCGCCGTAAAAACAGATGAACGCGTTCAGCGCATCTCACTATTCACCAAAGCACTTCGCCGCCCCGAACTGGGTGCCCTCATCGGAGCGCTTGTCATTTTTACTGTCTTCGCCGTCGTTGACACGACGGGGCAGTTCGCACAACTCCAAGGCGCCGCGGGTTGGACCAAGTTCGCCGCCCCCATCGGAATCGTCTCAATTTTCGTCGCGCTGCTGATGATTGCCGGAGAGTTCGACCTCTCGTCGGGTGTCATGGTCGGTTCTGCGGGGCTCCTCTTGGGAAACCTCATCAGCGAAGCCAACATGGGTGTGTGGCCAGCCATCCTTACGACTCTCGTGTTCGCGGCATTCGTCGGACTCGCCAACGGGTATCTGGTAATCAAAACAGGGCTGCCGTCATTCATCGTGACGCTCGCGACCTTCTTTGTCCTTAAGGGCATGAACCTCGCCGTCACGAAACTCATCACGGGCACTGTTCGCGTCGATGGCGTAGACACGGGCGAGGGCTTCGAGACCGCTCGGAGTTGGTTTGCAACAAAGATTGAGTTTGGGGGCGCGTCGTTCCAGGTCTCGGTGATTTGGTGGATTGGTTTCACCATCTTTGCGACCTGGCTGTTGACCCGAACCACGTTCGGAAACTGGATTTTCGCTTCCGGTGGTGACCCCAACGCCGCGCGTAACGCTGGCGTCCCTGTTGCTCGAACCAAAATCACACTCTTTGTTTTGACCTCGGTTGCGGCCGCGCTTGTCGGCTGCATGACGCTTCTCGAACTGCGAGGTATGCAGGCGGGGCAGGGAATTGGACAAGAGTTCTACTACATCATCGCTGCGGCGGTCGGTGGAACGCTCCTCACCGGTGGTGCGGGTTCTGCAATCGGCGCTTCGATCGGGGCCATCATCATGGGATTTGCCGCCATCGGCATCCCTTACGCACTGTGGGACCAGGACTGGGTATCGACATTCCTCGGTGTCATCCTCTTCCTGGCAGTGCTGGTCAACACCTGGCTGTCGAAGCAGGCGAAGGGAGCCCGCAAATGAGCGCCAAGAAATCCGCTGATCCGATCCTCGAACTCAAGGGTGTCGGAAAGTCCTTCGGGAACGTCGTCGCACTTCGCGATGTCGACATCGCTGTGTTCCCCGGACAGGTCACCTGTGTTCTGGGTGACAACGGCGCAGGGAAATCCACCCTCATCAAAATCCTGTCGGGAGTGCACAAGGCGAGCGAAGGTGAATTCCTGATCTCGGGGCAAAAAACCGAGTTCAATTCGCCGCGTGACGCAATGTCGAAAGGAATCGCGACGGTGTTCCAAGACCTCGCCACGGTTCCGTTGATGTCGGTTTGGCGAAACTTCTTCCTTGGGAATGAACCAAAGAAATGGTGGAAGCCACTCGGAATTCTCGACACGAAGTTTGCGAAGGAAACCGCCAAGGCCGAACTCCTCAACATGGGAATCGACCTTCGCGACACAAACCAGGCGATCGGCACCCTCTCGGGTGGTGAACGTCAGGCCGTTGCGATCGCCCGAGCGGTCTACTTTGGCGCCAACGTGTTGATTCTCGACGAACCGACGAGCGCGCTCGGTGTTCGCCAATCGGGAATTGTGCTCAAATATATCCTCGCCGCGCGTGAACGCGGGGTCGCGGTGATTTTCATCACCCACAACCCACACCACGCGTTCCTCGTTGGCGACCACTTCTACCTGCTCAACCGTGGTCGCATGATCGCGTCGTTCGTGCGTGAAAAGGTGCAGCTCGACGAGTTGATTCAGGCGATGGCGGGTGGAGCCGAGCTCGACACGCTGACCCACGAAATCAGCGTCATCCGTCAGGATTAGGTTCGAACACAGCAAAGCGGCGTGGGGAAACCTGCGCCGCTTTCTGATTAAACGGTTATTTCTCAACCAGGGTGACTTCGAACGAATACAGGTCGGGCCGGTAGTAGTGCGAAGCGTATTCGATGCCGACCCCCGAGTTGTCGAAGGCCGCACGCTCCATCGTGAGCAGCGCTGCGCCGCGATCGATATCGAGGAGTCCGGCTTCTGCGGCGTTGGCGGTGCGTGCACCAATTTTTTGCTTAGCGACGCGGATTGTGACCCCACGGCCTCGAAGGATTTCGTAAAGCCCCGTGACGGACAGCTCACCTTCAGAGATGTCAAGGAAGTGTTCGGGCAACCAGTTCTCGAGAACCGCGACGGGCACGCCGTTGGCGATACGAAGTCGGCGGATGTGCAACACAGGCGATCCGATGGGAACTCCTAGGCGATCGGCCACCGTGTCGTTCGCCTTGTCCGCAGAGTAGAACAACAGTTGCGTCGTGGGTTTCCGTTGACCTTTGTTGAGGTCATCAAATAGCGACGTTAACTCGAGACCGCGCGTGACTCGGCCATGGACCACCTGTGTTCCAACACCGCGACGTCGGACCAGAAGTCCCTTGTCAACGAGGTCCTGAATTGCGCGACGGATCGTCGGCCGGCTGAGGCTGAGGCGTCCAGCGAGGGCGACTTCGTTTTCGAGTCGAGCCCCGGCGGGAAGAGCACCCTCAATAATCGCTTTTTCGATTCGTTGCTCAACTTGGTAGTAGAGGGGAATTGGGCCAGAGCGCTCAAGGTCAGCAAACAGGTTTGCCATGACGTTGTCGTTCATGTCTCACCCTCCCGCAAGCGAACAAAAGTGCCGTGTTGTCACATTGTACGAACAAATAGACAAACCTCGCATATGTAACGCTACGCTGGCGAGATGCGCTCTGTTCGGCTTTACGTTCCCGCTGTATTCGCGATGGCTTTTTGGGCCACAAACTTCGCTTTTGCGCCGGTGGTGTTGGAATCTATCGGACCCATCCAATTGACTGGGATGCGCTGGTTCATTTCTCTCATCGCACTGGTTCCACTCGCCATGATCATGGAGAAGGCGACCCGCGCTGTCATTGTTAGCGAGTGGAAAACCCACGTTGTGCAAGCGCTGCTCGGCTACGTCGGATACACCCTGCTTCTCTATTACGCGCTCGGCGTGACCTCGCCCGTGACCGCCGCTGTTCTGATTTCGCTCAATCCCGCCACGATCGCCATTGCCGCTCGGTTCGTTCTTAACGAAAATTTGTCCACGCGAACAGTGATCGGAATCGCGATTTCGTTTGTTGGCGCTGTCATCGTCGTGTTGGGAACAGGAATCGCGGGAGAGTTCACGGTCTCGTACGGTGACGTGCTGGTGCTTGTGGCCATCGTCTTGTGGACCGCCTATTCGATGGTGTCCCCGCGCATCACAACGCCGCCCATCACGGCGACTGCCGTCCACGCGGGCATTTCAGGAATCATCATGATTCCCGTGATGGTCATCGACATCGCCCTGGGAAACGGCGCATGGCTACATCTTGACGGGTTCGATTGGCTCGGCATTCTGTGGGTTGGGTTCATCCCCTCCGCCGGAGCGTACTTCCTCTGGAACATTTCGTCCGGCCTCATCGGACCCACGCGAACCGGTGCTTTTCTCAATCTGATCCCCGTTTTCACGGCACTTCTCGTCATCGCCGTCGGCGGTTCGGTAACTCCCACCCAACTCGCTGGCGGAGCTCTTGTGTTGATTGGTGTGACCTACGCGAATCGCACCGCGCGAGCCGCTCGGTGACCCTCGCTTAGACTTGCCGAATGGCTCTTTCCATCGGTATCGTCGGACTCCCCAATGTGGGAAAATCGACTCTGTTCAATGCGCTCACGCGCAACAACGTTCTCGCAGCGAACTACCCGTTCGCGACAATCGAGCCAAACATCGGTGTGGTCAACCTGCCGGACCCGCGCCTCGATGTCCTCGCCACGATATTTGGAAGTGAGCGAATCCTTCCCGCGCCAGTCTCGTTTGTCGACATCGCCGGAATTGTCAAGGGTGCATCAGAGGGGGAAGGACTCGGGAACCAATTCCTCGCCAACATTCGTGAGTCGGATGCCATTGCCCAGGTCGTGCGCGGTTTTGCGGACAACGATGTCATCCACGTTGCGGGCAAAGTTGACCCCAAGGACGATCTCGAGACCATCAACACCGAATTGATTCTTGCTGACCTGCAGACCCTCGAGAAAGCCATTCCGCGTTACGAAAAAGAGGTCAAGGGCAAGAAAATGGAGCCCGACGTCCTTGCCGCGGCGGTCGAGGCGCAGAAAATTCTTGATGCAGGGCAAACGTTGGCGCAGGCGAAGTTCGATGCGAGCCCGATCCGCGAACTCGGATTGCTCACGGCCAAGCCAATTCTGTACATCTTCAATGTCGACGAAGCAGTCCTCACCGACGACACGCAGAAGGCGGCACTGGCTGCACTCGTTGCACCCGCGATGGCGGTTTTCCTCGACGCCAAGGTCGAGAGCGAATTGATCGATCTCGATCCGGCCGACGCCCGCGAACTACTGTCGTCGATGGGTCAGACCGAGAGCGGGCTCGACCAGCTCGCGCGTATCGGATTCGACACGCTTGGACTACAGACGTATTTGACCGCTGGACCGAAAGAGGCGCGCGCGTGGACCATTGGTAAGGGATGGAAAGCGCCGCAAGCCGCCGGTGTCATCCACACTGATTTTGAAAAGGGATTCGTCAAAGCCGAGGTTGTTGGTTACGCGGATCTCGTCGAGTGCGGATCGGTTGCGGAAGCCCGCGCGAAGGGCAAGGCCCGAATCGAGGGCAAGGACTATGTCATGAACGATGGTGACGTCGTCGAGTTCCGATTCAACGTTTAGCTTCCCGCCGGGATTTTCCATGAACGTCGGTGCGAATTTCCCGACTAATGAGGGTGAATCGGATTAGTATTAAGGCATGGAAATCAACTGGCGCGGGGCTGTCGTTTGTGGGGTGGTGCTGATTCTCACAGGATGTTCGAACGCGTTACCAGTGGGAACTCCGTCGGCAATTCCGGAACCAAGCACTTCGCCGACATCGACAATAATCGCTGAGCCCGTGGATGCCACAGAGGCGTTCCGCGAAATCGCACACGCCAGTTGCGACAAAGCGAGTGCCGAGGGTGTCGTAGAAAGCGGCTGGGACGGCACTCAAAAGGCCATTATGATTCCCAAATCGATTGCCTATAAAGACTTCAACGCCGTTTACGTTGGCGAGAACGGGGTTCCCGCGCTGATTTGGGAGACCGACAGTTTTGCCGCCTGCAACGCGTCGAATGCCTACTCGCTGGCGGAAGAAGCGGGCCAAGAAGTCGACCTTGGCCTCACCTTCAATGAAGCGGACGGGACTTTTCAAACGACTCTGGACCAAGGGCCTGACCAAGACCCCTTTGTCGCCACTTACACCGTCTCGAACGGGCTGATTGTGCAGCAACATATCGACGCTGACTGGGGCGAAACCACCGTCGAGGTTACCTACGGGATGCCGTCCGAAGAAGACATTGCGTTCCTGCAGACTGCGGTGGACGCGTTTCTCGCCGAAAACGGGTAGCAAAGTTTCATTTTTCGGAGGGGTAGGAAAGCCATGAGTGCTGCCGATATCGACGCCTACCTTGCCGCCATTCCGGAACCGAAAAAATCGACGTTGGAAGAGATGCGTCGCCGAATCCTTGCAATCGTTCCGGACGCAGAACAAAAGATTTCTTACCAAATGCCGGCCTTCGCGGTGGGCGGAAAAGTGGTGGCCGGGTTCGCGGCATTCACAAAACACCTCGCATATCTTCCCCACAGTGGCAGAGTGCTGAGTCAACTCGATCGCGAACTGACGGGTTTCGTTAGGACACTCGGGTCGTTGCATTTCGCGCTCGACGAGCCGTTGTCGGACGAACTCATCGCCGCCTTGATCGACGCAAAAATGCGTGTTCTTGAGAGCGACGGTGACTGGAAACGTCCCGAATAGGACTGGTCGCGAGTTGTCCACAGAGTCGTGTTGTGTCGCTGCCTCGGGAAAATTTTGTGATGTTATTGGCGCGAGGAGCGGGACTTACATGGAGCGTGGAGTCCCGCTCCTTCCACGTTGGTAGGGTGAACCCATGACAAAAACGGTTACCCAGTACCGCTCCTCGGTCTGGTTTGTGACCGTCTTCTCAATGTTCTTTGGTCGCGGAATTCTCAATGCCTCGTGGACGAGTCGCGGTCCGGATGTTCGCGACACACTCGGAGTGTCCACGGCCGATATGGGCATCATCGCTACTGTGTTCGCTGCCGGGGCAATCATCGGTGTCCTTGCGTCAGGCGCAATCATTGAGCGATATGGATCGCGCGCGATGGCCTTAGGAACCTACCTCGTGATGCCGATATCGCTTATTGCCGCAATTTTTGGGTTACAGACGCACTCCTTCATTGCCACAACCGTTGCTCTGTTCTTTTTCGGCCTGCCGTTTGGTGCGGCAGATTATGTGTCGAACATCGAGGCTTCCGAATTGGATCGCGAATCGGCAAAGAGCAAACTACCGATGCTGCATGGCGGCTATTCGATCGGAGTTCTCGTCGGCGCGTTGATCACCAGCCTCTTGATTCTTGCCAGTGTCCCGATCGAGATGCAACTGGTCGGAACGGCGGTGTTGATTGGCGGCTGGACCCTGTATCGAGTGTCTGGCTTGCCGAAACACCACGGCAAACATCCCGACCACGAAAGCGGTGTGAAAACCGTTCGAATCGTGCAGACGCCCGAAGGCCGCCGCCGCACCCACCTGATCTCGATTATCGCGTTCGTCTTTGTGTTCGCCGAGGGAGCTGCCGCGGTATTCATTCCACTGGCTCTGACGGAAGCGGGTCGTAGCCCCGCCGAGGCTGCGTTCGCGTACACGCTCTATTCGCTGGGCATGGCTTTCTCGCGAGTCGTGGGCGGTCGCATTGTCGACCGAATCGGCCGCCGGGCGGTCGTGTTGTATTCCTCGGTGCTGTGTGCTGTCGGGGTTGGGATTTTCACGTTCGCGCCGTTCGCTCCGGTCGAATACGTCGCCGTGCTCTTGTGGGGAGTGGGTGGTTCGCTGTCCATCGCAATGTCAGTTTCAGCTGTTTCGGATAACAAATCGACGCTTACTCAAGCACAAAGCACGCTATGGACCTGGGTGTACTTCGCCAATCTCGGAGTAGGACCCGTGCTGGGCGGAATCTCGATTGTGACCGGAATCTTTGGCGCGTTCCTCGTGCCGGTAATTCTGTTGGTCGGCGCGGCGTCGATCAGTGCCGTCACTCGCCCGGATCCAGAAGTGGCTCGCCCTTAACCGACGCGAACAGTGTCGCGTTGGTCCTGACTCTCCAGTGGTTTTGGCGTTAGACTTTGATCACAACTTAAGACGACCGCTCATCGATGCGGGAGAGACCGGTTTCGAGCCGGTCACCGAAGGAGCAAGCCTCCCCGCCAATCTCTCAGGTACGTGTACCGCATCGTCAGGTCACTCTGGAAAGCGAAGCCCAGGCTTCCGCCGTAGGGGAAAGTGTGCAACTCGCGCGAAACTCTCAGGCACAGAAACAGAGGGGGAGTCCCGTCGCCGATCGCCGGCAACGTGTCGACTTTCGGAGTCTTGGTGACTGAATCCCTCAAACTCTCTCCACTCGATGCAATTCATCGTGCACTCGGAGCGTCGTTCACTGATTTCGCTGGTTGGGATATGCCCGTCCGTTATTCGTCAGATCTCGCTGAGCATCACGCGGTTCGAACTGCAGCTGGAATTTTCGACCTCTCGCACATGGCCGAGATCTACATGGTCGGGCCGGGAGCCGGCGCGGCGATCGATTTCGCCCTCTCGGGAACGCTCTCGAACATCCCCCTCGGCCGTGCAAAGTACTCGCTCCTCCTGAACGATGAGGGGTGCATTCTTGACGACCTCGTTGTGTACCGCACGGGCGATGAAGAGTTCTTGGTCGTTGCCAATGCGGGAAATCGTTTTGTCGCCGTTGAGGCGATTCGCGAACGAGCACGCGGTTTTGAATGTGTGGTCCGGGACGATTCCGACACTGTCGCACTCGTCGCGATTCAGGGTCCGAACTCGTTCGACATCCTCGACAACATTGACGGGCTCGAGGTGGACGGCCTAGCGGAACTTGGCTATTACCGTTGCCTTTCGGCGACGTTCCGCGGTACCGCGGTGTTGATTGGCCGGACCGGCTACACGGGTGAAGACGGATTCGAGATCTACATCCCCGCAACGGACGCCGCCGAATTGTGGCGGGCCGCAACGGACGCCGGTGAGACTCGGGGGCTTCAAGCGTGCGGGCTCGCGTGTCGAGACACCCTTCGCCTTGAAGCGGGAATGCCGTTGTACGGTCACGAACTCAACACTTTTCTCAAGCCGGTTCAAGTCAACGCCGCCCGCGCAGTCGATCAGACCAAGGACAACTTCGTCGGACGGGACGGCGTCATGGCCGGGGTATCAGCAGGCGCCGCTGTCCTCGTTGGACTGCAATCGGACGGAAAACGAGCTGGCCGCGCCGACTACGCCGTTCAGTCGAATGGCCGCACGATCGGGACGGTGACGAGTGGCGCACTGTCACCGACCCTGGGTTACCCCATCGCTTTCGCGCTCGTTGAACCCGACTTTGCCGAACTTGGTAAGGTCGTCGACATCGATGTTCGCGGAACCGCAATTCCTGCAACCGTTGTTTCACTTCCCTTCTACTCTCGAAAGGCACGCGCATGAGCATTCCCGCCGAACTTCAATACACCAGTGAACATGAATGGGTTCGAATCGACGGCGATCTCGCTGTCGTCGGAATCACCCAGTACGCCGCCGACGCTCTCGGCGACATCGTCTACGTCGACCTCCCCAAGGTGGGTAGGGCCATCACCGCCGGCAGCGTCGTCGGCGAGGCAGAATCGACCAAGTCCGTCGGAGAACTGTTCGCACCCGTCTCGGGCGACATCGTCGAAGCAAACCAGTCCGTCGTCGACTCGCCCGAACTCGTCAACTCTGACCCGTACGGCACCGGTTGGCTGTTTTCGGTCCGTGTGTCGAGTCTTGGCGATCTCATTTCGGCCGACGCCTACGCTGCCCTGATTGCGGAGTAAAGAATGAGCGATTTCCGTAACCGACACATCGGCGTCACCGGGGACGCGCAGAGCGTCATGCTCGGCTCGTTGGGATATTCGTCGCTGGACGAACTGATGGACGCCGCTGTCCCGCCCGCAATCCGCCAAGAAACATTCCTGTCGCGCATCCCCGCGGCCGCCAGTGAACGCGAGACCATCGCCGAACTTCGCGCGATCGCCAACGAGAACACCGTGGGTCGCAACATGATTGGGCTCGGGTATTACGACACCGTCATGCCGAGCGTCATCAAGCGAAACATCTTTGAAAACCCGTCGTGGTACACGGCGTACACGCCCTACCAGCCCGAAATTGCGCAGGGCCGTCTCGAGGCACTCATCACCTTCCAGACAATGGTCTGCGATCTGACCGGGATGGGTACCGCGAATGCGGGCATGCTGGACGAGGCGTCCGCTTCGGCCGAGGCCATGCTCATGGCACGCCGCGTCTCTGGCAGCGAATCAAATGTTTTCCTTGTGGACGCCGATGTGTTCCCTCAAACCCGAGCTGTGCTTGAGACCCGTGCCGCACCAATCGGCGTCGTACTCAAGTTTGTTGACTTCGCCAACGGAGAAGCCGCTTCAGCGGTTGCCGACGGTGCCTTCGGCGCACTCATTCAATACCCCGGATCGTCTGGTCGCGTTCGCGACATTTCGGCGGACATCGCGGCAGTCAAGGGTGTTGGCGGCGTGACCGTCGTTGCGAGCGACCTGCTCGCGCTGAACCTTCTCACCTCGCCCGGTTCGCAGGGCGCCGAAATCGTTGTTGGTTCGTCGCAGCGCTTTGGCGTTCCGCTTGGCTTCGGGGGACCGCACTCGGCATTCTTCGCCGTGGCCGCGGGACTCGAACGGCAGATGCCCGGACGCTTGATCGGCGTCTCGCGTGACGCTGACGTTCGACCCGCCTATCGCTTGACTCTGCAAGCCCGTGAACAACACATTCGTCGCGACAAGGCGACTTCGAATATTTGCACGGCACAAGTGCTCCTCGCTGTCCTCGCCGCAATGTACGCCGTCTATCACGGCCCGGCCGGACTCCGTCAAATCGCGATCAATGTCTCGGAAAAAGCGAACCGTTTCGCTCGCCGCGCACAGGCCGCTGGTCACGACGTGGTCCACACCGATTTCTTTGACACCGTTCAGGTTCGGGTCCCTGGCAAAGCAGCAGCACTCGCAGCCACCGCCCATGCCGCGGGCTTGTTGCTTCACGTCGCGGACGCTGACACGATTCAGATCAGTTTTGATGAACTGTCCACGGGCTTCGCAACGGGCATTCTGGCTGGCGGCGATGACGTCCTGATCGACCCGATTTTTGGGCTCGCACCCGAAGCGGCATCGACCACGGTTGCCGTGGTTTCTGATACGGCCGTCCCGAGCGCACTCCTTCGTTCGGACGACATCCTCACTCACCCGGTGTTCAACACGTATCACAGCGAAACATCGATGATGCGTTTCCTCAAGCGCCTCGCGGACAAGGACTTTGCGCTCGACCGCGGAATGATTCCGCTCGGGTCGTGCACGATGAAGCTCAATTCGGCAACCGAAATGGAAGCCGTCACGTGGCGCGAGTTCGGCGGGGTCCATCCCTTTGCGCCGGCAGCGGACGTCGGGGGGTATCTCCTGCTCATCTCGCAGCTGGAAGAGTGGCTCACCGAACTGACGGGCTATGACACCGTCAGCCTCCAGCCGAACGCGGGAAGCCAGGGCGAACTCGCCGGTTTGCTCGCGATTCGTGGGTACCACCTGTCCCGCGGCGACGTTCACCGCGACACCTGCCTCATTCCATCGAGCGCCCACGGTACCAACGCGGCCTCTGCTGTTCTCGCGGGAATGAAGGTTGTGGTCGTGGCGTGCCGTGACAACGGTGACGTCGACATCGACGACCTTCGCGCCAAAATCGCCGAGCACGGCGACAATCTGGCGGCGCTCATGGTCACCTACCCGTCGACGCACGGTGTGTACGAGCATGGAATCCGCGAGATCACGGGGGCCGTTCACGACGCCGGCGGTCAGGTCTACATTGACGGTGCTAACCTCAATGCGCTTCTCGGATTCGCCCGCTACGGCGATATCGGCGGCGACGTCTCGCACCTCAACCTGCACAAAACGTTTGCTATCCCACACGGTGGAGGCGGGCCCGGAGTCGGTCCCGTCGCTGCGAAGGCTCACCTTGCGCCGTTCCTGCCGGGTCACCCGATGGCTCAAGCGACAGCCCACCCTGCGTTTGATTCGGCAACGGGCGGCAACGGACCGTTCGTCCACGCCGGTGGTCCGGTTGCGGCCACTCCCTTTGGAAGCCCCAGCATCCTGCCTATCTCGTGGGCCTATGTTCGAATGATGGGTTCTGACGGACTCCGCCAGGCGACCGCCGCCGCGGTGTTGTCGGCGAACTATGTCGCCGCGCGACTGCGCGAGCACTATCCCGTGCTGTACGCGGGTGAAAACGGTCTCGTTGCTCACGAGTGTGTTCTCGACCTCCGCCCGCTCACCGCGGAAACAGGGGTTACGGTCGATGACGTTGCGAAGCGATTAGTTGACTACGGTTTCCACGCACCGACGATGTCGTTCCCCGTCCCGGGAACGTTCATGGTCGAACCAACCGAGAGTGAAGACCTCGCCGAAATCGACCGATTCATCGAGGCGATGATCGGTATCAAGCGCGAGGCCGACGCGGTCGGCGCAGGCGAATGGCCTGCGGACGACAACCCGCTGGTCAACGCTCCGCACACCGCCGACAGCCTGATTTCCGGCGAATGGGCACACCCGTATTCCCGTGAGGTCGCCGCCTATCCGTTCCGTGGCGTCATCTCTGACACGGTCTCAGGTCTGTTCTCGCGAGCAGACCAGCTCAAGTACTGGCCGCCGGTCCGTCGTGTCGACGGTGCCTATGGTGACCGGAACCTTGCGTGTGCCTGCCCAGACCCATCGGCGTTTGCCGAGTAAGACAACACCGTCGGTTTCTTAGGCGAAAATGCCGGGCAACAGACCAATCGCGAGCGGGTAACCGACAAACGCAGCGGTGTCGATGATCACGTGCGCGATAACCAGCGGGGCGAGCCTTCGTTGCCACGCGTAGAGCGCCCCAAAAACAAGACCCATTGCGATGTTGCCGACGAACCCACCGAACCCTTGATACAAGTGGTACGTGCCGCGAAGAATGGCGGCTGCGGTAATGATGACCCACGGTGTCCACCCGAGCGACTTGAGCCGATCAAATAGGTATCCGACCACGATGACCTCTTCGCCGATTCCGGCGCGAAGAGCCCACAGGATGAGAACGGGAACGGTCCACCAGTGTGTGTCAAGAGCGGTGGGGACGACCGTCACTCCCAGGTTGAGGGCACGCGCGGCAAGGTAGACGCCGATTCCCGGGATGCCGATCAGTGCGGCGAGGCCAAAACCAACGGCAATCTCGTGTCGCATTTTCCGCCACGAAAAACCATCCGACCAACCGATGCCGAGAGCACCGAGGCGCGGCGGAGTATCTCGCCACACGAGCCACACGACGAGTGCGACGGGAGCGAGACCCGCGACGACGCCGAGCACCTGATAGATGAGGTCAAACAGTTCTTGAGTCGCAAGCGGCCGGTTGAGTGTCGCGGTTTGCTGCGACAGTGGTGTTGGTTGGCTCAGGCGATTCGCGATTCCAACGACGGAATAGAGTGCCGACATGCCGTAACTCAGAAGCAAAACGACGAGGATTTCCCACTTCGTGCGGGTCATTGGCAGTTCCTTTCGCCGTAATGCGAGATCAGAATTAGACGCTTACTAACCTAACCGTTTCATAGCGCTTGACATTTTGGGTCAAAAAAGTAATAGTCTGAACAGAACACGGGTATGGAACGCGCACCGCGCGGCCTTCAACCAACGTGCCCACCTAGGAGGAAATCAGTGAAAACCAAGCGAATTCTCGCTTCGGTAGCCGCCGTCGGAACGAGCGTCCTCGTTCTTTCCGGTTGTGCGCTTCCGTACCAATCAGAGGTCATCGAAGGGACGTCCATTTCGGTCGCCTGGAATGACATTGCATCGGAGTTCAACTCGGCATCGGCCAGCGGCAACAACGTCGCGAACTCGATCCCGTTGTACATTGCGAACTCCGGATTCAACTACTACAACGCGACACCGGCGCTTCAGTTACAAGAAGAGTTCGGTTCGTATGAAAAGACCAGCGATGAGCCGCTCACGGTCAAGTACACGATCAACGACGCTGTGAAGTGGTCAGATGGTGTCGCTGTTGACGGTGCCGACATGCTCCTCTCGTGGGTTGCTGGCTTCGGTTTCTTCAAGAACGCCGATGACTCGTACCTGTTCCTTCACGCTGCGCCTCGCGATGACCTCGCGTCGACCATTCCTACGGTCGATGGAAAATCTCTCGAGTTCGTCTATGACAAGGCCTACGTGGACTGGGAGATCAACTTCGGTGTCGGCGTCTCGGCGCATGGCACCGTCATGATGGCGTATCCCGAAATCACCGACGCTGCAGAAGCAAAAGCCAAGTTTATCGAAGCCGTCATGACTGGTGACGAAGCATGGCTCGCGCCCGTTGCAGAAGCGTGGAACACGGGTTACCAGATGACCGACGCATCCGCGGCGGACACTGACCCGACCACGGGTGCGGCGAAGAACCTGTTCCTCTCGAACGGTCCTTACCGAGTCGAAGAAGTTGTTGCCGACTCGTTCGTGACTCTCGTGGCGAACCCGCTCTACACCTGGGGCCCTTCGCCTAAGTACGAGCGCATCACGATTCGTGAAATCGCAGACCCCACCGCAGCAGTTCAGGCTGTTGACAACGGTGATGTTCAGGCAGCGTCGGGACAGCCCACGGCTGACCTGCTCGCGCTCGTCGAGGGACTCCAGAACGGATCCTTCGCTGGTGGTGACGAAGCTGCTTACGAGCACGTTGACCTCACCTTCAACAACGGCGGACCGTTCGACCCCGCGACGTATGACGGAGACGCTGCTACGGCTCTCGCAGTTCGCCAGGCATTCTTGCTGACGATCCCGCGCGACCAGATCCTCGAAACCATCATCAAGCCGCTGAACCCCAACGCTGAGCTTCGCAACTCGCTGTTGACGATCCCCGGATCGCCCAACTACGCGGGCATCGTTGCCGCCAACGGTTCGGACTTCTACTCGGGAACCGACGCCGAGCGCGTAGACAAGGCGACGGGCATTCTTGCCGACGCCGGAATCACGACGCCGATCGATGTCAAGTTCTGGTACCCCACGGGCAACGTACGTCGCCAGCAGGAACTCGAACTCATCCAGGCGAACGCCCTCAAGGCCGGATTCAACGTGATTGACACGTCGGAGCCGAACTGGGAGTTCACCGACCCGTCTGTCTACGAGATCAACCCTCACGACGCGGTCATCTTCGCATGGAGCTCGACCAGCCTCGCGATCACCGGTAACGACCAGCAGTACGGAACCGGCAAGCCATCGAACTTCCAGGACTACTCGAACACGACGGTTGACGAAAACCTGTCGGCGCTCGAGACGGAACTCGACCCCGCCAAGCAGGCTGAACTGCAGACTGCCGTCGAGGCTGCTCTGTGGGGCGACGCTGCGTCGCTGCCGATCTTCCAGTTCCCCGGTTTGACCTGGTGGGACAACGGACTGGCCGGCGTTGTCAACAACCCGCTGTCGCCGAACTACTTCTGGAACTTCTGGGAGTGGGCACCGGCTGCTGCAGCGCAGTAACCGTTTCACCGCATCAAGGCTGGGGTCGGGCGTGAAAACGCCCGGCCCTTCGCCGTTTAACTGCGTCGGTATACGCGGGTGCGGTGTAGGTGGCTAGTATTGGCACAGTAGTGTCAGCGTTCAACGATGCGGTTGTAGGCAGGAAGAGCATGCTCAGTTTTATCACTCGTCGCCTTGCGGCGACGCTCGCGGTGTTGCTCGTCGCGTCTTTTGTTGTCTACATGCTCACCGCGAATTCGGGAGACCCGCTCGAAGAGCTTCGAACGCAAAACGATCCAGCGTCGGTTGCGAAGCGAGCGACGCTCACCGAGAAACTTGACCTGGACACCCCCCCGTTCTTCCGGTATTTCAAGTGGCTCGGCGGAGCGGCGAGCTGTGTCATCGGCCAGTGCAATCTGGGTGTCTCGGTGATTCGCGGTGACGAACCGGTCGCCAGCGCGTTGGGTAACGCAATGCAATCGACGCTGTCTCTCGTGATTCTCGCGACGGTCCTGTCGATTCTGTTCGGTGTCGCGATCGGCATGACCACCGCACTTCGCCAGTACAGCGGCTACGACTACACCGTGACCTTCGCCGCCTTCATCTTTTATTCGCTCCCGATCTTCTGGGTCGCGGTTCTCCTCAAGGAATTCGGTGCGATTCGGTTCAATGAATTCCTGGGGGACCCGCACATCCCGTGGGGGATCGCTCTTGCGATTGGATTCGTCCTCGCGCTGGTGGTCCAAGCGGTCGTCGGCGGACACTTGCGGCTACGACTTCGGACGACGGGGATATCTTTCGCTCTCACGGCGGGGATTCTGATTCTTCTCGACATCACGCAGTGGCTGAAAAGCCCGTCGATTGGCATCGTCGGCGTCGCGTTTCTCGGGATCGGCCTTGGTGCCCTGCTGTTGTTCATGACGTCAAATCTGACGAAACGAACCCTGCAGTACTCGGTCGGAGCGACAGTCCTTGCGGTCGTCGCGATGTGGTACCCGCTTCAGTTCATCTGGTTCTATTTCAACAACCCCTTCGCTATTGTGCTCGTCGCGGTGCTCCTCGCGGGTCTCGGGGTGGCCGCCGGCTTCTTCCTCGGCGGAGATGACCGCCCAGAGGCGATGCGTGTCGCGGCGATTACGGGCGCTCTGTCCACCGCGCCACTCGTGCTGGACCAGATGTTCATGCGCTGGGGAGAGTACGTTCAGATCATTCCGCTGCGTTCTGGCGTGATTTCAACGATCGGCGCAAACACTCCGGTGCTCGCGAATAGTGAAGACACGTGGATGCGCATGCTCGACTCGTCGACACACCTCATTCTTCCCACTGCCGCGCTCATGATTATTTCGGTTGCCGGATACACGCGATACACCCGCGCAACGTTGCTCGAGGTCCTCAACCAAGATTATGTGCGCACAGCGCGGGCGAAAGGACTTCCCGAGACCACGGTCATCATGCGTCACGCGTTCCGCAATACGCTCATTCCGATTGCCACGATTGTCGCCTTTGACTTTGGTGCGGTAATCGGTGGTGCCATCATTACCGAACGAGTATTCGCCTGGCAGGGAATGGGCGCACTCTTCAACCAGGGCCTCCGTGAAGTCGACGTCAACCTCGTCATGGGCGTATTCCTCGTTACCGGAGTCGCTGCCGTCATCTTTAACATCCTCGCTGACCTAGCGTATTCCGCCCTCGACCCGCGTATTCGCATTACGGAGGCGTGATCATGGCGCGCAAAAAAGTAACCGCACCGAACACGGAACAACTCGCGTTGTCGGAGTTGACAATCGAGCAGCGACAGATCGAAGGGCTGAGCCTGTCGACCGTCGTCCGGCGTCGATTCTTTCAACACAAGGCTGCTGTCACGAGCATGATTGTTCTCGGAGTGATCGTATTGTTGGCGTTCACCTCGGTGGGAACCATCATCGGTGGCACTGGCCGACTGGCCGCAGACACTGCCAGTGGAGAAATCATTCTCGACGGTCTTCGTATTAGCGGGTGGTGGCCATTCGACTGGTATAAGAACTACCCCATTACGACGCCGGGTGGACTTCCGTCGTGGGAACACCCCTTTGGTCAGGACACCCTGGGCAAAGACATCTTCGCTCGTGTCATGCGCGGAATTCAACAGTCGCTGACGGTAGTGACGCTCATTGGCGTCCTCGCCACTGTTATCGGAGTGGTCGTCGGCTCGGTTGCCGGGTTCATTCGCGGGTGGCTTGACAGCCTTCTCATGCGCATCACCGATGCGATCATCATCATCCCCGGTCTGATTCTCGGCGCGGTCTTGGGTCGCACAATCGGCGGAAATGCCATTTCGTTGGGAATCCTGCTGGGGCTCGTGTCCTGGACCGGACTCGCCCGGTTGGTTCGCGGCGAGTTCCTCGCCCTCCGTGAACGTGAGTTCGTCGACGCGGCGCGTGTCGCTGGCGCATCTGATTTCCGCATCATTTTCCGGCACATCCTGCCCAACTCCATCGGAATCGTCGTCGTCAACGCGACGCTTCTCATGAGCGCGGCGATTCTCACCGAAACCGCACTGTCCTTCCTCGGCTTCGGAATCACCGCGCCGGACATCTCGTTGGGTCAAATCATTTCTCAGTACAACGAGGCCTTTAAGACACGGCCGTGGTTGTTCTGGTGGCCCGGCTTCTTCATCGTCGCCGTGGCGCTGTGCATCAACTTCATCGGTGACGGATTACGCGACGCATTCGACCCGCGTCAGCGCAACATGCCCAAATCGATGAGCCTGGGGCGTCAATTCCGTGAGCTGACGGGCTGGGGCAAATAATGACCGAGTCGACGTCAGAAGGCCAGAGCGGCTGCTGCGGCAGCGGCCAGAACGCACAACGCGACGATGAGTTGAACGTTCACGCGAGACTCAACGCGAGCGCTGTCATTCGTACGGCGCTCCCAGTGCCGGCGAACGAGAGCTGCTGCTCCTCCGGAATCACTAGTAACGAGATCGCCCGGGCGAACGGTTCCCGCGAGGTAGGTGGTCTCGGGCAGGTGTTGCCCCTGGTCGCGACTGGCGATCATGGCGGCGTAGCGACTGGGTGCGGGTGCGGCCCAGACCGAGATGCGGCGATTTTTGAGGAAGAGCGTCAATCCCCACTTGGTGTCGATGCGCTCGATTGCGCCCCACTCGATTTCGTGAGTCGCGACGATGTTGCGGACGTTGACTCCGGTTTCGCGGATAACGAGTCGGGGTCGCCAGAATGTTGCGTAGATGGCCAGTGCGAGGAATGCGGTAACGCTGACTCCGCGCAGGGCGTCGACCAGGTCGCCTGTTGCGGCGGTGGTTGCTGCAGCGCCACTGAAGATAAGGACAAAGACGACAGCCAATACTCGACCGGAGCGGGACACGAACGTCGTCATGCTCTCAATGGTGTCATGGAGGCGACTCGATGAGCGCGAACCCAGTAGTAATCGAAGCACAAAAACTCGGCGTGGACTTTTGGGTTGACGGCGAATGGGTGATGGCCGCCGAAGATTTGAGCTATTCGGTGCGCGCGGGTGAAGTCCTTGCCATCGTGGGTGAATCGGGCTCGGGGAAGTCAGCGTCATCGATGTCGTTGCTCGGACTTCTGCCCGCGAACGGTCGCGCGACGGGACGGGTTCTTCTCAGTGGAGAAGACACGCTCACCGCGACCCCCGAACGTATTCGTGCGATTCGCGGCAGTGAAATCGCCGTTATTTTTCAAGAGCCGATGACGGCGATGAACCCGGTGTACACGATCGGGTTTCAGATTGTCGAAGCACTCAAGGTGCACTACCCGAAACTCTCGCGGGCCGCAGCTAAGGCGAGGGCCATCGAATTGCTCGGCCTCGTCGAATTGCCCGACCCACAGAAAGCCTTCGATTCGTACCCGCACCAGTTATCGGGTGGTCAGCGCCAGCGCGCGATGATCGCGCAATCTATTTCGTGTGACCCCAAAGTGCTCATTGCCGACGAGCCGACCACGGCTCTTGACGTCACGATTCAGGCAGAAATTCTCGACCTGCTTCGATCACTCAACGAGCGACTCGGCACCGGCATCATTCTCATCACCCACGACATGGGCGTCGTCGCCGACATGGCCGACCACGTTCTTGTGATGAAGAGTGGACGCGTCGTCGAATCCGGTTCGGTCATTGACATTTACAAACACGCAAAGGTCGCTTACACCCAGGAACTTCTCGCAGCCGTCCCGCACCTCGGTACCGGCGCGGCGTCCGGAAAAAAGGCGGACTCGCACAAGGGGGAGACCCCGGTGCTGTCGTTGAAGAACGTCGACATCACCTATCCGAAGCGCGGGCGCGTCGCGGCGTTCCGCGCAGCCGAAGACGTGTCGATTGATATTTACCCCGGTGAAGTGCTCGGACTCGTTGGTGAGTCGGGATCCGGCAAAACCACCATCGGCCGAGCGGTCGTCGGGCTGTTGCCCGTGTCGCGCGGCGCTATCACCGTGGCCGGCCAGGACATGGTCAACGTGTCGGTGAAAGACCTGCGCGAGGTTCGTCGCCACATCGGGATCGTGTTCCAAGACCCCGGCTCGTCACTCAACCCCCGTTGGCCCATCGGTCAGAGTATCGGCGAACCGCTCGTGCTCAACGGCGGGCACAGCTCGGAGCAGATTTCGGCCCGCGTCGAGGACTTGCTTGACATGGTCGAACTGCCGCGCACCTACCGCAACCGTTACCCCCACGAGCTCTCGGGGGGACAGCGCCAGCGGGTCGGCATCGCCCGTGCGCTCGCCCTAAACCCCGCGATTCTGGTGGCGGACGAACCGACCTCCGCGCTCGATGTGTCGGTTCAGGCCCGCGTTTTGGACCTTCTCACCACCATTCAAAAGGTGCAAAAGTTCGCGATTTTGTTCATCTCGCACGACCTCGCGGTCATCGATATGCTCAGTGACCGAATTGCGGTCATGCATAACGGTAAAATCGTAGAGCAGGGTTCGACGGATCAGATTCTGCGTAACCCGCAAGACCCCTACACAAAGAGGCTCATCGCCGCCGTGCCCGTTCCAGATCCCGAGGAACAACGCAAGCGTCGACGTGCGCGCACCACTACCTAAAGGATTTCATCATGGCAATTGCCACACGCAACGATCTTCGAAATGTGGCGATCGTCGCTCACGTTGACCACGGCAAGACCACTCTTGTCGACGCGATGCTTCGGCAGACCGGTTCGTTCGCTTCGCACGGTTCGGTCGAAGACCGCGTCATGGACTCGAACGACCTTGAGCGCGAAAAGGGAATCACGATTCTCGCGAAGAACACCGCGGTGTCGTATTCGGGAAAGCATGCGACAAACGGTCCCATCACGATCAACGTCATCGACACCCCCGGCCACGCCGACTTCGGTGGCGAGGTCGAACGTGGACTGTCGATGGTCGACGGTGTTGTTCTTCTCGTCGATGCGAGTGAAGGACCGCTTCCCCAAACCCGTTTCGTTCTGCGCAAGGCGCTCGAGGCGAAGCTCCCCGTTATTCTTCTCGTCAACAAGACCGACCGCCCCGACGCGCGAATCGACGAGGTCGTTCACGAGTCACAGGACCTGCTTCTGGGTCTCGCTTCGGATCTTCACGACGATGTCCCCGACCTCGACCTGGACGGCATCCTCGACCTCCCCATCGTCTACGCATCGGGCCGAAACGGCGCCGCGTCGTGGAACCGCCCGGCGGACGGCTCGCTTCCCGACAATGAAGACCTCGAACCGTTGTTCGACGCGATCCTCAAGCACATCCCGGCGCCGACCTACGACACCGACCACCCGCTGCAGGCTCACGTCACTAACCTTGACGCGTCGCCGTTCCTCGGCCGTATCGCGCTTCTCCGCATTTTCCACGGTGAACTCAAAAAGGGCCAGACCGTCGCGTGGATGAAGCACGACGGAACGGTCGAAAACGTTCGCATCACGGAATTGCTCGCCACCAAAGCTCTCGAGCGTGTTCCCGCCGAGTCGGCGTCGGCCGGTGACATCGTCGCTGTTGCTGGTTTTGAGAACATCACCATTGGCGAGACCATCGCCGACATGAACGACCCGCGTGCGCTTCCCGTCATCACGGTGGACGATCCTGCAATCTCGATGACGATCGGAACCAACACCTCGCCGCTCGTCGGCAAGGTCAAGGGTCACAAACTGACGGGACGCATGGTCAAGGACCGTCTCGACCGGGAACTCATCGGTAACGTCTCGGTACGACTTGTCGACATCGGTCGGCCCGACGCCTGGGAAATCCAGGGTCGAGGTGAACTCGCGTTGGCGATTCTCGTCGAGAACATGCGACGCGAAGGGTTCGAACTCACCGTAGGAAAGCCACAGGTTGTCACCAAGAAGGTCAACGGTGCGACACACGAGCCGTTCGAGCACCTCACCGTGGATGCTCCCGAGGAGTACCTCGGTGCGATCACGCAGCTTCTTGCCGCTCGAAAGGGCCGCATGGAGGGCATGACAAATCACGGAACGGGTTGGGTCCGCATGGAGTTCATCGTGCCGTCGCGTGGACTCATCGGTTTCCGCACCGAATTTCTCACGATTTCGCGCGGTACCGGGATCGCCAACGCCATCGCGCACGGATACGGTCCGTGGGCCGGTCAGATCGTCACTCGTCAGAACGGTTCGATCGTGTCCGACCGTCAGGGTGTCGCGACGCCGTTCGCCATGATGGCCCTGCAGGAGCGCATGGCGTTCTTCGTTCAGCCCGGTGATGAGGTCTACGAGGGCATGGTCGTCGGAGAGAACGCGCGCGCCGACGACATGGACGTCAACGTGACGAAAGAGAAGCAACTCAACAATATTCGTTCATCGACATCGGAAATCCTCGAGAAGATGACTCCGCCCCGCGACATGACGCTCGAAGAGTGTCTCGAATTCGCCCGCGAAGACGAGTGTGTCGAGGTGACGCCCGCAAAGGTTCGCATTCGTAAGGTCGAACTCGAGCAAAACCTGCGTGCGCGGGCTGCGTCACGCCTCAAGCGCCAGAACGAATAGACGCGACGGGGATAGGCTGACCCTGTGAAGGTCGTGCGGTTTAGCCATGAGGGGGAACCCCGTTACGGAGTGATTGACGGGGACGTCGTCACTCTGGTCGAGGGTGACCCGATTCACGATGGAATCACGACGACGAGCGACACGGTCGCGCTGCCCGACATCACGCTGATGGCGCCGGTGGTGCCATCCAAGGTGATTTGTGTCGGTATGAATTTCGCCGAACACGCGGCAGAGATGCATCACGACGGTCCTCAGACGCCGCTCATATTCCTCAAGCCGCCGACAACGGTCATTGGCCCAGGCGAGGACATCATCCTGCCCCCCGTCGAGGGACGAATTGTTCACGAGGGCGAACTCGCGATTGTCATCGGGTCTGTTGCGCATCGCATCCCCGAAAAGAACTGGGCGGACGTGATCTTTGGGTACACGATCGCGAACGATGTGTCCGCTCGAGACGTCATGTTTGCCGATGGTCAGTGGGCGCGCGCCAAGGGGTTCGATACGTTCTGTCCCGTCGGGCCATGGATCGAGACCGAATTCGACCCCTTCGCGCACAACGAAATCACGACCCGCGTTGACGGCGAGGTCCGCCGGCACGGCTTCACCGGCGACATGACTCACAAGGTTCCCGAGATTATTGCGTTTGTGTCGAACGCCTTCACCCTGTACCCCGGTGACATCATCTGCACGGGAACCCCCGCTGGGCTCGGTGGATTCGTCGACGGACAAACTGTCGAGATCACGATTGAAGGCATCGGAACGCTCTCGAACCCAGCCAAAAACCGCGACGACCGCGTTTCCTGATGCCTGGCGCGGTCGACGACGTCCGTCGCATTCGTCGGGCGCTCATCGCGGGGCAGGTCTTCGCGGGAATCGGTCTGGGGTCTGCCATTTCGGTCGGCTCGCTACTCGCCGCACACATCGCCGGCGGTGACTCCGCAGCCGGACTCGCGGCAACGATGTCGACGCTGGGTTCCGCGGTCGCTGCTATTCCGTTGGCACGGGTCGCCATGCAACGAGGCCGGCGGCGGGCGCTTACTCTAGGTGCGTCGATCGCTATTTTCGGTGCCACACTCATCATCGTCGCGGGTAGGCTCATGTCGTTACCGCTCGTCCTGCTCGGTCTATTGGGACTCGGCGTCGGTGGGGCAGTGAACCTACAGGCGCGATTCGCGGTGACGGATTATTCGTCGGCGGAAAATCGCGGACGTGACTTGTCCATGGTGGTCTGGGCGACGACTGTCGGGGCGATCATCGGGCCAAACCTCAACGGCATCGGTGTGGTGCTGGGCGACGCGCTCAGAATGCCCGTGTTGACGGGGCCTTTTGTCTTCACTGTTGCAGCCCAGCTCGCCGCTGCGTCGATCTACTGGCGCGGGATTGGTCCTAACGTCCCAACAGTGACGGTCACGCCAACGGCTGCAACCGCGGCGGCAAGACTGTCGCGCGCGGTCCCGTTCGCTATCGCGGTAATCGGACTCGGTCATGCCACCATGGTGGCCGTTATGGCGATGACGCCCATTCACCTCGTTCACGACGGTGCGAGCGTCGGCGAAGCCAGTTTCGTCATTTCATTGCATGTTGCGGGGATGTACGCGCTGTCTCCGGTGTTCGGAATTCTCAGCGACAAGATGGGGCGTGTCCCGGTGCTGATCTTTGGTCAGGTGGTCTTGGCAATCAGCCTCGCGATGACGGCCTTCTTTTCGACGGACCCCACCATGGTGACCATTGGACTCATCCTCCTCGGCCTTGGCTGGAGCGCTAACACGGTAGCGGGCAGTGCCCTGATCGGGGAACTGTCGCAGGGGCCGAAGCGCTTGACCATTCAGGGTCGAAGCGACGCGGCCATGAGCGGGTCCGGCGCTTTGGCTGGGGTCCTCGCCGGCCCTGCGGTCACGGCGTTGGGCTATTCGGGGCTCTCGGTCGCCGCGTTCGCTTTCGTGGCCGCCGCGGTTGCCCTGATCGCTCTCATTGTCACCCTGCGGTCCCGTGAATCCGCGGAATAGACTGGGGCAGATATGAAGACTCCGTTCTCTACTGTCACGGGCAGCGACATTCGCGTTCGTTTTTGCCCATCGCCAACGGGCACCCCGCACGTCGGGCTGATTCGAACCTGCCTGTTCAACTGGGCCTACGCTCGTCACGTTGGCGGAACGTTCATTTTCCGCATCGAGGACACCGATGCCGAGCGCGACTCGGAAGAATCGTACGAACAACTGTTGGATGCCCTGAGTTGGCTCGGCCTCGACTGGGACGAGGGCGTTGTCAAGGGTGGTCCGCACGAGCCGTATCGCCAGTCCCAGCGCACGGCAATTTATCAGGAAATCATCGATTCGCTCCTCGCGTCGGGACACCTCTACGAATCGTTTGTCACTCCAGAAGAAATGGAAGCGCGCAACGTCGCCGCCGGTCGTGACCCCAAGATGGGCTATGACAATTTCGAACGCGACCTAACGGCTGACGACCGCGCGAGGTTCCGCGCCGAAGGTCGCCAGCCAGCGCTGCGCCTTCGCGTTCCCGCCGAGGACCTCGGGTTCGACGACCTCATTCGTGGGCCCATCACCTTCCCCGTTGGAACGACAACTGACTTCGTTGTGGTTCGTCCGAACGGAGCACCCCTCTACACATTCGTCAACCCGGTAGACGACGCGCTCATGGGCGTGACTCACGTTTTGCGAGGCGAAGACCTGCTGTCGTCAACCCCGCGTCAGATCGCGCTCTACCACGCGCTCATCGAGGTGGGTGTGACGACGTTCGTGCCGCGATTCGGGCACCTTCCCTACGTCATGGGTGAGGGCAACAAAAAGCTGTCGAAGCGCGACCCGGAATCGAACCTGTTCCACCACCGAGACCGCGGTTTCATCCGCGAGGGACTGCTGAACTACCTGTCGTTGTTGGGATGGTCGATCGCGGCGGATCGCGACATCTTCACTGTCAACGAAATGATTGCCGCGTTTGATGTGGCTGACGTCAACCCGAACCCAGCCAGATTCGACCTGAAAAAAGCCGAATCGATCAACGGCGATCACATTCGTCTGCTGTCACGCGACGACTTCATCGAACGAACCCTGCCGTACCTCCACGCGGCCACGTTGGTCGAGGCCAACCCGACGAGTCACCAACGTGCTCGCTTGACCGAAATTGCCCCGCACATCCAGGAACGCACTCAGTTGATGAACGAGATTCCCGAGATGATTCGGTTCCTCTTTACCGAGGACGTTGACCTCACCGTCACCGACGATGCCCGAGCGACGCTCGATGCCGATTCCCCTCGAATTCTCGATGCCGCCCACGTGGCTCTCTCGAACCTCGTTGATTGGTCGACAACCAACATCGAAGAAACTCTCCGAACCAGCCTGATTGAGGGGCTCGAACTGAAGCCACGCAGCGCGTTTGGGTCGGTGCGAACCGCCATCTCTGGTCGTCGAATCAGTCCGCCGCTTTTCGAATCAATGGAGATCCTGGGACGCGAATCCAGCCTCGCCCGCATCGCTTCCCTGAGAGGTTCGCTGTGACCACCGTCGACATCGTTGCCCAATTTCGCGCGGTCCGCGCCGTTTGGTAGGCTAACGCGAAGCGGCTCGGCCGCCTGTGGGGTGTGGTGTAATTGGCAACACGGAGGTTTCTGGTACCTTTGTTCTTGGTTCGAGTCCAGGCACCCCAGCACTAATTTCCTCGAATTATCAGGCGTTTACGCTACTGTTTCGGAATGACTACGTTGTCGCGTGCAAATATTGCCGTAGCCGTCAATGCGAGTGCCGCCCAGGGCGCACACCGCGATTATGGGCACCGCTTGGTCGAGGCATTGCGTGCAACCGGTCGCCAGGTTTCGGAATTGTCAGCCGATTCGTACGAACATCTCGAGACGATGGTGCGAACCGCGGTCGCCGACGGGGTCGACGCCCTCATCGTCGTCGGAGGCGACGGCACTGCCCAATTAGGGACAAACGTGTGCGTCAACACCGACACTCCACTGGGAATTTTGCCGAGCGGAACCGGTAATGACACGGCCGAAGGAATTCTGGGAATGCCCCTAGGAAACATCGACGCAGCGATCGGACGGTTGATCGCGTCGCTCGACAAACCCGTGTGGCGAATCGACGCAGGGCGAATGTCGTGGAAAGGGGGCGAACGCTGGTTCTGCTCGACGATGTCGGCCGGATTCGATGCGCTGGCCAACGAGACGGTCAATCACCTTTCCTTTCCGAAGGGTCCGTCGCGCTACACCGTGGCGATGCTCATCGAACTGGCCAAGTTGAAGCCGATCCACTACACCGTCACGATTGATGGTAAACGGACGACGGAACAGGCAATCCTCACGACCATCGCAAACAACAGCCAGTACGGCGGTGGAATGAAAATCTGCCCAAAAGCGAAACCCGACGACGGCCTGCTCGACATGATGATGGTGAGGCCGTTATCACGTTTTGATTTCATTCGGATTTACCCGAGGGTGTTCAAGGGGACGCACGTGACCGACCCTCGCGTCGTGATTCGCCAAGGAAAGAAGTTCCGGCTCGAGTCGCCCAACCTCGTCGTCTACAGCGACGGTGAGCGCATCGCGCCGCTTCCGATGGACGTCGAGATCGCACCGCGGGCGCTTCCCGTTCTCGACACTCGCCCCTAGCCGCACCGGTTTGCGCGCAGTTCCCCGCCTGTGCGATACTTGTCGAGTTGTGTTCGGCCCCATCGTATAGCGGCCTAGTACGCTGCCCTCTCACGGCGGTAACGCGGGTTCGAATCCCGCTGGGGTCACAACTCGCCCTCGACGGTTCGCCGTCGGGGGTTGTGTGCATCGGCCGTCGGGTCAAACGCAACGCGCTGATAGGGTTTTTATCATGGACAACGCCCTCCCACTCTGGTTCGAAATCACGTCGTATGCAGTGTTGGTGGCGATTCTTTTGTTCGATTTGTTCCTCGTGGTTCGTCGTCCGCACGTTCCGTCGACTCGTGAATCTGCCTTGTGGATTACGTTTTATGTGGGCCTCGCCATCGTTTTCGGGCTGCTCGTAATCCTCGTGGCAAACGACTCAGGCATGAACGGAACCGAACTGGGTCTGCAGTTCTATGCCGGCTGGTTGACCGAATATTCGCTTTCGGCCGACAACGTCTTTGTGTTCCTCATCATCATGGCTCAGTTCCAAGTGCCGAAAAAGATGCAGCAGGAATTGCTGATGTTGGGCATTGTCTTGGCGCTTGTATTCCGGGCCATATTCATCGTCCTCGGTGCCGCGCTTCTTGAGAGCTATTCGTGGTTGTTTTACATTTTTGGTGCATATCTCGTCTACGTGGCGATTCAGCAATTGCGCGAGAAAGACGAACACGGTAGCGGCGAGGACAACTTCGTCATGGCGTGGCTCAAAAAGGTTCTTCGCGTTCACCCAGAGTGGCGCGACACCGACCGTTGGCGCACGATGGTCAACGGCGAAAAGTTTCTGACGCCGGCCATTCTCGTTCTTGTGTCGCTGGGCACAATCGACCTCATTTTTGCACTCGACTCGATTCCCGCGATTTTTGGAATCACCACGAGTCCTTTCCTGGTTTTCACGTGCAATATTCTCGCGTTGATGGGGCTGCGCCAGTTGTACTTCCTGTTGGGTGATCTAGTAGACCGCCTCCACTACCTGGGTCACGGAATTGCGGCAATTCTCGGTTTCATCGGGTTCAAACTCGTCAACCACGCGTTGCACCTCAACGAACTCCCGTTCATCAACAACGGGCAACACGTTGAAATCGTCGCCGAGATACCGACGTGGCTTTCGCTTGTCGTGATTGTCCTCACGTTGGTGGTGGCGGTGCTCGCGAGCCTCGCGCGCACGAAGCGCGAAGAGTCCGCGAAATAACGTTTCGCACGCTGATAAACTGGGTCGGATGAACGCCGCGTCGAACCGTCCACGGACACTTGCCGAAAAGGTCTGGGATGACCACCTGGTCGTCAAGGGTGAAAACGGCGAGCCCGACCTGCTCTACATCGACCTTCACCTCGTACACGAAGTGACAAGCCCACAAGCATTCGATGGTCTCCGACAAGCCGGAAGGCCCGTTCGTCGGCCAGATCTCACGATCGCGACCGAGGACCACAACACTCCGACACTCAACATCGGCGCACAGATTGCCGACCCGATTTCGCGAACCCAGATCGACGCACTTCGAACGAATGCGACAGAATTCGGTATTCGTCTTCACTCACTCGGAGACATCGAACAGGGAATCGTTCACGTCGTCGGGCCACAACTCGGGCTGACCATGCCCGGCATCACCGTTGTCTGTGGTGACAGCCACACCTCGACACACGGCGCGTTCGGTGCGATGGCGTTCGGAATCGGCACCTCGGAAGTCGAGCACGTTCTCGCCACCCAAACTCTTCCCCTCACCCCGTTCAAGACCATGGCAATAACGGTCAATGGTCACTTGCGCCCCGGTGTCACTGCGAAAGACATCATTCTCGCGGTTATCGCAAAAATCGGCACCGGCGGCGGTCAGGGATATGTCCTGGAATATCGCGGCAGCGCGATTCGGGAATTGTCGATGGAAGGGCGGATGACGATCTGCAACATGTCGATCGAGGCGGGTGCGCGCGCCGGCATGGTTGCCCCCGACGAGACAACATTCGCGTACCTCAATGGGCGCGCACATGCGCCAAAAGGCGCCGATTGGGATGCCGCCGTTGCGTACTGGAAAACGCTGCCCACGGATGACGGCGCAACCTTCGACGCCGAGGTCGTGCTCGACGGCGACCTACTCGAGCCCTTTGTCACGTGGGGAACGAATCCGGGCCAGGGTGTTGCGCTGTCGGCATCCGTGCCGAACCCCGCGGACATCGCCGACCCCAACGAACGCGCCAGCGCTGAACGTGCTCTTGAATATATGGACCTCGCCGCGGGAACTCCGATGAAGGACATCCGCGTCGACCAGGTTTTCATGGGGTCGTGCACCAATTCCCGCATCGAAGACCTGCGCGCATTCGCGAGTGTCATCAAAGGCAAAAAACTGGCCGACGGTGTCAAACTCATGGTCGTCCCGGGTTCGGCTCGTGTTCGACTCGAGGCCGAGGCCGAGGGAATCGACGCGATTGTGACCGAATTTGGCGGGGAATGGCGGTTCGCCGGCTGCTCGATGTGCCTCGGGATGAACCCCGACAAACTCCAGCCAGGAGAGCGGTGTGCGTCAACATCGAATCGAAACTTCGAAGGGCGACAGGGCGCTGGCGGTCGGACTCACCTGGTCTCGCCGCTTGTCGCCGCCGCGACCGCGATTCGCGGGACTCTCTCAAGCCCGTGGGATGTGGACTAGAAGTGGACAAAGTTTCGACCGTTACGGGAATCGGCGTGCCGCTTCGCCGCACGAACGTGGACACCGACCAGATCATCCCCGCAGAGTTCCTCAAGCGGGTCACGAAGACGGGTTTTGAGGACGCCTTGTTCGAACGCTGGCGAAAAGACCCCGAGTTCGTCCTCAACACGCAACCGTTTGCGAACGGGACCGTGCTCGTCGCCGGGATCGACTTTGGAACCGGTTCGTCACGCGAACACGCGGTCTGGGCGCTGTGGGACTTCGGTTTCCGCGCCGTCATCGCACCGCGCTTCGGTGACATCTTCCGAGGAAACTCGGGCAAACAGGGCCTGCTCACCGCCGTCGTGCCCGAGACCGTTGTTGAGCAGATATGGGCGGCGCTGGAAGCCACCCCCGGAACCGAGGTGACCGTTGATGTCGAGTCGCGAACGGTAACCTGTGGAAGCGTAGCTAGCGCATTCGAGATTGACGACTACACCCGATGGAGGCTCATGGAAGGCCTCGACGACATCGGTTTGACGCTACGTCACGAGACCGACATTGACGTTTTTGAATCCCGTCGCGAATCGTGGCGCCCGACGACGTTGCCCGCCCGATGACGGCACACGACGACGACGCTCGCGCGCAGGGAGCCAAAGTCGGCCTGTCGGTCGACACGCTCATCATTCACGGCGGAAAACCTCTTCACGGTCGTGTGGATGTGCGTGGTGCAAAAAACCTTGTGACCAAGGCGATGGTCGCTGCACTTCTCGGTGATTCCCCGTCCGTCCTGCGGGATGTTCCCACCATTTCGGATGTTGCCGTCGTGCGCGGACTCCTTGAGGCCCACGGTGTTCACGTCACCGACTCGGCTGAAGGCGAACTCACTCTCGACCCGACAAAAGTCACGAGCGCTCACTTCGCTGAGATCGATGCGCACGCCGGTTCGAGTCGAATCCCGATTTTGTTCTGTGGCCCGCTGTTGCACCAGTTGGGCGAAGCGTTCATCCCTGACCTTGGCGGCTGCCGCATCGGCGATCGCCCGATTGACTTCCACCTTGATGCCCTTCGTGCCTTTGGGGCGGTCGTCACCAAGCAACCGCAGGGGATTCACTTGACGGCGCCAGAGCGACTCGTCGGCGCACACATCGAACTGCCGTTCCCATCTGTCGGCGCGACCGAACAAGTGTTGCTCACGGCCGTTCGAGCAGAGGGCGTCACCGAGCTCAAGAACGCCGCGATCGAACCCGAGATCATGGACCTCATCGCGATTCTGCAAAAGATGGGTGCGATCATCTGGATCGAACCGAATCGAACGATTTTCATCGAAGGAGTCGACAGTCTTCACGGCTTCGAACACCGATCGCTCTTCGACCGCAACGAAGCCGCGTCGTGGGCGTGCGCCGCACTCGTCACCAAGGGTGACATTTTTGTCGTTGGCGCCAAGCAACAGGAACTTCTCACTTTCCTCAACGTTTTCCGAAAGGTCGGCGGTGAGTTTGAGGTCCACGAGGACGGAATTCGATTCCGTCACCCCGGAGGACAGTTGAAGCCCGTCGTCGTCGAAACCGATGTTCACCCCGGTTTCATGACCGACTGGCAGCAACCGCTGGTCGTCGCTCTCACGCAGGCCGAGGGTACCTCGATTGTTCACGAGACGGTCTATGAGAACCGCTTTGGGTTCACCGAATCGCTGAACAAGATGGGTGCGAACATCGAAATTCATCAGGATGGAATCGCGTCCATCACGCGTCGCGTCCCCCGTCGCAAGTTGGAACAGGCCGCGGTCATTGTCGGTCCGACCCCACTCAAGGGCGCCGACATCCGCGTCCCCGACCTTCGCGGAGGCTTCTCGCACCTCATCGCCGCCCTGGCTGCAACGGGCACGAGCACGATCAGCAACGTCGGAATAATCGCTCGAGGATACGAACACTTCATCGACAAACTCCGCGACCTCGGCGCCGACTTTGAGCTCGCGGACTAGGCTTTCCGCAAGGAGGAGCAGGATGACAAAGAGCGAGAAATCCGCGCGCTGGCGCGTGACCGCGAGCATTGCCCTGCCCCTTATGGGACTCATCTCGCGCATCACTGTTCGTGGTATCGACAACGTACCGGCGAGGGGTGGGTTCATCCTCGCGCCTTGCCACTTCAGCGCAATCGACCCTGTCGTGATGGGTGTTGCACTGTGGAAGGCGGGTCGTACTCCTCGTTTCATGGCGAAAGAGTCGTTGTTTCGTGTGCCCGTTTTGGGCGCGGTGCTGCGCGGACTCGGCCAAATTCCGGTGGACAGGGCAGGTCAACAGCGAGCGATGGGGCCGATGAAAGCCGCGCGCTCACTCGCGAAATCAGGCGGAGGAATCATCGTCTACCCCGAGGGCTCGCTGACGCGAGACCCCGACCTGTGGCCGATGCGAGGAAAGACGGGCGCTGTTCGCATGGCCCTCGACGCCAACATTCCGTTGATTCCGGCGGCCCACTGGGGAACACAGATTCTGATGCCGCGGTATTCGGGAAAGATCCGTTTCTTTCCTCCGACACCGATCACCGTCCTCATTGGTAAACCGATTGACCTGTCCGCTTTCAAGGGAAAGGCACTCGATCAGAAGTTGCTCACCGCGGCGACCGAAATTCTGATGTCGGCCATCGCCGATCTTCAAGGTCAACTGCGGGGCGAAAAACCGCCAACCGCGCGGTGGGACCCGGTCGAACACAACCAGACCACGACGGGGAAGTTTAAATGACCACCGTTGCGGTACTCGGAGCGGGCGCGTGGGGAACGACATTCGCGAAGGTCCTCGCCGATGGTGGCGCGGATGTTCGGCTGTGGGCTCGCCGTGACGAAATCGCCCGCGAAATTAACGAAACCCATCGCAACACCACGTATCTGCAGCGCGTCAACCTTCCTCTGACCATCAGCGCATCGACCTCCTTGTCAGCGACCCTCGCAGGGGTCGACGAGGTATATCTGTCCGTTCCATCTCAGTCGTTGCGATCGGTACTCGAGGGAATCGATGGCCAACTGGGTGATTCCGTTCCCGTCGTGTCGCTCATGAAGGGCGTCGAACGACAATCCGGCCTGCGGATGAGCGAAGTGATCCGTGACGTAACCGGAATCGACGAATCCCGCGTCGCTGTGGTCTCTGGCCCGAACCTCGCGCTGGAACTCGCCAAGGAAGAACCGACCGCCTCGGCGGTGTCGTCGACCAGCACCGAGACCGCTGTCACCGTCGCCGCGACGTGCCGAAACCAATACTTCACGACGTTGATCAACACCGACGTCACTGGCACCGAATTCGGTGGAGTGCTCAAGAACCTCATCGCTGTCGCCGTGGGAATCGCGGACGGCGTCGGATACGGCGACAACACTAAGGCATCCATCATTACCCGTGGATTAGCGGAACTGTCCGCGTTCGCCTCGGCGTATGGCGCGCGCGCCGAGACGATGTGGGGACTCGCCGGACTAGGCGATCTGATTGCCACCTGTGAATCCCCGCTGTCCCGCAACAACACCGCGGGCAGACTATTGGGGCAGGGCTATTCGTTTGACAGGGTCATTCGTCAGATGGACCAGACCGCAGAGGGCCTGTCGTCTGTCGATCCGATCCTCGTACTCGCTGCCGCGAAAGGAGTGTCGATGCCGATTGTCTCGCAGGTCCAACGAGTCTTGCAGGGCACACTCGACCCGCGCGAACTTGCGCCGCACCTCGCGACCGACTCCGAAACTCCGTCGGAGGAATAGGTGGCGATCCAGGCGCTGGCTGATGGCCGGGTGCTCGCCGAACGAATTGGTGGCACGCCCGTGCGAGTAGTCGCACTTCACGGCTGGGGGCGGTCCGGGGTCGACTTCACTGGTCCGTTAGCTGGGCTTGACGCCCTGGCGATTCACCTGCCGGGCTTCGGCCCGACGGAAGCGCCGAATGCCGTGTGGGGGACCGACGATTACGCACGGCTCGTCGCCGACGCGATTGAACCCCTCGGCCCGGTTGTTGTAGTCGGACACTCGTTCGGTGGGCGTATCGCCGTTCGTCTGGCCGCATCGCGCCCCGAACTGATTTCCGGCCTCGTGTTGACCGGTGCGCCGTTGGTGCGGCTCACGCCCGTGTCGAAACCGAAACTGTCGTATCGAATCGCAAAGAAGCTCAATCGAATCGGGCTCGTTCCTGACTCGGTCATGGAGTCTCGACGTTCTAAGGCGGGAAGCGCAGACTACAACGCCGCGCGGGGAATCATGCGCGACATCATGGTGAAGATCGTGAACGAGAACTATGACGACGACCTCGCGCGCATCACGGCACCCACGTGGATGGTGTGGGGCGAGAACGACACCGCTGCGCCGACCGCGGCGGGTAGGGTCGCATCCGAGCGGATCCGAGGGGCGCGCTGGACGGTCGTCCCCGGCGAAGCACACCTGCTTACTCCCGTCCTGTCGGCGGCCGTTCGCATCGCGGTCGAGGAGGCTCTCGGATGACCGAACTTCTCGCCTGGGCAATCATCGGGCTTCTCCCCGTGATTGTCGGCGTCAAATGGCTCAGGGTTGCTCAACGCGAGCACTACATCGCCGGCTGGACGACCCGCATCGCACTCGGCTGGGGTCGATCGCGCCAGGCGTCGTGGTGGCCCCTCATCGCGGCAGTTGCTCTGGAATTCTTGTCCTCGTACATCTCGACAGCGTCGTGGTGGATATCACTCGTCGTGCCTACCGCCGTCTTCGCGCTGGTGTTGTGGTGGCCGTGGGGACTGCGATTCCGCGGGACGTCGTCGCCGCTGCAGTGGACCGCCCGAGTTCAACGTCTCGCATCACTATGGCTAGTGCTCTCATGGTTGTTCTTGTTTGCCGCGAGCAGCTTGAGCCTGTCCTACGCGGTCGTCCTTTTTGGGTTCGTGGCTCCCGGAGTAATGGACCTCGCGTTGGTGATTGCCCGGCCAATTGAAAAAGCGCTGTCACGTAAGTGGCTCGTTGCCGCACAGAAGAAACTTCGCCAGGTGAACCCGAGGGTCGTGGCGATCACTGGTTCGTATGGCAAGACATCGACGAAGGGCTACGTCGCCCACCTCGTTGCCGCCAAATATTCGGTCGTGCCGAGCCCCGCGTCATTCAACAACTTGATGGGGCTTGCGCGAGCAGTCAACGACAAACTGACACCAGGCACCGAAGTGTTCGTCGCCGAGATGGGTGTTTACGGCGAGGGCGAGATCCGCGAACTGTCGAAATCGTTCCCGCCCGACATCGCCGCGATAACAACAATCGGCGAGGCCCACCTCGAACGCATGGGGAGCCGTGACTCTATCCTTCGCGCCAAGAGCGAGATTGTCGAGAACGCTAAGACAGTCGTATTGCCCATCGACGACCCCGAACTCGCGGCGCTCGCGAACCGTGGCGAGTCCGAGGGAAAGCGCGTGATTCGAGTAAGTGCCGCCGGGGCGAAGGCTGATGTGTCGGTCAATCCAGCAAAGGGAACCGTTGCGATTGGCACGGAGTCAGTCCCGGTTCATATCTCGGGCGTCGGCCATGCGGTCAACGTCGCCGTCGCGGTCGGGATTGCTCACGCGCTCGACGTGCCCCTCGCGGTTCTTGCGCCGAGGCTCGGGAACCTGCCGACCGCGGCGCACCGGGCCGAGCCGCAGCAGGCTCCAAGCGGCGCGATCATTATCGATGACTCATACAACGCGAACCCGATCGGTGCCGCTCGTGCAATCGATGGCGGAGCCGCGATGGCACAAAGCCGAAAGGGTCCGTTTATTGTTGTGACTCCGGGCATGATCGAACTCGGCGCCGTTCAAGTCGACCGCAACCGCGCCATGTCCGCGCAGGTCGCAAAGGCCCGAGGCGATCTCTTCGTGGTGGGGTACACGAACCGAGCGGCACTGATTTCGGGTCACCCGTCGGCACGGGTTTTTGCCGACAGGCCCACCGCCATGGCCGCCGCCCTTGAACGCGCGGGCGCTTCGGGCGTTATTCTTGTCGAAAACGACCTGCCCGATCATTACGCGTAATTGCCGGCTTCCGGGGCAGGGGAGCCAGACGGGAATACGATGAGCGCCACACGACCCTGGGCCGTGGTTTTTGGCGGGCCGAGTCCCGAGCACGAAATTTCGATTCTCACCGGGCTGCAGGCCGAACGTGTCTTGACCGATGGTGGCGACACGGTTCACTCGATCTATTGGGCGCCCTCGGGCGAATGGTTTCTCGTGCCAAACGGTACCGAGGCAAAGGATTATCTCGAGGGTGCGCCGAAGTCAGCCAAGCCACTCGAGGTGCGACTCGCCCCCGACCCCGGCTTCTATTCCAAGAAGTCGTTCGGTTCGGGTTCGCTCGACATTGATGCAGCGTTACTGTGTTTTCACGGGGGTATCGGTGAGGGCGGCGGAGCCGCGGCGATTTTCGACGCGATGGGCATCCCTGCGACCGGCTCGACGCTCTTTGCCGGTGCCGTCGGAATGGACAAGTTGGCCTTCGGCGGCCTGATGGAATCCGCGGGAATTCCCACTCTGCCGCGTCGTGCCGTATCTTCGGCGACCGAACCTGGTTACACAGGTCCGTACATCGTGAAACCGCGATTCGGTGGTTCGTCCATCGGTATCGAGATCGCCGAGGACCTCGCGTCCGCGCGGGCACTCGCCCTCAACAGCCCGCACCTGAAAAACGGCGCGGTGCTCGAGCCGTACAAACCGAACCTCGTCGACCTCAATATCGGCTTCCGCACATTCCCCACCCTGGAATTGACCGACCTCGAAAAACCGCTTCGCGGAGGCGAGGATTCTGGTCTTTATTCCTACGCAGAGAAGTACCTCGCCGGTGGCGACGGTTCCGAGGCGGGGCTGTCCAGTGCTCCACGTGAATTCCCAGCGAAGTACCCGGCCAAGATTCACGAGCGTGCCGCAGAACTCGCGCGCGCGGTTGCCGACGTCACGCGATTGACGGGCGTTGTTCGACTCGACCTGCTGCTCGACGAGAAGTCGGGCGAGCTCGTCGTGAACGAAGTGAACTCGATTCCCGGCGCACTGTCGTTGTACTTGTGGGCGCCCAAGCATCCCGCGCTCACGATTTTGCGCGATGCCCTGACCGAGGCGCGCGATCGACGCGTTGTCTTCCCTCAGGCTGGACACGGTGGCGGAGTTGCTCTCCGGGCTGCTGGCGGCATCTCGGCCAAACTCCTCGGTCTCAGCTAGTTACCGAGCACGTCCGTCGCGTCGATACAGATGCGCAGAGGTTCGAGCGCTCCCACGGCAATCGACAAGTCCGAGAGGGCGTTGGTCCCGCTCACGGCTGTCGAGTCGATGAGCACTTCGACCGCGGGGTTTCGCCCATAGGTGAGGAAGGTGAAGTTTGGGTCGTTCGCATCGTCACGGAGCCAGTCGATACCGTCCACGGTGAAACATGGCAGTACCGACGGGCCGGTGTCCGGAAGGCCGCACCGCAGAATCACGCCAGCCGGGGTACCCCACGCCGCGGTCGACTGTGCGTTGGTGGATCGGCGGTCGAGACCCGCAACGACGTCGGGCAGGCGCACCATGACCTCGGCACACGCGGGATCGTTCGCGGCATCTGCGGGCTGGAGTGCAACGGTTCCCGCGCAACCAGACAGCAGCCCGAGAAGGGCGAGGCTGGGGAAAAGGAGTCGTGCACGCATCGCTTTCAGGCTACCGTTGAACCGTGAACGCGACGGATGCCACAATCGGAGAAATCGGTGAGGGTGCAACGCTCGCGCGAATTTTCCCGATTCTGCCGACGTCCCGCCGCACCGTTCTTGGCCCCGGCGACGATTGCGCCATCGTGACGGTTCCCGACGGGCGCGTCCCCGTGACGACCGACCTGATGATTGAGGGCCCCGATTTTCGCATCGGTTTGTCGACGGGGTACGACATCGGGTGGAAGGCGTGTGCCACGAATCTCGCGGACATCGCGGCGATGGGGGCGACTCCAACGGCTCTCGTTGTCGGACTCGCCGCACCAGCCGCAACCACCGTCCGATTCGTCGAAGACATCGCCCGCGGCTTCCGTGACGCCGCGACGGCTCTTGCGCCGGGCTGTGGAGTGGTGGGGGGTGACTTGTCGAACGCTCCGATCGTGATGCTCGCGGTCACGGCGCTGGGTGAATTCGATGGCGTCGAGCCCGTGACCCGTTCGGGCGCGACCATCGGAAACGTTGTTGCAGTTGCGGGGCGGCTCGGCAACGCCAAGCGCGGTCTCGACATTCTTTTCGATCGCGCGGTTTCCCCCGACGGAACCATCGACCCGGTGGCGGTGGCGGAAGCGTGGGCGTCTCATCCCGTCGACGTGGCTGCGCAATTGCGTCCTGACCCCCCGATTGCCGCCGGCCGCGCCGCCGCCCTGGCTGGGGCGACGGCGATGATGGATGTCAGCGATGGACTGGTGCTCGATGCGCGTCGCATCGCGACAGCGAGCGGTGTCGCCATCGATTTCGATCTGTCCGCCGTGGGTGATATTGACGCTCTGACGGGTGGCGAGGACCACGCGATGTTGGCGTGCTTCCCGCTCAACGCGAAGCTTCCCGCCGATTTCCGCGTCGTCGGCAGGGTCGCCCCCGGTGACGGAGTAATGGTCGACGGCGTGCCGTTCGATTCGCGAGGCGGGTGGGACCCGTTCGCCGACTATTCGGCGACGTCCAACCAATAGACCCGCGTCTCGCCGTAATCCTTGGGAGCGAGAATTCCGTAACCCACGGGCCATTCGGGTTCTGGGTCTCGGCTCGCACGCTCCACCGCAACGACAGCGTCGGGGGACAGCCTCGGCAACAACAGTGTCATTGTCGTGAGGAGCGCCGCGTTGTCCATGTCATAGGGCGGGTCGATGAAAACGGCATCCCACGTTTCCGCGCTCGCGCCGACAAACCCGGCCACGCTCGATCGATGGACGCGAATCGAGCAGTTCGGGACGGCGGGGGCGACGAGCGCGGTGTTCTTTGACATCACCTTGACGGCCTTTTCCGAGTTGTCGACGAGGTCGACGCGAGATGCACCGCGGGACGCGGCCTCGAGCCCAACCGCCCCGCACCCCGCATAGAGGTCGAGCACGCGAGCACCCGTAATCGTCGTGAGGGCGTCGAATCGCGAAAAGACGGCTTCGCGCACGCGGTCGGCGGTCGGCCGGGTTCCCGTCGCCGGAACGGTGAGAGTGCGGCCACCGGCGGCTCCAGAGATAATTCGCGTCACGCCCCAAGGTTAGCGACCACGGGGCCAATCACGGAAAGCCAGTCTGAGCGGGGGTAGCGTAAAACCGTGACCGAAACCGCCGCATTCCTCGACACCCCACTTTCCCGGGTCATCGGTGACCGCACGGCGAAGGCGCTGACCAAGGCGTTCGGGTTCGACACCGTTGGTGGGCTTCTTGGTCATTACCCTCGGCGCTACGCGGAGCGCGGCGAACTGACGGCGCTCGATTCCCTTCCGCTCGACGAGTCGGTCACGATCGTGGCCGAGGTCGTTCGAGTCAACAATCGGCCGATGAATGGACGAAAAGGCTCGCTTCTCGAAATCGTCATTTCGGACGGGACCGGAACCCTGTCGCTGACGTTCTTCAACCAGGCGTGGCGGGCGAACGCGCTGCACCGCGGCGTGCGCGGAATCTTTGCGGGAAAGGTCGGCGAATTCCGCGGACAGCGACAATTGACGCATCCCGACTACGAGTTGTTCGATGAAGACGAGAACGTTTCGGACGAGGTTGCCGAGCTGTGGGCGAAGACTCCGATCCCGATTTACCCCGCCACGAGCACGGTGGCATCGTGGCAGATCGCTAAAGCGCTAGGCGTTGTCCTCGATGTCCTTCCCGAACTCGACGACCCCGTGCCCGATTCGGTTCGAGCCGACCGCGGCCTGATGTCGCTGACCGAGGCGATCCGTGCGATTCATCGCCCGACCGACCACGGTGAGTGGCGCACGGCGCGCGACACCCTTCGATTCCACGAGGCGTTCTTGGTTCAAACCGCGTTGCTGCGCGATCGGCTTCGTGCCGCCGAGGCCGTGTCGATGCCTAGAACGCCGGGGGCTCTTCGCGCTCAGTTCGATTCGGCGTTGCCCTTCGAACTCACGGCCGATCAATCAACGGTGGGCGCCGAGATCGATGAGGACATGGCGCGCGCCCGGCCGATGAATCGTCTCGTTCAGGGCGAGGTCGGCTCAGGGAAGACACTCGTCGCAATTCGCGCGATGCTCACCGCGATCGAGGACGGCGGGCAGGCCGCTCTGATTGCTCCAACAGAAGTCCTCGCGACGCAGCACGCACGCTCGATCGCGGCCACTATGGGCGACCTCGCCGAGGGGCTGAATCCGACCCTCCTCGTGGGCAGTCTTCCGGCGGCACAGAAGAAGCGGGCTCAACTCGCGGTCGCGAGCGGCTCGGCTCGACTGGTCATCGGCACCCACGCACTGCTCGCCGACGCCGTGACCTTCAACGAACTCGCGCTCGTCGTCGTGGACGAACAGCACCGCTTCGGAGTCGAGCAGCGCGACACACTCAAACGCAAGGGAAACTCGCCACACGTCCTCGTCCTCACCGCAACCCCCATTCCCCGCACGGTCGCGATGACGGTGTTCGGAGACCTCGATATCTCGACGATTCGAACTCTGCCGGCCGGTCGCGCGCCAATCACTTCGCACGTCGTTCCACTCGTCGACCATCCTGCGTGGATTTCGCGTGTCTGGACGCGTCTCGGTGAAGAAATCGACGCCGGTCGACAAGGCTTCGTCGTGTGTTCGGCGATCGACGCCACGACGACGGACGGCGACGCCGATCTGGTCGACGACATTCCCGCCGCCGCGCCGCGCGCCAGCGTGACCGAAATTTTGCCTGTTGTTCGATCCGCACTTCCCGGTCGACGGGTCGAAATGATTCACGGCCGTCTCTCTGGTGACGAGAAAGATGCGACCATGACCGCGTTCGCCGCGGGTGCGATTGACGTTCTCGTGGCGACAACGGTCATTGAGGTTGGCGTCGACGTTCCCAACGCCTCGACGATGGTCGTGCTCGACGCTGACCGATTCGGCGTGAGTCAGCTGCACCAACTTCGCGGGCGGGTCGGTCGTGGCGGAGTCCCCGGGCTCGCACTGTTCGTGACCTATGCCGACGAGACCACGCTGGCTCGCAATCGCGTCGAGGCGGTGGCGTCTACACTCGACGGCTTCGAACTCGCTCAGAAGGACCTCGAATTGCGTCGCGAGGGTGACGTGTTGGGCGAGAGCCAGTCGGGTGGTCGCAGCGGGCTCGTCCTCGTGCGGGTGACGGTCGATGGCCCCGTGATTGAGGCGGCGCGCACTCACGCACAGGCGGTGCTCGACGTCGACCCGACGCTCGGTGCGCACACGGCGTTGCGCGATGCGCTGGATCGTCGATTGTCGCAACGCGAACGGGAATTCCTCGCAAAGAACTGACATCGGCGCCTCTCGCGATTACGCTGGGCACATGACGTCGCTTGCCGTGGTTCCCGGTTCGTTCGACCCCGTAACCCTGGGTCACCTCGATGTCGTCGAGCGTGCGCGCAACCTTTTTGACGCGGTCCACGTTGTCGTCGTGCACAACCCGGCCAAGTCCGCGCTGTTGCCGGTCGCTCGTCGCGTTGAACTCATTGAACAATCTCTCGCCGACGCGGGGATGTCTGAGCGTGTTACCGTCACCAGTTGGAGCGTCGGACTGCTGGTCGACTACTGCCAGGAGGTCGGTGCAAACGCGATCGTCAAGGGGATTCGCACCGAGGTGGACGTCACCTACGAAACGCCGATGGCCATCGTCAACCGCGACCTCGCCGGAATCGAAACCGTATTTGTGTTGCCGAACCCCGCGCACAGCCACGTATCGTCGTCGCTCGTCCGTCAGGTCGCGGCGCTGGGCGGGGATGTCTCGCCCTATGTCCCAGGTGCCGTCTCGGCATTTATGAATTCCGCGGACTATTCGTAGCGTCAGACCGCGTTGGGGCGTTACCCTTTAAGGGTGAAGACCTCGTCCTCTAACCCCTTCCACGTCAATGTTTTTGACGTGTCGCAGCGCATCGGTGAAGATCGTGAAAAACATCTCGAATTCCCCGCCCCACACCGTTTGGGCGAAGGAGTCGCCGCTGTCCTCGAGGGCACAACCATCGTGATGGATATTCGACTCGAAGGCCTCCATGACGGCATTTTGGTGTCGGCCGAGGTCCAAACGACCGCCGACGCCGAGTGCGTTCGCTGCCTCGACCAGATCGCGGTCCCCGTCGAAGTGGAATTCCAGGAACTTTTCGCGTATTCTCCTACAGAGGAACTCGAGTTTTCGGTTCACGATAATCACGTGGATTGTGAACCGCTTGTTCGAGACGCGGTGGTGTTAGAACTACCGTTCCAACCACTGTGCGACGAGGACTGTCTGGGGCTCGATCCGGAAACGGGCGACAAGCTGATGGAACCGCGTTCGACCGATTCACCGTACATCGACCCACGATGGGCGGCCCTGGGGGCCTTGGCTTCTGACGACACGACCACGGCCAGCAAACCGGCCGCCAAAAAGAGGAAATAATCATGGCAGTTCCCAAGCGCAAACAGTCGCGTTCCAACACGCGCTCTCGTCGTTCGCAGTGGAAGGCTGAAATCCCCACGCTCGTCAAGACCGTTGAGAACGGCAAGACCGTCTACAGCCTCCCGCACCGCGCGAAGGTTGTCACCGATTCCGTCGGCACTTCACTCTTCATGGAGTACAAGGGCCGCAAGGTCGCCGACGTCTAAACCTTTGTGAACGACAGCGCGTCAGGACGTTAGGTTCCGGCGCGCTGTTCTCATTCCCATGACCACGACCTCAGGATTCCGTGACCCCGCCGAACTCGCGGGGATTCTCGGTGTGTCGATTCCCACGGAACTTCTCGAGCAGGCTCTCACGCATCGGTCCTTCGCCTACGAGCACGGGGGAACGCACTACGAACGCCTCGAATTCCTCGGCGACGCCATCCTTCAACAAGTCATCACACTCGAATTGTACGAACGCTTCAGCGATTTGCCCGAGGGGGATCTGTCGAAGCGCCGTGCGGCGCTCGTCAGTACCACTGCCCTCGCCGAGGTTGCGCGGTCGATCGACCTCGGTGGTTTCCTTCGACTCGGAAACGGCGAGGTATCGACCGGCGGCCACGACAAGTCCTCGCTTCTCGCCGATGTCGTGGAATCGATCATCGGCGCCACGTATCTCACCCTCGGTCAGCAGGCTGCGGCCGAGATGGTGATCCGATTGGTCGGACCGCTCTTCGATCAGTCCGATCGCTTCGGTATCTCGATGGACCACAAGACGGCTCTACAGGAACACTGCGACCGTCACTCCATGGGCAAACCGGTCTACGCGACCACCTCGGAAGGCCCCGATCATTCCCGTCAGTTCCACGCGACGGTCACGAGTGACGGGGTGACTCTCGGTGCGGGAAGCGGGTCGAGCAAGAAGACCGCGCAGGCCGACGCCGCGATGCACGCGCTCGCCGAGTTGTCGCGATAACCAATGCCAGAACTTCCCGAGGTCGAGGTTGTTCGCCGGGGACTTCTGACTCATCTCGTCGGCGCGCGTGTGGCCGACGTCACGGTATTCGACGCCCGCGCACTCAAGCGCCATCCGGGAAGCGCCGCGCATTTCGCCTCCACGTTGACGGGTACCCGGATTGAGTCGGCGGTTCGACGCGGAAAATTCGTCTGGTGCCCGTTGGACAGCGGCGACGCTCTCGTGATCCACCTCGGCATGAGCGGTCAGATCCGCATTGTCGACGGTGAGCCCATCCGACATGAACGCGTGCGTCTCGTTCTCGACGGAAAACCATCGGTCGCGTTCGTCGACCAGCGCCTTTTTGGCTCACTCGCACTGGACTCGCTCGTTGACGGACAGGAAGGATTCCCCGCCGGACTCGGTTCTGACTCAGCACGGATTCCGTCCTCGGTCACGCACATCGCTCGGGACATCCTCGACCCGGCACTCGATGTCGACGCGCTCATCGCCCGATTCCGAAAACGCACGACCGGGGTGAAGATCGCCATGCTCAACCAGGGCCTCGTCTCGGGAATCGGAAACATTTATGCCGACGAGGCGTTGTGGGCCGCTCGGATTCACTATGCGACACCCGCTGACAGAATTCGCCCGGTTGATTACCGTCGACTGTTCGGTGCGGTTAGTGAGGTGATGACCACGGCGCTCAAGGCCGGCGGTACGTCGTTCGACGCGCTGTACGTCAATGTCAACGGTGAATCGGGGTACTTCGACGTGTCGCTCAACGCCTACGGCCAAGATGGCAAGCCCTGTGCGCGATGTGACACGCTTATCGTCCGTGAACCGTGGCAGAACCGCTCGTCGCACTTTTGCCCGTCGTGTCAGCGCTCAGTGCGAATCCGCCGTTAGTTTTCAGCCGAACTGTTCGCGATAATGGAGAGATGTATCTGAAGTCCCTGACCCTCAAGGGCTTCAAGTCGTTCGCTCAACCGACGACCTTCCAGTTCGAACCAGGGGTCACCGCTGTCGTCGGACCGAACGGGTCGGGGAAGTCGAACGTCGTTGACGGACTCGCGTGGGTCATGGGCGAGCAGGGCGCCAAGACTCTGCGCGGCGGCAAAATGGACGATGTCATCTTTGCGGGAACGTCCACCCGCGGCCCGCTCGGTCGCGCCGAGGTCACGCTGACAATCGACAACTCGGACGGCGCACTGCCGATCGAGTACACCGAAGTGACGATCTCACGAATCCTGTTTCGCAACGGTCAGTCGGAATACGCAATCAACGGCGAGTCCTGCCGGCTTCTCGATGTCCAGGAACTGTTGTCCGATTCGGGGCTGGGTCGTGAGATGCACGTCATCGTGGGTCAGGGTCGACTCGATACCGTCTTGTCAGCGACCCCCGAGGACCGCCGCGGTTTCATCGAAGAGGCCGCCGGAATCCTCAAGCACCGTCGCCGTAAGGAAAAGACGGTCCGCAAACTCGACGCGATGCAGGCGAACCTCACGCGTCTCACTGACCTTTCGGGGGAAATTCGCCGCCAGCTCAAACCGCTCGGTCAACAGGCTGAAGTCGCTCGCGAGGCCCAGAACATCGCGGCCGTCGTTCGAGACGCCCGTGCGCGAATTCTTGCCGACGACGTCGTGTCGTTGCGCCGCGACCTCAACGATCACCAACAGACCGAGACGGAACGTCAAACTGAACGAATCGCTGTCGCCGACCAACTTGACCAGGTGTCACTTCGGATTCGAACGCTCGAAAAAGATTTAACGTCGGATGCCGTCGATGGCCACCGCCGCGTTTCGTTTGAACTCGAGCAGGTGCGAGAACGTTTCCGAAACCTCAGCCAGATCATTCGAGACCGCATCACGCTGTTGTCGCAGGACATTGCCGAGTCGACCCCCAACCTTGCGATTTCGGACCAGATGGTCGAGGCCGCACGGGTTGAGGTCGCCGCACTCGAGTTGCAGGTGACGGGCATGGAAGCCAAGGTCGGAGCCGCCGCCGCCGCGACCGCAACAGCCGCCGCGAACCTCGATGCCATCGACCACGAGATTGCCGAGCAGGGAGTGCTCATCACTCAGCACGACCTCGACCGAGCGTCGCTCGAGGGTCGCGTTGACCTCGCACGTTCCCGTGTGGCTAGCGCGCAGGGCGAACTATTGCGGAGCGAGAGCGCCCGCGAGGCTGCCGCGATGCGTCAGACCGAGGCCGAGTCCGCGCTGTCGGAAATCGACAACTCTCCTGGCGGAACGAACACGGAGCTCGAAACCGCTGTCACGACGGCCGATGCGCGGGTTCTCGAATTGCAATCGACGGTCGACGCCGATCGGGAAACACTGCACACTCTCGAGCGCGAGCGCGATGCTCTCGCCGCTCGTGTCTCTGCTCTGTCGTCGGCGTTGGAATCGAAGGACGGACGCGATTCGGTCACGGGTCGTCGCGGAATCCGTGGGCTCGTCGCCGACAACATCACGGTGACTCCCGGTTTCGAGGCGGCGATTACCGCCGCCCTGGGTGGTCTTGCCGACGCGATTCTGGCCGACACGCGGGACAGTGCCATCGACGCACTCGCCCACGCGACCGCAACCGATGCGGGTCGAGTTGAAGTTGTGCTCGCGAAAACGGACGGCCCGGACCCACGCATCATCGCGGTGGCGGGGGTGCAATCGGCGTCCGAACTCGTAGCCGGCCCGGCCGGTATCCTCGGGATTTTGTCGCACACGTATGTTGCCGAGGACCTGGATGCGGCTCGAGCGGCGTGGCCGGCGATTGTTTCCGCGGGAATCGCCGATTCCGCGGTGCTGGTGACGCGCGCGGGTGAAGTGTTGACCCGATTCGTGTTGCGCGGTGGTCACGGCGCCCAGCGTTCGCGAATCGAACTCGCGGGTGAACGTGACGAGGCGAAGGCAACGCTCGGGACCGTCTCGACCGAGATCGAACGTCGTCGCAACGCGCTCGACACGCTTCGCGACGACCTGCAGTCGGCCAAGACGATTGCCGCGACGGCACTGGCCGACTTGCGCTCAGCCGACGCGCGAAACGCCGAAATCGTCTCAGAGAAATCGAGGCTTCGCGCCCAAGCGGAAGCCGCCGGCTCGGAAATCGAGCGCATCAGTTCGGCCCTCGACAAGGCGACGACCGCCGTCGACGAGGCCGACGCTCACCTCGGTGACGCGGTTCGCGCGCTCGAGGCGTTTATCGCAGCACCGCGCCCGACGCTCGACGCATCCTCGCGTGACAACGCCGTACTCGCGCTCGAGGCGGTCCGTGCGGCGGAACTCCAGGTTCGCATCGACATGGAAACGGTCCGCGAACGTGTTCGGTCGGAACGAGATCGAGCGGAAGAGATGGCCCGCACCCTCGAAGCCGACCGCACGGCGGCAGCGGAGCGGGCTGCGCAGCGCGTCCACCGCCGGGTCCAACTCGAGAACGCCGAGCGAATCTCGAGCGATATCCCGCCGATCCTCGTCGCCCTCGATGCGAGCGTCTCGGAGGCCCAGGTCAAACTCGCCGAGGCCGAACGCGCTCGCGCTGCGAGCTCCGGCGAACTCACCGACCTTCGTACCCGCGAGACTGACCTGCGAACACGTCTCAGCGCCGTAACCGACGGAGTTCACGGGCTCGAGATGCAGATCTACGAAAAGAAACTCCACCTCGGCAACCTCCTCGAGAGGGCCGCCGACGACATGGCGTTCACCGAACAGGTCCTCGTCGACGAATACGGCCCCGACACTCTCGTTCCAGTGTCGGAGGGCGATCCGGTCCCGTTTGTGCGAGTCGAACAAGAAGCCCGCTTGAAGATCGCCGAAAAGTCGATGGATCAACTTGGCCGAGTGAACCCGCTTGCACTAGAAGAATTCGCGGCGCTCGAACAGCGCCACCAATTCCTCACCGAACAGTTGGCCGACCTCGAGAAGACACGACTCGACCTGATGCAGATCATCGACGAAGTCGACGATCGCATGCAAGCGATTTTCATCGACGCCTTCCGCGACACGAAAACTGCGTTCGACGCGATTTTGCCCGTCCTATTCCCCGGTGGAACGGGTCACCTCACTCTCACCGACCCGGATTCGCCATTGACCACCGGAATCGAGGTCAGCGTCAAGCCGGCCGGTAAGAAGATCGAGCGCTTGTCGCTGTTGTCGGGCGGTGAGCGCTCGCTCGCGGCGGCGGCCCTACTCGTCGCCATCTTCAAGGCGCGTCCGTCTCCGTTCTACATCCTCGACGAGGTTGAGGCCGCCCTCGATGACGCCAACCTCGGCCGACTTCTCAGCATCTTTGAACAACTTCGCACCTCGTCGCAGTTGATCATCATCACTCACCAGAAACGCACGATGGAAATCGCCGACGCGCTCTACGGCGTATCAATGCGGGACGACGGGGTCAGTTCCGTCGTGGGGCAACGCATCGCATCGAAGGTCGAAGCGTAGGCTCGGCGCATGGCGTGGTCCTTATCCAAGGCGTTCACGAACCTCTTTGCGGGGGTGCGTCAGGTCGAGCCCGAGGACTGGGAAAACCTCGAGGACACGTTACTCCAGGCCGATTTCGGCCCGCGTGTGACTGACGAGGTCATTGGGGCTGTCCACGCGATTGCGGACGTGTCTGCGACCCTCGACACCAATGACCTTCGTCGCATCCTCGGCGAAGTCCTCGAAGAACGCCTCGCGGCATTCGATCCGACGCTGTCGTTGGCTTCCGAGCCCGGGATCCCCGCCGTCGTGCTCGTGGTTGGCGTCAACGGTGTCGGCAAGACCACGACAATCGGCAAATTAGCAAAGTTCATCGCCACGCGCGGCAAGCGCGTCCTCGTAGGGGCTGCGGACACGTTTCGCGCCGCGGCCGTCGAGCAACTAGCCACCTGGGCCGAGCGCGCCGGTGTCGACATCATCAAACCGCAACAGGACGGTCAAGACCCCGCCGCTGTCGCCTTTCAGACGGTTGAACGCGCTGTCGCCGACGGTCACGAGATTGTCATCATCGACACCGCCGGTCGACTACACAACAAGTCTGGGTTGATGGACGAACTCGCCAAAATCAAACGCGTGGTCGAGAAGAACGTTCCGATTTCCGAGGTGCTTCTGGTTCTTGATGCGACGACGGGCCAGAATGGACTCAATCAGGCAGAAGCGTTTCTCAAACAAGCCGGAGTCACGGGTCTGGTTCTCACGAAACTCGACGGAAGCGCACGCGGCGGCTTCGTCTTTGCGGTTCAGGAATTAACCGGCATTCCGGTCAAACTGGTCGGGCAGGGTGAGGGAATCGATGACCTGACGGGATTCACACCGCACGTGTTTGTCCGCCAGTTGCTCGAGTAACCGCATACTCTTGAGGGCATGAAGCGCGCATTCGATGGACACGAGCCAGTTGTTGCCGATGGCGCATGGATCGCACCCAGCGCGATGGTCGTCGGTCGGGTGACAATCGGTTCGAATGCCTCCGTGTTTTTCGGGGCGGTTCTGCGCGGAGACGTCAATTCGATTTCGCTCGGTGGAGGCTCGAACATCCAAGACAACGTCGCGGTGCACTGTGACGCCGACAAACCGACGGTCATTGGCAGTGGAGTTTCGATCGGTCACGCTGCCGTGGTTCACGGCTGCACCATCGGCGACGACTGCCTCATCGGAATGAACGCAACGGTGTTGTCGGGGGCGGTCATCGGAAACGAATCACTCATCGCCGCGGGCTCTGTCGTACTCGAGGGAACGGTGATTCCGCCTCGCTCGCTCGTGGCCGGGGTCCCCGGCAAAGTTCGTCGCGAGCTGACCGATGCCGAGGTTGAGGATATCCGTCACAACGGTCGCCACTACCGCGAACTCAGTCTCCAGCACTCGCTCGAAGACTAGTCTGGAGGGGTTATGGCCGTCTTTGGAACCCTCTCCGAGAAACTGACCTCGGCGCTGTCGAGCCTCCGAACAAAGGGAAAACTCAGCGCTGCAGACGTCGACGGAACCGTCCGCGAGATCCGCCGAGCACTTCTCGATGCCGACGTTTCGCTCGAGGTCGTCAAATCGTTTACGGGCAAGATTCGCGATCGTGCGTTGTCAGACGATGTCAACAAAGCGCTCAATCCCGCACAACAGGTCGTTCAAATTGTCAACGAGGAACTCGTCGAAATCCTGGGTGGTGTTCAGTCACAACTGACCTTCGCCAAGTCCCCTCCGACTGTCATCATGCTCGCAGGACTGCAGGGTTCGGGTAAGACGACGTTTGCGGGCAAACTCGCTAAGTACCTCAAGTCACAGGGGCACACCCCCGTCCTCGTCGCGTGTGACCTCCAACGCCCCAACGCGGTGACGCAATTGACGGTTGTCGCGGAACAGGCCGGCGTTCAGATTTTCGCCCCCGAGCCGGGAAACGGCAAGGGGAACCCCGTCTCGGTCGCCAAGAACGGCGTGAAGTTTGCGAAGCAAAAGCTTTACGACACGGTCATCATCGACACCGCGGGGCGACTCGGCGTCGACGAGGACCTCATGCGCGAAGCCCGAGCGGTCCGCGACGCAACCGACCCCGACGAGGTCCTGTTTGTCCTCGACGCGATGATCGGTCAGGACGCGGTCATCACCGCCAAGGCTTTCCAGGACGGCGTCGACTTCACGGGGGTCGTCCTAACCAAGCTCGACGGTGACGCTCGAGGAGGCGCGGCACTGTCGGTTCGCGGACTGACGGATCGGCCGATTGTTTTCGCCTCGACCGGTGAAAGCCTCGACGCACTGGAGCCCTTTTACCCCGACCGAATGGCGAGTCGAATTCTCGACCTCGGTGACATCCTCACGCTCATCGAACAGGCGCAAAAGAACTTCGACGAAGGCGACGCGAACAAGGTCGCCGAAAAGATTCAGTCGAATACGTTCACCCTTCAAGACTTCCTTGAGCAGTTGCAGCAGGTTCGCAAAATGGGGTCGATGAAGGGACTCCTCGGCATGATGCCGGGAGCCGGCAAAATGCGCGAACAGATTGACAACTTCGACGAGAAAGACATCGACCGCACGGAAGCCATCATTCGCTCGATGACGCCCGCGGAGCGCGAGAACCCCAAGGTGCTCAACGGTTCGCGCCGACTTCGCATCGCGAAGGGTTCGGGGATGACGGTCACTGACGTGAACCAACTCGTCATCCGATTCGAATCCGCCGCCAAGATGATGAAGACCGTCGCCAAGGGTGGCACCCCGAACATTCCCGGAATGGGACCGGTCCCAGGGCCTCGACCCAAGGGGAAGGCGATTACCGCGAAGAAGAGTTCGCGTTCGGGAAACCCTGCCAAGCGAGCGGCAGAGAACGCGGCGATTCAATCTGCTCCTGCCGGCGATGGAAACAGTTTCGGCCTCGGTGCTGAAGCGACCCCCGAGGTGAACGACAAAGACATGGAGACCATGCGTCGCCTTCTTGAGCGCGGCGGTCTGTGATCACCGACCGAATTCCGCTGAAGGTTCTCTTAGCCATAATCGGAACCGTCCTCGCGTGGTCCAGCGCTTTCGTTGTCATTCGCGCGGTACTGCCGGTCTTTGAGCCGGGAGAACTCGCGTTCCTCCGTCAACTCGTGGCCGTCCCATTGCTGGCGGTGTGGATGATCGGGCAGAAGTGGCTGTGGCCGACGGTTCGCGAGTGGGTGCTCATCGCGATTTTTGGGCTCACCTGGTTTTCGATTTACATCGTCGCGCTCAACACCGCGGAACAGACAATCGATGCGGGGACCTCGTCGTTTATCGTCAACATCGGGCCGTTGCTTATCGCCGTCGGGGCGTTCCTGTTCCTCGACGAGAAATTGCCTCGTAACCTTCTTGCTGGCGCACTTATTGCCTTCGCGGGGGTCGGTCTGATCGCGTGGGGGACATCGTCAAGCGACCGAGTAGACCTTGTCGGATTGCTGTGGGCGCTCCTTGCGACCGTGACCTACGCTGTCGGTGTCCTCACCCAGAAGCCGGCTCTCGCGCGCTTGTCGTCGAACCAGGTAACGCTTCTGGGCGCCGCTATCGCGCTGATGCCGCTGTTCTGGTGGGCGCCAGAGGCATTCGCGCACGCACAGACGGCACCAGCGGAGGCGATTGCGGGAGCCATCTGGCTCGGCGCAATTCCGACTGCTCTGGGCTTCGGCCTCTGGGGGTATGCCCTTAAGCGCATGCCGGCCGGCCGCCTTGGCGTATCGACCTACGTCGTCCCGCCGCTCGTGATTGTCGAGTCCGCGATCCTGCTGGGCGAATGGCCACACCCCATCGCCATCGTCGGTGGGCTTATCGCCCTGGCGGGCGTGTGGTGGTCGCGCCGATCGTGATTGGCTAACTCAGAGTTTTTCTGGCAGACTAAAGACCTGTGTCCATCTCGTAGGACCCTCTAACCCTGCGGAATGGCGTCCTGCTTCCGCATTCGAGCAACCCCACGCTTGAACCGCGGTGCGTCATCGCAAACAAATCTGGAGAAACGTGGCCGTCAAAATCCGCCTTAAGCGCATGGGTAAAATCCATTCGCCGCACTACCGCATCGTCGTCGCTGATTCGCGCACAAAGCGCGACGGGCGTTCGATTGAAGAAATCGGTAAGTACCACCCCACCGAAAACCCGTCGCTTATGGAAATCAATTCCGAGCGCGCGCAGTACTGGTTGTCGGTCGGCGCTCAGCCAAGCCCGCAGGTTCTCGTCATCCTTAAACTTTCGGGTGACTGGGGCAAGTTCAAGGGCGACAAGTCCGCGAAAAACATGATCATTACGAAGGACGCCAAGACGGTCTTTGCCGAGGACTCCTCGAAGAAGTCGGTTATCCGTCCCCGTGTTGAAAAGAAGGTCGAAGAGGTCGCTCCGGCAGCCGCCGAGGTCATCGAAGAGACCACCCAAGCACCCGCCGAGGCTGTCGAATCGGCACCCGAAGCAGCAACAGAAATGGTCGACGCCGTCGTCGAAACTGCTGACGAGGTCGTCGTCGACGAGGCACCTGCCGACGAGGCACCTGCCGACGAGGCACCTGCCGACGAAAAGGCCGAATAAGTCTGATGCTGGCGGCCGCCCTTAAGCACCTTGTCTCGGGAATCGTCGATCACCCGGAGAGCGTCACTGTTGTGGCAAAAAGCACTCCGCGTGGCG
>Ga0164294_10000239_pt1 | contig 51645 bp, 45 predicted proteins | sample GEODES005metaG_FD_111479 | JGI IMG/M metagenome (GOLD analysis project Ga0164294, IMG submission 111479) | Oligotrophic lake water microbial communities from Sparkling Lake, Wisconsin, USA - GEODES005 metaG | ecosystem: Environmental > Aquatic > Freshwater > Lake | place: USA: Sparkling Lake... | reverse complement strand
GGCCTCGGGGTCGAGCCGGGCGAGCCACCAGAGGGCGTCGGCGTCAAACACGGCCGGCCCCGGGAACTCCCGCCACAGCCGGCCGACGATCCCCTCGGTGGCTTCCGAGCGGCCGAGGCCAGGACCGACGGCGAGGGCATCGGCCCGGCTGGCAAGGGCAGCGATCGGCTCGAGGGCGTCGTGGGCGAGCGTGCCGTCGGCGCGGGCCGGGAGGGGATGGGTCATGACACAGGGGTCGAAGCCGGCAGCGATCGTCGCCACCCCTTCGGGAGCGGCCAGGTCGACCAGGCCCGCGCCGCTGCGGAGGGCCGCCATGGCCGCCAAAGCCGGGGCCCCTGCCATGCCGGTCGCCCCGCCCACGACGAGCACCCGGCCATAGTCGCGTTTGCTCGAATCCCGTTGCCTGACGGCAAGTCTGGGGAGGTCGTTGGGGGGGGGAAGAGGAAGACTTGAGGCGGAGGGCATCGGGAGATCGGCTGGGAAGGCCGCCGGAACGGCAGAAGTCGAGTTGTCGGGGACGCAAAGCGGCCGCGATCTTGTTACCTTGACTGAAATCCCCGGCACGGGCTACCCTCGCCGCGAAATTCCCTGCGGATTCCGGAGTGCTCCGGTGCCGCGGAGGGTTCCCGGGCGGATGCCCCACCGGGGCACCGAACCGTTGCCAGCCACCAGACAGGCGAGCCTCATGAGCGCGGCACCCAAGCCCGACGACTTTTTCAACACCAAGCAGATCCGTCGGCTCATCTCGCTGATGGAGAAGCACGACCTCGCTGAGGTCGATCTCAAGAACGCCGACCAGCGTGTCCGCATCAAGCGCGGTGGTGAGGTCGTCGTGGGGCCATCGGCCGCGGGCCCCCGTGCGGCTGCCCCGGCTCCTGCCGCCGCCGCCCCGCCGGCCGTCGATTCCAAGATGGTCGTGATCACCAGCCCGATGGTGGGCACGTTCTACCGGGCCAGTGGTCCCGATTCCGCCGCCTTCATCAAGGTCGGCGACCGGATCGGACCGGAGAAGACCGTCTGCATCATCGAGGCGATGAAGGTCTTCAACGAGATCCCGGCCGGGGTTTCCGGGCAGGTGGTGGCGGTGCTCGTCGAGAACGGCCATCCGGTCGAGTTCGGCCAGCCGCTGATCAAGGTCGATCCCGAGAAATGAGCCGGGGTCCGTACGGTCGGTTCCCTCGCCTGCCGCCGGCCGGCGGGGTGCGAGCCTGCCGGTGAATGGTCCGGTGTCCACCGATCGGGGCGGAGCGTATGTTCAAACGGGTTCTGATTGCCAATCGCGGAGAAATCGCCCTACGGGTGATCCGTGCCTGCCGTGAGATGGGTATCGAGACGGTCGCGATCTACAGCGAGGCCGACCGCGATGCCACCTACCTCCAACTCGCCGACGAGGCGATCTGTGTCGGCCCGGCGAAGGCCTCCGAGAGCTATCTCCGCATCGATCGGGTGATCAGCGCTGCCGAGATCGGCAACTGCCAGGCGATCCATCCGGGCTACGGATTTCTCTCGGAGAACTCCCACTTCGCGGAGGTCTGCCGGTCGTGTGACATCGGGTTCATCGGCCCGACCCCGGAGGCGATGGCCAAGGTTGGCGACAAAAACTCCGCCCGGGCCCTGGCCAGGGAGGCGGGGGTGCCGTGCGTGCCGGGGAGCGACGGGATCATCGCCAATGAAGCTGATGCGGTGCGGATCGCCCGGCAGATCGGCTTTCCGGTCCTCCTCAAGGCCACGGCTGGCGGCGGTGGTAAGGGGATGCGCGTCGCAGTTAATGATCAGGCGCTCTCTCCGGCCTGGCAGCAGGCCTCCGCCGAGGCGCTGGCCGCCTTCGGCAATCCCGGCATCTACATGGAGCGCTACGTCGACCGGCCCCGGCATGTCGAGGTGCAGGTGCTCGGTGACACCCACGGCACCATGCTTCATCTCTGGGAGCGCGATTGCTCGACGCAGCGGCGCCACCAAAAGCTCATCGAGGAGAGCCCTTCCCCACGGCTCGCCCCCGAAACCCGCAAGGCGATGTGCGAGGCGGCGGTGCGGCTCTGCAAGGCGGCTGGCTACCACTCCGCCGGGACCGTCGAGTTCATCGTTGATCAGGAGGGGAACTTCTACTTCATCGAGGTCAACGCCCGGATCCAGGTCGAGCACCCGGTGAGCGAGATGGTGACCGGTATCGATCTCGTGAAGGCTCAGATCCGCGTCGCTGCCGGGGAGAAACTCGGGATCGAACAGAAGGACATCGTCCCCCGCGGCCACGCCCTCGAGTGCCGCATCAATGCCGAGGATCCGGTCGCCAATTTCCGTCCCTGCCCCGGCCGGATCGAGCAGATCATCGCCCCCGGTGGTTTCGGGGTCCGGTGGGATTCGCATGCCGCGGCGGGCTACGTCGTCCCTCCCCATTACGACTCGCTCGTCGGGAAACTCATCGTCCACCAGCCGACCCGCAAGGAAGCGATCGAGACGATGGTTCGGGCGCTCAAGGAACTGCGCGTCGCCGGCATCAAGACGACCGTCCCGCTCCACCTCGACATCCTCGGGCTGGCCGCGTTCCACAATGCCGAGATCGACACGAAGTACGTCGAGCGCTGGCTCGCGGGGTGATTCCGGCGCCGGCCGAACCGCCACGGCCCCTTCCTCGAGCGAATCACCAACCCGTGCCGCCGCGGCCGTTCCCCTGCCTTGTCGATCCAACTGCCTTGCACCCCGTCTCGCCCCCACGCCATCCAGCCCCGCCTTCCCCTCCCCTGCCCCGGAGTTCTCCATGAGCGAATCGCTCTCCCGTCCGCCGAAGGCCTCCCACCATTTCCGTCGGGTCGCGATCCTCTTCGCCGGCGGGCCGGCGCCCGGCGCCAATGCCGTCATCTCCACCGCCGCGATCTCGTTTCTGCGGAATGACGTCGAGGTGATCGGCATGAAGCACGGCTATTCGTCGCTGGCCGACTTTTCTCCGGACAAGCCGCTCGTCGAGGGGAAGGACTACGTCCGCATCACGCCCGAGTTCATCAAGCGCAGCCGCTCGAGCCAGGGGATCCTCCTCGGCACCGCCCGCACCAATCCCGGTCGTTCGGTGTCGTCGCCGGCCCATCTCGAGGATCCGGACCGCGTCAAGCCGCTCTCGAATGTCGACGCCGGCCTCCGCTCGCTCGGTGTCGAGGCGCTGATCTCGATCGGCGGCGACGACACGCTCAAGACCGCCAACAAGTTCAAGCTCTACCAGGATCGCCTCCCCGCCGGGACGAAGAAGATCCCGGTCGTGCACCTCCCCAAGACGATCGACAACGACTACATGGGGATCGACTTCACGTTCGGTTACTTCACCGCCGTCGATACCCTCGCCGCCGAGATCCGCAATCTCCTCTACGACGCCGAGGCCGGACGGGCCTACTACCTCTGTGAGACGATGGGCCGCAGCGCCGGCTGGCTCTCCTACGGCGCGGCGATCTCCGGCGAGGCGAGCCTCGTGATCAGCGTCGAGGACATCTATGGGAGGTTCCGTGGCGAGGAGACGGTCACCGCTGCCGACGGCACGACGAGCATCAAGCCGGTGATGAACGTGGCGGAGGTGGTGGGGCGGATCGTGAAGACGATGCGCGTCCGCGAGGAGCAGGAGGGGAAGCCCTTCGGCGTGATCGTCCTCGCCGAGGGGCTCGCCGAATATCTCCCCCAGAGCCAGCTTGCGGGCATTCCCCGTGACGACCATGGCCACATCTCGATCACCCACGTTCAGTTGGGGCGGATGTTCTCGAAGCTCGTCGCCGACGAATACAAGAAGCAGACCGGCAAGTCGCGGAAGGTGGTGGGGCTGCAACTCGGCTACGAAGCCCGCTGTGCCGCGCCGCACGCCTTCGACATCATGCTCGGGAGCCAACTCGGCGTCGGTGCCTACCGGGCGCTCGCCGAACGCGGGCTCAACGGCGTGATGGTGAGCGTTTCGGGGCAGCTCGACCTCAACTACGTGCCCTTCGAGGAGCTCGTCGACCCCAACACCCTCGTGACGGTCGTCCGCTACGTCGAACGCAACAGCGACTTCCACCGCCTCGCCCGATTCCTCGAGACGTTCGTCAACGATTGAGCGGGAAGTTCACCCCGCTCACACCGTCAGCGAGCCTTTTGTACTGGGAATCCCCGGTTGGCGGGGGTCGCTCTCGACCGCCATCCGGATCGCCCTGGCAGCGGCCTTGAAGACCGCCTCGGCGATGTGGTGGGCGTTGTGGCCGTGGTGGAGGACGGCGTGGATGTTGGCTCCGGCCGCGGACGCGAAGCCCTCCCAAAACACCTCGACAAGCTGGGTGTCGAAGATGCCGATCGTCGGCACCGGGAAGGGGACGTGGAACACCGTCGCCGCCCGGCCGCCGAGGTCGACGGCGACGGTGGCGAGGGTTTCGTCCATCGGCAGCGTAAAGTGGCCGTAGCGTCGAATCCCGCGGCGTTCCCCGAGCGCCTCCCGCACTCCCTGACCGAGGGCCCGCCCCACGTCCTCGACAGTGTGGTGGCCGTCGACATGGAGATCTCCCTCACAGCGGATCGTGAGGTCGAGAAGCGAGTGCCCGGCGAGGAGCGTGAGCATGTGGTCGAAGAACCCCAGGCCTGTGGCGATGTCGGCCCGGCCGGTGCCATCGAGGCCCACGGTGAGGACGATCGAGGTCTCGGTGGTGCGGCGCGTGACGGTGGCGGTGCGGTGCATGGCTCGGGTCGGTCGGGGAAGGGCGAGGACGGGGATGGTCAGGATTGAGCGAGGATCCCACCGAGGGCGGTGAGGAAGGCGTCGATCTCGGCGTCGGTGCCGACGGTGATCCGCAGGCCGTCTCCCCAGCCGGCGTAGCTCATGAACCGGACGAGAATCCGGTTGGCCTTGAGCGCTTCGTAGATCGGGCGGTGCGGTCGCGTCGGGTGGGTGCACCAGACGAAGTTCGCCTGGCTCTCCTGGACCCGGAAGCCGAGGTCGGCAAGCGCCCGGGTGAGCCGGGCCCGGGTGGCGAGGATCGTGGCCCGGTTGGTGCGCAGCCAGTCACGGTCGCCGATCGCCGCCGTGGCCGCCGCGATCGAGAGCGCGTCGCAGTTGTAGGAATCCTTGACCTTCTCGAGTTGGCGAATGACGGAGGGCTGGGCCACCGCAAATCCGAACCGCAGCCCGGCCAGCGCGTACGACTTGCTGAAGCTGCGGGTGACGATCACCCGGTCGCTTCCGCGAACGAGGTCGAGGCAGTTGGTTTCGGAAAAATCGCCGTAGGCCTCGTCGACGACCAGTGCGCAGGGGAGCCGAGCGGCGATCGCCGCGACCGCGTCGGGGGGAATGAGGGTGCCCGAGGGGCTGTTGGGATTGGCGATGATCGCCAGGCTGACCGGATTCCCGGCGGCGGTGTTGGGGGTGCAGAACGCCGGCCCGAGCGACCAGTCTCGCTCGTACGGGATCTCCTCGTAGGCGACGCCCTGGATGCCGGCGAGCGTCCGGTAGAGGATGTAGCTCGGCGTCGGCACCCGCAAAGCCCCGCCCGTCCCGACGAAGGTACGGACGAGGATCGTGAGGAGATCGTCGCTGCCGTTTCCGCAGAGGATCCAGTCGGGGTCGACGCCGAGGACCGCGGCCGCTTTTTCACGGAACTGGTTGGCGACCGGGTCGGGATACTTGGCGAGGGTCCTCCCGGCGAACAGCGCCATCACGGCGCCAGCCACTTCGGGCGAGGGAGCGTAAGGATTCTCGTTCGTGTTGAGCTTGATCCACTCCCCTCCCTGCGGCTGCTCCCCCGGCACGTACCCGGCCAGGGCGGCGATGTCGGGGCGAACGAGGGCCGCGGCTCGGTCGGCGGCGGCGGAATTGTGTGACGGTGTCATGGGAGAAGTCTACCTCACCCCACGGGGCGCCCTCACGGGCAACCTGCCCCGCAGAATCGCCACAATCGGCAAAGGCCCACCCCCGGTCGGATCGACAGGAGGGGGCCGGGCGGCATACTGTCGGCGGCGCGGGCAGCGTTTGCCGTGGCAAGAGTCTCGAATGGGAGCGACAACTTGGACATCCTTTGGATCGTGCTGGCCGCCGGTGCCGGGGCCTGCTTCGCCGTTCAGGCCTCGGCGAATGCGTCACTCCGGTCTCATCTCCACAGCCCGCTGTGGGCGGCCTTCTTCTCGATCTGCGGGACGATTCTCACCGCCGCGACCGTGATGCTCATCCTCCGCCCCACGCCCCCGGAGGCTGTGGCGGCCAGAGGGGCCCCGTGGTGGAACTGGATCGGTGGGCCGATGGGAGCGCTGATCGTCCTCTCCGGAGCGGCACTGGCTCCCCGGCTCGGGGCCGCGGCCTTCATTGCGGCGGTCGTCGGAGGGCAGCTGGCCTGTTCGCTCGTCCTCGATCACTTCGGGCTGATGGATCTGCCGCGGCAGGTGGTGACCCCAGGGCGGCTCCTCGGCGTGCTGCTGGTGTTTGCCGGCGTCGTCCTCGTGAAGTTTCACTGAACCCTTTGCCCGGCAGCCGACGCCTCTCCCCGCGGCTACCTTGCGGCCGCGTCGATCTGGACGTCGAGCTGCTGACCGACGAAGAGATCGCGGCCCGGCGTGCTATCGGAGGTCGCCGCGGCTTCCGTATCGTCGACGATCTCGAAGAGCACCTGGAGGACGCGGGTGTCGACCCGCTCGGCACTGTCGCCGCTGAGATTCTGCTTGGGCGCGACCGTGGGCACGGCGCGGAGGAAACTCAAGCGCACCGGATGCTCGCCGTCGCCGCGAGGATACCCAAGCGCCCGCGCCCCGGGGATGAAGCGGGGGAGATCGTGCTCGTCGATACTCACCCGGACATGGAGCCGGCTGGTGTCACCGAGCACGACCAGCGGCTTGCCGGGCGGCGTGCCGACGAACTCGCCGGGGCGGACGTCGACGCGAAGCACTGTTCCCGCCACGGGCGCCGTGACAACGAACCGCTCGACTTCCACGCGGGCCAGATCGACCCCCGCGCGGGCCTGCTCGACAGCTGCCGCGGCGATCGCCACATCGCGCTCCCACGCCCCCGAGCGGAGCCGGGCATCCTCGGCTTGGGCCTCCTCGAACGCAGCCTGGGCTGTGTCGTAGGCCTTCCGTCGCTGGATCACCTCCTGCTCAGTGACGACATTCTGGCGGTGGAGATCCTCGGCTCGCGCGAGCTGATCGCGCTGTGTCTCGGCGGCAGCTTGGGCTCCGCGGACCCGCGCGGCGCTCGGCGGCAGGTCCTCGGGCCTGGGCAGGCCGCGGAGCTTGGCGAGATCCTGCCCGGCGGCCGTGAGGGCGGCTTGGCGAACCTCGAGCTCTGCCCGCTTCCAGCGGTCCTCGAGCCGGAGCACGACATCGCCGGCCGCGACGAATTGCCCTTCGCGGACGGGCACTTCGGCGACGATGCCGGGCACCTCGGCGCAGAGGTGGATGCTCTCCGAGCGAGGCTCGACGACACCGGCTCCGGCCACCGTGCCGGAGAACTGCCGGCGCACGGGGGCGATCGGGGGGAATTGCTCCTCTGGCACCTCATGCGTGTTGGCGAGGTGCCAGAGGAGCGCGCCGAAGCCGAGCACGCCGAGCAGCGGCAGGATGAGGGTGCGGATCATGGCGGGGATCGTCGATTCGGAGTGGGGATCAGAGGTGGGAAGAGGGAACGGTGTCGAGAACGATCCGGCCGTCGGCCATCTCGAGGAGGCGGTCGCCGAACTGGAGCACGCGGGAATCGTGGGTGACCACGATCACGGTCCGGTCTGGATGGACCGCGACCGACTTGAGGAGCTCCATCACCGTCTGCCCCGACTGGGAGTCGAGGGCGGCGGTCGGCTCGTCGCAGACGAGGAGTCGGGGCTCGTGGACGAGGGCCCGGGCAATCGCCACCCGCTGCTGCTGGCCCCCCGAGAGCTGGTTCGGAAAGGCCTTCAATCGACTTCCCAGGCCGACGGCGTCGAGCACGCCCGCGGCCTGTTCGATGGCCCGCTTCCGCGGTCGCCGCGCCACGAGGAGCGGCACGGCGACGTTCTCGGCGGCGGTCAGCGAGGGGAGGAGGTTGTACTGCTGGAAGACGAAGCCGACGTTGCGGGCCCGGAAGTCGACCCGCCGGTTGCCGCGGAGTTGGGATTGGGGCGTGCCGAACAGGGTGACGTCGCCCGCGGTGGGGTCGAGAAGGCCGGCGATGATCGAGATCAGCGTCGTCTTGCCGCAGCCGCTCGGCCCGATGAGGAGCGTCAGGGCCCCGCACCCGATGTCGACGTCGATGCCGTGGAGCACGCGCGTCCGCGTCTCGCCGCTGCCAAACTCCTTGACGATCGCACGGCAAGCCACCCCCACGGCCGGCCGTGGGGCCGGGGGATCTGGCACGGGGGTGTGGACCGCAGCGGGCATGGGAATCATCCGCGGAAGACGACGGCAGGCTCGAGGAGGAGCACGCGCCGCAGGCTCATGAGACTCGCGAAGGTGATGATGGCGACGACGACCCCGGCAGTGCCGAGGGCGACTTGCCAGGGAATGCTGATCCCACGGAGATCGGGGAGGGCCCGGCCGGAGATTTCGAAGAAGGCGACCGCCATGCCGACGCCGAGCGAGTAGCCGACGGCGCCGATGATGGCCGCCTGGAGGAGCACCATGCCGATGAGGCGGCGATTGTTGACCCCCATCGCCTTGAGCGCGCCGAAGTGGCGGAGGTTTTCGAGCGTGAACAGGTAGAACGTCTGCCCGGCGATGGCGGCACCGACGATGAAGCCGAGCACGATCGTGATCCCGAAGTTGACCGGGATGCCGGTGTTGGCCATGTAGTAATTGATCGTCTGCCAGACGAACTGATCGTACGTCAGGGCCTCGAAGCCGGTGGCCGCCTTGATCCGGCGGCAGGCCTCGGTCGGCGTCACCCCCGCCACGGGAGCGCCGACGACGAACGACAGCTGCTTCCGCTCCCGGGCGATGAACTGGGTCGCCTGGGAGTAGGTGGCGACGACGACCGGAAAGGATTGGAACGGCGCCGAGGTCTCGCAGATACCGACGATCACGGCCCGGCGCTCGTTCATCTCGATTTCCCGGCCGAGTTGCAGCGGTTCGCCGGGCCAAAGCGACTCGTGGCCCGCCTTGTCGATGAACACCGCCGAGGGTCTACGGAGATCAGCGAGGTCGCCCAGGAGAATCGTCCGCGGCGCCCCGACGAAGGAGTGGTCGTCGACTCCCAAGAGGATCACCTGGCGGAAGATCCCGTCAGGACGGCGGGCCCGGGCCACTCCCTTGTAGAGGCGCACCGCCCAGTCCATTCCCTCCACGCCGCGGATCCGGTGGACGGCGCCGTCGGAGATCGGCTCGATCTCGTCGGCATTTTGCTGGTGGCGATCGGTGACCCACACGCTCGCCTCGCGGACGTCGCGGAGGGGATTGGCGGTGCGGCTCATGAGGCCGACGAAGATCGAGGCCTGCTGGGTGATGAGGAGCACCCCGAAGGCGACGCCGAACACGGTGCCGAGATACTTGGCGATATCGCCATTGAGCATCTTCCAGGCGACCCAGTTCATCGTGGCACCGTCTTCCTGCCGCCGGCCGAGGGCGCGGCGGACTGGTCGACGATCGCCGGCCCGCGGCCGAGCGCGGCCAGCGAGAATCGCGTGATGTGGTCGGCGAGGAAATCGACGTCGAGACTGTCGTGCTCTGCCTCGCCCATCAAGACGCGGGCTACGGGGCGGTGGACGGCGTAAAAAAGCACCTGCGAGACGACGCTGAAGCCGACGGGCCAGCCGTCGTGCGGCATTCCCGAGACACCGGGGCTGATCTGTTCGAGGATCTCACGGAGCGTATCGGCGAGCGGGCGGATGTAACGCTGCAACACCGCCGCCGCGGCGGTGGTCGGATGGGCCATCTCGCGGAGCATCAGCGCGTTGTGCCACCGCGGCCGATCGGGGTCTCCCTGGGCGGCGAGCATGCCGCGGATGAAGCCGTGGAGTCTGGCTTCCGGCGGCAAGGACGGATCGGCTGCCCGGAGGGTCTGTCGCGACTCACTGCACTGAGCCTGCTCGAGGCAGGCGACATAGAGCGACTGTTTGTCACCGAAGTGGTAGTTGATGGCGGCGATATTGACGCCTGCATCGCTGCAGATGTCACGGACGCTCGCCCCCTCGAAGCCGCGCTCGGCGAACGCCCGACCGGCCGCATCGATCAGTCGCCCCCGCGCGTCTTCAGCCATCCTCCACCTCCCGGGGCCCACACGTGGGGGCTACTCGTCGCCGGAACGCGTGCCAAGTCACCGGCATGACGATTCAAACATCTGTTTGAAACAATCGTCTTTTTTGTGGAGAAAATCAAGCTGCGGGCGGGATAACAGAGCAAAACCGGAGGAGAGAACTTGGGAAACGAAGGAAAACCGGTGATAAACAATCCGACCATTTGTCGATCCATCGTGTTTTGGTCTTGACCATTCTACGGTCATGCTCATGATAGTCGGGATGGCTACCGACCCGGAAATCGATCGCTCAGGCGTTCCCAGGGAACGGATCTACGACGCGATGCTCGATCTGCATCTGCGAGAGGATCGCCAAATGGCGTTCGTCGCTGGCCCTCGTCAGGTGGGGAAGACGACCGCGTGCGGCCGCCGAGCCGACGAAACACTCAATTGGGACAACGCCGACGACCGGGGCGTGATTCTCGCCGGGCCCGCCGCGACGGCAGGCCGGCTCGCGCTCGAGCGTCTGGCGTCGACACCCCGGGTGACCCTGATCGACGAGATCCACAAGTACGGAAAGTGGAAGGCGTTTCTCAAGGGGTTCTTCGACACCTACGGGACACGAACGAAGCTCCTCGTGACCGGGAGTTCCCGTCTCGACGTCTACCGCCGGGGGGGCGACAGCCTCATGGGGCGCTATCTGCTCTACCGGATGCATCCTTTCACGGTCGGTGAGCTCGTCGATCCACGTCTTCCTGACGAGATCCGGATCGTGCGGTTCCCGTGCGGGATCCCCGAACAGGAATGGGAAGTGCTGTGGGAGCACGGTGGCTTCCCAGAGCCCTTCACGAAGCGCGATCGGCGCTTCACGCGGCGGTGGGCTGCGCTCCGCCGCCAGCAACTCGTGCGCGAGGACATCCGTGACCTCACACAGATCCACGAACTCGGTCAGATCGAGGCGCTCGTCCGGTATCTCGAGGCGCATTCGGGAGACCAGGTGATTTTCAGCAAGCTCGCGGCCTTGGTCGGCGTGTCGGTGGACACGGCTCGTCGCTGGCTGGGAACGCTCTCGGGCTTCTATCTCGGGTTCACGATCCAGCCCTGGTTCACCAACGTGGCTCGCAGTCTGCGAAAGGAACCGAAGTGGTACCTGCGCGACTGGGCGCTGGTCAGTGACATCGGAAAACGGGCCGAGACGTTCGTGGCCTGCCATCTGCTCAAGGCCGTCGAGGGCTGGACCGACCTCGGCCTCGGGGAGTTCCAGCTGGCGTATCTCCGCGACAAGGAAAAGCGGGAAGTCGACTTCGTCGTAGTCCGCGATGGCCGCCCGTGGTTTCTGGTCGAGGTGAAGCAGTCGTCAGGGCAGCTCCAAGGGGCTCTCGCTCACTTCCAACGGCAACTCGGGGCCCCCAACGCCTTCCAGGTGGTGATCGACGCCGAGCCGATCACGGCGGATTGCTTCGCCCGCCCGGATGGTCCGCTCGTCGTCCCGGCGCGGACGTTTCTTTCGCAACTCCTCTGAGTCGCTTTCAGGAGCCGTCAGCGCTGCTCGATCCGGTAGACCGCCTTGTCGGTGCGGAGAAAGAACGCGGGCCCGACGGCGATCGGCGTGGCCATGATCTCGCCGTCGAGTTGGTTCGTCGCCTCGATGTGGAACTCCTTCCCCGGAGTGAGGATGAACGTCTGCCCCTCCCGATTGCCGACCCAGATCCGCCCGTCGGCATACAGGGGAGACGAACAGAAATTGCCGCCGAGCCGTTCGCTGAAGCGGACCTCACCCGAATCGGCGTCGAGGCAGGTCGCCACACCCTTGTCGCTCACCATCACGATTTCGTCGCCGACGAGGATCGGGGAAGGGATGTTCGGGACGCTCTTCTTCACCCGCCAAGCGATCTCGGGAAGGGCGTCGCCGGAGGGAAGCTTCACGGCGAGGAGTTCCGGCTGCATGAAGCTCGTGCTGATGTAGGCCATTCCATGGCCGACGATCGGCCGGGGAACGATCGAAAACCCGAGCATGCCATAGGCCTGCTTCCAAAGTTCGCGGCCATCGGTCGGATCGTAGGCATAGAGCCAGTCGGCGCCGGTCGAGAGGAGGACCGGGCGGCCACCGATCTCGGTGACGATCGGCGATCCATAAGCCTTCTTGAGCTGGGGCTCTGGGTTGCGCTCTCCCGATCGCTCCGTCTTCCAGGCAACTTCGCCGGTGGCGGTGTCGAGGGCGACGACGTACTGCTGATCGCTCCCATCGCAGTCGAAGATCAGTCGGTTTTCGAACAGCACCGGCGTGCCGCCGGCGCCGTTCTCGTGCTTGATCTTCTGGAGCGTGTGCGTCCAGAGGATCTCACCGGAGGCCGCATCGACGCACGCCGTGCCGTTGGTGCCGAAGTGGCAGTAGAGCCGGCCCCCCCCGAGGATCGGCGAGGGGGAGGCGTAGGAGTTGAGCGAGTGGATCGGGTCGGGCTGCGACTGGCGGAAGAGTTCGATGTCGTGGAGCACCTTCCCCGTGTCAGCATCGAGGCACACCGCCCGCAGGCTCACCGGCCCCGACACCTGGAGCGACGAGGAGTTTTCCACGTTCGCCAGCCGCTCGGCCTTCTCGGCCTCTGAAAGGGGCGTTTCCACCGCCGTTGTCAGCCAGAGGCGGCTGTCAGCAAGCACCGGGCTCGACCAGCCCTTTCCCTCGACCGGCGTCTTCCAGGTGACGTTCTCGCTCTCGCTCCAGACCCGTGGGAGATCCTTCGCGGCCGGGGCATGCCCCTGCCCAGCGGGCCCGCGCCACTGGTTCCAGGAGGGAAGCGCCTCGGCCACAGCGCTTCCGCTCGTCGGCGCCGTGGAAAGCAGTGCCACCGTCAGAATTGAATATCCGAGCCTACGCATCGATCGTCCTCGCAGTCGGGTCTTCTTGTTGGCCTCGTATCGTCCATTCAACGGGCCGGGGCCGCAAACGGAAGCTTGCCATTGCCCCTGGGCAGGAGCGCCGGTTGGGGCCCGGTGCGCTCGTAGACACGGACGTAATCGACTTCCATCTCGGCGGGGAACGGCGTCGTGGCATCGGGATTCCCGAGAAACTTCCCGCCAACGGCGAGATTGATCAACACCTGAAACGGCTTGTCGAACGGCGCCGGCCAGGGATTGAGATCGGCCTCGGCCTGCGGGGCAACGCCCCCCTTCTCGTCGGCCCGGCCCGTGCTCCACCACGAGTTCATCGTGGCATACACCTTGCCGTCGACCTCCCAGTGCATTTCGCCGGGGTTCCATTCGAGGGCGTAGACGTGGAAGTCGGCGATCGAGCCTGAGTCGAAGAAGTGCTCGCCGACGGTGAACGTGTTGGTGGGCCAGCGGCCGCCGAAGTGGAGCGCGCCTTGGATCCGCTTCGGCTCCTGCCCCTTCGCCTCGAGGATGTCGATCTCCCCCGATGCAGCCCACCCGCCATACTCGCTCCCTGCAGGCAGCAGCCACAAGGCCGGCCAGATCCCCTGGCCGAGCGGCAGCTTCGCCCGAAACTCGAACCGGCCAAAGGTTTGGCTAAAGAGATTCGTGCCATCCTTGGCCCGGGTCCGCAGCCGGGCGGAGGTGTAGCCGAAGCCGTCGCGCGATTCTTTCAGGGCCCGGATGTGGAGCGAGCCCTCCTTCACGAAGGCGTTGTCGGGATCACGCGTGTAGTACTGGAGTTCGTCGTTACCCCAGCCGGGGATCCACTGCTTCGCGTCGTAGTTGTAGAAGCCGTTGCCGACATCGAACCCCCATTTGCTCTCGTCGATCGCCTCCCCGTCAAACTCGTCGTTCCAGGCGAGCTTCCAACCGGCAGGCGCTGGCGTGATCGGTGCCCGTTCGGTGGGCGCTTCTTCGGCGGCTACGAGCGGCAGGACGAGCAACGCCACAGCGACGATCGAGGCCACGCTGCGACAGGCCGCGAGCAGGGAAGCGGGAACAAAGCGGAGCATAGAAAAGTTTCCGGAGGAGATGGGCGGGCAGCCGGCAGACAGAAAGCTCACTCGATCGACGGCGGTCCCTTGGGGAGGACGACGATCAGGAAGGTGGCGATCGGGCCGAGGAACAGTGAGAAAAACCACCACAGCAGCCCACTGCGGTTTTTCGCCTGGGCGAGCCCGGCGTTGATCAGCGAAAGCGTGCTCATACCGACAAAGAAGACGCCTGTGTCCATGGAGCCGATCCTGTTCATCGCTGGGCCGTTCGGGCTTCGACGCTGCGGCGGTGGGCGGTGAGCCCTTCGGTATCGGCAATGCGGGCGATATCGGCAGACATCGCGGCCAAATCGGCCCGGGCGAGATGAATCACACTCCCGCCACGGAGAAACTCGTTGGCCGACAGCCCGGCGGCAAACCGGGCGGTGCCGCCCGTGGGGAGGACGTGCGATGGGCCGGCGGCGTAATCTCCCGCCGCCACCGGGCTCCAGGGGCCCAAAAATGCGGCGCCGGCGTGGCGGATCGCGGCGAGCGTCGCCTCGGGGACGGCAGTGTCGATCGAGAGGTGCTCGGCGGCGAGGCCGTCGGCAATCCGGGCCGACTCGGCATCGTCCGCCGTGATGACGATCCCACAGAAGCGTTCCAGACTGTCGCGCGTGAGGTCGGATCGCTCGAGGACGGCAAGCCGGCGGACGAGGGCCAAGGCGACCTCGTCGGCGAGCCGGCGCGAGGCCGTCAGCAGGATCGCCGAGCCGGGGGAATGCTCCGCCTGGGCGAGCATGTCGGCGGCGATGTACTCAGGATGCCCCTGTTCGTCGGCCACGATCACGATTTCGCTCGGGCCGGCAATCGAGTCGATCGAGACAGTGCCGAAGACGTGCTGCTTGGCCAGGGCCACAAAGAGGTTGCCCGGGCCGACGATCTTGTCGACGCGGACGAGGCCGCCGCTCCCCTGCTCGGCCGGGAAGCCGTGGGCCAGCGCCGCTACGCCCTGCGCACCGCCGCACCGGGCCACCTTCGTGACGCCGAGTTCGTGGCAGGTGGCGAGGACGTGAAGATTCTCCGAGCCATACTTTGTCGGCGGGGCGACGACGACGATCTCACCGACGCCTGCCACCTGCGCCGGCACGACGGTCATGAGGAGTGTCGAAGGGTAGGCCGCGGCCCCGCCCGGCACGCAGACGCCAACCCGGTCGAGCGGGAGATAGCGTTGGCGGAGGGACCCGCCGCCGGCCAGCGGCACGCTGACGTCGTGGGAGAGGATCGCCTTCTGGAATCGCTCCACATTGGCTCGGATGCGGCGCACCGAGTCGAGAAACTCCCCGCCGACCTCGCGGTGGGCCTTCGCGAGAGCCTCCGGCGCCACAAACAGGCCGTCGCGGGGGATGGCGACAGAATCGATCCGGCGCGTGTAGTCGAGGATGGCGTCGAGCCCCTTGGCAGCGACGTCGGCACAGATCCGTTCTACGACCTGCTTCGGGGAGAGCGGCTCACCGAAGACGTCGATGGTCTTCTGCCGTCCGGCGGGGCTGATCACGTCCCCCTGGGAGACGAGTTTTCCGCGCAGCGCCTCGAGACGGGCCCGCCCCTCGGGGAGCGTGAGATCGATCCGGGCACAGGGGGAGGCGCTCGTCATGGGTGGTGGTGGGAAAGGGGAGCGGTTGCGGGGCAATCGCTCAATCTTACCCGACCTCCCGCCCCGCCACAGGTCAGGGGCTGACGGCGACCATCACTGGCCCGGCGTCGCGCCCGAGCCAGCGATTGGCGATCCAATTTTCGGCCGGTGCCTCCGGCGTTGCGGTCGAATCGGCGAAGATCCGCGTGAGGAGTTTGCTGCTCCGGGCAGCAAGTGGCGGCACCGCATCGGCAGGAGCACGGCCGGCAAACGCACCGCCAACCCCGACGCCCTTCCCCCCGCCCCCTTCCGCGAGCCGCGGGTCGATCGCCACCGCCCGGCCGAGTGCCGCGGCCGCTGCCGTCCCCTTCCCGGCCGCCGTGAAGGCGATCGCCTGACGGAGGAACGTATCGGGTTGATCGGGGGCGATGCTCGCAGCGCGGCGGTAGGCATCGATCGCCTTGGCAAGCTTCGCCGGCTCATCGACCGCGGCGCGAAGGTGCCGGTCGCCGAGGGCGACGAGCCGAGCCGCCCGGGCCCTGGCCGGCGCGTTGCTCGTGCGGATCGCGACCTCGACGTCCGCATCGATCGCCGGAGCACCGAGGTGCCCACGCCCGACGGGCAGCCGGCCGATCGGTGCGGCGCTGGCAAACGGGATCGCCCAGCCGGGGGCCGGGCCGCGATTCCAGCCCCGGGCAGGGCCGCGGTTCCACCCCCATGCCGGGCCACGGCTCCAGCCGCCGTACCAGGCTCCTACGCCTCCGAAGCGGGCGCCACCCCAGCCACCGCCGATCCAACCGGGCCCACCCCAGCCACCGCCCCACACCGGAGCACACCAAGCCGGGCCGCAGCCGCCCCAAGCCGGAGCACCCCAGACCGGGCCGCAGCCGCCAAAAGCAGGGACACCGAAGACCGTCGTGCCCGACCAAAAACGCGTGCCGCAGAAGGCGAAGCCGGTGCCGTAGGAGACGTTGCCGATCACCGGCCAACAGGGAACGCCCCAGCCATAGCCACCCCAGTTCCCACCACAGCCGAGGCCGCCGCCCCTCCAGCCTCCAAAGCCGCACTGGTCAAATCCTCCGGGGCCAAAGCCTCCGTGGCCGAATCCAAAGCCACCGTGGCAACCACCTTGATGGCCATGAAACGCCCGGGCCTCTCGCGGCGGAGTGCCGATGGCACACGCGGCAATCAGGAAAAGCCCGTAGAAGAGGCGACGGGTGAAGGCGCAACGGCGCATGAAAAGCTCCGCGATCGGGATGATCAGAGCGTCGGGACAACTCCACACATTCTATCGCCTCCCCCCCTGCGGAAGCGAGGAATCGTCAACGTCCCGAGCCGTTCCCCATGTCGGCCTGACCGAGGAGCCGGCGGAGGGCCGTCATTGCCACCTCGCCAAACTGCCGCGGCGGCACGTGCCAAAGGGCGGGGTTCATCAGTTCCACGCTCACGGCGCCCGAGTAGCCGATTCTGGCCAGCCTGGCGAGGAGGGGCTGCGGCGCCGAGGAGCCCTCGCCGGGGAGGATCCGCTCGGCGTCGCTTGCCATCTCTCGCGGAACATCAGCGACGTCGGAGAGCTGGACATGGAAGAGGTTGGTGGCGGTGAGGAGGCCGAGGTCGGCTTCCTTGCTCGGCCCCATCGTGAAGTGGTGCCAGTCGAGGCAGAGGCCGAGGGCCGGATGCCCCACCTGGTCGACAAGGGCCGCTGCCGACTGGAGATTGTTGGGGAAGCTCGCCCGGGCATCGAACTCCAGCGCCAGCTTTACCCCTGCCTCCGCCGCCAGGCCGGCGGCCGTGGCGAGGTTTGCCGCCATGGCGCCAAGGTCCGTCGTCGAGAGTGGCGCGAACGCATCGCCGGCGACGACGAGGACCGGGATGGAAAGCCCCTGGCAGAGCTCGAGCCGGTGCCGGAAGAGCTCCCAGTGGGCTTCTCCCGCCGCGCCGTCGGCGGTCAACAGCCCCCCCTGATAGCTCGCTGCCACAACCTTCATCCCCGACGAGGCGAGGAGGTCGCGGAGGGATTCCGGGGAGCCGGCCTCGAGGACGCGCTCGGCGTGGCCGAGCCAGAGATCGATCGAGTCGCAGTGGCCGGCGGCGTAGTCGGCGAGGATCGTGGGAAGATCGGAATTGAGAGAGCAGACGGTGCCGACAGCGGGGATCGCCGCGATCGAAAGCCCGGGCTCCGAGGTGGCGGTCATCGGAGACGGTCCCGGAGCATGTCGACCACCTCGGCCACCGCGACGCGGTCCTGCGTGAGGGAGTCGCGGTCGCGGAGGGTGACGGTGCCGTCCGTGAGCGTTTGGCCGTCGATCGTCAGGCACCAGGGCGTTCCGGCCTCGTCCTGCCGGGCATAGCGCCTGCCGACCGAGCCCTTCTCGTCGTAGTAGGCGGGCATGTGGGCCTTGAGCTTGCGGTAGAGGTCGATGGCGACCTCCGGCATGCCGTCCTTCTTCACCAGTGGCAGCACCGCGACCTTGAGTGGCGCGAGGCGCGGATGGAGCTTGAGGACGGTGCGGCTGCGCGGCTTGCCATCCTCATCGGGCACCTCGTCCTCGTGGTAGGCATCGCACAGGAAGGCGAGCACGGCCCGGTCGGCCCCGGCCGAGGGCTCGATGACATGGGGCACGAAGCGCTCGCGGGAGATGTCGTCGAAGTAGGAGAGATCCTTGCCGCTTCCCCGGTGGCGCGGCTTGCCGTCAGGCCCCTGCTCGACGACGAGCTGGCCATCCTGGCGGACAAGCTTCCCCTCCATGTGGCTGCGGAGGTCGAAATCGCCGCGGTGGGCAATCCCCTCGAGCTCGCCGAACTCCCCCGGCGCGAGGAACGGAAAGGCGTATTCGATGTCGGCGGTGCCGACGGAATAGTGGGAGAGTTCGTCGGCGTGGTGCTCGCGGAGCTGGAGCTTCCCCTCGGTGAGGCCGAGGGAGAGATACCAGCGCCAGCGCCGGTCGCGCCAGTAGCGGTACCATTCGGCCGATTCCGACGGCTTGCAGAAGAACTCGATCTCCATCTGCTCGAACTCGCGCGAGCGGAAGGTGAAGTTGCGCGGCGTGATCTCGTTGCGGAAGCTCTTGCCGATCTGGCCGATCCCGAAGGGGACTTTCACGCGCGAGGTGTCGACGACGTTCTTGAAGTTCATGAAGATCCCCTGGGCCGTCTCCGGCCGGAGGAACGCCCGGTCGTCGTCGTCGCCGGCAAGGGCGCCGATCCGGGTCTCGAACATGAGGTTGAACTCGCGCGGCTGAGTGAGCGTGCCCGGCTCGCCCGCATCGGGGCCAAGGGCCTCGGCGAGGGTCACCGTCTGGGCATGGACCGCCGTGGCAAGCGACTCGAGCCCCGAGAGCCACTCGATCTCCTCGACCTTGCTGGCGCGGACGCCGAAGCCCTTGAGCGCCCGGGTCACGGTGTGCGGCAGGGCGTCGTCCCCTGATTGATCGGTGACGACGAACAGCTTCTTACCGCGGTGGGAGGCCCAGCGGCCGTGGAGGTGATCGAAGCGGTAGCGCTTCTTCGACTCCCGGCAGTCGATCATCCAGTCGTGGAAGAGATCGAAGTGGCCGGAGCACTTCCAGACTTGCGGGTGCATGATGATCGTGCAATCGAGCCCGGCCATCTCGTAGGGCTGCGGGGCCCCGGCCGGCGTGGCGAGTTCGTCGTGGCCGGCGACCATGTCGTGCCACCAGGCATCTTTGAGATTCCGCTTCAGGGCCACCCCAAGCGGCCCGTAATCCCAAAATCCGTTCAAGCCGCCGTAGATCTCGCTCGACTGAAAGATGAAACCGCGGCGCTTGGCGAGCGACACGATCTTGTCCATCCGCGACTGGTCGGTGGGCTTGTCCATGGAAATCCTGGCGGGTCGGTGCGGGGGGAAAGCGGGCCGGCAGTGTAGTGGCGGGGGCGGGAGGGGGTCCATGGCAGCCGGGGGGTGGGGTGGCCGGGGAACATGGGCCGCGCCCCCTCGATTCCTGACGGCCAGAGATCGCCGGCGATCAGGGATCGAGGCGAAACCAGCCGGTGCCGCGGTCGAGGCGGGGGACGACCGGGATCGTATCGAGTGCGGCCGCGTCACCGATGTCGGCCGCCATGCCGATGGCGAGGAGGTTTCTCCCGCCGCGGGAATCGGCCAGCGCCGCGGCGAGGGGGACGCTTGCGTCGGTCGCACCCCGGACCGTTTCCTGGAAGCGCTCGAGAGCGGCGGCGGCAGGATTGTCGAGCCGCGTCCCCCCGGCGGCGTCGAGGATCGCCCCGGCGGCGAGAACGTCTTCTTCGGTCACCGCGCCGTCGGTGCCGGCGCAGACGAGGTGGATCGGTCGGGGAGCCCCGCCCCCCGCGAGCGCAAGCGCCATCGCCCGGGCCGCCACGGCGCGGCGATTGACGAGGGCTCCGACAAGGATCGCCTCGGCCCGTGGGCAGGCGGCGACGGCGGCGGTGCCATTGGTCGTCGTGGTCACGATCCGCCGGCCGCCGACCACCTGCCGGCTGTAGTCCCGCGGAGCGTTGCCGAGATCGAAGCCATCGATCCTCAGGCCCCCACGCTCGCCCCCGAGGAGGCATTCCCCGCCACTCGACGCGGCCTCTGCAGCCTTCCGGGCCGCGTCGGGGGAGAGCTCGGGGCGGACCCCGAGCGCCCCGTTGGCCAGGGCGGTGACGATCGTCGTCGAGGCCCGGAGGACGTCGATGACGACGACGATCCCTCCCGCTGTTTCCGATTCCTGCATACCATGAAAGCACTCGTGACAGTGCCAGGCAATCCGGTCCATGGAATCCCTCGGGGGTGCCGTCGTCCGGTTGAAGGTTTGTGACGCGAGTCCGCACTCTGGAACCCGCATGAATCGCCACGCCACCATAGAGCCCCGAGAGCCCCTCGGCCAAGTCGGCGGACTGCCGGCCGCGCCGGTCGACAAGAGTGGCGACAAGGTCCGCGGCATGTTCGCGGAGATCGCCCCACGCTACGACCTCGTCAACCGGATCCTCTCCGGGGGCATCGACTTGTGGTGGCGGCATGTCACCGTCCGCCTTGCCCCGCCCCCGCTCGGGGGCGCGATGCTCGATGTCTGCACTGGCACCGGTGATTTGGCGATCGCCTACGCCGACCGAGCAGCGGCCCCGGCGGCGGCGCAGGGGCTCATGCCCAGGATTGTCGCCAGCGACTTCTGCCGGCCGATGCTCGACCGCGGCCGCGACAAGGCCGCGGCGCGACATCCGCAGATTGAATGGGTCGAAGCCGATGCGATGGCCCTCCCCTTCCCCACCGCCGACTTCGATCTTGTCACGGTTGCCTTCGGGCTGAGGAACATCGCCGACACCCGGCGCGGGCTTGCCGAGATGGCCCGCGTCTGTCGCCCTGGCGGGACGCTTGCGATCCTCGAGTTCTCCTTGCCGGCCAACCGCATCGTTCGCTCCGGGTATCTGTGGTATTTCCGCAACGTCCTCCCCCGCCTCGGCAACGCCGTGGCCCGCAACGCCTCCGACGCCTACACCTACCTCAACAAGAGCGTCGAGGATTTTCCGTCGGGTGAGAGGCTCGCGGCACTCGTGCGCTCGGTCGGCTTCACGGCTGTCGAACAACACCCGCTCACCTTCGGGATCGCCACGCTCACGATCGCCACCCGCACCGCAGGGCCGATAACGTCACCCGCCCCGAAGGACGCGTGACATGGATTCCTCCCCCCATCTGCCCCTCGTCCTGGCGATCACCGGTGCCTCCGGTTCCCCCTATGCGGTGCGGCTTCTCGAGGTACTCCTCGCCGCCGACCGGGAAGTCCATCTCTCGATCAGCACGGCCGGCCAGGCGGTGTTTCTCCAGGAGATCGGGCGGCATCTCGACCTCGAGCGGCCCGATCCTGCCATCCTCCTCGGCGACGCCTTCGAGCGGCTCCCGGCCGGGGCCCTCAATCGGCTCCATGTCTGGCACCACCGCGATCTCATGGCCCCGATCGCCAGCGGATCCTTCCTCACCGCGGCGATGGTGATCTGCCCCTGTAGCGGCGGAACCCTCGCCGCCGTGGCCCATTCGCAGGGGGGCAATCTCATCCACCGCGCGGCCGAGGTCCATCTCAAGGAGCGGCGGAAACTCGTCGTCGTCCCGCGTGAAACCCCTCTGTCGCTGCCGCAGATGAAGAACATGGTGGCGATCCACGAGGCGGGGGCGGTCGTCCTCCCGGCGTCGCCCGGCTTCTATGCCGGCGCCCGCTCGATCGTCGATCTCGTCGACTTCGTTGTCGCCCGGATCTGCGACCAGATCGGCGTGGCCAACGCGCTCGTGCGTCGCTGGGGGAGCGAGTGAGATGGCCGCCACGCTCCGCAGCTATCTGGAGCTTGTTCGCTTCAGCCACACGATCTTCGCCCTGCCCTTCGCCCTCATGGCGGTGATCCTCGCCTTCCAGGCCCAGGCCCCGGCGGCGACGTCTCCGGCCGAGTGGTGGCGGCGGGGGCTCGGCGTGCTCCTCTGCATGGTGACGGCGCGAACGGCGGCGATGGCCTTCAATCGGCTCGTCGACCGCTCGTTCGACGCCGCCAATCCGCGGACGGCGACGCGGCATCTGCCGCGCGGCGATCTCGCCGTCGGCGAGGTGTTCGGTCTTGTCGCCCTCTCGTGCGGGGCGTTCATTGCCGCCACGGTCCTCTTTCTCCCCAACTGGCTGCCGCTGGTCCTCTCGGTGCCGGTCCTCGCTTGGCTGCTCGGCTACAGCTACGCGAAGCGGTTCACGATGCTCGCTCACGTGTGGCTCGGGGCGGCGCTGGGGATGGCGCCGGTGGCAGCGTGGATCGCGATCCGCGGCGAGGCGTTGCTTGCCAATCCCGCCGATGGTCTCCCGGCGTTGATCCTCGGACTCGCCGTGACAACCTGGGTGGCGGGCTTCGACATCATCTATGCCTGCCAGGATGCCGGTTTCGATGCGAGCCAGGGCCTCCACAGCATCCCGGCCCGGCTCGGCGTGCCGCGGGCCCTCACGCTCGCCATGGGCCTTCATGCCGTCACGCTCGTGATCCTTGCGACGCTGCCGCTGGTCGTGCCGCAGTTGGGAGCGGTGTATTGGGGGACGCTCGTGGCGATCGCGGCGCTCCTCGTCTGGGAGCATTCGCTCGTCCGCCCCGACGATCTTTCCCGCGTCAACCAGGCCTTCTTCACCGCCAACGCCGCGATCGGTGTTTTGCTGTTGGTGGCGATCGCCGTCGACTGCGCGGTCTGACCGGCATCGGCCTCAGCCTCTGTGGTCGTGCATCGGCACCCAAGCCTGATGGGCTGCGAGGCATGCTGCGACGCGTTCCCGCGCCGCGCCGGCCACAAACCGCTCGAGCGCTTCCATCCCGACGGCGAACTGCCCGAGGGCCCGGGATCGCTTGGTCGCCAGACTGCGATCGCGGAGCGACTCGAGGCTCGCTGGGGCGCGGTAGTCGTTGACATAGACGCGGCGGAGCCAGTTCGCTCCACGCACCTTGAGCGCGGGCTGAACGGGCCCATCGGTCCCCGCGGCGGCGAGCGTGAGCGGCTTGACGACAATCCCTTCGATGCCGGTGGCCGTGAGCGCATGCCACCAGGCAATGGCCGCGGCGACGTCGATGGGGCGGGTGAGATCGACGACCCGGTGCAGCGTCACGCCCAAGGGGCCTCCGTCGCCCTGGGAGGTGGTGATACGGCGGAGTGTGTCAAGGTGCCAGGCATGCTCCCGGTCGAAGAACGTTCCCTCCTCGGCGGCAAGGAGATGAAAAAAGACGAGTCGCGGCGGCGTCGAACGATCGGCAGCGCCATCGGCCATGCCGACGAGCTCCCCGTCGAGGCAGAGCCAGTCGGTGGCAAGCGCCTTCCACAGGCCGGCCGCCCCAACCGCCGCGGCGATCGTCGCCACGAGCGCTGCTTCATCGGTCGCGGTCAGGCAGCGGTGGCCGGTGCGCGAGTGGATGGCGCCAGCCGTGCCGTCCGCGACACCGAACCGCCTCGCTGCCGTGGCCGCATCGCGGCAGACCACGGCCACCCCCCGCAGGCCGGTCTGCTTCTCTTCGCAGACCACCTGCCGCAGCCCGGCCGCGGCGTAGTGAGCGAAGGCGCCGAGCGGATGCTCGAGGCCGTCGCCGTGATGCGACGGATCGCACGACGACATCGTCGGCGGAAGATGGATCACCCACGGATCGCGGACGACAGCATTTCCGGGGACGACGCTCGACAAGCGGGCCATCTCCGTGGCAGCCAAGCGGCGGAGCGTGGCGATCGCGTCGGCTGCCGTCGGGAGCAGTGGTGCGGGGCGGGCGGCAGGACGGGCGCGAAGCCTGCGCGGCGGCAGCGGCCCCCGTGCCGACCGCCCCCAGGCGCCACCGGCCGACACCGACACGAGCTCCCGTTCCGGCCAGCGGAGGGCCGTGAGCCGGTCGCCGAACACGCAGCCGGTGTCGATGCAGATCGTGTTGTTGAACCATTCCACCTCGGCGACCGGCGTGTGCCCCTGGACGACCGCCGCGGCGCCACGATAGCCGCTCGCCCAGTCGTCGCGGACGGGCATCGCCCGGTCGTCGAAATCGCCGGTGTAGGCGCCATGGATTGCCGCGTCGCGGGCGGCGCTTGCGTCGCTACCATGGTGGTGGTCTTCGAGCCCGGCATGGGCGACGACGAGCCGGCCGTCATCGAGGACAAGATGCCCCGGGAGCCCGGCGAGGAACTCCGCCACCTCGTCCCGGACCGCGACCGACTCGGCTGCGAGTTGCTCGAGCGACGCTTCGAGCCCATGCCCCGGCTCCACCGGCTCTCCCCGAAGAGCCTCGGCGAGGCGGATGTCGTGGTTGCCGGCGACACCCACGGCCCGTCCCGCCTCGACCAGCCGCTTGACCCGCAGAACCACTGCCGGCGTGGAGGGGCCCCGGTCGACGAGATCCCCCACGAACACGAGCCTCCGCCCCTGCGGATGCGGCCGGGCCGGATCGATTGGGTGGCCCAAACGCTCCATCAGGGCAACCAGTTCGGCGTCGCAGCCATGGACGTCGCCGATGATGTCGAATGCGGCCGGCATGGCGGGGGGCGCCTCGGAGGGGCCGTCACCATACCCCGGCAGGCTCCCGGCTGCCGAGCTTAGCTGCCCGTGGAAAAAATCATCCATGACCTTTTTCCACTTGATCCCCCCCGAAAAAGCCTGGGTTTTCCGAGGGGGTCGACCGCCGCTTCCGGCGGCGGAGCACTTTGTCCACAGCCTGCTCAACCGGCGGGGGGGGGGGAGGCCTGGCCCCTCCAAACCCACTTTTCAGCCCCGTTATCAGCCTCGGGAAAGTGCGTGTTGCCGAACCGGGCCGAATGCGGTTAGCTGAAAAGCGTCGGGGATCAGCCCCGGCCTTCGTCCGTGTCTTTCCGGAGATTCCTCCCATGATCCGTGCCGCCGTCCCCTCCCTCGATCGGGTGCGCGAGAAGGTCGAGGCGGGGCAACGCCTCGATGCCGCCGAGGCGGAGATGCTGTGGGATGAACGGATCGATCTCCACGAGCTCGGTGAGCTTGCCAACCTCGTCCGCGAGCGGAAGAACGGCAACGCCGGCTACTACAACATCAATACCCACCTCAATCCCACGAACGTCTGCGTCTACCGCTGCACGTTTTGCGCTTTCCGGGCCGATCTCCGCGACGCCCGCGGCTACGTGATGGAGGCGGAGCAGATCCTCGCCCGCGGGAAGGAAGCGGTCGACGCTGGCAGCACCGAGATGCACATCGTCGGCGGGCTCCACCACCAGAAGGACTACGACTGGTATCTGAACATCGTCCGCCTCCTCCACGACCACTATCCCGCCCTCCATCTCAAGGCCTGGACGCCGGTGGAGATCAACTGGTTTCAGCACCTCACGAAGCGGTCCCTCCGCGACATCCTCGTCGAGCTCAAGGACGCTGGCCTCGGCAGCCTCCCCGGCGGCGGGGCCGAGATCTTCCACCCCGAAGTCCGCGACAAAATCTGCGAGCACAAGGCCGACACGCGCGAGTGGTTTGCCGTCCACCGCATGGCCCATGAACTGGGCTTGAGGAGCAACGCCACGATGCTCTACGGCCATATCGAGAACGCCTTCCACCGCACCGACCATCTCCTCCGTCTCCGCCAACTCCAGGACGAGACCGGTGGCTTCCAGACCTTCATCCCCCTCGCCTTCCATCCGGAAAACACCCGTCTCTCCCACCTCCCCAAGCCGTCGGCAACGATGAGCCTGCGGACGATGGCCGTGTCGCGGCTCGTCCTCGACAACTTCGACCACATCAAGGCCTACTGGATCATGCTCGGGATCGGCACCGCGCAGGCCTCGCTCGCTTACGGCGCCGACGACCTCGACGGAACGGTCCGTCACGAATTGATTTACCACGACGCCGGGGCGACGACGCCGGAGATCCTCTCGGTGGAGCACATCCAGCGGCTCATCCGTGAGGCGGGCCGCACGCCGATCGAGCGTGACACGCTCTACCATGCGGTCGAGCGTGATGCGGGCGGCTGGAAGACCGGTGCGAAACTCGCCGCAGGCAGTCAGGCGTAGTTGACGGCCGCGGCGATGTTCTCTGCGAAGCTCCGGGCGGAGTCGACGGCGAGGTCGTTGGCGCAAAAGCCATTGACGACGACGGCGGCCCCTCCTTCGCAGTCCATCGCCACGACGGTCACCATCACGCCGGCCTGCGTTTGCGTGCCGCCGAGGGTGACCTTCCCCGGGGCGACCGGATCGAAGACGGTGAAGCCCGCACTGACCATCGCCTGCTGCGCCACCTGAAGGGCGAGGAGCGGGGCGATCGGCTTCTTGAAACCGTAGGCGAAGTAGTACATCCGCGGCTCCTTTTCGGGGGCAATTCTCGCCGCGAAGTATACAAGTCGCTTCGGGGGGAAGCGGGTCCCGGCCGCCTTTTCTCGCCTCACCCGATCTGCGCAAGGCCCAGCGTTTCCCCCCAGCGTTTCTGGATCAGCTGCCGGAGGCGGGCCAACTGCGGGTCGGCGAGGAGCGGATCGCGCTCAAACAGTGCAAGCGCGTCGCGGCGGGCTTCGGCAACGACCGATGCGTCGCGGAGGAGATCAGCGAGATACATCGGCGGGGCGCCGCTTTGCCGTGAGCCGACGAGATCGCCGGGGCCGCGCAGGAAGAGATCTTGTTCGGCGAGTTCAAACCCGTCGGTCGTGGCCACGAAGGCATCGATCCGTGGGCAGGCTCCTTCCGCCTCAGCCGTCACGGCGCCGCAGATGCCGCGGGTGGCGCCGCGGGCGACGCGGCCGCGGAGCTGATGGAGCTGGGCGAGCCCGAAAGAATCGGCGTCGAGGATCGTCATCAAGGTTGCATTGGGAACGTCGATCCCCACCTCGATGACACTCGTCGCCACGAGGGCGTCGATCTCCCCGGCGCGAAACTTCTCCATCACTTCTTGTTTTTTCTTCGTCGGCATCCGGCCATGGACGAGCCCCAATCGAAAGGCCTCGAGCGGCCCGTTGGAGAGATGCTCATGGGCGCTCGAAATGCTCTCCAGGCCGCGCTTCGATTCCTCGACGGCCGGGACGACGACATACCCCTGCCGCCCCTCGCGGAGCTTGCGGCGGAAAAAATCCCACCACGAGTCGGCCTGCTCCGGGCCGACCCGGTAGGTCGCCACCGGCTGCCGGCCCGGCGGCTGCTCGTCGAGCGTCGAGACGTCGAGATCGCCGTAGACGGCATGGGCGACGGTCCGCGGGATCGGCGTCGCCGTCATCAGAAGCGTGTGCGGATCGGTGTGCCCCTGCTGGAGGAGGCCGCGCTGGACGACGCCGAAGCGGTGCTGCTCGTCGATGACCACGAGCGCCAGATTGCGAAACTTGGCCTCGCCGCAGACAAGCGCTTGTGTGCCGACGACGATTTGGGCCTCCCCCGACGCGATCCGCTCGAGGGCCGCCGCCCGGCGCTTCGTCGTCTGGCCCCCCAGCAGCAGCTCGACGCGGACGCCACTGGCACGGACTCGTCCGTCCTGATCGCCAAGGAGCCGTTCGAGGGTGGCAAGGTGCTGGCGGGCTAAGAGCTCCGTCGGGGCCATGAGCGCCGCCTGATAGCCGGTCGCCCGGCCGTCGGGCCCCGCGGGCGCACCGGGGATCCGCGCGGCGACGGCGGCGAGGATCAGATAGAGAGCGACGGCCGTCTTGCCGCTGCCGACATCCCCCTGGAGGAGCCGGTTCATCGGCTCCGGGCGGGCCATGTCGGCGGCAATCTCGGCGCAGACGCGCGACTGGGCCGCGGTGAAGTTATAGGGAAAACGGGCCCGGATCCGGCCGTCGATGCGGGCATCGAGGGGAATCGATGGCGCGGCGCGGCGCTGCTGCTGCCGGCCGCGGTGAATCCTCAGGGCGAGTTGGAGCATGAACAGCTCCTCGTAGACGAAGCGGCGCCGAGCGGTGTCGATCATCTCCTTGCTCGAAGGGCAATGGATCTCGCGGAGGGCCGTGCCGATCGACAGCAGCCCCTTGGAGGCGAGGAGATCGGCCGGGAGGGCCTCCGGGGGGAGATCGGCGGCATGGTCGATCGCCGCGAGCACCGCCACGCGGACATGCGACTGGAGAACGCCCTCGGCGAGCGGATAGACGGCGAGCCATTCCGAGGCGTCGGCCCGCTCCCCTGCCTGAAGCCAGCGAACCTCCGGATGGGGAAACTCCCACTGCCCGGACGCCCGCTTTGGGGCTCCGGCGATCACGACCCTCTGGCCGACGGAAAAGCGTTTCGCCATGAACGGCATATTGAACCACACCGCGCGGATAACGCCGTCGGGGCAGGCCAAGCGGATGACGAGCATCTGCCGGCCAGAGCCGGTCGTTCGCGACGTCGCTTCGACGACCTCGCCCACGAGCGAGGCATGCTCGCCGGCGACGAGGGTCTTGACGGCATGAGCCCCGGAGAAGTCGCGGTAGTCACGCGGGAAATGCATGAGCGCGTCGGCCGCGGTGACGAGCCCGAGCTTCCGCAGCTTGTCGGCCCGCAGCGTGCCCACACCCGGAAGCCGCTCGAGCGGCGTCGCGAGGCTCCGCGGCCTCCCTTCAGCCGGCGAGGGGCGCACCGTGCCAGCCGTTGCCGACGGCAGAGGGGCGGCGGGCAGAGGGGCGGCGGCTGGGTTGTCGGGGGTGGGCATGTGGGGAGTTTATCGGCTCCTCTGCCGGGCGCGTGGTCGCCTGCCCGAACCCCGAGATGTCAGGCCTTTTTCAGCCCTTTTTCAGCAACGGCTGATAGGCCGCCACGGCCATCTTGTCGCAGGCCTCGTTCTCGGCGTGGCCAGCGTGGCCGGCGACGTGGGTAAAGCGGACGGAGTGCTCGGTGACGAGCCGGTCGAGCTCGCGCCACAGGTCTTCATTCTTGATCGGCACGAGCTTGCCCCCATCCTTCCGCTTCCAGCCCTGCTGCTTCCACTTCGGGAGCCAGTCGGAGATCCCTGTGCCGACGTAGACGCTGTCGGTGACGAGCTCGACGCGCGTCGGCCGCTTGAGCCGGGAGAGGCCACGCACGGCCGCGGTCAGCTCCATCCGGTTGTTGGTCGACACCGGCTCGTTGCCGGAGTCGCGCGACTCCTGCCCGCTCCCCGGGTGGCGGAGGATGTAGGCCCAGCCACCGGGGCCGGGATTGCCGCTGCAGGCGCCGTCCGTGAACAACACCACCTCGGCCGCTTCGACTGCCATCACCGCCTCCTTGAGCCCGATCGATCTTTCGGACAGTCTAGCGGTGATTCGAAGGCTGTCAGTCGGCCAGCGCCAACGTCGTGCCTGGCGTTGGACGCGCCGGCTGGAGTCGCGCCGGAAGGCGGATCGTGAACCGGCTCCCACGGCCGAGCTGGCTTTCGAGCGTGACGTCGCCGCCGAGGAGCCGGCAGAGCTCGCGGACGATCGACAGGCCCAGGCCGGTGCCGGAGATCTCGCGCGTCATCGCGTCGTCCCCCTTCTGAAACACCTTCCCCTGACGGAACTTCTCGAAGATCGCCTGCTGCTCCTCGGCGGCGATGCCGACACCTGAGTCGGACACGTCCATGACGATCTCCGGCCGGGCCGGATCGGTGGTGTCGTCGAGGCGGGCATTGACCTCGACCCGGCCCCCGCCGGGGGTGAACTTCACGGCGTTGGAGAGGAGATTGGCGAGGATCTGCTGGACCTTGGCCTGATCCTGCTCGACAGCATCGAGGCCCGGGCCGATCTCGAAGGTGACGTCGATCGCCTTCTTCTCGGCCATCGGCCGGGCCATGTCGCACTGCGCCGAGACGACCGACTCGACATCGAACGTCACCGGGCGGATCTCCGTCTTCCCCGCCTCGATCTTCGCCAGGTCGAGGATGTCGTTGATCATGTCGAGGAGCATCCGCCCCGAGTTGCGGATGTTCTGCACGTAACGGCGCTGTTTGTCGTCGAGCGACTGGATCGAGCCGAGAACGTCCGAGAAGCCGATGATGCTGTTGAGCGGCGTGCGCAACTCGTGGCTCATCGTCGCCAGGAAGTCGCTCTTCATCCGATTCATCTCGTAGAGGTGGAGATTGGCGCGGGCGAGCTCGTCCACCTTCCCATCGAGGCTCTCGTTGACCTTCTGAAGCTCCTCCTGGGTATCGACGAGGCCGCGGAGCATTCGATTGAAGGCGACGCCGAGTTCCTCGAACTCGTCCGCGGTGTGGATTTCGGCCCGGGCCTGAACGTTGCCGCGGCGGACCTCGTCGCTGACATCACGGAGATGCTCTAGCGGCTTGACGATCACGTAGCGGACGATGAGATAGGCGGCGAGCATGGCCAGGAACACCGTCATGATCGCCGTCGCCAGAAGGATCGCGCGGTTCCAGTTGATGGCCTTCTTCGTCAGCCCGTCGGGCATGACGACGCGGACGACCGCCATCAAGTCACCGACGGCCACGCCGACCGGCGGCACTCCATCTGTCGGCACGCCGGGGGCGGGACGGACGTCGTGGCAGCGAAGGCACGATTCCTTGGCCCGCACCGTCTGGTAGTAGAAGTACTTCCCCTGGTCGGGCAGGCGGAACTCCCGGTATTCACCGGCAGCGGAGGAGTGGTCGCCGAAGTAGTCGAGCACCGCCTCGTCGAGCCGCGAGTAGCCCTCGGCGTGGCGTTCCTCGGGGCCTGCCCGTGGATCGAGGATCTGCCAATCGTAGGGCTCGCTTTGGAACTCGCGCCCCACCGACTGGATCATCCCGGAGAACTGGGGATTGGTCTCCCAGGTGTTCCAGTGCGACTGCACCATGATCGCGTCGACGAGATGCCGCCCGGTGCTCCGGGTCGTCGCGTAGACGAGTTGCTCGGTGAGGCTGCCGTACCACCAGAAGCTGCCGGTGATGAGGACGAGGAGGCAGAGGCCGAAGAGGAAGCGGCACTTCCGCTCGAGGCTCGTCTCGCCGAGGATGTCGGTGAAGGAACGGTAGGACATGACAGGCGAGGTCTCCGCCAGAATCGTACCCCGTCGGCCGGCCGTGGATAAAGCTCCCGCCGCCGGATGCGGCGGATGTCTCGAGTGGAAAAAGGTCAGGGATGACTTTTTCCACGGGCTATCAGCGCGAAAGCGACGTTGCTGGCAGCTACAGCATCTCCACCGGATCGACATCGATGATCCAGGCGACGTCGTCGGGGGTGCGGAGCCCTGCGGTGGCCCTGAGAACGAGATCGCGGAGCCGTTCCCCGTCGAGGCCGTGCACCTGGAGGTGCCAGCGGAAACGGTCGCGAAGGCGGGCGATCGGGGCCGGCGCCGGCCCGAGGACGCGCATTCCCTCTCCCGCCGCCGCGACGGCGGCGCGGAGACGGTCGGTGAGCGTGCCGGCCCAGGCAGCGGCTGCCTCCTCGCGGTGGCTGCGGACGACGAACCGGATCATGACGCCGTAGGGGGGGTACATGAGGGCCTCGCGGATCGGCAACTCGTGGCGCACGAAGGCCTCGTAGTCGTGGCGCCCCGCGGATCGGATCGCCGGATGTTCGGGGGTGGAAGTCTGGACGACCACCCGCCCGCCGAGCGCCCCCCGGCCGGAGCGGCCCGCGACCTGCGTGACGAGCTGGCAGGTCCGCTCGGCGGCGCGGAAGTCGGCGAGGTGGAGCGCCGCGTCGGCGTTGACAACGCCGACGAGCATGACGTCGGGAAAGTCGAGCCCCTTGGCGATCATCTGGGTGCCGACGAGGATCTCGATCTCGCGAGCGCGAAAGGCGTCGAGCGTCCGCTCGTGGCTGCCGCGGGTGCGCATCGTGTCGGTGTCCATCCGGGCGACGCGCGTTCCGGGGAAGAGCCCGCGGACCTGTTCCTCGAGCTTCTGCGTCCCGGTGCCACGCTGAGCCAGTTGCGGTGCCCCACAGCTCGGGCAATCCGGGGGGAGGCGGGCGATGTGCCCGCAGCCGTGGCAGATCCCGCGATTGCCAGGCTGATGGAGCGTGAGGGCCAGATCGCATTGCTTGCAGCGAGCGGTGTCGCCGCAGGCCCGGCACTGGACATGGGTGGCGAAACCACGGCGGTTGAGGAGGAGCATCACCTGCCCCCCCGAGGAGAGCGCCCACTTGATCCCGGCGACGAGCCGCGGGCTCAACGCGCCCCGCGAGCGGCTCCGTTGGTCGCGCAGATCGACGGTGATCACCGCCGGGAGCTGCGATCCGCCGACCCGGTCAGGGAGCCGGCACATCCGCCATGAGCCGTCAAGACAGCGGGCGAAGGTCTCAAGAGACGGCGTGGCGGAGCCGAGGACGAGCGGGATGCCGGCCGACCGGGCGATCCATTCGGCGACATCACGGGCGTGATAGCGGGGGGCTGTTGCTTGTTTGAAGGACGTCTCGTGTTCTTCGTCGATGACGATCAGACCGAGCCGCGGTGTGGGGGCAAAGACGGCACTCCGCGCGCCGACGACGACCCCGACCCTTCCCGAGGCGATCTCTCGCCATTCCGCGTGCCGCTCGACGGCAGTGAGATGGCTGTGGAGGACCGCGACGCTGCCGAAGCGGCTGCGGAAGCGGTCGCAGGTCTGGGGGGTGAGGCTGATCTCGGGGACAAGAATGATGGCCTGCCGTCCCTGAGCGAGCGTCTCCTCGACCGCCTGCAGGTAGACCTCCGTCTTCCCGCTTCCGGTGACCCCGAAGAGGACGATCGTTTCATGGCGGCGCTCGCGGAGCGGCGCGAGGATCGCGTCGAGCGCGCCCTGCTGGGCGGGTGAGAGCTCGCCGGGACGATGGTGGGGGTGAGCTTGGCGCGCTTCGGCCCGCCCCGGCTCCCGCTCGCGGGTTCCGGCGTCGACGAGGAGGCCGGTCTCGACGAGCCGGTTGATCACCGAGCGGCCACACTCCGCCCGGCGGGCAAGCTCGCCCGCCGTGGCCGGCGTCGCGGCAGCGGCGAGGACGCGCGTCTGCGTCGCCGTCGGGCGACGGGCGGGGGCCGTGCCGGAGGCGATCAGGAGCGCCTCCTGACGGGTGCCGCGGGCGAGGCGGACGCCCGAGGGAAGGACCGCCTCGAGCACCTCCCCCCACCGCGCCATCCACCTCTCGGCCATCCACTTCGTCAGTTCGAGCATCCGCGGCGAGAGGAGCGGGGCAGGATCCTCGACGCCGATCACCTCCTTGAGCGGGGCCGCCGGAAGCTCGCCGCTCCGCAGGGCGACGCAGTAGGCGATCCGTTCCTGGTTGGCCCGCCCGAGCGGCACGCAGACGCGCCGTCCCGGCTCCACCGCCCCGGCGAGGCGCTCGGGCACGAGGTAATCGAGCGGCTTGTCAACGCCGTCGGGGAGGACGACGGTGGCCACCGTCCCCTGACGGGCGTCGTCCTCCTCCCACTCGGGGCGGTGCTCGAAGAGATCGCGCTGGCCCGTATGCTGATCTGCCATGAATGGATTAGACCCCCGGAGGCCGATGCGGCCAACCGGAGGCCCTGTCAACGGCTCCCGGGAACTCGAAGCGATGCGATTGGGAATCTATGGCGGTAGTTTCGATCCGGTGCATCTCGGCCATCTCCTCGTCGCCGAGAGCTGTCGGGAGCAGGCCCAGCTCGACAGAGTGCTCTTCGTCCCCGCCGCCACGCCGCCCCACAAGCAGGGGCGGCGACTGGCCCCGGGTGGGGATCGGAAGGCGATGCTGATGCTCGCCGTCGGCGGGCAACCCGCCTTCGAGGTCGTCGGCGCCGAGCTCGACCGTGGCGGCGTGAGCTGGACGGTCGATACGCTCGAGGCCCTGGCCGCGGCGCATCCCGCCGACAGCCTCCACCTCATCCTCGGTCCCGATGCCCTGGCCGGGCTCCCCACCTGGCGGGCTCCTGACGGGATCCTCGAGCTGGCCACACTGCTCGCCGTGGAACGGGAGGGCCTCGACAACATCGGTGCCGTGGTCACTGGCCAGCCGTTGCTCGAGCTGCTCGGTGCCGCGAGGGCTCGGCAGATCGCCGCAGATCGCGTCATCTGCCCCGCCGTCGGCATTCGCTCGACGCAGCTCCGGGAGGCGATCGCCGTCGGTCGCAGTATTCGTTACCGGACTCCGGCCGCCGTCGAACGCTACATCGCCACCCACGGGCTCTACCGATCGCCGTCGGAATGACTGGCGTCAGCGATCGGATGAGTGTCTGCGGAGACGGGAATCGAGGAGGTGACTGACCGGTTGGTCGGCGACGCTAGGGTCGCCCGCGAGGATCTCGAGGAGCGTGTCGAGTCGCTGGCTTGAAGGATGCGCCGCGTTGAGGAGGATCTGTCGCTTGCCGCCGACGGCGCAAGCGCCACCGGGCAGGTCACCGAGCGGTTCTTCGCGGACGCGAAAGCCGAGATCCCGGGCCAATTGCATCGCCTCCTCGAGGAGGCCGAGCGTGTCAGACACCGGTTAGCGTCCCCTCCCGCCGCCCGGGCCACCCCAACCGCCGTTCCCGAGGCCGAGTTGCTGCCGGCGCTGATCCATGGCATTGCGAAACTCGGTCCACTGGGCCCGCTGCGAGGGGTTCGTCCTGTCAATCATCTGTTTCCGCCAAGCTTCGGGATTGCCTCCGCCACCGGGGCCACCGCCACCGCCACCGCCGGGACCACCGCCACCGGGACCACCGCCGCCACCGGGACCACCGGGACCGCCGCCACCACCGGGGCGCCCACCGCCAAATCCACCGCCGGCGGAGGCAAAAGCCTTTTGCATCATCTGCTCACGCTTGATCTGGCGGTCGAGTTCGGCCTGACGCTTATCGGGGGGGGTGGAGAAGAACGCTTTCATGTTGGCTTGCATGGCAGCTTGAAAGCCGCGTCCCATGCCACCGCCACGGAATGCCTGCCCACGCAGGGCCTCGGGGAGAGCCTCGACTTTCTCGCGCATCTGCCCCATCGACTGGACGAAGGCCTTGGCTTCTTCTTCGTTCTGCGGTCCACCGGAGGCCATCTGCTTCGTCATCTCCTCGGTGATCTTTTGGATCTCCACGATCCGGGCATCGGTGCGACGCCCGAAAAGCCCCAGCGCCCAGGCACCGGCGAGACCGAGGACAAGCAAGGCTGCGAGCAGGCCGATCCACCGGCCGGCGGAGCCGCTTGCCTGCTTCTCCTCGGGGGGCACATAGCCGCGCGATTTGCCGCCGGCAGAGTAGGAAGTAGCCATACAGAGGGCTCCGGGACGGGAAGAAAATGGTGTCAGAGATTCTCGACGTGGCCGTCGAGGTAGAGGAAGTTGCGGGCCCCTTCCTGCGGGGGCGGCCGATTCGGATCGGGGTCGTTGTAGTCGTTCTCGTCGGTGAACAACGCTCCGAGGCCACCGCCGTGGAACGCCTCAAACTCGTAGGTCACCCACAGCTTCGAGGTCGCCCCGGTGGCCCCGGAACGGCTCACGAGCGCCTCTTCCCGCGTCTTGTTGGCAAGGCGGCGCTGCGGATATTCATAGCTCAATCCCTCGTAGGGAAGCGTCTTGTATTCATCGGGGGCGTCGTTGGGGATCGAACGCCCGATCGCGGCGAGGCTCGTCTTCAGCTTCTCCATCGCCTGCGTGTTCTTCTGGAAGTAGTAGCTGTCTGAAGGGCACTTGAAGATGTTGCGGTTGTCTTCGGAATAGGGGCCGAGGACCTTCGCCAGACTCGGCTTGATCGGCCGGGTGGGCGTGAAGAAGAGGAGTTCCTCGCTGGGGAGGATCGCCGCATCGGGAAACTTCCCCCGCGACTTGCGATCGAGATACAAGGTCATCGCAATCCCGACCTGCTTGAGGTTTGACTTGCACTCCGTTCGCCTGGCCGCCTCACGGGCCGCTTGGACGGCCGGGAGGAGGAGACCGGTGAGGAGGCCGATGATGAAGATCACCACGAGGAGCTCCACGATGGTGAAGCCCCGGCGCTTGGGTGTTGACCCGCCTCGGGAGAGGCAGCGGCCCGATTCTCGGCGCAGAGAGAGAGACAGCATCGGTCGAGACCTCATCTGTTTTGTTTCATTTGGACAACGCCATTGCGACATTCGGCCGCCTCCGGAGGGGGGGCGAGTCGAGCGGTCGTTTAGTCCGGGGAGCGGATCGCGCGCCGCCAAACACTTGTTCGGACGACCTTCGGTATCGTAGCGACCCGTGGAAAACCGGGCCATGCGACGAAGATGAAACGGTCGAACCGGAGGAAAGGTGCGGAAGGGATCTCATTCGGGGGCCACCCAGTCAGGCGACGATAGGGAACAGAAGGAACTCAACTCGTCGCATTTGCTTGACCTGAAAAGACTTGCGTCTACCAGTCAGGGGGGGCAGGGAGACGGGGTTGAGTCGTCCTGCCGGGGCATTGTGCTGGCTTCGGGGGGCTGGGAGGGCTGGTGTTTCGCCGCGGAAGCGGCGGTTTGAGGGGTGTGGCATGGTGATCGGAAATGGAGAGGGCTTGGGAGGGGGGGAAGCGTCCGCGGGGCGCCGGGCAGGTCCCTTCCCTCAGCCGTCGGTTCGCCGCGTGGCCAGAAAGCTTTCCCCGCCCAACGGTGCCCCGTCCGGTTCCGCTGCGATCAGCGGCTCTTCGGGAGCGGCCCCCGTCCCGGCGGCATCAATCGACGGGAGCGACGGGACCCTCCGTCAACTCGAGGCCCAAGCGCGGCGGCACGAGGCCGAACTGGCCCTCCTCCGCCGTGAAGTACTCGAGGCCCGGAAGGCCGCCACGCTTGGCGACCTCCTCGGCACGACGACGCACGAGTTCAACAATGCCCTGACCACGATCCTCAACTACGCCAAACTCGGCCTCCGTCACCGTGACGCCCCGACACGCGACAAGGCCCTCGAGCGGATCCTGTCGGCCGGCACGCGGGCAGCGAAGATCACCGCCAGCATCCTCGGCATGGCACGGCGGGGGACGACGCGGATGGAGCCGGTGCACCTGGAAGCGCTCCTCGAGGAGGCGCTGGTGCTCCTCGAGCGGGAGATGACGAAATACCGGGTCCAGGTGGAACGCGAGTATTCTCCTGTGCCCCCGGTGACGGCGAATCCAGGCCAGGTTCAGCAGGTGCTCATCAACCTCCTCGTCAACGCCCGGCAGGCGATGCCACAGGGGGGGCGGCTGATCATCCGACTCTCGATGGATTCCGGAGCCGGATTCGTCGATCTCTGTGTCCGCGACACCGGCTGTGGCATGACGCCCGACGTCATGCGGCGAATGTTCGAGGCCCATTTCTCCACGAAGAGTGGTCCGGACGAGACCGGCAAGGGTGGAACGGGCCTGGGGCTCTCCGCCTGCCGCGAGATCGTCGAAGCCCATCAGGGACGCATTCGGGTGGAGAGCGCTCCCGGCAAGGGAACGGCGATCACGATCCGCCTCCCGCTGGCCACGCCGCCCCGGCCCGCCGGCGGGTGAGGGCAGCCACCGCGTCACGTCGGATCGTCATGGGCCCCGATTCGACGATGACACACTCCCATTCGTGGCGGCGCAGCCGGGGGCGCCTACAATCGGCGGAGTCACCTGGAGACCCGTCGATGCCCAACGCGCCTGCTCCCTCCCCTGCCCCGATCGATCCGCGGTCCCTGCCACGCACCCTCGCCGACCTCCGCGCCGCCGGCTGGCAGAGCCGGACGGTGAAGGAGGAGGTGCGAGAGAACTTCCTCCGGGCCCTCGCCGACGGCACGGAACTCTTCCCCGGCATCGTTGGCTACGACGACACCGTCATTCCCGAGATCGACATCGCCCTCATCGCCGGCCACGACATGCTGTTCCTCGGTGAGAAGGGGCAGGCGAAGAGCCGCGTGATGCGGCTTCTCGGCCGGTTTCTCGACGAGTGGATCCCCTACCTCGACGATCCCGCCATCCCCCTCCACGACGATCCGCTGAAACCCATCACTTCGGTCGGGAAAACGCTCGTCGCCGGTCGCGCAGAGCAGGACGTGCCGATCCGCTGGTGGCACCGCTCGGAACGCTATGCCGAGCGGCTCGCTCCCGGCACGAAGTTCGCCGACATCATCGGGGAGATCGACCCGTCGAAGCTCGCCGGGGGCACGAGCATGGCCTCGGAGGAGGCCCTCCACCTCGGCCTCATCCCCCGGATGCACCGCGGCATCTTCGCCATGAACGAACTGCCGGAGCTCGACGAGCTCGTTCAGGTGGGGATGTTCAACATCCTCGAGGAACGCGACGTCCAGATCCGCGGCTATCCGGTCAAGTTCGACATCGATGTGATGCTGCTCTTCTCCGCCAATCCCTCCACCTACAACCGCTCCGGCAAGGTGATCCCGCAGCTCAAGGACCGGATCGGCGCCGTCATCCACACCCACTATCCCCGTGAACGTGCCCTCGGCATCCAGATGCTCGAACAGGAAGCGGGGGTAGACGGTGGCCACTCCTGGCCGGTGCTCGTGCCCCCGTTCATGAAGGAGCTCATCGAGCAGATCACGATCTGTGCCCGGGCCTCGAAGCACATCGACCAACAGTCGGGCGTCAGTGCCAGGTTCTCGATCGCCAACTACCGCACGATGGTCGCCAGTGCCCGCCACCGGGCCGTCCGGCTCGGCGAGAAGCCGGCGGTGCCCAGAATCAGCGATCTCGGCCATCTCTATGCTTCGAGCCTCGGCAAGATCGAGCTCGATCTCATGGGGAGCCATCAGCTCTCCGAGCGGCAGGTTCTCGACGGGATCATTGCCGATGCGATCGCCACGGTGTTCAACGAGTATGTCGAGAAGCACTCTCTCGACGGGATTGCGAAGGTCTTTGCCGAGGGGATGAAGGTCGAGGTCGGGGACGCGGTGCCCTCGGTCGACTATTCGACGATCGTGGCCGACGTTCCTGAGCTATGGGAGAAGGCCTTCGAGGTGAACGCCGCCAAGGATCCCGCGGTGCGGGCGTCGTGCATCGAGTTCATTCTCGCTGGCCTCTATGCCACCGAGCGGATCTCCCGGATCCAATCCCACGGCCACACGATCTACGACACCCGCGGCTACGCCTGAGGAGCTTCCATGCCCACGCGCGACGACCTCGGCGGCATCGTCCACTCCTACCAGCGTTACGACCCGGCGCGGATCCCGTCGCCGCGGCCGGCGGATGTCGATCTGGTGAGCCCCGCGATGGAGCACCTCCTCGAGTTCGGGGAGCTCGACGATCTCACGCCTGAGCAACTTGCCGGCGCCGTGCTCCTCGATCCGGAGCAGATCCGCGGCTTCGGTCCGTCGATCGAGTCGCTCCGAAGGATGCTCGAGGCAAGAAAAAGAAAGATCCTCGAGCACTGGGATGCCGCCGGCGCCCGGAAGCGGGCCCGCACGGCCTTTCGGGAAGCGGCGGCCAAGGTCAAGCCACCGGCCAAGCACAAGGAGATCTTCCACCGCGCCGTTCGCGAGGAGCAACTCCGCCTCCTCGAGCGGCTCTGGTACGCCCAGGACGACGATCAGAGCCGGTTCGGCGCCGATCTCGTCGGCCTCGTCGACCGCCTCGGGGCCGTGTATCAGATCGATGAATTGGCGACGAAATGGGCGTTCACCGGACGCGAAAAGCTCGGGGTCGAGGAGGCTCTTCGTGTCAAGGAGGAGCTCGAGGAGATCGACAGGCTTCTCGCCCAACTCGCCGACGCGCAGAAGAATGCCCGCGTTGGGCTCATCGATCTCGACGCCCTCGGCCGTTACGCTTCCGAGGGGGAGCTCGACGACCTTGCCCGCCTCAAGGCCCAGGTCGAGGAGATGGTGCAGCGGATGGCTGCCGAGCAGGGGCTCGACAAGGGGAAGAAAGGCTATTCCCTCTCCCCCAAGGCGATGCGCCTCTTTCAGGGGAAGCTCCTCGAGAAGATCTTCTCCGCGCTCGATCCCTCCCGCACCGGCCGGCACCAGGTCAACGTCACCGGCGAGGGAGCCGTGGAACTGGTGCCGACGCGCCCCTATGAGTTTGGCGATTCGGTCGCCCACATCGACATCCCCGGCTCGCTGGTCAACGCGATGCTCCGTCAGGGGAAGGAGCGGCCGCTGCGGCTCGACGCTCGCGACATCGAGGTCCATACAACCCGGAACACGCCGAAGTGCGCTACCGTCGTCGCTCTCGACATGAGCGGCTCGATGCGGCACGGCGGGCTCTACGTGAGCGTGAAGCGGATGGCGCTGGCTCTCCAGGGGCTCGTGCAGCGTGAGTTCCCTGGTGACACGCTCTCGTTCCTCGAGATGTACTCCTTCGCGAAGCCCCGCCCCGCCGGTGAGATCGTCACGCTCCTCCCCAAGCCGGTGACGATCTTCGAGCCGGTCGTCCGCCTCCGGGCTGACATGTCCGATCCGGCGATCACGGCGGAGGATGTTCCTCCGCACTTCACGAACATCCAGCACGCCCTCCAACTCGCCCGCCGCCAACTCGCCCGCGCCGACACGCCGAACAAGCAGGTGATCCTCATCACCGACGGCCTTCCCACGGCCCATTTCGAAGGGAACCAGCTCTATCTCCTCTATCCCCCCCACAAGCGCACCGAGGAGGCGACGCTCCGCGAGGCGGAGGCCTGCCGGCGCGAGGGGATCGTGGTGAACGTGTTTCTCCTCTCCGGCTGGTCGCAGTCGCGGGAAGACATCCAGTTCGCCTATAAGCTCGCGCAGACCGCGCAGGGCCGGGTGTTCTTCACGTCGGGGAAGGATCTCGACCGCTTCGTCGTCTGGGATTACGTCTCCCGCCGCCGCTCGATCATCGGGTAGGCGGGGGTTCACTTGGATGGCTCAAACGTGGCTTCGGGGTCGCCCGTGCCCCGTCGCCGGACGCTCGCGGAGGGCATCCCTGCCCTCCGCTCTCTCCGCGCCGCTTGCGCTTTCGCCCTCCGGGCTTCGCTGACCGGCGAGGCCGGCTCTCGGAGCACGGGCGACCCCTCACCGTCGGCGCTCCAGGTTGCTCGCTAGCAGGCTGTGGATACAGTGCCCGCCGCCGGATGCGGCGGCCGACACTCCCGAAAAACCTTTGCTTTTTTGGGAGTGTCTCAAGTGGACTGTATCCGCCGGCTGCCCGCAGCCGGTGCGGTCATGGATGACTTTTTCCACGGACAGCTAGTGCTGGTAGACGGCGTAGCCCAGCTCGCGGAGCTCCTTGGCCCAGGCCTCTTCGGTGGCGACCGCGTCCTCCCAGGTCATCGCCGGGAAATCGGCAAACAGGTCGGGCCGGAGGCGGATGGCGTGGTCGCGGACGAGCGGACAGCCCTTGTGCCCGCGGAGATGGTTGACGTAGCGCACCTCCGGGTCGAGCCCCGTCGAGCCGACGTAGAGGCAGATCTGGTCGGGCTTCGTGTAGCGGTTCTGCCGGATGAAGCGCCGGTCGCGACGGACCTCCGTCGCCAGTTCCACCACGTACACCCGGTGGTGGAGCTTCGGCCCGCGACGGGATCGACGGGGATTTGACATAGTCGCGGGGGGCCAAAGGGAGACGGATCGATTCCGGACGAGGTCGGAACGAGCCACGACAGTTTTGCCCAGAAAATCGGACGCGGCGATCAGGCGCTGGCCCCGGCGGGGAGCGAGTCGAGCAGGGCCTGCGTCCGTCGGTCGCCGTCGGCGGTGTGGGCGAGGGCCGCCAGCTGTTCACTGATCGACTCCAGCCCGGCCAGCGACCGGGGGGCGTAGCGATCCGCCGGCCCGACCTCGATCTCCTCGATCTCCACGCCGAGCAGGCGTGAGTCGGCCGCGTTGGGAGGGGGAAAAGTCTCGACGCAGTCGATCTCGACATGAAGCAAAGGGGGAGTGCCGGGGGCTGCCGGGATCACGGCCTCGAAGAAGTGATCGAAGGGGGGGAGCACCCAATGGTCGATATGGCAGGGAAAGCCGTCGACCACGATCCGCAAGCCGTCTACTTGCGTTGAGCGGAGATGATTACCGACGCGCAGCCGGATGCGGAGGGGCTGGTCTCGTTTGATCCGGAGATCGAGGAAGGCGACCGGGCAGGGGCCGGTCCATCGGGCTCTTTTCCGGCGATTGACCTCACAGGGGTGCCAGCCCGTGCCGAGGAAGCCCTCCCCCATGTCGACGAGCACCGCCGCCGGGGGCTCGAGGATGCGGGCCTCGTAGCTCTTGCAGGCATCCGCATCGAGCGTCTGGCGATCGGCACGGCGCCGGCTTGCGGCCTTCGCACGGGCGGAGGTGACGAGGCGTCGATCGATAGCGGTACACGATTCCGCGAGACGCTGCTCTTCGGCGGTGAGGCTGGCCGAAGCTGCAAACTTGTTGTGGACCTGAAGCGAGCCACGCGGCGGAGAGCAGCCGAGTCTGGCGGCGAGTGCGGCGAGGAAGTCGTCGAACTCTTCGACAAAGCCGACGACGTCGATCGCTGCCAATCGTGCCTCGAGAAGGTCGATAATCGCCGAGGCTGGATCGGCGCCGCGGCATGCAGCATGGAGTTCGGTGAGCACCGGCCCGCCGAAGGCGAGGTGGTGAGCGACGGCGTTGCCAAAGACCGAGGCACCGGGGAGCGAGAGGAATGGAGCGAAGCCTGCGCGGGCCACGGCGCGGAGACGCCGGTAGCAGTCGCCGCGTGCGGCGACGAGGGCGTCGTCCCAGCGCGTGATCATCCGCCATTCGGAGTGGAGCCTGGCGACCGGATCCCGGAGGACGATCACGTCGAGGGTGTTGCCCAGAAGCCCCTTCCAGTCGTGGACACCGTACGGATCGTGGAGAAACTCGGCGCGGAGGATGGCCGCGAAGGCGTCGCTTCTCGAGTGAGGGGCCCCCTGCCCCGCCACGAGCGTCTCCACATGCGCCGTCCGTTCGTGCGCTGTCGTTCCCTCGAGGAACTTCAGGAGCGTCGTCCCGGCACATTTGTGGACATGGTGGAAGACGATTCGTGGCAGCATGACGATCCTCGAGCAGGCTCCACTGAGTTGTCAGATGCGGTAAGACCGCCCGATCTCGCGGGCAAGCATCACGGCGCTCCCGCCGGCGGCGAGCACCGCGAGCGTGGCGAGCGTCCACAGCGGCACGATCCTCTGCGGAGCGACGACGTCACGGTCCTCGGCCGTCTCCGCTAGATCGACAGGCTCGAGCCCCGCGGCCCGCCGCGTGCGCTCGATATGGGCCTGTTGGCGACCGAGGAAACGGCCCTCGATCTGCCGTTGCCGGATGGCGTACTTCGGCGCGATCAGCGCCATGCCGACCAGTGCCATCACCGAGAACAGGCATCCCCAGAACCACGGGGAGTCGGTGGCACGAAATGGCGGGGACGGCATGGCCAGGCTCTCTCTCGGTCGCCGGGCACCGGGGTGAATCCCACCGGTGCCCGGCCGACCTGCTTGTTGATGTCGAGCAAACCGAGCCTCGATCAGGCGATGCCCGGCCAACGGGCGCGGACGTCGGGGCCGGCGTAGACGGCGCCGTCACCGAGACTCTCCTGGATGCGGAGGAGTTGGTTGTACTTCGCCACCCTATCGCTCCGCGAAGCCGAGCCGGTCTTGATCTGGCCAGTGCCGAGGCCGACGGCAAGGTCGGCAATCGTGGCATCCTCAGTCTCGCCGCTGCGGTGGCTGGCGATCGACGTGTAGCCGGCGCGGTGGGCCAGTTGCACGGCGGCCATCGTCTCGGTGAGCGTGCCGATCTGATTGACCTTCACGAGGATGCTGTTGGCGATCCCCTCGGCGATGCCGCGGCCGAGCCGCTCGGAGTTGGTGACGAAGAGATCGTCGCCCACCAACTGCACCTTCGATCCGAGCTTCTCGCTGATCAGCTTCCAGCCCTTCCAGTCGTCCTCCGAGCAGCCGTCTTCGATCGACATGATCGGATAGCGGCCGGCGAGGCTGGCGAAGAAGTCGACCATGCCGGCGGAGTCGAGCTTCTTTCCTTCGATCGTATAGGTCCCGGTCTTCGCGTCGAACAGCTCGGTGGCGGCGACGTCGAGGGCGATCCCGATCTCCTTGCCCGGCTCGTAGCCCGCGGCCGTGATCGCCGCGAGGATCACCTCGAGGGCCTCAGCACAGGTGCCGATGTGGGGGGCGAAGCCGCCTTCGTCACCGACGGCCGTCGAGAGCTTCTTGTCCTTGAGCACTTTCTTGAGGGCGTGGAACGTCTCGACGCCGGCGCGGAGCGCGTCGTCGAACGTGTCGAAGCCCAGGGGCATGACCATGAACTCCTGGACATCGAGCGGATTGTCGGCATGCGCGCCACCGTTGATGATATTCATCATCGGTGCCGGGAGGATCCGGGCACTGGCGCCGCCGAGGTAGCGATAGAGGGGGATCCCGCAGTGCTCCGCCGCGGCGTGGGCGACGGCCATCGACACCCCAAGGATCGCGTTGGCGCCGAGATTCTTCTTGTTCGGCGTGCCGTCGAGTTCGAGCATCCGCTCGTCAATCCCGGCCTGGTCGAGGGCATCGCAGCCCTCGAGTTCGTCGGCGATCTGGGCGTTGACGTTTTCGACCGCTTCGAGAACACCCTTGCCGAGGTAGACGGCCTTGTCACCGTCACGCTTCTCCCAGGCCTCGTGGGCACCGGTGCTGGCCCCCGACGGCACGGCGGCGCGCCCGAAAGCTCCGTCGGCCAGCGCCACGTCGACCTCGATGGTGGGGTTGCCGCGGCTGTCGAGGATCTGGCGGGCATGGACGTCGACAATCGTTGACATGGAAATCCTTCTTGATCGGGGGGAGGAGAGGGGGGAACGGACCGGGGCGGAATCGGCAATTGTGCCCGCCGCGGCCCCGCACGCAAGGCCGACTCCCCCGCGGGTCCCTGCCAGGCTTGGCCACGGTCTCTCGGGTCCGATTCGTCCCGGCGGCGCCGCCGCCTGCTATCATCGGCGTATGTTCACCGGACTCGTGGAAACCATCGGGCGGATCAGCGACGTGCGGGTCGAGGCGCCGGGGGTGCGGCTGACCGTCGAGGCGGGGGATGTCGCCGCCGACGCACCTTTGGGGGCAAGCATCTGCGTTAGCGGCTGCTGTCTTTCGGTGGTGGCCGTCGACGGGCCGCGGCTCTCGTTCCAAGTCGGCCCGGAGTCCCTCGCCCGGACGACCCTCGGGGGCCTCGCCCCCGGAGCGGGAGTGAATCTGGAACGCTCCCTGAGGCTTTCAGACCGGCTCGGTGGCCACCTCGTCACCGGGCACGTCGATGGGCTCGGCAGGCTCCTCTCCCGCGATGAATCGGGTGATTGGGTGACGTGTGTGTTCTCGGCACCTCAAGTGCTCCTCCGTCAGATGGCTTCCAAGGGCTCGGTGGCGATCGACGGCATCAGCCTGACGCTTGTCGCTGTCGAGGCGGAACGATTCAGCGTCGCCCTCATCCCCCACACCCTCGCCGTCACCACCTTGGGGGCGCTTGCGGTCGGTGGGAGCGTCAACCTCGAGACCGATCTCGTGGCTAAGTATGTTGCCCGCTGGTTGGAAGGGGCCCCATGAGCCGCCGTGATGGCCCACGGGGGCGGCCCGAGGGCGGCCCTGCTTGGTCGAAGCCACCGGAGGCCCCCCCTGCCGCGCCGATGACCCGCGCCTCCCGACAGACGACGGCCTATCTGAAGCGGTTGTTCGAGCAGGTGGGGTTCGGGATCGACGCATCGAAGGGGCAGAACTTCCTCGTCGATCTCAATCTCGTCGATGTCGTCGTCCGCGAGGCGGGGATCGGGCCGGCGGATGTCGTCCTCGAAGTGGGGTGCGGCACCGGTGTGCTCACCGAGCGTCTGGCTGCGGCGGCGGGGCGCGTCGTCACCGCCGAGATCGACCCCCGGCTCGCCCAATTGGCCCGCGATCGTCTCATCGAGGCCGACAATGTCGAGCTCGTCGAGGGAGACGCGCTGGCTTCGAAGCACGTGATGGCGCCGGCGCTCCTCGCGGCCGTTGATGCTGCCCTCGCAGCCTCCCCGGGAGGGGCCCTGCGGCTGGTCGCCAATCTTCCCTACTGTGTCGCCACGCCGGTGATCTCGAACCTCCTCGCCCTTCCCCGTCCGTTCGCATCGGCCACGGTTACGGTGCAGCGCGAGATGGCGGAGCGGATGTCGGCCCATGCCGGCGACTCCAGCTACAACGCGCTCTCGGTCTGGATCGGGTCCCAGGCCGACGCGGAGATCGTCCGCATCCTCCCGCCGAGCGTTTTCTGGCCGCGGCCGAAGGTCGATTCCGCGATCGTGCGGATCGTCGTCGATGCCCAGCGCCGCGCGACGATCCCCGATCCGGCACGGTTCCATCGCTTCATCCGCGATCTCTTCTGCCACCGTCGCAAGCTGCTCCGCGGAGTCCTTGTGCGGATTGCCGGGGGCAAGCGAGAATCGGGTGTTCGCGAAGGGGTTGAGGCGATCTACACCACCCTCGGCCTCGGGCCTGACGCCCGCGCCGAGGAGATTCCCCCCGCCGGCCTGATTCGGTTGGAGAGCGAGTTCCATGCCCGGTTCGGTGGCTGAACCCGCACCCCGACGATCCCCCCAAACCGTTCCGCAACCGGGAAAATCACCATGGCGGCGAAGTACATCGAGATGAACGGCCGGGCGCTGATGAGCCTCCTCGAGCCGGATGAGGTATCTCCAGAGGCCCTCCGACGTGCCGGGCTTACGGACACCTGTTTGGTGCGTGTCAACCTTCAGGGGGACATCGAAGTCCGTCGGCACGATCGTTGGGACGTCATTGGCGGATTGACCGGTAAGTTCGGACCGCGCGTCGAATCTGCCAGCGGCCGAACTTGGGCTTCCTGAGCGGTTGCTGCTCGCTCCAGACGCGGTCCGACGGTCGCTGCCGGGGCTGGACCAAGCCGCAGACTCCCCGGGTGGGTGGGGCCACGGGGCCGCAGAGTTTGCGCGGCCCCCGGAACAGGGACGCTTTGACCTTCCCCCTTGCCGACTGGTGAAGAACTGTCGGTCGCGGGGCCGGCGGAACACCGTCCGGAAGCTCCCGGTGGTCCGGAACTTCCGGTTGTCTGGCACCCACGGGTAGACTCTGGTGCTGGTCCCGGAAACCTGCCGAAATCCCATGAGTCCCGGGGGGAATCCCGGGTTTCCAAAGCACGGTCGCCGTGCCGGCTGCCTCCAGGCGCCGCGCCGGTGAGTCCCTCAAGGACAGTAGGTGGGCGGAGGTCCCACGGCACGTGAATCCCAATCCCAACACCGAAGCGTCGTTCGCCGAAACGATCGTCGACCTCCTGCGGCAACGGTCGGCTTACCGCCCCCACGACCGGGCGTTCACGTTCCTCGTCGACGGCGAGCAAGACGAGCTCAACATCACCTACGCCGAGCTCGATCGGAAGGCCCGGACGCTCGGCGCCTGGCTCCAGGCTTCGGGAATGACCGGGAAGCGAGTCCTCCTTCTTTTTCCGTCGGGCCTCGACTTCATCGCGGCGTTTCTCGGCTGCTTGTACGGCGGCGCGATTGCGGTTCCGGCCTACCCGCCGCGTAAGAATCGGTCGGTTGAGCGGATCGAGGCGATCGCCCGCGACGCCGATGCCTCCGTCGCCCTCACGACCCGCGATGTCCTCGATCGCTTCGATGGCCTGCGGGCCGCGGCGCCGAGCCTGGGGAAGATCCTCTGGAAGGTCGATGCCGAGCTCGAGTCCGACTGGGCCGAGCGGTGGGAACGGCCCGACATCGACGGGGAGACGCTGGCGTTCCTCCAGTACACCAGCGGGTCGACGGGGACGCCGAAGGGGGTGATGCTGTCGCACGCCAACCTCCTCCACAACTCCCTGCGGATCATGCAGGCATTCGAGATCACCCGGTCGCAGTCGGGGGTTTTCTGGCTGCCGAGCTTCCATGACATGGGGCTCATCGGCGGCATCCTCGTGCCGCTCTACGGCGGCAAGTTCAACGTCCTCATGTCGCCGGTGGCGTTCCTCCAAAAGCCGCTCCGCTGGCTCGAGGCGATCTCGAAATACCGGGCCACGATCAGCGGCGGGCCGAACTTTGCCTACGAGCTGTGCGTGCGGAAGATCACGCCAGAGCAACGCCGCTCGCTCGATCTCTCCAGCTGGTCGCTGGCCTTCAACGGCGCCGAGCCGGTTCGTCCCGAGACGATCGATGCCTTCTCCGAGGCGTTCGCGCCGTGTGGGTTTCGCCGCGAGGCGTTCTTCCCCTGCTACGGCCTCGCCGAGAGCACGCTCATGGTGACCGGCGGGATGAAGTTCGAGCCGCCGGTGATCCGCGCGTTCGACGCCACATCGATCGAGACCGGATCGGCGGTCGTCCGCACCGGTTTCGCCCCTGGGACACGGCGGCTCGTCGGGAGCGGTCGTGAGCTCGACGGCCAGGATGTCCGGATCGTCGACCCACACACGAACGAAGCCCTGCCGCCGGGAATGATCGGCGAGATCTGGGTGAGCGGGCCGAGCGTGGCCCAGGGCTACTGGAACCGCGGCGACGAGACGCAGGCTACGTTCGGCGCCATGCTCGCCCGGCCCGACGCCGGATCGGAGAGGCAGTCGCTCAAGACCTGGCAGCCCAATCCCGGCCCCTACCTCCGGACCGGGGATCTCGGGTTCTTCGACAACGGTGAACTGTTCGTCACCGGACGGCTCAAGGACCTGATCATCATCCGCGGTCGCAACCATTACCCGCAGGACATCGAGCAGACGGTCGAGACGGCCGGGTCGCTCGTCCGCGCCGGCTCCGTGGCTGCCTTCTCCGTCGACGTCGAGGGGCGTGAGCGCGTCGTCGTCGTCGCCGAACTCGAGCGTGGCAAACGCGACAGCGAAGAGATGACCGAGGCCTTCGACAAGATCCGCCGCCAACTCGCCATCGAGCACGAGATCGCCCTCGAGGGGATCGTGCTCGTTCGTCCCAACAGCGTCCCGAAGACGTCGAGCGGCAAGATCCAGCGTCATGCCTGTAAGCGGCAGTTCCTCGACGGCACGCTCGAGGTGGTCGAGCAGCAGATCAGCTGGCTGCAGCCGGGCATTGCCGGCTCGACGGTCACCGAGGCCCCCCGCCCCGCCACCACGGCCGGGCGGCCAGGTGCGGAGTCTCCGCGCCTCGCCCGCCAGCGCCCCGTCGGGGAGTCGGCACGCTCCGGCCGTCCGCAGCGAGATCTCCCCGAATCGGTCGTCGAGGCGGTCTTCAGCCAGGTCCGCAGCATCGCCAAGGAGCGGGCCGGCAATCTCACCCTCGACAGCAACATCGTCGAGCTTGGGCTCGATTCGCTCGAGCGGATGGAGATCGTCACCGGTCTCGAGGAGACCTACGGCGGCCGCTTCCCCGAGCAGGTGCTCCCCCAGATCGAGACCTGCCGCGAGGTCGTGGAGGCAATCCTCGACCACATGCCGGCAGCGAATCTCCCCGCCGCCGGCCGGTCTGCCCCGGCCTTGTCTGCCGGGACCGGCCCGCAGCATCCGGCGGTCACCGCGGTGACCCACGAGATCCCCCGCGAGGCGTGGGACATCGCCGAGTTCCCCGAGGTGCGGGCGCTCGAGCAGAACTTCAAGCTCGTTCGCGACGCCGGCCTCGAGGACCCCTACTTCGGCGTCCACGAAGGGCTCACCAACGACCGGACGCAGATCGGCGGCCGGGAGATGATCAGCTGGGCGACCTACAACTATCTCGGCATGTCGGGCGAGCCCGACGTGACGGCGGCCGCGAAGGCGGCGCTCGATCGCTACGGCTCGAGCGTGTCGGCAAGCCGTCTGGTGTCGGGCGAGAAGGTCATTCACAAGGAACTCGAGCAGGCGATCGCCCGCTTCATCGGCACGGAAGACTCGATCACCTTCGTCGGCGGTCATGCCACCAACGAGACGGTCATCGGCCATGTCGTCGGCCCGGGAGACCTCATCCTCCACGATGCGCTCTCCCACAACAGTCTCCTTCAGGGAGCCATCCTCTCCGGGGCCCGTCGCCGTCCCTTCCCCCACAACGACTTCGAGGCTGCCGAGCAGCTCCTCCGGCAGGTGCGCGGCCAGTACCGCCGCGTGCTCGTCGTCATCGAGGGGGTGTACAGCATGGACGGCGATTTCTCCGACGTGCCGCGGTTCGTGGCGTTGGCGAAGAAGCACAAGGCGCTCATCATGGTCGATGAGGCCCACTCGATCGGCGTCATGGGGGCCCGCGGCCGGGGAATGAGCGAGCAGTTCGATGTCGATCCTGCCGACGTCGATCTGTGGATGGGAACGCTCTCGAAGGCGTTTGGCAGCTGCGGTGGCTACATCGCCGGGTCGAAGTCGCTCGTCCGCTGGCTGAAGTACACCGTGCCGGGCTTCGTGTACTCCGTCGGACTCCCGCCGGCGGCGGCCGGGGCGGCTTTGGGGGCGCTGCGGCTCCTCGAGCGTCAGCCAGACCGGGTGACGAAGCTCCTCGCCAACTCCCGGCTCTTCCTCCAGCTTGCCAAGGAAGCCGGTTTTGACACCGGATCGGCCGGCGGGACTGCCATCATCCCGGTGATCCTCGGCAACTCGATCAACAGCCTCAAGCTGTCGCGGGCCATGTTCGCCCGCGGGATCAGCGTCCAGCCGATCCTTTATCCGGCGGTCGAGGAGCGGGCGGCCCGCCTCCGCTTCTTCATCACCTCCAAGCACACCCCCGATCAGATTCGGAGGACGGTCTCCGTGATGCGGGAGGAAATGGCGAAGATCGACCCGGGATTTTCCCGGCAGGCTGCCCCGCGCGGAGCCGCCGTGTCGGGTTGGTGAGGTCGCGCGGATCGGGTTGATCCCGGCGGGGGCGGGCAGCGGTGGCGTCACTCCCCCGCCCTGCTATAAAAGGCCCTATGCAGGGTCCCTTGGAAACCATCAGCCACCGCCTCGTCCTCCCGGCCGACGCCAATCACCACGGCACGCTCTACGCCGGGAGCCTCCTCCGCTTCGCGCTCGAGGCTGCTTACGCGGCCGGCACCCGAGGGGTCGGGCCGACGGCCAACCTGATGCTCCGTCGGGTGGTGTCGGTCGAGTGCCGGCGGAGTGTGCCGGTCGGGGCCCTGGTGGAGATCCGCGGGGCCGTGCTCCAGGTCCGGCAGTGCTACCTCGTCGTCGGCGTCGTCGGCATGCCTTTGGAGGGGCAGGAGCTCCCCTGGATGGACGGCCTGCTGGGATTCGTCCAAGTCGATGCCGCGGGGCTGCCGGCCGAGTTGCCGCCGGGCATCGCCACCGCGGCACGGGAACGGCTCTGGCAGCCGCTCGCCGACCGGCTCGAGACGCTCTCGCAGACGCGGGGGGCGACCGCCGGATGGATCGGCGTCGGCTTTGATCGTCCCTGATCGCCCCTGATCGCCGCCGCCACGCAACGGGATCCTGAAACAGGGCGATGGAAAACGGGATCGCCGTTGGCATCGCTCCCCAGCGAATGCCAACGGCGATGACCACCGTGATCTCGGTGCGGCGAGGGCGGTTGACCCTCGCCGCCGTTCCGATCAGTACTTCACTTCGACGCCGAAGTCGACGCCGTTGACGAACACGTATTCCTGGCCCCCGACCACCGGTCCAATCCGGTTGTAGGTCGGGCTGACCTGCGTGCCGTCGGCCCCGGTCGGCGTCGAGGTCTTCACGACCCACGGGTTCTGGAGGCTCGCCGGCTGGCTCGCATCCTGCGGCTCGGCGTACTGCACCGGCCGGCGGGAACTGACGTAGCCGGTGTTGGTCGAGGCGCGAGCGATGCTCCCCAGCCACATGCCGGTGTAGCCGGCCCGGAGGTTGATTGCCTGGCTGACCTTGTACTGCCCACCGAACCGCCATTCCCCGATCGGCGAGAAGACAAACTGGTGGCTGGCGGCGTTGGTGGTGTTGCTCTGGCCGACCCCGTAGACCTGGAGGAACAGCGGCGG
>Ga0164294_10000238_pt1 | contig 51726 bp, 60 predicted proteins | sample GEODES005metaG_FD_111479 | JGI IMG/M metagenome (GOLD analysis project Ga0164294, IMG submission 111479) | Oligotrophic lake water microbial communities from Sparkling Lake, Wisconsin, USA - GEODES005 metaG | ecosystem: Environmental > Aquatic > Freshwater > Lake | place: USA: Sparkling Lake... | reverse complement strand
TTGAGAACCAGTTGCTCCTTGAGAACCAGTTGCTCCTTGAGAACCAGTTGCTCCTTGAGAACCAGTTGCTCCTTGAGAACCAGTTGCTCCTTGAGAACCAGTTGCTCCTTGAGAACCAGTTGCGCCTTGTGCTCCAGTTGCTCCTTGAGCACCAGTTGCGCCTTGTGCTCCAGTTGCTCCTTGAGCACCAGTTGCGCCTTGAGCACCAGTTGCGCCCTGAACACCAGTTGCTCCTTGAGCACCAGTTGCGCCTTGTGCTCCAGTTGCTCCTTGAACACCAGTTTGACCTTGAAGACCTTGTGCTCCTTGTGCGCCTTGTGCTCCTTGTGCTCCTTGTGCGCCTTGTGCTCCTTGTGCGCCTTGTGCTCCTTGTGAACCTGAAGCACCAATATTGCCTTGACTTAAAGATGTTCCGTCTTGAAAATAAATTGTCCCAGTGCGTAATAATGAATTACCATTTAAATCAATGTGACTTGCAAATATTTCTTTTGAATTAGGCTGACCACTATAATTATTTATATTCAATTGTTCATTATTTGAAATATAGGCTCTAGTTACATTATTTGTAGCAGAATAATTTAATCCACCATATCTTCTAAATGTTGACATTAATATAACAAGTTTTTTTATTATTCTTCTTTATATTAAATATTTTTTTATGTAGGTGAAATTTTACCTACATAAAAAATTTATTTTAAAAATATCCAAAAAATATTTAGCTATATTAATGGGGTACAATATTGAGATATCGGTAAATTTGAGAAAGCATTCTAAATTTTCTGAAATTGAGAGCATTATTCAAGAGAATGCTGAGTTATTTGGTAGTGAAAGTATTTATTCAATTTCAGAAGAAGATGGTGCATCAAAAATACCAAGATATCATTGTATTTTCATAATAAATTTTTTGGATGAAAATATTGAAAATTTTGTCAAATTTATTAAAATTATAAAAAAAAATAAATTAGGATATATTGAATGCATTTATAATAATAATATTTGTAATAGTAAATTAGTATATGCTTCTTCATATTATTTAAATAATATTGATAAAGAAATATCAATTAAATACAAAAAGTTTATTAATGACAAAAAATATACAATAAATGAAAATAAATTAATCAAAGAATTTATCAAAAGTATTTGAGTTGCTTTTATAAATTCGTTTTTTTGTTTTTCTCTTATTATTTTTTTTAATTAATGCACCCTCTAATACCATTGGTTTAAAAAAATCATCTTTTAAACGTTGTTCTAGTGATTTTTCAATAGTTGGTATAGAAAAGAGTTCCATTAAATCATTATTATTCAAATGAATATTATAAAATTCTTTTGATCCATTGTTATTAATATCCAATAATAAATTTGCTTCATTTCCATCAAAATTGGTTTGCCATTTCATTTCATTTTGAGATTTTTTATTATTCTTATTAATGAATGTCTTTGTATATCCAAAACTTTGAACATAAGTAGTCATATTAATATATAATTATAAATTAAATTTTAATATGACTACTTATTTATTTTATAAAATTTTTAAAACTTTAGTAATTTATAAATAAAAAAAATATTGTATCTTGATATAATGGAATTAAATATTAACGAATTAAATACTGATTTTGAAAACGACGATTATTATAACTATTATTTAAATAACGATTTTGAAAACGAAGATTATAACGATTATTTAAATAATGATTTTGAAAACAATACGTATGAATCTAATAACGATTTAACTTCAATTTCTAAATTAGAAAAAATACCTGAAAATAATTTTATTAAAAAAAAGACAGTGCGATTTGATAACAATTTTTCAGCTAATATTCCATCAATTCCTAAAACGAATGCAAGAATGGTTAGACCAACTGCACAATCTACGGAACCTAAAATTTCATACGATGATATTTTAAACAAAATGGGAATGTTTGTATTAGATGGCAAATTACATTTAAAAGATAATCAACATTCAAAAAATAATAATTTACAAAATAGTAATTTACAAAATAATAATTTACAAAATAGTAATTTACAAAATAGTTATATTTACAATAAATATTTTAAAGACGAAACTCAACAACAAGAACAAATTAGAAAGCCAAGAACATTAATGGAATATAGAATAATGTTAATAAAAGATATGATCCAGAAAAAAAGAATTAATGAAATCAAATCAAAAAAATTATTATTGCCTTCATCAAATATTAATCTATCAACTAGAGGAGAAATGAATAAATTATTTAATTTTTCTAAAAGATAAAAAATCAAATATTTATATAATTTATTATTATATGGAAAATAATAATAAAACAAAAGAAATGAAATTAGATTTAACTGGATTTTTAAAAAAAAAAAAATACTACATTGAAGACAGGGTCTTCTTCTTCAATAACAAAAAGAATAAATTGTAAAAAAGGAACAAAAAAATATAAGCCATTGGGGCCAGGATGTTTTACAAAAGAGGAAATTGATAATTTTAAAATAAATAAACTAACAAAATTAAAAACAAAAATAAAAAATAAAAAAACAAAAAAAAATATTGAATTAATCATCAATGAACACGTAGAACCAGAAATAATAGAAGAACTAGAAACAATACTTTCTGATAAAAATTTAAAGATTTCCCCAGAAATTAAATCAATGGAAAAAAGATACAATGAAGAATTTATTGAATTAATGGAAAAACTTAGTTCTATTATGATGAAACAAGGTGAACCATTTAGGGCTAGAGCCTATCAAAAAGCACAAGAAACCCTAATGAATTATCAAGATTCAATAACTAATCCAGATCAGTTAAAAGGTCTTCCAGCTATAGGAACTACAATCATGGAAAAATTAAAAGAATATGTTCAAACCGGCACGTTAAGAGTTTTAGAAAGAGAAAAAAATAATCCGATTAATATTTTAGCAGATATTTATGGCGTAGGTCCAAAAAAAGCAAAAGAATTAGTTGAAAAGGGAATAAAAACAATAGAAGATTTAAGATTAAAGCAAGATGATCTATTAAATGATGTTCAAAAAATAGGTTTAAAATATTATGAGCAGATTCAGGAAAGAATTCCAAGATCTGAAATTGATGAATTCAAAATTCTTTTAAAAACAAATTTTGAAAAAGTTTCCTCTAATTCCAATGATGATAAATTTGAAATTGTTGGTTCCTATAGAAGAGGTGCTTTAACATCTGGAGACATTGATGTAATTATTACAGGTAAAAATGGAAATATCTATAAAAATTTTATAGACGAGTTAATTAAAAATGGAATTATTTTACATGTATTATCAAGAGGTTCTTTTAAAACATTAGTGATAGCAAAATTACCTGGACAAAATAATCTTGCAAGACGTGTTGACTTTCTTTTTACACCAGAAAATGAATATCCATTTGCTATTTTATATTTTACAGGATCTAAAATGTTTAATACCGTAATGAGACAAATTGGTTTAAATAAAGGGTTTACATTTAATGAACATGGTATATATAAATTAGAAAATAAGAAAAAAGGAGAAAAAGTAGATCAAAATTTCAATTCGGAAAAAGATATATTTGATTTCCTAGGTTTACAATTTAAAACCCCAGAAGAAAGAAAAGATGGGCGGGCTGTTATGGCCTACATGGATGTAGGCGAAAATAATAAATTAAAAGACAATAATGTAGTTAATGTAGGTGAAGTAAACAATGTAGCAAAACCTTCTAAACCTTCTAATGAGGTAAAAATCAAAAAGAATAAAACTCTTAAAAACAAACCTATTCAATCAAATATTATAAGCGACTCAGACATTATTCAAATCGTAAATGATTTCAAAAATAATGGAATCTCTGTTATTGAACCACTTTCAGAAGAAGTTCTAACGGATATTATTCGTTTTTCTATTACTAAATACCACAATGATACTCCAATTATGACTGATAATCAATATGATATTATAAAAGAATTTTGTGAAAATAAATTTCCAAATCATCCTGTATTTACAGAAATTGGCGCTGAGGTAGAACGAAATAAAGCTGATCTTCCATATGAAATGGGTTCTATGGATAAAATAAAACCTGATACTAATGCCTTAAAAATCTGGACAAGCAAGTTCAAAGGCCCATATATATTATCGTGTAAATTAGATGGAGTAAGTGGATTATATACAACTGAAGGTTCTAAACCCAAACTTTATACAAGAGGTAACGGTAAAATTGGACAAGATGTTTCTCATTTAATACCATTTTTACGTTTACCTAAAAATAAAGATATAGTATTAAGAGGTGAATTTATTATACCAAAAACTATCTTTTTAGAAAAATACAAAACTAAATTTGCCAATCCTAGAAATATGGTTGCTGGAATTGTTAATCATAAAACAATTAGTGATTCAGTAGTAGATTTACATTTTGTTGTGTATGAAGTCATTGTTCCTGAACAAAAACCATCTGAACAAATGAATTTTTTAACATCTTTAAACGTGGAACGAGTTTTATATCAAACTGAAAAACAATTATCCAATGAATTATTATCAAATTTACTAAAAGAGTGGAGAGAAACATATATGTATGAAATAGATGGAGTTATTGTTACAAATGATGAAATTTATCCTCGTAAATCCGGTAATCCCGAACATTCAATTGCTTTCAAAATGATTTTATCAGACCAAATTGCCGAAGCAAAAGTTGTTGATGTTATTTGGACACCAAGTAAAGATGGATACTTAAAACCTCGTGTAAGAATTGAACCTTTAAATCTAGGAGGAGTAAATATAGAATATGCTACAGGATTTAATGCAGCATTTATTGAAGATAATAAAATAGGAATAGGTGCAACTATTGAGTTAATTAGAAGTGGAGATGTTATTCCTCATATAAAATCTGTAATTACACCTGCAGAAAAAGCAAAAATGCCATCGGTTCCTTTTAAATGGAATAATACACATGTAGATATTATGCTTGAAGATGTTTTAAATGACCCAACAGTATTAGAAAAAAATATAACTGGGTTTTTCAGAGGAATAGGCGTTGAGGGTTTAAGTTCAGGAAATATTTCAAGATTAATTAAAGCAGGGTATAATACTGTTCCAAAGATTATAAAAATGAGTGAAAATGACTTTTTAAAAGTAGAAGGATTTAAAAGTAAAATGGCTTCAAAAATTTACAATGGTATTCAAGACGCTTCTAAAAATTCATCTATAATCACATTAATGGCTGCATCAAATATATTTGGAAGAGGGTTTAGTGAAAAGAAGATGGAATTAGTATTAAATAAAATACCAGAAATTCTTATTTCAAATGATTCACGAAATAATAAAATAGCCAATGTTACATCTGTAAAAGGAATGGCTTTAAAATCAGCCGAAGCATTTGTAGATAAAATAGAAATATTTAAATCATTTTTAAAAGAATGTGGTTTAGATGATAAATTAATTGAACTTCCAAAAAAAAAACTAGTTGATGAGTCAAACCCATTATATTTAAAAACTATTGTTTTAACAGGAACACGTGATAAAGAAATAATAGAATTTTTAAAAAATAAAGGAGCTATTCAGGGATCATCAGTTAGTAAGAATACATTTTTACTTATAGCAAATTCAAAAGAAGAAGATACTGGAAAAGCAGAGGAAGCAAGAAAATTGAATATTCCAATATTAACTAGTAATGAATTTAAAGAAAAGTTTTTTTTGTAAGAAATGTTAAAATATTTTAATGGGTTAATATTATAAAATGGTAAATTTTGGTTATAATATTAATATAAATACAAATTATGTAAAAATTTCAATCATTTTTATAATTATTTTTTTGGTTGTTAGTATTATTTTATTTATTATACTAAGTTTCACAATTTTAAAATTTTTCAAAATAGCAATAGACGATAATACAGTATTTTTTTACAAATATAATAAAAAATGTCAAAAGATGTTAGATTTATATGGTGATTTTGAAATTAAAAAAATGTATTTAGTCAGGGAACCTATAGGATATTGGATTACGTTAATATTAAACATTTTAACTTTTTTTAATTACAATAAGATGATAAAAGAATCTCAAGATAATTTTCCATATCATTCTTCAATTATTTTTGAATTACAAATGCCAAATAATAAAATAAAACTAGTAACTTTGGAAAAAAGAAATTCTATAAATATAAGTGAAATATTTTTAATAAATCAAAATCAACAATTAAAAACGATCAATTTAAAAGAAAAATATACGATAAATTCCATATTAAAAAAAACTCAAAAAAGAATTGGAAATGAAAAATTTTTTAATTGGCATGTTTATAAGAATAATTGTCAAGAATTTACAAAAGAATTGTTAGTTTCAATAAATAAACATAATAAACAGAATAAAAAATTTGTTTTATGTAGTGATAAGGTTATTAAATTTTTCATTCCATCTGAATTTACAGTGCATTTTATTAATTGTATTTGTGTAATTTTAAATATAACAGAAAAATATTTCCTTGATACATATTTATTTAATTAATTTTTTATTTTTATAACCTATTTCTGATTTGTTCTATTGTTTTATTATTTTTGCTAAAATGTAAATGAATTTTAATTATAATCCACATTAAAAAACTTAAAATTAATAAGGAAAATAGAAAACGTAAAATTTCAAAAAGAGCTATCATATTAAATATCTATAAATAATTATTTTTTAAAATAATATTACACATTTTTACATTTCAAATGCCGATTTTTATAATCATTGCTTGCACGTTTAAAAATATATATCATATATAATATATAATGGAAACTTATAAAACCATTGTTGAAACAGCATTTTTAAATGCCGAAAATAATATTTCAAAAATTACAAATGATATTATTAATATGGAAGGTATGTCTGGAACAAAAACCAGACATTTTTATAATAATTTACTAAACACAGAAAACGCAAGATATTTAGAAATAGGAACTTGGAAAGGTAGTTCTGTATGTTCAGCTATGTTTGGAAATAAAGCAAAGGTAATCTGTATAGATAATTGGAGTGAATTTGGAGGTCCTAAATCTGAATTTTTAGTTAATTTTGAAAAATTCAAAGGAGAAAATGAAGCAACATTTATTGAGAATGATTGCTATAAAGTAGATGTTTCTGTATTACCCAAATTTAATATTTATATGTATGATGGAAATCATACGAATGAAAATCATTATAACGCATTATTACATTATTATAATTGTCTAGATGATATATTTATTTTTATAGTAGATGATTGGAACTGGAAAGATGTTAGAGATGGAACAATTAACTCTATTCAAAAGTTGAACTTAAAAGTATTATATGAAAAAGAAGTTAGATTAACTTGGGATAATTCTCATACTAGCCAACCACAAGCAAAAGATACTTGGTGGAATGGAATTTATGTTGCCATTTTACAAAAATAATCGGCGTTTGAAATGTAAAAAGGTGTAAAAACAATTTTCCAAATCAAATTCTATAGGTTTAAAATTCCAAATCAAATTCTATAGGTTTAAAATCTATTTTTAAATAATTAAATAAATTATTTTTTATTCGTCCTAAACTAGCGTCTTGATTAAAACTCATATTCATTAATTTTATAATTGCTTTATTAAATAATTCTGATATTTTATCATTATCTTCTATTTTATATTGATTATCTAATTTCCATTTTGTTAATACTTTTAACAAACGATTTTGGATAGTCTTTAAAATTAATACCATATCATTTAAAACTAATTGTTTCCATAAAGGTTTTGCGTCTTCATTAAATTCGCATATATAAAATATTCCCATTTTTTGAGTAAAACAACAAATTGGATTAACTATATCATCATTTGAAGATAAATTATCTTCAAATATTTTTTGAACAGTTGAAAATAATGTATTTTCCATTAGATTTTCAAAATGATGTTCTTTTACATTTAATTGAACATTGACCCACTCTAAAAATCCTATTGTAGGATTTATATTATCATTTAACCAAGAAATTACATTTAGCTTTTTCTTCTTTTTTTGAACCCATTTTTCTAATTCTATTATTTTATCTTCCATTTTAATCATTTTTAATGTAGATTCCTGAACTATTTTTACTAATTGTGAATATGTTGGAATATCATCTTGTTCTTCATTATCTATCTTAATTTCTCTTTTTGTTTTTGTTTTGAATTCACATAAAATTTTGTGTTTATCCAATGATGATTTTTTTGTATATTTTTTATTACAAATTATACAAGACAATTTATTTTGATTATCAAAAGAATTCATATCTCAATTTATTTATTACTTAAAAACATTTTTATAAATCAATTTTTTAAAAAATTTAATAATAATTATCTATATAAATGAGTTTTCTAGGTATTAATTTATTAGCTCCTGTATTATTTTATCAAAATCCTATTGATGCTTTTCAAACTTATAATGGATCTACACAAGTAAATGGACTTCCAACTGAATTTAATAGTTGTGGACGACGCAATTTTAATTTGGCAAGTAACTCTCCTGCTTCACAATATCAAATTCAAAAAATTATTCAAAATACTGTTCGTGTTTATGCTTCACTTTATTTATCAAATTTAGCATCATTATCCGCCTATCAAAAACCATTAAATACCTATCAGTTAATTGATCAAGCCGGATCTGCTTATTATGCTCCTCCGAGAGTTAATTGGAATCAAATGAGTGATAGAGCAAGACCTTCTGTTCAATTAGTAAAAACAGGATCTGGTTCAGCTTATGGTGCAAGTAGCACAAAACATACTATAGTTAGAAATAGACCAGGAGCTATGTCACCTGGAGGAATTGGTGTAGACATAAAACATAATTCATATGATCGTTATTTAAATAGATTAAAAGGAAAGGGTCCATTAAGAAGAGGAGTCGTTCCAACAAATTTTACTCCTTATATTCCATTTAATAGAGCAGCGCCAGTTTATGGAGGAAAAACATTTAAAACTAATATTATTAATGATTGTGATTGTCCAGATATAGATGGAGTATTAAAATTAGAAGCTGATAAAAGAATTTATGGAGATGCTTTGAATGCAATTAATGAAAAGATTTTAGCTATAGGATATAAATTTAATGTAGGAGACTTTGTTTGGGTAAAAAAATCGTTAATTGATACAATTTTGTATAAAGCTCAAATTATAGAAATAAAAGGTGATATATTTGTAGTAAAGTTTTTGGATGATGAAACAATTTCTTATAAGTCTTATATTGAATTATATATTTACTTTGATTGTAATTGTATAAATACCTTATCAATTAAAGATAAATTATTATTAGAAGCTTATGCTTATTCAAGAACAAATAATAATTTCTTTAATGAGTCCAATAGTGTTTTTTGTAATATTTTAAGTGCAGCAGCAGCAACTGAAATACTTTAGAAGTAAAATAAAAATATTTGTATAAAATATATATGTCAGGTCGTTTTACTATGAATTTTGATAATTTCAATAAATCTCGTGTTATAAATAATAACTTCAATTCAATTTCTCCTCATATTTCTTCTATTCCAAGTCTCGCTCCCGCTCCTAAACAAATTGGTTTAAATGGTGGTATGATTAATCGTGTATATAAGGCTAAACCTGGTTGTAGTGCATGTGGTAAAAAGGTAGCTTAAAAAATATTTAAAATGTTTATAATATTATTTATATTAACTAATATTATAATGTCAACAAGATTCAATGGATTAATTTTAGAAAATGCGTCTACTAGTAATGTAACTGCATATCCTCAAAATCTATTAAATAGATCAAGTTATTATAAAACTCTATTTGATACTGTTATATTACCATATAACAAACAGTATGATAATTGTAAAAACACATTATGTTATACCCAAAGTAAAGGGACATTTATTTATAAACCACATACTGCTTATGGAATGGTAGGAACCTCAGCGGCAGCTTATTTACATAGGAGAAAAAGATTGTAATAGCCGTTTTTATAGCCGTTAATATAGCCGTAAATCTTTTCGTATGCTAAACGCCGAATTTTTCTAAAAATAAATTCAACGACATTGGATACCAATTTAAATAAATTTCTTCACCATATGTGCTACTGCATTCAGTATATATTTGAAATCGTATTTCATTTTTGTTATTAAACTCATTATAGAATAAATATGCTTCCCTCATTTGCCCATAACTCATTATTTCATCATATTTTTCTTCAAATAATATATTCGCAAAATCATCATCATTAAAATTATATATTCTTATCCCAAACATGCTACCATTATTATAAATTCCCATGTTTAATATATTATTATTCAAGTAAATTTTTAAGTTATTTATTAAAATTATTTATTTTAAATTTTAAAGTCTTTAAAATTTAAAATAAATAAATGTTACCATTCTGCATCTAAAAAATATTGATGAATATATTGTATTATTTTTCAGTAACAATATTTTTCCAAAAAGTCAAAAGGGTTTTGGATTTTGGACATTCTTTTTATGTCCATTTTGAGAAAATCCCAAAAGGTCTTGAAAAATACCCCCTGAGTACGACATTTCTTACCATTACGCTTTAAATTTTAAAAATTAGGCAAAAAAAAGTGTTAGCATAAATTTTTTATGTTTTTTTTAAAAAAGGATTTAGGGATTTTTGTGTCATTAATTTATAGTGACAAAATGATTACAATTTCGGATCAAAAATCCCAACACAAATTTGTCTGCGAAAAGTGTGACTATGTATCATGCAATAGCAAAGATTTTAACAAACATTTATCTACTAGTAAACATAAGAATAATGACAAATTAATGACCGAAATAAGCAAAATATATAGTTGTGAATGTGGAAAAGTATATAAACACCGTCAAGGCTTACATGTTCATAAAAAAACTTGTAATTTTAAAACAATTGACTTCCAAAGTCAGCAATATCAAATTATGATTGAAATAATAAAAGATAACAAAGATTTCAAAGATTTTATACTTGAACAAAATAAACAAATGATTGAACTGGCCAAACAAGCCGGAAACATAACTCATACTAACAGCCATAACAAATTTAATATTAACTTCTTTTTAAATGAAAAATGCAAAGACGCTTTAAATATTCAAGATTTTGTTAGTAATTTGGAAGTTGGTATTGAAGATCTTGAAGAAACGGGAAGATTAGGGTTTTCTGACGGCATTTCTAAAATTTTTATCAATGCACTTAATCAACTTGAATTATATGATAGACCATTACATTGTAATGATGCAAAAAGAGAAATACTTTACATAAAAGATGAAGATAAATGGATTAAAGAGGATGAAACCAAACCAATTTTAACAAAAGCTATTAAACAAATTGCACACAAAAATATTAAAAAAATTAGTGATTGGCAAAAAATAAATCCTCAATTCTCCGATCCTGATTCCAAACAAAATGATAAATATTTGAAAATTATTTGTGAATCCATGTCAGGATCTTCCAAGGAAGAATGTGACAAAAATTATGATAAAATTATAAAAAAATTAGTTAAAGAATCTATTATTCCCCTTACTGAAAAATAATGGGTTTCTTTAAATGCCATCATAGAAAAATTAATTAATAATATATTAATTAATTTATTAAAAATGTCATTTATAAAATATAGATAATTTATATTAAATAATGCCAGGAAAAAGAAATTCAGGTTTAGCAAATGATAGGAGAGCGTATATATATAATTATTGTCCTGAACCTTGTCCAGTTCCTTGTTTACCTCCCAAAGGTCTGCTAGGTTATAATGGATATCCAGTGAATCAATACACTAATAATTGTAAATTAAATTCAGTTGAGGCATTATATAGTATTTGGGACTCATATCAATCAACTTTAGCGGCACAATTTTCAACAATACAGAAGTCGGTTTCAGCGCCAGATAATTTAATCAATCCTCCTAGCGGTCCGGCAAACATATTTATAATAAGACATGGAGAGAAAAACTACACAAATTATGGTTTAGACCCAAATGGAATTTATAGAGCATCTCAAATAGCTAATTTTATAAATGATTTAGCAAATAGTGGGTATCCTATATCATATATAATAACATGCCACCCTGACCCATATAATAAAAATGATGGGTCTGGATCCATGCATCCAGAGCACACGGTAACATGTGCTTCTTTTTTATTAAACTTACCACATATAATGTATAGTAGTGCTTCTGATGTTGCGACAACGGCTAAAGCATTATATGATACTGGCATTTATAATGGATTAAATATATTAATATGTTGGGAACATCAAAATATTCAGAGACTATGTTTAGAAATATTAAATGAAGGAAAAAAACAAACAATTCCAAGAATATCGCAAAACAATGCCAACGACTTTTTTAAGGAAACGAATGCTTGTCCTGATGGAAATTATGTAACTACGAACCCCACAAGTCCATTTTACCCATCACAACAACAACAAGTTGATGATAATTATAAAGACTCTCAATATTATCCTTACTGGAATAGTAATAATTATGATTCTGTTTATTGTTTTTATTCTAACCAACCTAATAATACTTTTACTTTTCAAATAAAGTCAGAGCCTTGTATTACATGTTTTAAATCGTGCAAATTAAACATAGGTTTATACCAAAACCCGGCTTATCCATATTATTCTAAAGAAAACGACATAGAAAGTGTGTGTAAAGTTCCAACTGAGTGGTCAGTTTAGTAATATAAAATGTGGTTTTGGTTCCACCTTTTTACACCTTTTTCTCATTTAACAAGTTATGAAAACGCCCATTTTATAGAGCAAAAAATTGATTTAATTTATAAACATTTATAATGAATAAAATACAACATAACTATTATTCAAAATGTATACTGGAGTAAAACGCTGGATTGATATTGAAAAACTTGATTGGATTAGTTTATCAGAAAATCCAAATTCTATTTGTTTATTAGAAAAAAATCTAGATAAAATTGAATGGAATTATTTATCAGGAAATCCAAATGCTATTCCTTTTTCTAGAAAAAAATCTAGATAAAATCAGTTGGCAACTTTTATCAGGCAATACACATATCTTTGACTACTATAATTATGAAGCATTAAAAGAACGAAGTCTTATTTACTGTGAGGAATTGATGCAAAAAGTATTTCGTCCTTCAATAATTCAAAAATATTTAGATATGGGAATTAGTATTGACGAATTAGATGATTGTATTTGATGGACATTTTAAATGAGAAATTGTTTAAGACTCTACTATTTCTTTTGTTTCATTTAATTCCACTATTTCTTTTAGATGCGATGTTTCATTTGTTTCTTCTATTTTTTTCAGATCTTCATAAAACTCTTGAACTTTATTATTTACTCTTATCCTTGTATAATCAAAAGAAGTTAAATATAAACCTTCTAAACTTTTTACTCTTGATAACGCAACATATGTTTGGCCACATTCAAATATACCTGATCCGACATCAACTTCAGCTATATCCATTGTTGCTCCCTGTGATTTATGTATAGTTAGAGCCCATGCCAAAATTAATGGTACTTGTGAAACTCCTATTCCTGGAATAAATTCAGATGGCCATATATGAGGTAACATTGCCATTTGATATCCATTTTTATATTTTACAATAGGATATCCCTGACCATTAACATCAATAACTATTCCCTGTGCTCCATTACATAATATATCTCCATTACTTAAATCTATATTTACTATACACATAACTTGAGAACCTATTTTTAATCTAACCGTTTCATCAGCTCTCAAATTTCCCTTTAAGTATAATAATTCTGATTCTATTTGTTCTTTTGAAAACCCTAATCTTATTGATCTTTCAGTTAAACTCATCTCTAAATCAATGTGAAATTTGACATTATATTCATATTCTTTTGAATCTAATTTAACCATTTCCAATCTATTTATATTATCCACCTGGCTTCTAGTTGGAAATAATTTTGTAGGACGAATTTGTATTTCATCATTAAACTCTTTCCCTACATTATGTAGGAGAATTTCATTTGATGATTGTTTTAAACGCCCTTCACGGATCTGATTTAAAATTCGCTGATAAACTGGATCATTTTGCCTAAATATATGTGTCAAAATTACATGATCTGGCTTTTTAAATGTTTCAAACCAAAATAATGATTCAAAACAAAATTGTGTTGTCTCTAATTCATCTTTATTACCTACAGGCGGTAATTGATAAAAATCGCCAGAAAATATTAATTGTATGCCTCCAAATGGTTTGGAATTTTTCCTTAATATTTTACCAATTGCATCCAATAGTTCAAATATTTTTTTTGACATCATTGAGACTTCATCTATTATTAAAATATCTACTGATTTCCAGATAGATTTTGCAAACCTATTTTTTATTATCTTTGCCACAATTGATTCAATTGAACCATTTCCTAAACCAATATTAGCCCAAGAATGGATAGTTTTTGCTTTACACTCCAATAAAACTGCTGCACATCCTGTTAATGCACATACTTGAATATTTAAACATTTTTTTATTGCATCTTTATATATATTTCTTATTAAAGCGGTTTTACCTGTGCCTCCCGGACCAGTAATAAATATATTTTTCCCTTCTATATATTTATTATAAGCATTTGTTTGTTCTTTAGAATATTCCATCTATTATTATTAACAATTTACCTTTATTATCTTTTTATTCAATTTTTTATATATTAACTTGTATGTTTATAAAATTGGATTTATATTAAATAAATTTAAATATAAAATTATTACTATTAATATATTATAATAAATGGATTCCAATTTTGATTTGAATATTGATAATTATACTATAAAAGAACTTGAAAGTATATTTGAATTAACATCTAATTATGATGAATCTTTAATTAATTCTCAGGAAAATAAGATTAGAATAAATATATTAAATGATAATACAACTCCTACCAATACTAAAAATAAAACTCTTTCATTTATTAAAACTATATCTCAGAAATTAATTAATAATGTAAATAAAAATACATTTAATATTAGCAATAATAATATTAGCAATAATAATTTTAGCAGTAATAACAATTTAAATCAAAATTTAAAAAATACTTTAAGCAATATATCTAGTTTATCTCCTAATATGCCATTACCTACCCTTGATATTTATACCCAACATTTAGATCATAATTTATATCAATCTGATATTACAAATAATGGCTCAGCTCCAATTATCAAAAAACCAATTACTCCATATGGTAATGGATATGCAATGGAATTTTACCCTGGAACATTAAATCCTCTTAATAAAAGAATTTTAAAAAAACTGGTTAACATTGATACTCGTTTTAGAGAAAATTATTATACTACAACTTCCACTAATTTTCAAATAGACCTTCCAGGTGTTATATCACAAGTCGTATTTTTAGAGCTAGGAGCTATTGAAATTCCTTTTTCATTTTATTCTATTTCAAAAGTTTTTGGCAATAATTTTTTTACCTTGGAAATTGAAAATGAAGAACCTCTAGTTATTAATATTCCAGATGGCAATTATGATGTTGTATCATTAATTGGATATATAAATAATTATTTAAGTAATTTACCTATAATTATTCCTGGTTATGATAAATATAATAAAATTACTGTTACTGCTGATTTAAGCATAGAAACATCTTCTATAGGTGGAAGTGAACGAATGATATTTGGATCTATAGATGGATTAACTAAATTTTCTATTAATTTTTTAACTGATAGATTTGGTATGGAAGATAGACAAACACCTTTGCCTTTAAAATTAGGTTGGTTAATGGGATATAGAGAAGGATATTATGAAAATTCATTTACATATGTTTCTGAAGGACTAGTCAATTTATTAGGACCACGTTATTTTTATTTAGTTGTAGATGATTATAATAATAATGTTAGTGATGGATTTTATGGCGCTTTTAATTCTTCGTTGCTAAATAAAAATATATTAGCACGTATTTCTGTTTTAGGCGCTTCTCTTACTTCTACCAATGTTAATTTTTCATCTTTTACAGGAAATTTGGTTATAGCCCCTAGACATTATTTTGGACCAGTAAATATTTCAAAATTAAAAATTCAATTATTAGATGAATATGGACGAATTTTAAATATGAATAATATGGATTTTAGTTTTGTATTAGCATTTTTAGTTGTTTATGATTTATAAATATTATGTTTAAAATTCTGCCATTCTTTTTCAAAAATTACTATTTTTCTATTTTATTTATTTATAATAATATAATAGGAATGATAAAAAAAATATACGAAATGACATCTCAGGAAATTACAGATTTTATTAATAATTTATTACCTGTAAAAAAAATAGAAAAAGATACGTTTGGTGAAGTTTTTACTAATCCTGTTCTTATAAATAAATTATTAGATTTATTTCCATCTATAATTTGGAATGATCCATTTAAAAAATGGTTAGATCCCTGCACAGGATCCGGATTTTTCATGATTTTTGTTTATTTGCGTTTAATGGAAAGTCTTGAAAATTGGCAACCAAACTCTAAAAAAAGAAGTTTTCATATTATAAAAAATATGTTATTTATGGTTGAACTAAATAAAAATAATTGCAAAATATGTAATAATTTATTTGGAACTAACATAAACTTGATTTGTAATGATTTTTTAGAAGATTCTTTTAACGATTTAACCTTTGATTGTATTGTAGGAAATCCACCTTTTCAAGATTTTTATGGTTTAAACAATAATGGAAAACGTATTTTAGGCGGCAAGAATAAACTTTATGAACGTATTTTCTTAAAATCCTATAACTTACTTAATAAAAACGGCTATCTTTCTTTTATTGTTCCAGATAATATATTTTCAGGTAACGGATCAGAATGCTATAAAACATTAATTCAAAATTCAATTCCTTTTATTAGTTTTAATCCAATTAATCAATCATTTTTTCCTGGAATTCAACAATATATTTGTTATTTTATTATGAATAAAACCAATAATTTAAAAAATACTACTATTGATAATGGGTTAAATAATTTTAATATAAAATTAGAAAATCGGCCAGTTAATCCTATTCGTAATTGGACTTTGGAAACTGAAAAACTTGTAAAAAAATATGTTAGTTTACAGCGTAATAATTCTATTTATAACAGAGGTAAAAGATTAGATTCTTATTCTGGAAATAAATATCCGATTGTTTATTCTAATGATAAAATTATTCATACTAACAATAAAAATCTAGCCGTTGGATTAGGAATAAAAAAAGCAATTATTTTTTCAATCTCTGTTAATCTTGATTTTAAAATGGATTATACTGGAAATTTTGGAATAGGTCCAAACACCTTTTATATTCCTTTCAATAGAATTTCTCAGGGTAAAAAATTGGAAAAATTTCTTAATAGTAATGATTATAAAACATTAGTATTAGCAACTAAAACTACGAGACAATTTCTAAAAATTGCATTAATTGAACATCTTAATCTTTCTAAAATTATGAATTCAAATTATAAATTTAAATCAAAAAAAATAATAGCTAAAACGAATAAATCTAAAACTCGTAAATTATAAGTAAATTTTATAAAGGGTTTCTAACATCAATCATATAATTTTTATCTATGGTATGCATTTGAATTCCCCATTTTTTACATAATAAACTTAATATAGTTTGATCATGTCTATTTTCTATAAAAATAGAATCATTTCCTACCAATTTACTTGGACTATCCGTTGCAATTCTATAATCTTGATTATAAGTTAACCATTCTCCAATAAATCTTATAGGATTAAAACTCTTTCTTAATAAAATAAACCCTGACCATGCCTGTGCAGTATTTTTTATTTGATCACCAAATTGATTATTGGGAATATTCATCAGTAAAAATGCATCACCTTTTGTCAATTGTTTTTCAAGATAGTTTCCACTATTTGGTTTATTTAAATAAACTCCAATATTTTTTCCTACTAAAATATCATTTTCTAATGTTCTTACATTAGTTAACCAAATATATTTTGAATCATTATAACATAATATATCATTTTCATCAATTTCTAATAATCTTTTTAATATAATATAAGGTTTCCAAACCGCATATCCAGCTAATCTTTTATGAGAAAATATATGAGAATTTTTCACCTTAAAATAATCATCTATATCATCCATTGTATAAATTTTTGCTGTATCAAATCCTCCAACATTTAATGCAGATTGAACATTTGCTTCTGCAAAAGACATATGATCAGGTGTTGCAAATGTTATAAAATGATATTTAACCATTATTATATATATTTATATTTTTTAAAATGTTTTACTCATATATTTTTATAAAATTAAATGGGATATCATTTAAAACACTACAATATTTACTAAATCCACTAACATGCCCATAAACAGATAAAGAAATTATAGCATTACTATAACTCATTAAATAATAATCTAACATAGTATTCATGACCCCATTAGATTCATGACATTTCATCAACTCTCCTCCCAAATGATCTATATTTCTTATATAAACATAAAAATTAGGAATAGATTTTAATTGATTTTTTAAAATATTTGAGTCACTTAGTATTAAATAACGACGTCCTGGCACTTTTATTGAATTCAATATTTTCTTTACTTTTTTTATAAAATCAATATTCATTTCATTATTATTGACTAAATATTTATCCCCAGCTCTAATATGAATTACTCCATAACCTTTTTTAGATAATCCAATTTTAGATAATGTATTATTAATATAATTTTGCATAAATTCATTCGGTTGTAATTTTGAGTTAATAAGATATTTTCCTTCATCAGAATATTTATTATAAAAAGGAAATGCATGTGAAAAAAAACCAAATACTTCACAATCTTTGGAATTTAATAAATCAATCATTTTATTCAAAAAATTTTTATCTATATTTTGTCCTTTTGTTTCATAACTAATAAACGAATTTGGATCATTATTTAAATCATTTATTTTTTCTATATTAGAATAATCTATTCCTGGTGTATGACGACAATTTTCAATATATTTTGACATAGGATGATTAGCTAAATCAATATCAAATTCTATTCCAATTAATTTTGCTAATTGCATGAAACAAAAACTCCCTCTTAAAAAATCTCCAAAACCATGTGATTTACCATTTATATAATCTAATTGATAAACATTTACTATTTTTTTTAATTTTTCATTTGTGAAATTCATATATTTAAATAATATTAATTTTTTAAAAAAAAATAAAAAAAATAAATAGTCGTATATTCGTAAGTTAATTTTAAAAAAAATATTTGATTGTTAATATGACAAAGGTTGCTTTCATAACAGGGATATCTGGTCAAGATGGATCTTATTTAGCGGAATTTTTATTAGAAAAAAATTATCACGTTTGGGGAATTATTAGAAGATCATCTTCTGTTAACACTGGAAATATTGATCATATTTTTAATAAAATTAATCTAAGATATGGAGATTTAAGTGATAGTTTAAATTTAGCAAATATTCTTAATGAAATAAAAAATACCTATACTAATATAGATCGTTTGGAAATATACAATTTAGCTGCTATGAGTCATGTTAAAATCTCATTTGAAATACCTGAATATACTTGTGAAATTGATGGTTTAGGAGTTTTACGTTTATTAGAAAGTATTAGAACATGCGGGTTACCTTTGGAAAAAATTCGCTTTTACCAAGCATCAACTTCAGAACTTTATGGTAAAGTAGTTGAAGTCCCTCAAAATGAAAATACACCATTTTATCCGCGTTCACCTTATGGAGTAGCTAAATTATATGGATATTGGATAACTAAAAATTATAGAGAAGCCTATAATATGTTTGCATGTTCAGGAATATTATTTAATCATGAAAGTCCAAGAAGAGGTCATAATTTTGTTACCAGAAAGATTACTAAGGCATTAGGAAATATTTTAAATGGAAAACAGGAAAACCTTGTTCTAGGCAATATAAATTCTTTACGAGATTGGGGGCATGCACGTGATTATGTAGAGGGAATGTGGTTGATGTTACAGCAAGAATCTCCTAAAGATTATGTTTTATCAACTAATGAATTTCATAGCGTAAGAGAATTTGTTGAAAAGGCATTTTATTTAAAAGGATTTAATATAAAATGGAAAGGTGAAGGTCTAAATGAAATAGGATATGATACAAATTCTGAGAAAGAATTGGTATTTATTTCTGAAAAATATTTTAGACCTACTGAGGTTGATGAACTTTTAGGAGATTCCACGAAAGCCAGAAATGAATTGGGATGGATTCCGGAAACATCTTTTCAAAAATTAATTGAAGAAATGGTTCTAAATGATTGTAAATAAATAATCTTTAATTATTTATATCTTTAAATATCGTCTATTTTAAAACTTTCAAAAGGAATATTATTTAATATACCACATATTTTACTAAATCCACTTATATGTCCATTAGTTGTAAAAGAAATAATTGAATTACCAAAACTCATTAAATAATAGTCTAATAAAGAATTTTTTACCTTTTCGTTATTTGTATGATGATTAAATTCTCCTCCTAAATGTCCAATCTCATTTTTACAAATAAAAGTATTTGGAATCATTTTTTTTAAATAAAATTTTAAATAATTTGAATCAGCAATTAGTAAATAAGGATAATTAGGAATCATTTGTTGTTCTATTTTATCTCGTAACATCTCTAAAAATTTTTTATTTGGATGTTTTTTTCTTACAAGATAATTATCTCCTCCTCTTATATGAATTACATTATAATTTTTCTTCGTTAAACGAAGATTTTGTAATGTAACTTCAATACATTTTTTCATTAAATCATTAGGTTCAATTTTTGAATTAATAAAATCTATATGATTTTGTTTATAAATAAAATAACTTGGAAATGCGTTAGAGTGGAACATAAATGTTTCACAATCTTTAGAATTTAACCAGTTTATTAAATTTTCCCAAAAATTATGATTTATATTTAAATCACTTTTTCCATAATTGTAATGAAACGTTAATAGATAATGATTTTCATTATAATTTAAATCTATATATCTATCTATATTATTATAATCTAATCCATCATTTCCATTAGAATCTTTTATAAATTTGGATATTGGATGGGAAGAAATATCCATATCAAATTCTAAATTCAATAATTCTGCTACTTGACTAAAACATAAGCATCCTCTTAAATAATCTCCTAAACCCGGAGTATTTCCTTGAGTAGTATTTATTGTATAAGCATTTATTAATTTTTTTAATTTAGAATTATTAAATGATTCTAAATGTAGTTCTTCTATATTAGAATACATAAATTTATATATATTTTATATAAATATTTTTTATTTTTTAATACTCTTATTATATAAAAATGGCTCATGCTTTTTCAATTATTCCTGCAAAACCTACATTTGGCACTTTAAGACAAAATCTTTATCAAAGTGATATAATAAATAGAAAAAAAGCAGAAATAATTTTTTGTAATAGTAAATCATATTGTGGAAAATTATTAGTATCTAAAAATTATGCGGATAGAATATTATTTGATAAAGGACAGATCTCTGTTAATAATATTAAATGTTTATTAGCTAAAAAAAGATTTTTAATTCCTGTTAATAAATCAAATTTAGTAATAGGACAATATTCTAAATTGGATTTAACTCCTGTATGTAGTGTTAAAAATAGTTCAGAAAAAAACATTGCAGTAACTTGTTTGGAAAATACTTATCTTAATTGTTCTTCCGTGCCTATAGACCCGAATTCTAAAATTCCTTTTTATATTGATAAAATTATTGATCCATGTGGTCGTTTATTTGGAAATACACAATGCGGAGAATTAAATTATACATCTTATATGATTTTAAATCCACCTGATAACAATATCATAATTTAAATATTTTATAAAATAAAATATAAATATATAAAATACTACATACCGAATTGAAAATAATTAAATTATTGACATTTTTAACTGGTTTTTCAAGGACATTTTTTTCTTGTTTCAAGACTACATTATATTTTTCAAATTTTACAAACTTTTGTTTTGTATTAGATTCTAAATCTATAAACCATCCCCATTCCTCATTATTATTATTGTTTTCATAAAACATAATTTAATTATTTAGTTTTAAAATAATTAAATAAAAATATTTCAATTATTTCAAATATTATTTCAAATATTATTTATATAACATTTTATAAGATTTTTCTGCTATTTTTTTATATTTTCTTGTTCCCCTAATCGTCATATATTCTCTAGCTCTAATATACGCTGAGTAAACACCCTTTCTATTTACTTTACAAGTATTTTTTGTGCAAATTGGAAATGACTTATTAGGTCCCAAGAAACATTTTTTACCACATTTTGACATCATAATTGTTTTTTCGTGAAATCCTGGTTTCGCTTTTGACCATCCTCTTAAAAATGTCCCACGTCCTTTAGTGCCTGTTTTATTTCTACGTGTTTTCATGATATATTTTATATTTAGATAAATATATAATATATTTTTATTTATGGATAATTTATTAGATAATAACGAGTTAGATATTAACTCTTTAAATAGTAATAATAATGATATTATTAATGATATTATTAATGATAATGTAGTTTTAAAAGTAAATGATATTCCTTTACAGGATAATGATATTTTATCTAAAATTGAGGATATTACAAATCAACCGAATGATATGTATTTTACTTATAAACCTAAACTATTTTTAGAAAATTACATAAGTCTAAATCAAGAATGCGATTATCAATCCGAAGATGAAAATTTACTTAATTTGAAAGATAAAAAAAATATGGCACCCTTTCAAAAATTAGAATTTAAAGACGTTGAATATAAAATAAATCAAGCCTATTCTGACATAAATCATAAATATAGTAGTGCTTTGGATATTCTTGCTAGCTATTTAAAAGGTCACAAAATTATTTATATGGAAGCCAAATATTATTGTGAAATACACCTAAATATTTATATGATGCCTTCAATATTATTTTCTACAATAGCCACTGTTTTATCTTCCTATGTTAGTAATTATTATTGGGGACCTGTTTTTATTTCAGCTTTAAATGGTATGATAGCATTTTTATTAGCTATCGTTAATTATTTAAAATTAGATGCGGCTTCAGAAGCTCATAAAATTTCATCTCATCAATATGATAAATTACAAAACACAGTTGAATTCTTATCTGGATCAGTATTATTATTTAGATACAATGATTTACAAAAACAAGAGTATGAATTAGAACAATTAAAAGAAAAACAACAAAATCTTATTGAACAGGTAAAAAATATTAAGACTGAGTTAAATAAATTTGATTTCACAAAAAAATTAAATAATCATGACGTAAGGTCAAATTTGGAATTTAATTTTAAAACCTTACAAGATGAAAGAAATACACTCTTAGAAGATATTGATAAATTAGAGGCAGTTATTAAAGTAAATAAAACAAAAATTGATACAGCAACTTCAGAAATTGAAAAAGAAATGAAACAAAAATTAGATGATGTTGAAAAGAAAATTGCAGAAATTAAAGAAACAAATCAATTTATTATTCCAAGGACTATTAGAATGAGATATCCAGTTATTTATAATACAAATATTTTTTCTGTAATTAAAAGAATTGGTGATCAAAGAAAAAAAATTATCACCGATCTTACTAATGTAAAAAATGAAATTAGATATTTTACCCATTTAAAATATATTTACGAAACTGAAAGCACATGCAATATTAATAGTAATAAAATAAATATTATTGCGAGAATTGTTATAAAATTATTTAAAAAAAAAAGACAATTGATGAAAGAAATAATTTTATTAAAATCCGCGTTTTCAATCATTGATCAAATGTTTCATAAAGAAATTAGAGATGGTGAAAATCAACGTAATAAATTGATATATAATTTATTTTTAGGGGAATCTAATAATTATAAAAATCCAGAAGAAATGAATGATTTTATTAAAAACTTAATGGATCCATTTAATAATTCTGTTACTAATTTGAATAATGATTTTGATAATTATTATGATGAATACTATGAATTATATGATACCCCAAATAATAGTAATAATAATTCAAATGATGATCAAGTAAATAAATTTAAAATGTTTAATCCAGGAAATTATTTTTTTAAATAACTTTATTGTGTTGTTCCATTCAGAAAAACTGAATTATATACTTGTTGTTGCACTACTATTGGAATCTTTACAAGTTTTTCTCTTAATTGGTCATCTAAAGTTGTAGTTGTTCCATCTTCTTTTATTTTTGCCTCTGTATACCAATCTGGAGGAACTGTAAAAGTTGGATTAGTATTACATGATGAGGCAACACTTGAAACATTAATTCCCCCAGTTTGAACACCAGTTCCTGTTTGTACTCTATATGGAAAAGGTTTTTGAAGTCCAACTGGATCCTGGCATTTTCTTTGAATTCGTAATGTATATGCACTTGAATCCTTTGGAATATGAATTGTTTTTGTATATGGCGCAATAGATTGTTGAATTCCAATTGTATATCCTCTTGCTGGTGTTTTTTGACAACCAGTTGGTCCACCAACTTTGAAATAATCTACATATTGTTCTACATTATTAACATCATACGAACAATCATTAGCTGCGGATTTATTTTGAATATATAAACCTTGACTTGCGGAATCTGTTTGATTACCAGTGTAGACTGGTTGGACCCAAGAATTTGGATATTGACCAGAATTAATCCATCTAAATCTTCTTGCTAACATTCCCTTTGTTGATAATACGGAAGGATTTACCCAAGATGGATCTGCAGCTACTGTTGATGTTACTGGATTTATATTTAATGAATAATTATCTGGTCCTTGGGGATATCTACCTCTTGTGCCTCCCCAACCTTTTGGATATATACCACGAAATGGTGTCGCGCTTTTACTAAATCTAAAATTTCTCTGAATAGGAACGATTCCTCTGTGAACACCATTTAATGAAAAACCAGCATTGCTTGCTATAAAAGGAACACCAGTTACTCCATTTGGACCTACCAAACTCTTTAAAAAAATTGTTGAAGCCAAACTTTCTTTTATACCATAGGGACCTTGATAAATCCAATAATTATTTGTTGGAATACCAGATATTTTTGTTGCCGACGAATACTTATTAATTGATTTTTTTTTAAATGTGGCAAGAGACATATATCATTTATTTAGATAATTAATTTTGTTAGTTTTCCATTATTAAATTACAGAAAGTTTTAATAATATCTCTCTTATATATCTTGTATTAAATTCATCACTCATAATTAATTTTGCTACTTTTTTCTTATTAATCAGCATTTCCTTAATCTGATTACTATTAACATCATTTGAAACTATTTTATTATACATTTCATCAAAATCATTACATAAAAAAATTACATTATTCATTTTTAATAAAGAATACCAATATTCATAATAATCTTCATTTAATTTTAATACTAAGCTATTTGAATATAATTTCCAGATTAAACCATTCCAAGCTGTTCCAAAACCATCAATTGATATTAAATATTTATTTTCAAGCTGATCTTTTATAGAAATGAATTTTTCATCATAAAGATCTTTATGATCTTTTGTCTTTCTAAAATTAATTAAATTACATATGACATTGGAGCTTTCATGTTTTTTTGACCATATTTTAAAGTCTAACCGTTTTTTATTTGTTTCATTACCACAAAATATCATTGAATCCTTTTTTAAAAGGAAATCTGTATCGCTTATTTTTACTTCATCAATAGGTATTTTATTTTTAATATAAAAAAACATGTTTGGAATTAAAATTATATTATTATATATTTTTCTACAATTATCTGAAATTGAACTACATAAAATTGGTATATCATAATTAGGGGTGGATTTTAGACATGCAATATCAATATTATCACAATAAATTAATATAAATTTTAAATTAATATTATTTAAATCTATTTGTTTTAAATATTCTAAAAACGGGATTATTCTTTCCTCATATAAGTTCCATAAATTATCACCTTTATTAGAATTAATTATCTCAACATTATTATTTTTTATTTCTATTAATAAACTCTTTTCTGGTAAATTTAAAATTGGAATATTATTTTTATTCCAGGATAAAATATGAGAAATATTTTCTTTTATTAAATCATTAAAAATATTATCAATTTCACTTTCATTAAATTCCCAATTATACTTCAAATCATAGTTTTTTAAGTTTTCTAATTTTATTTCATCATTTATCTGTGATAGTTTATTTTCATATTTATTAGTTAATTCTGTTAATTTTTTATCGTATTCATTCTTTATTTCTTTTATTAATTTAATTTTATTAGCATTTTTATTTAAATTTACTTCATTTACTATTTTTTCAAATTTATTATTTAATATAAATTTATCTTTTGCAAAAATATTTTTTAAATATACCAATTTATTCATATAAAATTATAAATATTATTTTATATTATTTTAAATTAATAATAATTCTCTTTTCTCGGTATTTGAATTTAAACATCTCTTTAAAAACCAATACATTTTCGTATCTTTAATGAATTCAAATTCTGCCTCTATTTCTTCTTCTGAATTTGCTTTTAAAATATATTTATTTGTTAAACAAAATATGATTAAAACACCTAAACTATAATAAGAGCATTTGTAATTTATTTGTGATGGTAATTCATCAATTTTTATTATTTCTGGATTAAAAAAATATGGTTTTTTAATAGGTAAATAAAAAATTATATTATCTTCAATTAATGGAAATAGAAATTCTGTATTGCAAATAATAAAATTATTATTGTCTATTACTATAATATCATTTATTTCAAATCCACTAAAACTATAATTATTTTTTCTTAAATAAATTATCTGTTTGGATAAATCATCAATCATTTTTATACATTTTTTCTCAGGTAATATATTATTTTTATATTCAAATATAAAACTTTTTAAATCTTTTACGCTTTCTGCTGTAAAAAAAATACTATTTTCATTGTAAAAAGAATTTTTTATTATATTATTTAACATTTGATACATTATTTTATTTATTTCATCTTCCTCGTGATTAATTTTCAAACTAAAAATATATTCTGATACATTTTCTATTTTATATTTTATATCCATTCAAGTTAGTATATTATTTAAACTAAATATTTTATATCATTTTTTGTATTTTTTATAATCAATAAATTCTTTTTTAAAAAGTATTTATTGATTTGGAATCAGAATTATTTTATTTTACATTATCCTTATTGATATAATTCTCTAACTAATTACAAATATTCATTAGAACTGATACTATTTTCTCAAATTATGACGATTGCTTTTTTTTCAATTTTTTAGCTTATAGAAATATTTATTTCATCCATGCACAAACTGATACAAAATCATTATTTTCTAAAAAAGTCTTTGAATTATAATCTGTTTCCGAAATATCAGACCAAATCAAATTTCTAATTACAATATCATCTTTATGATATTTTACCATATAATTTAAATATAATTCATATTCTGAACATCCTGCTTCACACATTTCTGGCATAGTAATATATTTTTTGTGTTCACTTAAAGATAAAATAAATACATTCCAAAATGGCTTATTATGCTTTTCTTCAACTATTTTAAAAATTTCAGATAAATATTTTTTATTATACATCATATGATGACAAATTCCACTTTCTTCTATTGATTTTGTAAAATTTTCATGTAATTTGATCATGTGTTTAAAATAGGGATTATGATTTTGATTTCCTAATGTAAATATTGGTTTATTATCAATATCTATAAAATTAGTTTGTTTCAGGAAAAAAACATCAGCATCAATTACTAAATAATTATCTAATATTCCCTCAATATAATTGCCTGCATACAATTTAATCAATTGTTGAAAATACCATCCATTTCTATTTTTTTTTCCATTGAATTGTAAAAAGTATTTGCTTATAAACAATTTAAATGGAAAAATATCTTCATCAATTATTATTGTTCCTGGAATTTTTATATTTTTATCACACGAGACTATATAAATATTTCTAAAACCTACAATATTTTTTTTTGTAAATTCAATTTGTTCATTTATTCTTGTTTTTTCATTTGGACCCAGAGGTATTACTATATCAAAACTCATATATTTATTTATATAAAAATCTTTATATATATTTTTATATAAAAATAAAAAATGATTTCTTTTAAACCATTGAAATGGGACAACTTTAAGTTATTTCAAAAAATAATTCAAAGTATAAAACCAACATAAAGTAAAATTTTTAGAAATGCTTCGCATAGCATATATAAAATATCTTAAATATATATATAAGTAAAATATAAAATTTTTCCAGTAAAAAACAAAATCAAAATTATTTTTTGCAAATGACCAAACAAGGTAAACAAGTTTAAAATTATTCACGCTATAAAATAATATATTAAATATATATATATGTTAAAAAAAAACTATAAATTTTTAATAATTTTAATAATTTTAATAATTTTAGTAATTTTATCAATATTTTTTATTAATAATTTTACAAATTATTATATTTCAAATGGCAAATATTTAGATAAAACTGAATTAAGAAATAAACTATTTGGAAAATTAGCAATTCATAATAGTTTAAGTAGTCCAAATCTACTATATAAAATTTATTATAATTCAGACAATACATTTACAATATATACAATCAAAAATGGAGAATCAGTAGGTTCAACAAAAGGAGATTATAGAATAGTAAGTAAATACAATAAAGGATATATTGAAATAAATTATAATAAAATAAATGAATCTCCTTACCCGGAATCTGCGTTTAGTAAAAATAATAAAAATTCAATTTATAAAACAATGAAAAATACATTAGGTCCATTTATTATTCATGATGATAAGAATAGAAGTTCCTACATTTTAGAATATAATTCTTCTTATTCAAATGAAAAAAAATTTTTAACAATTTATAAATAACCTTTCTATTTTTTGTTCCATTTTAAATCTTCAATGGTATAAAACCAACTTTTTTAAAGGCTTTACGATTATTTTTATTATTTTTTTTTTATTCGTCATCAGAATCTGAACCACAAAATTCTACCCAATCTAAAACCCTTCCTCTTGGAAGAACAGTCAGTGATTCCAACTTTTTTTCTAAAATTATTGGTTGTTCTCTTTTTAAAGCTGATGCATAATTCAATGATGAAATAGAGATTGGTTGTGAAATCTCAACTTTAACTCCTGCAAACTTACTAGAAACAATTTTTTTTTCATTTTTTTCATTTTTTTCATTTTTTTCATTTTTTTCATTTTTTTTAGGACAATACTTTATTGTATGTCCAGATTTAGAACAATAACGACACTCTAATGCTTTTAAAATTGGACATACAATTTTAGAATTTATATCGCGAGATTCTCTTGGAAAATGAGATGAATATTCTTTTTCTGATTTTCCTGCATCCTTGCAGACCTTGCAATATTTTTTGACAACAACTTTTCTTTGAGACATTATTTAAACAGTTTACATTATAAAACTTTTTTAGATTCTAAAAAGTATTTCAATTTTTTTTCTTCAATATGATTTTTTTATTTACTAATATTTATTTTATATTTAATTTTATAAGAATGATATTTTTATTTTTTTATTATATTTTCATTGTTTTACTTATTACTAATGCATTAAACTTACGTTCAAACAAATATATTTTTTACAAAGAATATGCAGCTATCATTAGTTTATTGCCATTTGTAAAACTACACGATTTAATTATTATTTATGATTCAAAGAAACAATCTAAAATTATTACTATTGATTATACTCCAAAATTACATGAATTAAGTAATTTAATTCTTGGCAAAGACGTGCCAGGTTATATAAGAATAAAAAAATTACAATCATGGGATCTTGAAACTTGGTATAAAACACCTTCCGTTTCAATAAAAGATATTCCAGATTATAAACTTAGGAAAACTTTAAATAATGTAAAGAATTTATGGAATAAAAAAGATATGAATTTATATAATAATAATTGTAAACATTTTACTAATTTTGCTATTCAATATTTATTAACATTGGATACATTTGAAAAAAAAGAATAAATAACTAAAAAAATTGAAAATATTTTTTTAATTATTAATTTGTAAAAAAAGTATTAAGTTTTAAATATGAATCAATCTCAGCCTTCTCTTTGTATTCCTCGTATGCCATTTGGAAATATTGATGTTGAGTTTATTCGTAAGGTGCTTTTAAAACTTAATTTTGGAAAAATTCAATGTATTAATATTGTTGATCGTAAAAATGAGAAGGGAGAATCGTTCAAAAGAGCTTATATTCATTTTGAAAAATGGTATGTAAATGATTATGTTGATCCTATCAGAGAAAAATTAGTTTCGGGAAAAGAGATTAAAATTGTTTATGATAATCCTTGGTTTTGGAAAATTTCTGCCAATAAATCTTCGTGGAAAAAAGTATAAAAAATAAAAAAAAATTGAATTACTTTTTCCACTATTTTTTTTCTTATATAAAAGATTATTTAACTGAAAAAATGCCCTGCTGTTCTTATTGTTCAAACCCTAATCATAATATTCGTAATTGCGATAGTCCGACTATCTCAATTCATTACGATAATTTAAAAAATATTTTTGTAGAAGTAAATACAAATACTTTATTTCCTCAATTAAACAAATTTAATTATATTAATAGAATTTGTCGCATTTATAACGCTAATATATTAAAAGCTGTATCAGTAAAATATGCTTATTCTTTATCCAATTTGAATAAACATATTTATGCAGCAAATATATATAATCATTTTATTCAACTTATTCAAATACCTAGTGAACAATATTTAAACGAAGAAGATGAATTAACATGGTTTATTGATAGAGCACCTCAAAGAAATATTAATAATAATATGTTTATACCTATTAATCCTTTAAGAAGTAATTTATTAAATTATTTAGAATATATCGCAGCTCAAGATGAATTTATTCCTTTTACAGAAAATTTACAACAAAATAAATTTAAAATTACACCAATAGTGTCACGATATAAAACTGGTGAAAAAAAAGATCTAGATAATGAATGTCCTATTTGTTATGAAAATCTAAAAAATGAAGATATTGTAACTTTAAATTGTAATCATCATTTTTGTAAAACATGTATTATAAATACTTTAAAAACAAATAAAAATGGCGAACCTAGTTGCGCTTTATGTAGAGAAACTATATGTAGTATGTTAGTTCCTAACGGAGAAACATACGATTCAGTTGCTGAATATTGTGTATTATAAAAAAAAATAAACTCGTTAGGAAGTGTCTTGATTTATCATATTATTTTGTTTATTATTTTGTATTTTGTATTTTGTATTTTGTAAATATATAAAAAAAAATTAAATAAATAAATTTTTTTACACATTTTTTAAACAAATTCAGAATAATGAGCATATTGAACAACAAACATTAACCCTACCTTTTTATTCGTCCATTTACTACATATTTCTTTCAATTTATCTTCACTTGTATCTTCCAATTCATAAAACATTTGCATACCTCTTTTAAATTGTTTGTCATTATAAGGCAAACATCTATCTGATTCCACTTCATTATAAAGTAAATGCAATAAGGTAATTGTGCTTTCAGTCATTCCCCATACATTTTCTACCACAGGTAACTCTTCAAATTTCATCTCAGTTATTATTATATTATTTTCCAATAAAGTATTAATTAATTCTTGATATGTTCTTACTTTTTTTTCTTCTACATCAAAAGGAAATTCCATATTTTCTGTAAATACGTTTATATCTCTTAAATAATTAACCATTTGCACATATTGTGATTTACCATAGTCTATATCAACATTTGCTAATGCTAAACCATAAATTATTGTTTCAAATATATTTCGTGGTGCGTCAGGATCGGTCTCGTGCGGATTTTTATTAAAACCCGAGGGAAACTCATCTAATGCAACAATTGGTAATAATTTATGAAAGGTTGGATTTTCATCTAAAAATGAAATTATTTGTCGGAACCATCCAGGATTAATAAAATTAATTATAGTTAGTCTTTCCATATTATTATATTAATACAAAATCATTTTAAATTGTTTATTTTCAATTTTTTTTTTTTAGAATATTATTATATAATGAATTTTTCATTTGGTAATCTCTTTTCAAAGAAAAATTTGAACTTAGTTGTAGGTTTAATAACCTTATTAATTGTTCTTTGGCTTATAATGTTCGCAGTTCCAACTCTTTTTGCCAATTTATTTGATACCACTTTAGGAATTATTATTCTTTTAGCTTTTATTTTATTGTCGGCAATGTTTAATGTTAATTTGGCAGTTGGTCTCGCAATTGTATTTATTATATTATATAGATTTTCACATATAAAAATTGAAAATTTTTTCATCTAATTCTCTAATTCCCTATTTATTTTATAATCATAATTTAAATGAAATATAATTATAAAATTTTTTTATTTATATTGTTAATTATTTCCATAATTATTTTTAATTCATTTACTAAATCTAAAGAGGGTTTTGAAAATATTAATGAAAAATGGTCTTCTGATTTAATTCAACGTTTTATAAATTATCAAACTACTGTAAATTTAAATGATCATCAGTTTGATTTAGATATTTTACAAAGTCAAGCTTCTCCTGAAGAGGCTGAAACATTACTTAGAACAGGATTTTGGCCTTGGCCGAATGATTTAAAATATGAATATATGGATAAAGTTTGGCAAAATCCAATTATCAAAATATCTCCCCAGGTTGCGCTTGATTATGCTATGAAATTATATAACAAAAATGCAGTTACTCAATTACTTTCATGGAATTCTAAAGAAGGACATTTTTTATTATATGGAGCTAATATCGGTTCTAATAATTCATTAAAATGTTTTCAAGGAAAAGATGGTTTTCAAATGAAAAAACAAGTTTATAAAGGAATGAATTTTTGGAATGGTTATACGAATTCTGAAATAATTGATGTTAGTCCAGAAGATATACCAAAAGAAATGTCTGGGTTTTCTTTTGTCGGAAAATCTTGTGATCCCTGCGTAGTATTAAATTCTCCACCTACATATAATTGTCCTTTTAAATTGAATATTAAAGGAGATGATTCAATTAGTTTTCCATGGAAAAGATTATGGAATTTATAATTTTTTTTTCATTTTAAAAATATCATATAATTATAACTAAAAAATATTTATGCAAGAACCATCTAATCAAAATATTTTTGGTTACGTTGGAGTTTTAGACTTAGATCATCCTGTCCCTATTACGATGGAACAAGTTCAAAATAATCCACCACACTTTATTGGTCTAATTGTAAAGAATCACGGACCCAATCGTCCAAAATTAAATAATTTAAATGATTTTCTTATTAATGGCCAACTTCCTGAAAATTTATTAGATTTAGATTGTGATAATAATAATATATCAGTTTTGCCTGAGCTACCTAATAGTTTAGAATTATTAAGTTGTAATGAAAATAATATAGAATCTCTACCCAATTTACCTAATTCATTACAATATCTTTTTTATGACGAAAATAAGATAACTGCTTTACCTAATGAATTACCTAATCAATTGTCTGCTTTAACTTGTAATGATAATATTATTCAGAATTTACCTCCATTAAATCAATTGATTAATTTAATGAATTTAGAGTGTTCATATAATAATTTATCTGAAATACCTAATTTTTATTTACCTAGCGCAGAAGATAATTCTGGTGGTTTAGAAACTTTAAATTGTTCATATAATAAAATTATTGGTTTACCCATTTTACCTCGTAATTTAATAGATTTTAATTGTTCCAATAATCAAATATTTTCCTTACCTGAACTTCCCTTGAAATTAATAAAATTAAATTTTTCTAGTAATCTAATTATCGGTTCTATTGAAAATATAAATTTTCCAGCTACTTTGAAAAAATTAAATTTATCTGATTGTCAAATTACTTCTTTACCAAAAGTTTTGCCTTTGAAATTAAAAGAATTAGATTGTTCCAATAATCAAATTGTTAGTTTACCCAAAGTTTTACCTAATAATTTGAAAAAATTTAATTGTTCTAATAATAAGATTACCTATCTACCTGATTTACCAAAATCATTAAGAGTTTTATTTTGTAAAGAAAATAAATTTAATGAAGAAAGTATTAATAAAATAATTGCTTTTTATGAATTAGCTAGATACTTATTCATATTCGTTTAGCTTTTTTATAAAAATAAATTAGATATACCAATTTAAAATCAACCTTAAGTATAATTTTAAATAAGAATTTTAAAATATTTTTATTAATTTTTATATTGTTTTAATACTAGCTTATTGATAAAATTATACTTAAGGTTGATTTTAATAAATATTAACTTTTATAAACATACTCTAATTATAAAAATATCTATATATATATATCTATATGTTTTATTTTCAATCACCATCTTCAAATTATTTTAATAAAATTTGGTATAAAAATACATATGAATTATTTGATATTGATGATAATGATTTGATGAGTCATTATTTTAATATAGGAAGTAAATTAAATTACAACCCATCTTTATATTTTAATACAGTATGGTATAAAAATACATATAATATTCCAGATTATATAAATCCTTTAGAACATTTTTGTGCTCAACTTGCAAAAAAAAATAATAATTTAAAACCAAACGAACAATGTAAATTTTTTATTACTAATGGTTATTGGAATAGTGACTGTGTCTATGTAAATATTAAAAATGATTTTATTCCTTTAAAAAAAGAAAAAAAAAGAATAAATTTATTATTACCAGCATTGTCGTTTTCTGCAGGGCCTCAAACAATTTATATATTTGCAAATCTTTTATATGAAAATAATTATAATGTTCGCATTATATCTGTATATGCACCAATAAATAATAATTTTAGAGAAACAATTTTAGATAAAGTAAAATTTAATAATAATATAGAAATTGAATCATTATATAGTAATGATATAAAAATAAGTTATGATGATATATTTATAGCATCAGCATGGTGGACAGTTTTTCCGCTTAAATTTATTTTAGGTTATTTAACTAATAAAAAATTTTTTTGGTTTATTCAAGAAAATGAATTACTTTTGCATTGTGCAGATGAGACATATGCTAAAGCAATAGAATGTTATAATATGAATTATTATTCTTTTATTAATACTTCTATATTATTTGATGATTTAAAAAAAAATAATTTTTTTAAATTTAGTAATAATGACTATATTTTAAATAATTGTATAGTATTTGAGCCAGCATTTGATACAAAATTATTTAAATATATAAAAAAAGATAACAGAAAAAAATTAAAAATAATATTTTATTCAAGAGATGCTACTGTTGCATCAAGAAATATAGTTAATCTTTTACATTTACTATTATTAAATGCTTATAAAAATGGTATACTTAATGAAGAAAATTGTGAAATTTATGGATTTGGACAAAAAAAAAATAAAGTTTTAATTTGTGATGATTTTTATTACGAAGATCTTGGATTTTTAGATTTATCTGATTATTCAAAATTAATTTGTGAAAGTGATATTTTAATTAGTTTCCAAATGGCGCCTCACCCAAGTTATCCGCCTTTAGAAATGTTATTTTGTAATGGTGTTTGTCTTCATACAGAATTTAGTAATAAAACTAATGAAACTATGGCAAGATATTCTGATAAAATATTATTGGTAGAACCTTCAATTAATGCATTATTAGATGGGTTGATTAAATGTATTGATATAATAAAAAAAATAATATTTCTGATAAACCACCATTTTTATTAAATAATAATTGGAATGAAGCATTAGATACATGTTTAAAATTTTTTAAAAAAATTAATAAATAAATTTTTTCTTACTATAATTAATAATATGATAGAAATAGAAAATATATTTTAAAAGGTAAAGTATTTGAATCTATATTATTTATGGATGTTGATGATTAAAAATAATTATCCGAGAACAATGCCAACTTTTCAACAAGAATTAGATTTTTTCCAAATACCAAGAAGTCAAACATTTATAAACGCATTTGGTCAAACTCCGCAACACTCAAAAGGACAAAATATTTCAATAGATAATAACATTTCTGTTAAAAAATCTTCTCTTCCTGGGCAGGCAATGCAAAATATTTTTGAATCTGCCGGTCTTCCTTATCCACCTAAAAAAATAGGCGGAAAAAAAAAATCAAAGAAACTAAAAAAAAATAAAAAAAAACTAACAAAACTAACAAAACTAACAAAACGTGTAAAAAAATTATAATATTAAATTAATTATTATATTAAATTATTATATATTTAAATATAATGAATTTTCCGTGGATATTTAATTCTGAACACATAGTTCCTGGATATTATAATATTACCGGATCTTATATATTTAAACCTCAACATATCAATATTCCTCAGGAAAATAATGAAAATCTAGATCTAGGATTATATTTAAAAAATAATAATTTAAATAACGAAGAAATTAATAAATATCTTCCATTTCCAAACAATTTAACCGATATAGTAATTTGTTCTAATAAATTTTCGGAATTACCTCAATTACCAGATCAATTATCTTGTTTAGATATTAGACATAACAATTTTACTATTTTACCTAATTTACCTCCAAATTTAGAATATCTGTTTTGTAATAATAATAGTATTGAAAGAATTGAAGCTTTACCTCCATCTTTATTATCTTTTCATTGCGATTTTAACAAATTAACTTTTATTCCTGAAAATTTATTACATGATGGATTAGAAATAATTACTATTGATCACAATAATTTAGATTTTTTACCCAAAAAGTTACCTGTTTCGTTAGAAGAATTAAATTGTGGATTCAATAAATTGACTGAATTACCCGAGTTACCAGAAAAGTTAAAAATATTTGATTGTCAAAATAATTTGATACCTTTGTTACCTGATTTACCTAAAGAATTAGAAAAATTAGATTGTCGTAATAATAAACTAACAGTTTTACCAAAATTACCAAATTCATTACGTATTTTATTTTGTAGAGGAAATGATTTTGACTATGATAGTATAGAAAGAATCATTCAGTTTTATAGGAATGCTATTGCACAAAATTTTATTAATACTAATCCATCATTTCAAGAGGAATTGGAGTATTTTATTTCTCAAAAAAATCTAAACACTCGTAATAGTATTACTACTACCTATTCTTTAGAAAACCAGGATGTTCATATTCCAAATGATGCAATAAATAAAGTATTAGAATATTCTAATTTACGACAAGTTAAAAGAGGTGGGAAATCATTGAAGAAAAAAAATAAAAAATATAAAAAAAAGAATAATAAGAAAACTTTGAAAAAAAGAAAATTTTACATTTAATTACATTATTTATATAAATATATTTTTTAGATTGCTATACTGGTATTTCCACTTACTGAACGCATAATATTTATTTGTTGATTCGTAGAATAAGGAGAAAGAATATTTTGAGACAATTTATATTCTGATAATAATAATAATTCTTCTTCATTTGGTAAAGGTAAGGGTAAGGGTAAATCTGGCATATGGTTTGATCTTCTTAAAGGTAACACTTGAAGTTGATTATCATATTCTTCATCATCTATTTGTGAACATGTATAACTTTGTTGACGGCCTTGAGATGTCTGTCTCGCACATGAGAACATGTTACCATATTTAGTTCCTAGTGTTTTTTTTACTACGTAAATATCATCGCACAATAATTTTAAGAAATTATCATTTTCTAAATTATTATTTTTAATATAATCCAAAATATAGTTTAGAAATTCATTTAGTTTATTTTTCATATTTTTGGTTTCTTCATTCAATTTATCAAAGTATAAAATATTATTCATATTATTTTTCTCGGATAATTTTCTAGCTTCATAAAGCAATTCTTGTGTTTTTTGTCTAAACATAAAATTCATCAAATTACAATTTAATTCTTCTTCTTTTTTATAAATCTCTCCAATTTTGGTTTCATGATTATCTTCTTTATAAATTTCTATTTTAGAAATTAATGGATTTTCAGCGCGAATATGATATGTTTTTTTCTGTTCAAATAATAAATCTCCTATTTCTAGAGATGCCGACCATTCATTTGTCATAAAATTATAAATTTCACAATTTTCACATTTTATTATTACATCTTCTAGTGCTTTAAAGAAAATCCCATGTATAATTTCTCCATAAACAAATCCAGCTCTTTCTAATGCATCTACAAATCTGTATTCATTTTTTTTTCCTGAGCCTAAATTAGATAACACAATTGAATCATGTTCTTTTCCATAACCAATAAATATATTTTTACAATTTGTCGGACAATATGTTTTTAAAACTTCCAAATTTTTTTCACCTCCCGTAATTTCACCATCTGTTAAAAATATATGAACTATTTCATTATTCTCATTACTATAAGTTAGAATATTTTTATTTGCACTCTTAAGTGCTAATTCAATATTAGTTGACCCTTCTGGTCTTATTTTTTTTATTTTATTTATCATTTCTTCTATATTTGATTCATGGATATTTTGAACATTTATTATTTCATATACAAAATGATCAAAAGATTGAATATAAATTGAAATTTCATATTCTTTTTTTTCATAAAATAATCTTATCATGTTTTCTAATGTGAATAAAATATGTTGAATTTTTGTTCGCCCATCTTTACATATATCATGCATTGATCCTGACGCATCAATTGTAAAAACTATATTTATTTTTTTTTTTGATAATTTATAATTATTATTATTAGAAATTATTTCAATATTTTTTTCTTCTTTTATAACTGAAATATTTAATAATCCAAAAGGAATATTATTTATTTCTTGAATACATTTTGGTATTTCATTTGATGAATTATGAAATTCAATATTGCAATTAATTAGCGAAGACATTTTGAATACAATTATATATTTATTTTATTTTTAAAGTTTTATTTCAATTTTTTATTTTTTTTAATATTATTTAGGTAAAACCATAATAATAAAAAAAATAAATCAAAAATAATAAATATTCATTTTAAAGTATTTAAACATTAATTTTAATTATACTTATATTCGTAAAATGGAATCTAATTCTACTACTGACTTACCTACTTCTACTGGTGAAAAGAAACAAACTAGACTTGTTGATGTTCCTATTGATTCTCCTCAAGAAGCATTACAATTAATTGTTACTTTTGTTCATTTAGCTCAAAAGAGAGGCGCATTTACATTAGATGAATCTGCAAAACTATGGGAATGTATTAAAAAATTTCAATAAATATGTAAATTATATTATTATTATTATTTTCAATTTATATAATAATAATAATGAATTTCACTCCTTTAGAAGATGCATATCAAATACATCATATAAATTCAAATACTTATGGCGGTTTAATTAATTATAGCCCTATCTGTATTTATTGCAAAAATAATATTTCAATTGCTTTAGGACAACACGGAGGAGCATTTAGACAATGTGCTAAATGTAAAAAGAACTTTAGAGCTAATGTTATTTCTCAACCAGTTCAAAATTTCAGCTATTCTACTCATCATCTAAAGGGAACAAACTAACAAAATGTTATTTAGTTTTTCAATATATTTTGTTTTTATTTATATATGAGTATAAAGTTAGAAACAATATTAGATTATTTTTTATTTTTTATCATTTTTACTAAAATAATTTTTGCTTTATCATTTACTGGTGATGTAGTTGCAAAACATTCAGATAATTATACCTTAAATGAAATTCTAGATCCACGTTTTGTTTATTGGAAAGAACGCACTGAATTTATTTTTATTGTATGCATGTCATTATTATTAATTATTCATTTTAATCCTTATTATCCTATTCATTTAGATAAAAGAAAAGACACCACATTTTTATTTTTTATTTTTGGAATTATTTTATTAATGACAGCAAAATGGGGTTTATTCTTTAAACAAGCCAAATGGTATCCTATTTTTACAGAATTATTACGTTAATATGTTACTATTTTTTATTGAATTTTATATAAATGAAAAAAATTATTTATAATAAAACCATAGGCGAAATATGGCTTTGGATGATATTCTTTGAATGGATTCTTACTTTTTTTAATTGAAAAAAAAATTACTTAATTTACAAAATTATTACAAATAATTAAATCTAATATGATGTGGGTTTCTTCTATCTCTTAAAACAATGAATTCTTCATCTTGATCAACATATTCATTATACTTTTCATCATAAATTTCATCTTGTTTTTCTTGTTCTAAATCTTCTTCATTATCTGGATTATAATCATAATCTTCTAAATCGTCTTCTAAATCATCATCTGAATCATCTTCTGAAGCATCTTCTAAATCATCATCTGGATTATAATCTTCATCTTCTAAATCATCTTCTTCCAAATCTTCTTCCAAATCTTCTTCCAAATCTTCTTCTAAATCGTCTTCTAAATCGTCTTCTAAATCGTCTTCTAAATCATCTTCTTCCAAATCGTCTTCTAAATCATCTTCCAAATTTTCTAAATCATCGTCTTCTAAATCGTCATCTTTAACAACATATTTTTTTACGCTTTTAAATAATTTTCCAAAATATTTATTTGTTGTTTTTTGAACGTTTTTAAGTTGTTCATAAACAATATTTAATATTCTTTTTTCTTCAACTGAATTTGGAATAAATTCAGATTGATTAATTTTTTTATTTATTTTTTCTATATTATCATTTAAAATAGTTAATTTTAATTTTAATTTTAATTTTAATTTCATATTGATTTCCTCATCTAAAATTACTTTATTTAAATAATAATTTATATTATAATAAATCTCACTAATTAATCTTAAATGATCAAAATATTTTGTTCTGTCTTTCTCAGATATGTTATTAAAATACATTGATTTAGTTACATATGATGTAAACCATTTCCATGCTGGAAAATGTTTTTCTCTATTGTTGTTTTTTAAACTCATTCTTTAAACTATTACTATTACCAATTTCTATTGAAGATTTTATAATTTCAATTTTTTTTTAATAAAATATCTTCTAATTCTTTAATTCTATCATCCTTCTTTTTTATTTCTTCATTAATATTTTTTTTGAACTCATCTATTTTTTTAATAGCATTTTCTATAGCTAAGGAGGTTCTGTCAGCTTCCGATTTCATAAGTAAAATAATAATAATTGTTACTATTATTGCAATAATTTCTATAGGATATTGTATTAAAATTTGTTTTAATAAATTAAAGAACTTATAAATAATTGGTAAACCTAATGTTATATATAATCCTATAAATGGTCCAGAAACTATTATTGCATTGGATATCATAATTGTAATAGCCGCAAAATTATATAGAGGAAATATATTATTATTTTGATCTTGAATGAATAGCATTTTTTAAATTACTTTTTAAAGAAAAAAAGAATAAAAAAATGATTTCAATTTTTTTATTTTATTTTTTTTTTATTTTTATTTTTTATTTTTATTTTTTATTTTTTATTTTTTATTTTTTATTTTTTATTTTTTATTTTTTAATTTGGATTTTCATTCATGTAACCTAGTATATCAGAATTAATATTTTCATATATTTGTCTTGATTTTCTTTCATAAATAAAAGGTCTTCCTCTTAAAGAAATATTGTGCTCTATAAATAATAAACTTTTTATTAAATCTTCATAACTAATTCCTCTTTCTAATAATTTATCAGTAATATAATCTACATAATGATTTTCTTGTCCTTCTTCATCTTCTTCTTCTATTTCTTCTTCTTCTATTTCTTCTTCATTAATTCTTTGATGAAACATTCTGAAAGATGTTAAAGAATTGTCTAAATTTATTTGTTCAAACCATTCATCTTCATCTTCTTCATCTTCTTCATCTTCTTCCTCAACTTCTTTAGCTAAAACTTCACGACAATAAGGACATGAAAATCCATTATGAGCTGCATTTTGTAGCAAACATGAACAATGAAATTCATGACCACATATTGTTTTTACTTTGTTTGATGAGTCATTCATAATTTCCATGCAAATAGGGCATTCCATTTTTGAATATTTGAATATTTGAATTGTTAAATTATATTTATATTGAATGGTTAGGTGTAAAAAAAATTTCAATTTTTTTTATTTAAATACTAATTTACGTGTAACAAAAAAAATAAAAAAAAAGTTTTTTAATATTTTTAGTTTTTAAAATTTATATGATTAAAAAAAAAAATTAAAATTTTTTTAAAAAAATGGGTTGTCACAAATTTTATAATATTACCAAAATTTTTACCAAATATGTCTCAAATTGAATTACAGGCGCTTATTGATGAACGCATGAAACGTTTCAATTATTTACTAGAGAAATCACAATTCAATTTTAAACAATATCAATATGATGGTGTTGAATGGTGTTTAAAAAATGAGCTAAGACCGTTATTACCAAATGGTATCCGCGGTGGTTTCATTGCAGATGAAATGGGTTTAGGTAAAACTATAATGATGATTGGACTGATGTTTGTAAATTTTCTGCCAAGAACCTTGATAGTAGTTCCTCCAGTTTTAATACATCAATGGCAAAAAGAAATTTATAAGGCAACAGGTCACAATTCATTATTATATTACGGTTCATCAAAGAAAAAAATTTCATTAGAAAATTTAAATAGTTCTCATATTGTTCTAACTACTTACGATACAATTATTCCAGATAAATGTTTATTAAAAAATATTATTTGGAATCGTATCATATTTGATGAAGCTCATCACCTACGTAATTGTAAAACAAAGCGATTTATCAATTGTAAAAATATAAAATCTAGAGTAAGATGGCTTGTAACAGGAACCCCCGTTCAAAATAAAAAACAAGATTTTTATAATTTATGTTTTGCAGCTGGAATGAAACCTACCTTTTATGCAGAACCAGCTAATTTGGCTTTTATCGTAAATAATTATATTTTGCGTAGAACAAAAAATGAAGTTGGAATAATTTTACCTTCCCTTTTTAAAAATGATTGCAATGTAAATTGGAATCATCCAAAGGAGAAATTACTAGCAGAGGAAATTCATTCTTTACTTCCTAACCAAACTGGAGTATCAATTGATAAAAAGAAGAAATTAGGTGAAATATTTGGTTCAAAAGGAGCATTAATGGCAATTTTGAGAGCAAGACAAAGTTGTATTTTACCAAGTTTAATGAAAAAGACAATTGATTTATTTCTAGAATTGGGTTATCTTGGAAAAGAATATGAAGAAGCATTAGACTATAGTAGTAAAATAGATTCTGTAATTGATTTGATAATTCAAAGGAAAGAAAATGGGAAAGGAAAAATAGTTTTCTGTCATTTTAGAGAAGAAATAGATTCAATAAAGAAAAGATTGATTGAAAAAGGATTTTTAAAACAAAATGTTGTAACATTTGATGGACGTAATACATCTTCTTTAACCAAAATGTTAGATATTTTTGTAGAGGGAACTTATGTATTAATTATTCAGATTCAGACTGGTTGTGAAGGTTTGAATTTGCAAGCAAGCTTTTCAGAAATATATTTTGTATCTCCTCATTGGAATCCATCAATTGAAGATCAAGCGATTGCAAGATGTCATCGTATAGGCCAGACAAAACAAGTGGATGTATTTAAATTTAAAATGAATGGATTCTCAGTTGAAGAAAAAGAAACAATATCATTAGAAAAGTATGTTACCAAAGTGCAAGAAGCTAAAAGACAAATTAGCACTCAATTATTGGAGCACGTTCAATAGATTTTTATAAATATTTGTAAATAAATATATATTCTTTTTTTAATCTAATTTTTTAGATTCAAGTAAGAATAAAATTCTAATGAAAATGCAATTAATTGACCAATTAATTCATTTTATAATAATAAATATAATAATTTAATAATTTATTAATATATTTTAATAAAATGAATTGGTTTTGTTTTTTGTATTTATTTGATATTTTGAATTATTCCAAAAATTTAAAAGGAGGAAATGATGAAAGACCATTAGATTTAGATAAAGAAAAAACTTTACATAATAATATTATTTTGAATCATGAAAAAATGATTCTATTAAAATATTTAGAGAATGAGAACATAAGTCAAATAAATAAATTAAATAAAATATATAATAATTCTCATTTCCTTGATACTCCCAATAATATTATTAGAGTTCCAAACATTAGTAAAGGACTATTATATGATTGGTAATTTTATAAAAATAATAATAAAGTTGTATATAATATTGGAAATAAATATGCAAATACCAAACCGCATATTATTTCTAATATAAAATTTATTTTTCCCAAGTATCCTTTATTAAAATGTTTTAGACCATTTCTAAAACCATAAACTCCGCCTAAAAAGACAATTAAATTATGATAATTTATCATCCAGCTTTAATTAAAGTGAATTTTGAAATATATTATTTCAATTTTTTTAGTTTTCCAAAAACTATAATTAATTTTATATTCATAAAGAGTATATTATAATATAAAATTGATTTATTAAAAGTATTTTATTTTATATTATAAAAAACTATTATCAAAATGTATAATCTAAAGCTGAAAGATTGGATAGAAAATAATAAAGATAAACTTAATTGGAAAGCTTTATCATTAAACCCAAATGCTATACCTTTATTAGAAGCAAACCCAGATAAAATTAAATGGCTTTATTTATCAGCAAATCCAAATGCTATACATTTATTAGAAGCAAACCCAGATAAAATTAATTGGTCAGGAATAATAGGAAATCCTAATGCTATACATTTAATAGCTAAAAATAAAAATAAAATTAAATGGCCTATGTTATCATGTAATTGTAATGCTATTTCTTTATTAGAACAAAATCCAGATAAAATTAATTGGCCTTTGTTATCAAGAAATCCAAACGCTATACATTTATTAGAAGCAAATCCAGATAAAATTATTTGGAATTATTTATCAGCCAATCCAAATGCTATACATTTGTTAGAAGCCAATCCAGATAAAATTAATTGGGATTATTTATCAATGAATCCAAATGCTATTCATTTGTTAGAAGCAAATCCTGATAAAATTGATTGGTATTTGTTATTAAGAAATCCAAATGCTATACCTTTATTAGAAAAAAATCTTGATAAAATTGACTGGTATATGTTATCAGCTAATTGTAATAGTATATCTTTAATAGAAAGGAATCAGGATAAATTAGAATGTTGGCATTTGTTATCAGCCAATTGTAATGCTATACATTTATTAGAAAAAAATCAAGATAAAATTAAGTGGGATTATTTATCAGAAAATCCATCTATATTTGAATTAGACTATGAAGCGTTAGATCGCCGATGTCTTATTTACAAAGAAGAACTTATTCAAAAAGTATTTCATCCTTCAAGAATACAAAAACTATTAGATATGGGAATATGTATTGATGATTTAGATGATTGTTTATAACTATATTGAAAAAAATGAAAATAAAAAATGAGTTAACTATAATTAATGGTTTGTCAATAAAAAATCCTAGTAAACATTTTGAATAAAATTTTCCATTTTTTTTAAATACTCAAGGGCTTAAATTATGTAATACAACTTTTTTGAAACGAGTCTATTTTGAATCGGATCTTTTTTGCAACTAACATATTATGTAATACATCTTTTTTGAAACGGATCTTTTTTGAAACGGGTCTTTTTTGAAACGGGTCTTTTTTGAATCGGATCTATTGTGCAACGGATCTATTGTGCAATGGATCTATTGTGCATCGGATCTATTTTGAATCGGATCTATTGTGCATCGGATCTATTTTGCAACGGATCTTTTTTGAAACGAATCTTTTTTGAAACGAATCTTTTTTGAAACGGATCTATTGTGCAACGGATCTATAGTGCAACGGATCTATAGTGCAACGGATCTATAGTGCAACGGATCTATTCCAAATACTAATTTGTCTATAAATACTATATTGGCTCCAATAGGCTTCTAGAAATGAGTAACATTTTAAAGAAATGAGTAACAAATTATAGAAATGAGTTACATTTTAAAGAAATGAGTAACATTTTAAAGAAATGAGTATAAGGTAAAAAAAGAACAATTTATTTACTGTATAAAAATGAATATAAACTAACAAAATTAATTAATAAAAATAGGGTTCTCATTATTTGAAAAGAAATTGGTATCAAATTTTCTTGTAAAATTGTATATATCAATGTCACCAGAATTATGTTTATTAATTTCAACATTCCAAAACAAATTAAGATCATGAATAATCCGATTTTCTTTCAAAGGATCTTTCAAATTTTTGATTAATTTAAAAGTATTTTCGGAATCACACCATGAATCAATATGTATATATGCTATATTAAAAACAGTATCATCTTTTAAATAAGGTATCATAGTAATAGAGCCTACTTTTGCAACACCATATTTCCATCCTCCCTCCTCCCGTAGGGAGGAGGGACAATCTGCAATATAGTCAGCGGTATATTTTAATTCAACAGAAGGTTAGAAAGAGACATGTTTTATTTGATGATATTAAATTATTTCAAATACTTTTAATTTTTTTTTAAAAAAAATTGAATAATGAAAAGGATATAAAAATTAGTTAATAAAAATTAATAATGGGTAATTATTTATCATTTTATAAAAAATATGAAGACAAGAATTGTTATCTATGCAAGGAAAAAATAAAAATAGATGAATTAGTTAAATGTGTTAGATGTGAAATATTACTTCATTGTAAATGTGAAGAAGAAAATAGAAAAGAAAAAACATATTGCATGTGTCCTTCATGTCATAGAATAGGATCATTAGGTATTAAATACTAAAAAAAAATTGATTAGTTTTTATATTTTATATTTTTTAAAATATAAAGTAATATAAAATGTCAATTGTTAAACAACTGCATGTTAATAAGTTAGGTTTTTGTTTTGATATTACAGATATCATAAAAAGTTATTGTTTTTATGATATAATAACATGGGAGACAATCAGTTTAATAAGAAGTTCTAAAAATAGATTAAATGAATTAATAAATAATTCGTGTATATCCAGAAAAAATCCGCATGATTTTTTTGATATAGAAGCAGATAATGATGAACATTGGGTATTTTGGATATTTGATCATACAGAAAATGCAATTCAATTTCAGAGTATAAATTGTAAAATATGTGGTAATTATAAATTTACAACTAACAATGATTTTCCAGATAATATTAGATGTAATTGTTTTGACGAAAATGACAATGTGCCGCCTCTTATGGATATGGAAACTGGAATATGGATTGTTTAGATAAAAAAATAAAAAAATAAAAAAAGATTTAATTAAATTTACATGTTACAAAAATTTGTATATTTTTTATTTTTTAAAGAGAGTCTTCAATCTTATTTAATACGTACTCAATCATATCTTTACATTCAAAAACTAATTTTTTATCTCCTCTGGTTTTTCTGCTTTTCGTCATTTCTTCAATAAGTTGTAGTCCTTGTGCATAAATATTAGTTAAAAGACGTTTATCATTTTTGTTAAAAGAATAAATAATAATTTCATCAACATTAATTCTTAAATGATCATATAATTCATAAATATTTTGCACTCTTTCATGAAATGAACTGTTATTTTTTTGTTGACATTGATTTAAATATGTGAAATGTCTCATTTTATGAAATATTTCTTTTATTTTGTTAGTTTCTGGTTCTTCATATATTGAATTTTCAATAAGTCTTTGTTCTAGTTGATATTTTCTTCTTTCGTTAAATTCCTCTTGATTTCTTGAATCTCTTCTTATAAGGCCTGATCTTAGTTGCATTTTCCTGAAGGTGAATTTGAGTTAATAGTATAGATATTGGTTTTTGTTATTTTAAAAAAGTATTTCAATTTTTTTTTATTTTAATATATTTTTTAATGCACTAAAAATGTTTAAAAAAAGAATGTTCCTAGAATGTTCCTAGAATGTTCCTAGAATGTTCCTAGAATGTTCCTAGAATGTTCCTAGAATGTTCTAAACCGTTTATATAAAAAGTAAACTGCGAATATAAATCCAAACCCACTCTTAGATAACAAATCTAACCAATTATATAAATAATTACGAGCTCCTAATTCCCATACATAACCAACACCATATAAACTCCAAAAAAGAATAAAAAATATATACATAACGTAATTAATTAGTATGAATTTATTTCTTAAGAACACCTGATACATAATTCCAAAAATTAATATTAATGGAATGAAACCTGTTATAAGAGCTAAATTTCTATTAATTATGTCTAATTCTCCCAAATAGCCTAAGAAAATCATTAACCAATCTAGTATAATACAAGTAAATGCTGTGGTAAAAGTTAATGCTATTTTTGTTGTGCTTGATAAGAATAATAGAAACCCGACAATCATAAGTGGTGTGCTAAAAGTCCATCCTCTGTATCTTAAAACAGCCATACCTTTCCAATCTATTTCTTCATTATTTTGTATATTAAATTCTATTTTTTTATCTAAAAAATAGTAAATTGTAGTAGATATTATTGAAATAAATGCTTCTAAAATAATAATATTCCTATCTAATGGGATTTTTACAATAAATGCTGTTATTACTGTTACAAATACTGTAAACATCATCCAAACACTTATGTAATAAAACATTGATCTTTTTCCCTTGGATTTATCTGGTTTAATAATTGTTTCATAAGGTGATTTTCTTGTTGACTCCATATATAAATTAGTTATAAAAAAAATTATTCCTTCCACTCCCGTAGGGAAGAAAAGGTGCCTACGGGAGAAATGAGTTACACTCCCTTAGAAACCATATTCTTGGAACATTCTTCTGTCCCGTAGTTAGAACATTCTGGGAACATTCTAGGAACATTCTGGGAACATTCTGGGAACATTCTGGGAACATTCTAGGAACATTCTGGCAACATTCTGGGAACATTCTGGGAACATTCTGGGAACATTCTTCTGTCCCGTAGGGTGTTAGTTTGCCTAATATCAGCTTTGCGAAAAAAAAATTGAAATACTTATTATAAAATTTAAATTAATTAATTAATCAATTTATCAATATGTCTAACGTTATTAACTTTCCATGTCAACAACAGGGCTGCCGGTGCGTGCCAATCGCCAGCAAAGGACTACCAGTATCCATTAAACAAGCAATTGACAATACTATGGAGGATGGCCGTTCATTTGTCGTTTTACCAGTATTTGAAATTGATGGCTTAAAAGTTAGGTGTGAGCTCATAGTCAATGAAAATGGCATGTCTTTATGGATAATCACATCAAAAATGTTGATGTATAACATCCGTAGGGAAGAACACGACGAGAGAGCATTCGTTGTGCGTCAAATGCTATTTAGAAAAACATATATTAAGAAGCTAACAAAGTATTCACTGAGAGATTATGAAACGGTTATTAAACATATGAATAACGATATCAAGGTCATGAAGTTTGACAAATTAAATGGAGTGTTTATGACACCTCAAATTGAACATCCGAGAAAAGCTCCTCATGTTTGTGGTAACAAAGAGAGGTTTAATAGTGTTCCGTGCGATGAGGAACATCCAGAAGAATGCTCCGTTTGCCTGGATACGACTAAAACTACGACACCATGTGGTCATAAATTATGTGTTTCATGTTGGTGTCAAATCAAGACTCCCGTAGGGACACGTGAGTTGCCTTGTCCTATTTGCCGCGCTGATTTACTTCAATCAAAAAAAATAGGTATTATTGATAGCAGAGTTGATGAGGATTTAGAAAATGTTGATGATCTTGACGATAGTGATGACGATAGTGATGACGATAGTGATGACTGGTATGATGATGATGATGATGATATTCAATATGCCCAATTCCCTGAACCCATTGAGTTTCCTAGTGTTCGCCAAAATACTATTATGGATATGAACTAATTCCACCTTTAAGAAAGGTGGAGCCAAACCAAATATTTTGTATTATGTAATTCCACCTTTCTTAAAGGTTTTAACGAAGTAAGAGCCAAACCAAATATTTTGTATTATGTAATTTATAACTTGTAAACTTCTTTTTTTTTTAAACGGTATATTTGTTAGTTTGTATACTGTTGTATACTATTGAATACTGTTGTATACTATTGTATTCTGTTGTATACTATTGAATACTGTTGTATACTATTGTATTCTGTTGTATACTATTGTATTCTGTTGTATACTATTGAATACTGTTGTATACTATTGAATACTGTAGTATACTATTGAATACTGTTGTATACTATTGTATTCTGTTGTATACTAACAAAAGTTATATTAAAAGGATTAAAAGATATGGCCTACAAAATGGGGGTATCGGTTACAAAAAAGTGCTTAAAGAAATGACCTACAAAATGGGGGTATCGGTTACAAAATAGATCCTCCCGTAGGGAGGGTTAGGGTTAGGGTTAGGGATAGGGAAGGTGGAAAAAAAAAGGGTTTTATTAATAAATTACAAATTACAAATTACAAAATACAATCTAAGCTTCTTCTTCTTCTTCATATTCTTCTTCTTCTTCTTCTTCATCATCTGGTAGATCTTTAATGGTCTTGGATTCTGCGTCCCATAATCCTACTTCTTCTTTTGTTTCTGGATCATAAAGTATGTTGTTACTTGACTTCAAATAAGCTTTACCATTGATTTGCATACGAGTTACTGTCACTTTTTCTGGAGCGGCTGGTTCTTCAGCTACTTTAGGAGCTACTTTAGGAGCTGATTTAGGAGCTGCTTTCTTTAAAAGGGCTTTTTGGGCTTTTTCTTCCTTGCGTTTTGCTTCACGTTCTGCTTTCTTAGCTTCTAATTCTTCTTTACGCTTTGCTTCACGCTCATTTTTCTTTTCTAATCGTTCTGCTTCTAAAGCTGCTTTTTTCGCTGCTTTTTCTTCATCTGATAGTTTTGCTTTCTTTTTCCCTATAGGGACTACTTTTTTTACTTCTTCTTCTTCTTCCTCAACTACTTCACCTTCTTCTTCTACTACATCTTCTGTTAATTTTGCAAACAAATCGTTTACTCCTTCTGCTTCAACAATTGTTTTACTTTTTTTTGGTCGTCCGCGACTTGAATTCTCTTTTACTGATTTCTTTAATTCAGAAAGATGAATCTCATCTACTTCATAATTTAATCTTTTTGCTTCTTCTTTTGCGAACTCTAAAGAAATATTCATTTTTGCTAAGACTTTTAAGTATGAAGTTGGTTTGCGACCTTTATTGTCTTTAAATTCGTATAATTCGCTATTTAAACGATCTACAATTCTTCCATTATTTGGAGTTCCTGAACTGTTTTTGTCTGCTTCTGATTGACATTTGTTGCAATAATTTCCATTTTCCATCTTATCTTTTTCACATTGAGTGAATAGACCGTGATTAAATGATAAACCTTGGCAACAAACTTCTGAAACATTGTTTTTGTTAAATGGCATTGGGATTAAATTTTTCTTTTCTTTTTTTTCTTTTTTTTCTTTTTTTTCACCTTTTTTCATTGATTTTATATTTAGTTTTACCAGTCCTAATGTTGACAATTCGGCTTCTAAATTTAGACCATTCCTCTTGCACACATCTTCTATACATCCACGAGCTAATTCTTTGGCACTATTCTCCAGTGTCTTCATTAATAATGAAGTTACTGTCATTTGTGCGTTGAAATTTGAGTTATTGAAACTTGAGGCTTCCATTGTTAATACTTTTATATAATCATTTTCTAATTGCAAAACTTATTTTCAATTTTTTTTTTTTCTATATGTTAAATACTTATTACTAAAAATTCCACCTTTACCCGTAGGGAAGTAACAGCCTAACCCTAACCCTAACCCTAATACCCTAACCCTAACCCTAATACCCTAACCCTAACCTTTATAACCCTAATACCCTACGGGAGGATTTATTAACGCCTATATCAACCCCTATATCAACCCCTATATTAACGCCTATATCAACGCCTATATCAACGCCTATATCAACCCCTATATCAACCCCTATATCAACCCCTTTTTACACCATTAACCATTTATATCTATCTACTATCACTACTTCTTCTACTTTTATTACCTTTTCTA
>Ga0164294_10000237_pt1 | contig 51957 bp, 48 predicted proteins | sample GEODES005metaG_FD_111479 | JGI IMG/M metagenome (GOLD analysis project Ga0164294, IMG submission 111479) | Oligotrophic lake water microbial communities from Sparkling Lake, Wisconsin, USA - GEODES005 metaG | ecosystem: Environmental > Aquatic > Freshwater > Lake | place: USA: Sparkling Lake... | reverse complement strand
AGCCTCCGCCGAGGGTCGACGCGTCTCCGGCCCCCGCCGAAGTCCCCGCTGAAGACGTAGCTCCGGCACCGATCTCCGCTCCGCCGGCCCCGGTCGCCGCACCGGTGCAGGAACCGGTCGCCCCGCCTGCGCCCCCTCCCGCTCCGGTCGCCGCCCCCACGCCGGTCGCCCCGCCAGCCCCGGCTCCCGCGGCGCCTGGGCCCCGGCTGGAGGCCTCCCAGATCGAGACCCTCTTCTCCTTCACCCCCGCCGACACCGAGTCCAGCGGGCTCGAGACCCCCTCGATCTCCGCGGTCCCGCTGGAGGCCGAAGATGGCGCGGCTGAGCCGGCGGGCCTCCGGGCGGCCCCGGCCTCCACGCCGCGCCTCGCGCCGTCGGAGGAGCCCACCGCCAAGGAGCCGCCGAGGCCCGCCGCCGCCATCGCCGCCGAGGCCACCGCCCGGTCGACGCCGCCGGTCCGAACCGCGCCGCCCGTGCGTCCGGCCGCCGCCACCGCGGCCGAGCCTTCGATCTTCGATGAGGGCATCGACGAGTCGACCACCATCGATCCCCTCCCCGTCCTCGCCGAGCCGATCGCGCCGGTCGGGCCCTCTCCGTCGCGCGCCGCCCGCGCCGCCGCGGCTTCGGCAGCCGGCGCCGAGGCGCTCCCCCCGTCGCCCAGCCGTCTGCCCCGTCCGGCCGGCCCTCGTCCGCCCGCCAGCCGCGCGCCAGCCCCGATGGCGGCGCCCCTGCCGGCCCCGCCGCCGGTCGAGCCGCCCAGCCAGCCCATTCAGGAGGTCGCCGCCCGCCCCGCCTCAGCCGGCATCTCGCCGCCCGGCTCCGGCCAGCTCATGATGGTCGAAGAAGAGACCAGCAGCAGCGCCGCCCCGACCCCCGTGCAGGTCGAAGAAGAGGCGATCCGCCCGCCCCGCAGCGCCGACAACGGGCCCCGCAGCCGCGCCGCCGAAGACGCCTACGTCCCCTCGATGAGCGTGCCAGCGCCGACCCAGGACCCGATCTACATGCTGATGGTCGAGACGATCAACCGCATGACGAGCTGCTTCCCCGACGGCGACCTGCCAGCGCCGGTGGAGCGCATGCGCACCCTCGTTCACGCCCGCCAGTACGACGTCATCCGCAGCGACTTCCAGGCGATGTGGTCCCAACTGGCCGATCACCACCGCCGGCGCGGTCAGCCCATCCAGCCGCGGGTCTCGCACACCTTCCGCACGATCGAGACGATCGTAAAGAACCTCTGATCAGCGGCCATCGAGCTGGCTGATCAGCGCCTCGATGCGGGCCTTCTCGCTGGGTGCCAGGCCGTCGAAGCGCACCCCCATGCCCGCGCGCAGGGGGCCAGGGCCCGGCGGGCGCCGCCAGCGGACCTCGGCCCGGGTCTCGATCGCGTCGGCCCAGCCGGGCACCACAAAGCGGATGCGAAACTGCGTGCCCAATTCCAAGGGCTGCTCGGTGAGAATGAACATTCCCCCCAGGCTGATGTTGGAGGCATAGTCGACGAGAAAGTCGTCCATGCGCAGGTACTCGACCTTGATCAGGATCGGCAAGCGGCGATCACGCCGACGATGGTCGAGGCCCAATTGGGGCTCGACACCCTCACGAAGCTCCATGTTGACTCCCCCGGGGATGTCCCGGCGCCGGCCTGCACAGGTGCCGCCGGTTGAACCGACCCCGACCCTGCCATGGTTCGGTCAAGGCGCGTTGATCTTGAGGCCACGCCCCGGTACACTGCGGCACCCTTCTGGGAGGTTCACCGTGTCGGCCCCGGTCCGCCCGTTCCCGCTCCTCGCGCTGGCGGCGCTGCTCTCCGCCGGTTGCAACCGCTACGCGATGTTCAACGTCGCGGGCTACGAGCAAGCCACCTTCTCCAACGACGCCGACATCCTCTTCGTGGTGGACAACTCGGCCTCGATGGCCGAGGAGACCTCGGCCCTCGCGCTCAACTTCAACGTGTTCATCGACACGCTGGCCAGCGCGCAAGGGGCCACGCCCGCCACCGAGACCCTCTCGGACGCTGTCGACAACTACGTCGTCTACACCAGCCAGCGCGGCAAGTTCCTCGACTACAACCTGGCGCTCACCACCACCTCCGTCGACTACGCGGGTGGCGTCACGCCCGACGTCGACGACGGCGAAGCGGGCTTGCTCCTGGGCGACCCCAAAGTGGTAGCCAAGGGCACGGCGGGCGAGAGCGACCTCTTCCGCCGCAACCTGCTCTGCGACGCCATCCCCTGGAACAGCAGCGACCTGCCGAGCGACCCCTCCTACACCTGCGGCGCCGATCCGGGCGGCGTGATCACCCAGGAGTACCTCGACTGCGAGTGCGGTCTGGGCGAGTGGGAGAACGACTCGGGCTCCGGCCAGGAAGAGCCACTCGAAGCCGCGCTGATGGCCCTGTGCCGCAGCGTCGAGGAGCCGCCGGAGGCCTGCTACGATCCCCTCTCCCCCTTCGCCGGCAGCGAGAGCCAGAAGAACGAGGGCTTCTTGCGCGAAGAGGGCACCGTGGTGGTGGTGGTCGTCACCGACGAAGGCGACAACTCCCGCCGGCTGCCCCAGGGTGAGGCCGATCCCCAGCCCTACCTCGACGCCCTGGCCGACTTCCCCAAGCCGGTCAAGCTCGTCGCCATCGGCCCCAACTGGGATCCCGAGGCGGGCGAGGTCAAGTGCGCCAGCACAGCGGTGCCCACCTGGTCGGTGGATCGCCTGCAGTCGGTCGCCGCCATCACCGGAGGCTTCTACAAGCCGATCGCGGTGGAGGGGGCGAGCGGCGACTGCGAGCCCAGCAACTTCGCCGAGCACCTCGAAGACCTCGGCGCCCTGCTGCAGAACCTCACCACGGCCTTCCAGCTCCAGAGCATCCCCGACATCGGCACCATCCGCGTCTGGGTCGACGATGAGGAGGTCGACACCGCGCCGATCCTCAACGCCGACGTCGAGGATCAGGAGCCGATCTACGGCGACGGCTGGACTTACGACTCCGCCCAGAATGCCATCGTCTTCTGGGGCAAGGCCATCCCCGACTACAACGCCGAAGTCCGCATCTACTACCGCCCGCTCGAAGGCAAGCCCCGCGAGCTGCCCTTTTAGCTTTCGCCCCCCGCACCGGTGACGAGATGAAGCTCCGTTCTGTGTTCGCCGCCAGTCTCTGCGCGCTCTCCACCTCGGCGTGGGCCGCAGAGGAGGCGCCTGCCGCTGGCTCCACTCCCCTCGATCTGGGCGTGCTGCGCAATTCCGACATCCGGATCGTGCAGAAGCAGATCTACCAGAAGGCCGGTCGGCTCGAGTACGGCGCCTTCGCCGGCTGGATGCCCTTCGACACCTTCACCTCCACGCCGATCGGCGGCGTGCAGGGCACCTACCACCTGAGCGAACAGTTGGGCGCCGAGGTGGCCATCACCGGCGGCTACAGCTTGAAGAACGCCAACTTCAAGCTGCTCGAAGGGCCGGCCTACGGCATCACGCCCGACGCCTACCGCTTCCTCACCGCCGTCACTGCAGATGTGCAGTGGTCGCCCATCTACGGCAAGATGAACTGGCGCGGCAAGAACATCGTTCACTACGACACCTACGGGCTCGCCGGCGCGACCCTCGCGGTTGAACAGTCGATGTTGCCCGACGCCAGCACCTCCTTCCCGCCGGGGATCTCGCTCGGCGTGGGCATGCGCTTCTTCCTCAGCCAGAAGAGCGCCCTACGCGTACAGCTCCGCGACGACATCCTCTTTGAGAAGCGCGAGAAGACCGAAGACTCCCAGTCTCTGTTCATCAAGCAGAACGTGGGCCTCACCGTGGGCTACTCGCTGCTGGGGAGCAAGAAGTGAGTCGGCTCACCCTCGCGGGCCTCTTCCTGGCCCTGTCCCTGCCGGCGGCCGCCAAAGAGAAGGCGGCCAAGAAGGCGCCCGAGAAGGCCGCCGAGACCACCAGCATCAAGCTGCCCGACATGGCCGAGCGCCAGAAGGTCTTCGGCGAGGTCGACGCGGCCATCCGCGAGGGGCGCAAGGCCAAGGCGGCCGACCTGCTGGTGGAGATTACCACCAATGGCGAGGTCGCCAGCTTTCACGCCGAGGCCTGGGGTCGGCTCGGCCTCGTCCTTCAAGAGCTCGACCTGCCCTACGCCGCCCTCATCGCCAACGAGCGCGCGCTCACCATCAACGCGCCCTTGATGAGCGACTCGGCCAAGGTGGCGCTCAAGCTGGGCGACAAGGTCGGCGACACCGCGCTCTTGGAGAAGGTCTTCGCCGCCAACGTCGGCCTGCCGGTCGACGAGGCCACCTCCAGCCGCATGGCCTACCTCGCCGCCCGCGAGGCCGTACACCAGGGCAATTTCGCCGTCGCCCAGGCCATCTTGAAGATGGTCAAGGCGAGCGACCCCTTTTACCCCGAGGCCAAGACCCTCGAGGGCATCACCTACGCCCTGCAGGACCGCCACAAGGACGCCCTGGCCCCCCTCCTCACCGCCCGGGCGGCGGGCGAGAGCGCCAAGCGCAAGCAGGCCTTCTTCGACAATGTCGACATGAACCTCGCCCGCGCCTACTACGCCTCGGAGAACTTTCCGCGCGCCATCGAGTACTACGCCAAGGTCGACCGGGCGAGCCGCGACTGGCCGCAGGCCCAGTTTGAGCGGGCCTGGGCCAGCTTTCGCATGGACGACATGAACCTGGCGCTGAGCCAGCTCGCCACGCACACCTCGCCCTTCTTCGACGAGTGGTTCTTCCCCGAGGCCTGGCTGCTGCGCATCCACTCTCTGTTCATGATGTGCAAGTTCCCCGAGGCGAGCAAGCAGGTGCTGGTCTTCCAAGAGCACTTCGCCCCCATGCAGAAAGAGCTGGTGGCCGTCAGCGGGCGCAGCCCCGAAGATCTGTTCAACGCGATGGCCCGCCAGGTCGAGACCGGCAAGAGCGATCTGCCGCGCATGATCACCTGGCCCTTCGAGGCCGAGGACCGCTTCCTCTCCAGCCTGAGGGCCGTGCGCGCCGCCGAAGACGAGAGCAAGCGCCTCGACAACATCGCCGCCAACCCCTTCAGCCGCGCCGCCAAGGACTGGGTGGGCGCCCGGCGCAACACCCTCATCCAAGAAGAGGGCAAGCGCATCGCCGCCCGCGCCGCCGGCATGAACGAGCAGCTCAACCAGATGCTCAATGACGCCGAGCTGTCGAAGCTCGACATGATGGACATGGAGAAGCGGCTCTACGAGCAGGCCGCCATCACCGGCAAGATGGACGGCGCCCGCAACACCGTGCTCCGCAAGGATCGGGTCAAGCCCGGCTACCAGGCGTGGCCCTGGGAGGGCGAATACTGGGCCGATGAGGTTGGCTACATCCGCATCGAGGCCAAGCCCGACTGCCCGGCTGGGATGCGCAACAAGCCGTGAGCGAGGCCCTCGCCCGCCAGCTCCTCGCCGAGGCCCGCACCATCGCGGTCCTCGGCGCCCACCCTGATCTCAGCCGGCCGGCTGGCTATGTGCCGGCCTACCTATGGGACCAGGGCTACCGCATCCGTCCGGTCAACCCGCGCTTCGTCGGCCAGACCCTCTTCGGCGTGCCCGTTGTGGCCCGCCTCGATGAGATTGACGAGCCCATCGACATCGTCGACGTCTTCCGCCGAGCCATCGACCTGCCCGCCCACCGCGACGAGCTCTTTGGCATGCGGCCCTTGCCCCGCGCCCTGTGGCTGCAGCAGGGAATCCGCCACGCCGGGCTGTGCGCCGAGGCCGCCGCGGCGGGCCTGCTCACCATCGAGGACCGCTGCACCCTGGCCGACCACCGGCGCTTTGGAATGGGCCGCTAGATCTCCATCACGAAGGTGCCCGCGGTGTCGAAGAAGTCGCAGGCGCCCACCACCTTGTCGTCGTTGCCGCGGAGATCACCGTCAACGGTCAGCGTGATCGTATAGCCGCCGTAGATGCCTTCGAGGTCCATCACCACCGCATCGGCCTTGCGGGTGCCCTCCATCTCGCCGGCGAAGCGAAAGCCCTCGTAGGCGAACCAGCCGTCGCCGTGCAGCTCGGTGCCCTTCTCGGCGTCGACATCCATCAGAAAGTCGACGTCGAGGTCGCCGGTCTCGGTGGGGACCACGCAGACCCCCTGCCACTGGCCAAGCAGGGACTGTCCGCAAGCGGTGAGCGGGAGCAGGAGGAGGGGGAGCCAGCGCATCATGGGCAAGACCTCAAGGGGGCGGAGCCGCACCTTAGCTGCGCCCGCCGGGGAGCGTCAACGCGCCGCCGCGCCATGCCCCGCCGCGGCGGCCGGGATACCCTTTGAGCCCCAACGGAGCCCCCATGCGCGCCTTGCTGAGGACCGCCCCTCTCGCCCTGGCCCTGGCCAGCGGAGCGGCGAACGCGGCCCCCGCCGCCGCCTCGATCCCCTTCGAGAAGATCGAGCTGCCCAATGGCCTCGACGTGATCCTGTCGCCCGACAGCTCGGTGCCCTTTGTCTGGGTCGAGATCTGGTACGACGTCGGCTCCAAAGACGAGAAGGCCGGCCGCACCGGCTTCGCTCACCTCTTTGAGCACCTGATGTTCCAGGGCTCTGCCCACCAGAACACCGACTACTTCGTGCCGCTCCAGGCGATCGGCGCCAGCATCAACGGCACCACCAACCTCGATCGCACCAACTACTACGAGGGCGTCCCCAGCGAGCAGCTCCCCCTGGCCCTGTGGCTGGAGAGCGATCGGATGGGCTGGCTCCTGCCGGTGCTCGACGAGGCGAAGCTGCAGAACCAGAAAGACGTGGTGCGCAACGAGCGCCGCCAGAACTACGACAACCGGCCCTACGGCCGCGTGCCCATCTGGCTCCAGGCCGCCCTCTACCCGGCGGAGCACCCCTACCACACGCCCACCATCGGCAAGCACGAAGACATCGAGGCCGCCAGCCTCTCCGACGTGAGCGAGTTCTTCCGCACCTGGTACCTGCCCCAAAACGCCACCCTGGCCATCGTCGGCGACTACGACAAGGCCACCGCCCTGGAGCTGGTCCAGCGCTACTTCGGCGACCTGCCGGCCGGCGCGCCACGGGCCCAAAACAGCCCGCCGCAGCCCACGCTGACCGAGCAGAAGATCATCCGAAAGACCGATGACGCCCCGCTCTCCAAGGTCTGGATCGCCTGGGTGAGCCCGCCCGTGCTCCAGCCCGGCGACGCCGAGCTGGACATCCTCTCGGCGGTGCTGGCCGAGGGCAAAGACAGCCGGCTCTACCGCCGCCTCGTCCAGGAGAAGGGCGTGGCGCAGGATGTCTCTGTGTACCAGCAGAGCGGCCGCATCTCGAGCCAGTTCGTCATCAACGCCACGGCGCGGCCGGGACACAGCACCGATGCGCTGGTGGCCGAGATCGACGCCGCCCTCGCCGAGCTGCAGAAGAAGCCGGTCTCCGCCGAGGAGCTGGCGCTGGCGGTCACCGACTACACCGTCGCCTTCTACGGCGCCGTCTCCACCCTGGCCGGCAAGGCCCGGTCGCTGTGCAGCTACAACAACACCACGGGCGACCCCGGCTACATGGCCAAAGACCTCGCCCGCTACCAGACCCTGACCCCTGAGGCCGTGACCCAGGCCGCCGCCCGCCTGCTGCCGGCCGACAAGCGCGTGGTGCTGCATGTCACGCCTGGCCCCAAGGAGAACTGAGATGCGCGCCCTGCTCCTCCTCGTTGGCCTCTCCGCCTGCGCCCCCAAAGCGCCGCCCCCGGCACCGCCGCCGCCCCCCGCGCCGCCGGCCCTGCCCGCCTGGCGCACCCAGGCGCCCGAGCCCCTGCCGTCCCGCCCCTTTCAGCTCCCGGCCGCCGCCGAGGGCAAGCTGAAGAACGGCATCCCCGTCACGGTGGTCGAGAACCACGAGGTGCCGCTCGTCTACGTGCGCCTCGTGCTGGAGGGCGGCTCCTGGACCGACCCCGATCGCCGGCCCGGCCTCGCCGGCGCCACGATGGACATGATGAACGAAGGCGCTGGAAAGCTCGACGCCGGCGGCCTCAGCCTCGCGCTGCGCAAGGTCGGCGCCTCGCTCTCGGCGAGCTCCGGCCTCGATGGCAGCGAGATCAGCGTCTCGGCCCTGGCCGATCAGCTCCCCGCCACCCTCGACCTCCTGGCCACGGTGACGCTGCAGCCCACCTTTCCGGCCTCGGAGTGGAAGATCCTCCAGTCGCAGCGGCTCTCCGACCTGAAGAGCGCCCGCAGCGATCCGCGGCGCATCTCCGACCGCATCTGGCGCTCCACCCTGATCGGCGATCAGTACGCCGGGCGCCTCAGCCAGGAGAAGTCGATCGAGGCGATGACCGTGCCCGAGATGCGGGCCTGGTACGGCGAGTGGGTGCGCCCCGAGCTGGCCAGCCTGCTCGTGGCCGGCGACACCACCCTGGCCGAGATCAGCCCCCTCCTGGAGTCGCGCTTCGGGAGCTGGAAGGGCAAGGGCAAGGCTCCCAAGGTCGACCGTAGCCCCAAGAAGCCGCTGCCCGCCGTCTCGAAGACCACGATTTACCTCGCCGACAAGCCGGGGGCCGCCCAGTCGGTGGTCAAGGTCGGCCAGTTTGTGCAGCCCCAGACCGCCCCCGATCAGACCGACTGGCAGCTCGCCGATCGGATGATCGGTGGACAGTTCGTGGCCCGCATCAACATGAACCTGCGCGAAGAGAAGGGCTGGACCTACGGCGCCCGCTCGGGCACCTGGTTCTCGGCCCTGCCGGGACTGTGGTCGGTGGAGGCCGGCATCGTCACCGCCCACACCGGCCCCGCCGTCGCCGAGATCCTGCGCGAGCTGAAGGAGTCGCTCACCACACGGCCCTTCACCGCCGCCGAGCTGACCACCGCCCGCGGGAGCCTGCTTGGCTCCTTCCCACTGGCCTATGAGTCGCCGGGGACCCTGCTCAGTCAGACCCTGGAGATGCGCCGCTACGGCCTGCCCGCCGACTGGATCACCGGCCAGCCCGACCGTCTTCGCGCCTCCACCGAGGCCAGCGTGCAGGCCGCTTGGGCCCGCCGCATCCAGCCCGAGAAGCTGGCCATCGTCATCGTGGGCGATGTCGCCACCATTCGCCCCCAACTTGAAGCCCTGCAGATCCCCATCGTGCTCGTAAACGATGATGGCCGCCCCGTGGAGAAGCCGTGAAGGTCAAGAGCGAATTCATTTGGATGGACGGCAAGCTCGTCCCCTTCGAGGAAGCGCAGGTCCACGTCCTCGCGCACACCCTGCACTATGGGCTCGGCACCTTTGAAGGCATTCGGGCCTACCGCCAGGACGACGGACGGGCCGGCATCTTCCGCCTCAAGGAGCACATCGCCCGACTGTTTGACTCGGCGCGCCTGATGCAGATGCCGATCCCCTTCACCCCCGAAGAGGTTGAGCAGGCCTGCATCGACACCGTTCGCGCCAACAAGGCAGAGACCTGCTACATCCGGCCGCTGGTCTTCTACGGCGCCAACGAGATGGGGCTGGGCGCCCGCACCAACCCTGTCCATGTCATCGTCGCCATCTGGCCCTGGGGCTCCTACCTGGGCGAAGAGGGCATGCGGATCGGCATCAACGCCATCACCTCTTCGTTCACCCGCCATCACCCCAACGCCAGCCTCCAGCGGGCCAAGGTGATTGGTCACTATGTGAACAGCATCCTCGCCCGCTACGAGGCCCAGGAGCTTGGCTACGACGAGGCCCTGATGCTCGACGCCAACGGCTACCTCGCCGAGGGCACCGGCGAGAACCTCTTCGTGGTCAAGGACGGTCGGGTGAATTGCCCCCCGCTGGCCAACGCCCTCGACGGCATCACCCGGCGCACGGCGGTGGCGATCCTGGAGCGGGCCGGCCACCGCATCCACGAGGCCTTCTTTGGCAGGGACCTCGTCTATGTGGCCGATGAGGTCTTCGTCACTGGCACGGCCGCCGAGGTGACGCCCCTGCGCTCCCTCGACCGCCGGCCGATCCCGGCGCCGGGGCCGCTGACCACCCTGGTCCAGAGCACCTACCTTGAAGGGGTGCGCGGCCGGGTGGACTGGATGCGCGACTGGATCACCCCGGTCTAGGCCAGCAGGCGGGGACGACGGCCGGGCCGAGATCCCAGAGGATCAGGCCCGCCTCTTCGATCACAGGATCGCCGAGGATCTGTCGAAGCACAGACAGACCGGGCTGGCTGAAGGGGGCCAGCTCGACGGGCAGCGCCACGAAGCGGTAGCCGGCCGCCCGGAGCGGCGCCGCCGAGGCCTGCGCCACCGCGGCTTCGAGGGGCCCCCGCGCCGGGTGCCCCTCCAAGAAGGCCCGCGGCAGCGCCGTCGTCGGGCGATCGAGCAAGAGGGACCGCAGCAGCCCAGCCTGGCCGAAGTGGCCGTCGGTGGGCCCTGGCAGCGGCAGCTCCAGGATCGCCCCCTCCCCGGGCGGCAAGGCGGCCAAGGCACCCACCGGCAGGGCCTCCACGGCGAGCGGCCAGCCGGGACCCACCCGCCGCAGCCCGTCGGCCACCCCCACGAGGAGCCCAAGCGCCAGGAGCGGCTGGGCGAAGGGGTAGCGCGCCCCGAGTCGGGCCACACCAAGGACGAGCCCAAGAACCAGCACCACGACGTAGCGGTAGTAGAGCCCGCCCAGCGCTGTGGGGTAGCCCGCCGCCTCCAACAGCCAGACCGGCCCGGGGATCAGGCCGCCCGCCACCGAGAGGTAGCGATCGCCCACCGCGAGGGCCGGCCCCAGGCTGAGCGCCAGCCCGCCCAAAGTCAGGCTGAGGCCGAGGCGCCTGCCCTTGCCGGCCCCCCCAAGCAGGCCCCAGAGGCCCAGGGTGACCAGCACCGGCCCAACCCAAGCGACGTGCTGCACCTCGTAGGGGCTACCCACCGCCTCGGGGGCCGACCAGAGCAGGCCATCGAGGGTGGCCACCGGCGCCGGTTGCGGCAGCGGCCCGGGCGCCAAGGCCGCCCGCTGGGCCGGCCAGAAGAGGCTGTCGCCGGCCCCGCTGCCCTGACCGGGATCGTAGAAGGCCCGGGCCGGCAGCAGAGCGAGGGCCACGAGGCCCAGGCGCAGCCCCACCGAGGGCAGCCGCCAGCCATCTCGCAGGGCGAAGGCCGCCCAACCCAGCCCCAGCAAGGGCAGGGCGAGGCCGTAGTAGGGGCTCGTAAAGGCCGTCAGCGCCGCGATCAACGCTGGCAGGAGCACCCAGGCGCGGCCCCGGCGCGTCTCTCCCAGGGCCAGCAGGAAGGCCGGCAGGGCCCAGGCCGCCGTGTTGCTCAGCTCCAGGCTGGCGAAGGCCCCGAGGAGGGTCGGGCAGAGCGCCCAGCAGGCGCCCAGCAAGGCCGCCAGGGGGGCCGGCGCATCGGTGGCGCGCCGCACCAGGGCCGTGGCCAGGGCCGCCGAGAGGGGCAGCGCGAGGAGCTGCACGAGGGCCGCCGCCACCAGGGGCTCCGCGACGAGGCGGAGCGGCGCGTACATCAGCAAGGGCGCCATCGCGATCGCCCGCGCGCTGCGCTCGACGGGAAAGCCCGCTTCGCAGAGCCGATCGAGGGCGCCGCCGGCAGCCAGGAGCTGCTCCAGCACCCAGGCGTGGCTGTCGCCAAAGGCCGAGGGCACATGGGCGCTGGCCGCCTGGGGCAGCCAGGGCCAGGTGAGGGCCACGCTGGCGATCAGCGTGAGCAGGCCGGCCCCGAGGGGCGCGCCCTGGCCAGGCCGCATCAGGGCTCCTCGCCGTCCATCAGGGCCTCGATCGCGGCGGCCAGCTCGTTGCAGCGGCTCGGATCGGTGGGCACCACCAGGATCGTGTCGTCGCCGGCGACGGTGCCGAGGATGTCGGGGTTCTCGGCCGCGTCGAGGAAGCTGGCCACCCCCTCGGCCCGACCGGCCAGGGTGCGAACCACTACGAGCTGGCCGTTGGTGCGCACCCGCTGAATCTCCATGCTGACCACCCGGCGCAGGGCGGTGCGGTACTTCACCCGCGGGTCGAGGGTGTAGCGGACGCCATTGGGCCCCGAGGCCCGAATCACGCCGAGATCGCGCAGATCGCGGGAGAGCGTGGCCTGGGTTGAGCGAATGCCTTCGCCCGCAAGCAGCTCGGCGAGGTGCTCCTGGCTCTCCACCGCCTCTTCGGCGAGGAAGCGCCGAATGAGGGTCAGTCGACGCTCGCGATCAGACACGGGGGCTCCCGCCTTCAGGCCATCCGGCGTTCGCGCAGGATGCGGTCGACCTCGGGAAAGACCCGGTAGTGGGTGATGACCTCACCAAAGGTGTTCTTCCACTGGCGCACGCGCTCACGGCTCACACCAAATTCATTCGCCACCGCCTGGCCGCTCTCTCCGTTGGCCAGGGCCTCGAGCAGCCGCCGAAAGCGGGTACGCCCGTAGGACTTGATGAAGTTTCGGGCCACACGCTCGCGGCTCCGGGTCGCTGAAACCGACATGACTCACTCCCTGTTCAGCTGGCGGGGGTCGATCTGCTTGACCGAGCAAGGGGTGAACGGCCCCAGGCGGTCCCTGCTCCCCGTGTCGTCGTGGCCCCAAGCTCCCAAAGCGCCCCCGTTTCCATCCCCGTCGGGACGCGCCGGCTACCCGAGGACCCGAAGGCCAGGGAGCGGCGACAGAAGGCGAGAGAGAGCCGGTCCACGTCGTGGGCCCTCCAAGGCCCAACGGCACTATGCCCCGCGCCCATTGACGTGTCAATCATTCGTGGAAACATGCACGTTCCACGGTTCGAGGATCCGCACAGCGCGGCGCCCTCGATCTTTTCGCCCATGCGGAGATCCCGATGGTTGGGCCGTCGCCCGCTGTGGAACCGCCCGAAAGCGGTTACCGAGGCGCCATGCATCACACCAGCCTGCCGCCCCGCCGCACCCGCATCGTCGCCACCATCGGCCCCGTCAGCCGTGATCCCGCCGTGCTGCGGGCGCTGCTCAAGGCCGGCGTGGACGTCTGTCGTGTCAACTGCTCGCACGCCTCGCACGACGCCATCCGCGCCGATGTCGCCCGTATCCGCCGCATGGCCGTCGAAGTGGGGCGCAACGTCGCGATCCTCCTCGATCTCCAGGGTCCAAAGATCCGCACCGGCAAGACCCCCGCGCCGGTGCTGCTCAACAAAGGCTCACTGCTGACGATCGTGATGGATTCGGATCTGATCGCCCACGGCACTCGGGTTGGCACCACCTGGCCCCAGATGGCCGAAGACGTCAAGGTGGGCGAGCCCGTGCTCTTCGCCGACGGCGCGCTGTCTGGCATCGTTGAGGACGTGCGCTTCGTTCCCGGCCAGCCCGCCGAGGTTGACGTGCGCATCGACGTCGGCGGCGCGCTCGGCTCCAACAAGGGCATCAACGTGCCCGAGACCCAGGTGCGGGCCCCCTCGCTCACCGACAAGGACATCGGCGATCTGGCGGCCGGCGTGATGGCCGGCGTCGACTATGTGGCGCTCAGCTTTGTGCGATCGGTCGACGATGTGCGGGTGCTGAAGGAGCACCTCTCCCTCCTCGGCCAGCCCGACGTGCCGATCATCGCCAAGATCGAAAAGCCCCAGGGCGTGGCCAACATCGCCAGCATCCTCGAAGAGGTGGCGGGCCTGATGGTGGCCCGCGGCGACCTGGGCGTGGAGATCCCCTTTGAGCAGGTGCCGGTGGCCCAAAAAGAGCTCATCGCCGCCGCCAACCGCACGGGCAAGCTGGTGATCACCGCCACCCAGATGCTCGACAGCATGGAGCGCAACCCGCGCCCCACCCGCGCCGAGATCACCGACGTGGCCAACGCGATCCTCGATGGCACCGATGCGGTCATGCTCTCCGGCGAGACGGCCAGTGGCCAGTGGCCGGTGGAGTCGGTGCTGGCGATGGACCGCATCGCCCGCGAGGTGGAGAACAGCCGGTGGTACCGGCCGCCCGAGCTCACCGCGCTGCCCCCCTCCACCACCGCCGAGGGGATCGTGATGCGTTCAGCCTGCTACGCGGTGCGGGAAAACAAAAAGCCCCTGGTGGTCTTCACCTGGTCGGGGGCCACCGCGATCCGGGCCAGCAAGAGCCGGCCGCCGGCCGGGGTCTTCGCCATCACCCACAGCCAGACCGTCTGTGATCGGTTGAGCCTGGTCTGGGGGGTGCAGGCCGTGATGATCCCCCTGATCGAGCGCACCGACGACCTGATCGCGGCGGGCGAGCGGGCCCTCCTCATGGCCGGCTACCTCAAGGAGGGCGATGAGGTCGTGATCCTCGCCGGCCGGGCGCCGATGCGCGGGGCCACCAACATGATGAAGGTCGAGGTCATCGACGGCCGCTCGCTGCTCTAGGGCGCGCGCAGCCCAAGACGCCCGTTCACGGGCAGCAGGCGCGCTTCTACGCCATGGGCGCGGATCTCGGCGCAGAAGGCGCCCAGATCGAGGCCCGGCAGCACCCGGGGCGGCGCGCCAAAGGGCGAGAAGAACCAGTCCCAGTGGCAGGGGATCACGAGGCGGGGCCGCAGGATGCGCAGGGCGTCTGCGACGTAGTTCGGTCGCGATCGGTAGCCAATCGCGCACAGACAGAGCACATCGGCCTGCACCGCCGCCAGCTCCTCGTTGAGGAATTCGGCGCTGTCGATGTGAACCACCCGCAGGCCGCCCAACTCCACCCACCAGTTCAAGACGAGGCCGTGGCGCAGGTCGGTGAAGCGCGGCGGCCAGGGCGGCGGTGCGGTGATGTCGCCGGGGAGGGGCACCCGGCCGAAGTAGACGCGGCCATGGCGGCTGGGCAGGCCGCGCAGGCGCCCGGGGCCGCTCTCGATCTCCTCGCGGCCGTGGGTGACGCGGATCTGGGCCTCGGGCAGCCCGGCGGCCCGCCCCACCTGCCCCACGGCCGGCGAGCCGATCAGCCGCGCCCCGGTGCGCAGACAGAGGGCCGGGGCGTCGAGGATGTGGTCATAGTGCGCATGACCGACGAGCACGTCGTTGGCCCGCGGCAGCTCGGCGGCCAGCAAGGCCTCGTTCACCCGGAGGCGCTGGAGCCCGGTCTGCAGCAGCCCCGGCCGGCTCAGGTAGGGGTCGATGACGATCGTGTGCTGGGCGGCCTCCAGCACAAATCCGGCCACGCCCAGCCAGCGGAGCTGCAGATCGGCGTCAGCATCGGGGGCGCCGCTCTCCAGCGCGGTGGCCGGCACCCGGCGGAGGCTCCTCATGGGGCGGGCCCGGTGATGCGCCGGCTCAGCTCCCGCTCGAAGGCCTCGTGGACGCTGGCGTGATCGGCGCCATCGGCGAGGCGGTGCGTGAGAGAGACCAGGAAGGGCGCCTCGGGCGGGGCGCTGGCCGGCCGGCGGTAGGCGCGCAGGGCGGCGCTCTTGCCGGCCTTCTCCCAGGCGGCGTCGATGGCCTCGCGCACCGACTCGGCGTGGTTCGGCAGGAGCTGGCGCTCCAAGGCCCGGTGAACCAGCAGGCCTCGAACCGCGGCCTCGCCCGCCTGATCGACGAAGTCTTTGGCCGCCAGGAAGAAGACCACCGTGCGAAAGAGCTTGCGGATCGGCCACCACAAGATGCCCAAGAAGCAGCCCACCAGCAGGCTGCGCTTGCTCCGGGTGAGCGCCACCAGGGCCGCCTCGGGCTGGGGCTGCCCGAGCTCGTGGGCGATGCTGGCGTAGGCGGCGCGCATCACCTGCCGTCGGGCGATGTCGTCCAAGAAGGGCAGCGGCACCAGCGAGCAGAGGGCGGCGATCAGCGCGTAGGGGGCGAGGTGGGCGTGGGGAGACATCAGCGAGCCTTCAGACCTGGGCCCATCCGGGCGCGGAGGGTGGCGGCGGCATCGGGGGTGCCGCCGAGGGTGTCGAGCTCGGCGGCGGCCTGGAGCCAGCGCTCGGCTTCCGGCAGGCGGCTGGTGCCGTAGACCTCGGTGCGATCGCCGTCGGTGCGCAGGTTCAGGTAGACCGTGGTGGCGCCGTCGGTGACCCCCAGCGTCAGATCGCGCGGCGGGCGGGCGGGCAGGGCCTCGCCGGGCACGAGGCGGCCGGTCTCGCAGGCCCAGTCCTCGCGGGGCGCCGCGGGATCGCCGTCGGCCGGCGTGGTGGGCCGGCCCATCACGACCCGGGTGGCGCCAAGGGCCTTGGCGGCGGCAATGAGGTTGGGCGAGGCCGGCTCGACGAGGCTGCGCCGCCCCCGCGTGGGCTGCCCGTCGAGGAGCACGCAGGCGCCCACCACCTCAGCGAGGGTGGCCCAACCCAGCGCCGGATCGCGCAGGGCCCGCGCCCGAACCTGGGCCACCACCGGATGGCTGAGCGAGACCGGCGCCAAGAGCCCCGGATGCCGCGCCAGGATCGGCGCCGGCGTGGGATGACGGAGGATCGCCCCGCCCAGCGCCGCCACCCAGGCCGGATCCGTGGGCTGGCGCCATGACTCGAGGCGGTCGAGGCCGGCCTCGGGGTGCATCAGCACATTGGCCAGGGCGTCGCCCAGCAGGCGGTCGAGCTCGGCGTCGAGGCCCTTGTGGGGGTCGGCGGCCCGGGCGGCGGCGCTGACGGCGTCGGGATCGCGGCCCTCCATCGCCGTGCGCAAGACTTGGCGCGCCGCGAGGCCCTCCTCGTTGAGCCCGCTCGGTGGGCACCCTGCGACGAGGAGGGCCCAAAGGCAGAGGAGGGGTCGCTGGGCGCGGAGGTTCACAAGCTCACCGGGTGGATGGGCCAGGGTTATCCGGCCGCCGCAGCGAGAGGAGGTTTCGATGGGCGCAGGCAAAGAGGTCGGGCTGATCCGCAGCGAGGCTGCCGAGGTCCGCCACGGCGGCGGGCGGCTCTTTCTCACGGTGGAGCACGCCAGCCGACGGGTGCCGGCCCCCCTGCGAACCAGCGCCGCCGACCGGCGATGGTTGGACACCCACTGGGGCTGGGACATCGGCGCCCGCGATCTGGCCCTCTCCCTGGCCGCCGCCGAGGACGCCGGCGCCGTGCTCGCCCGCTTCAGCCGCCTCGTCTGCGACGCCAACCGCGCGCCCGACGACGCCACCTTCATCCGCCGCGAGATCGAGGGGGTCGCCCTCTCCTTCAACGAGGGCCTCGACGAGGCCGAGCAGCAGCGGCGGATCGCGCGCTACCATGCCGCCTTTCACGACGCCGTCGACGCCAACGTGGCGGCCCACCGGGCGCGCCAGCCCGACACCCTGCTGCTGAGCCTGCACAGCTTCACGCCGATCTGGGGCGACCGCCTGCGGCCGATGGACGTCGGCGTGCTCTACGACGCCCACGACAGCCTCGCCGGCGCCCTCTGCCGGGCGCTCTCGGCCCAGGGGCTCAGCACGGCCCACAACGCGCCCTACTCGGGCAAGGATGGCCTCATCTACTCGGTGCAGCGCCACGCCCGGGCCCACGGCCTCGTCTACCTGGAGCTGGAGCTGAACCAGAGCTTCATCTGCACGCCGCGCAAGGCGGCCCGGGCGGCTCAGGCCCTGCACCTCGCCCTGCGCGGTCTGTGGCGGCGGCGCGGCAGTTGGGCGGCCTGGTCGGAGGGCTAACGGCCGCGGATGCGCACCATGCACTCGGCGGGGATGATGTGCTCGCCCTGGGGGCGCAGCAGGCTGTAGGCGTGGGCGGCGACGATCTCGCAGCCCTTCTCGATGGCGAGGCCCTTCATGCGATCGAGGGTGTTTCCGGGGCGCAGGGGGTACACGCAAAAGACCGCCGCCTTCTTGCCCTCCAGATCGGGCAGGGCCATCACAGAGTCGGTGAGGGCCTCGGTGGGGCCGACACCCTTGAGGCCCACGCCGTAGACGGGCGAGCCCAGGATCAGGCCGGCGTAGGGCGCCGGATCGACGGGGCCCTCGGTGATGCGCCGCAGATCGACCTGAAAGGCCCGGTTCTCCAGCATCTCCTTCATGCCAGGCACGACCCGCCCGCACCAGCCGCGGTCGTCGTCGATCAGGATCAGCAGGCGGAGCGGTTTCCAGGGCAAGCGGCCTCCGGGGCCCAGGGGCGAGGGGTGCAGGGAACCAGGACGCTATCCCGCTATCGGTCGGGGCTCCGCCGCCTTGCGCGAGGGCGTCGATGCCACCGAAATGCAGGACGCCGAGGGCACCTGCAAAACCACGGTCAATCCACCCCGGCGAGGCGGCCGTTCGCTTGACCCCTGGGCCCACAATGCGTAAACCGGGCCAGCTTTTCCGAATTGTGGAGCGGTCCATGGCTGACTGGCGCGTGACTCACGGAGACCAACAGTTCTCCGTCCCGAATCTTGCCGAGCTCAAGAAGAAGGCGGTGTCTGGGGATCTCCTGCCCCACGACATGATCCAGCCTCCGGGGGCCACCGACTGGATCTATGCCTCGGAGCTGCCCGATCTCAAGGAGTCCTTCAAGGCCTCCCGGGTGCCCTATGACGTCGAGGCGGTCGACCAAAAGCCGGCCATCCCTACCGGCGTGCTGGCGGCCATCCTGGGCGTGATCGTGCTGGTCGGCGGCGGCGGCATGTACCACTACTTTGGGCGCCTGCAGAACGCCGACATGGACCTCTTCAGCGACAAGGCCTCGGGCGGCCTGGAGCTGACCGAGATGCTGGTGACGGCCAACCCGGCCAACCTGCTGTCCGAGCCCAAGGCGGGCGCCTCCACCGCGGGCACGGCCTCCAAAGACAGCCGGGTGCAGCTCCAGTCCAAGCGGGCCGGCTTCTACGAGATCAAGACCGAGGCGGGGGCCCAGGGTTGGGTGCCGGTCGACGCGGTGGTGCCGGGCTACTTCTTCGCCGACGCCAGCACCCGCGAAGACTACGACCCCATCTACAACCCCGATCGCTACGTCTTCGTCAAGAACTCGGACTGGATCCAGCTCCCCGACCAGGCGCGCAAGAACATCACCAGCTTCAGCTTCATGCTGCAGAACAAGTCCAAGTTCGAGATGACCGACATCGTGCTCAAGGTCACGATCAAGGACAAGAGCGACAAGGTGCTCGAAGAGCGCGAGTTCGCCATCGAAGGCGGCGTGCCGCCCTTCCTCGGCGTGGGCGTGGGCACCTTGAACCCCGACCCCAAAGACAAGACCGGGGTGCCGCGCATCCTCACCCAGTCGGCCTTCGAAGAGCTGAGCAAGACCGACCCGACGATGTTCGAGCGTTGGGTGGGCGGCGTCGAGCTGGAGATGCAGACCGACGGCTTCGTCGAGGCCAACGTCGACATCGTCCAGGTGAGCTGCGTGGCGAAGAAGCTCGACACCAAGGAGTAGTCGGGCGCGCGCCAACGCAAAGAGGGCCCTGCGGGGCCCTCTCTTCGTTTGGGGAGTGCCTGGGAGGGGCTGCCCTCCCCTGCCCTACCAGCTCAGGTTGAACCAGGAGCCGGTGGAGAAGGCGTCGTAGGGGTAGCCCCAGCCGTCGGGGAAGTGGTCGCAGTAGTATTCGGGCGGCCCGCACCAGCCGGCGGCGAGGCCGAGCGAGAAGCTGCGGCTGAGCAGGCCCATGTCGGCGGTGTCCCAGCGCAGCAGCACGGTGGTGGCCGAGGGGAACTCCACCTCCATGGCGCCGATCTCGCTGAAGCCCGAGGCGTCGTAGCCCTGCATGGTGGTGACGCCGCTTTGGAGCACCCACCGGTAGTAGGTGTAGCTGGCGCTGCTGGCCACGCCCCAGGACTCGATGAAGAGCGTGCTGGGATCGAGGGGGACGTCGCTCTCGAGGAGGAGCTCCACTTCGCTGCCCACCACCCGCCAGGAGCCGTTGACGAAGTCCATGTCGTAGGCGTCGAGGTTGTCGCCCAGGGGGTCGTCGAAGCCGGTGAGCATCGTCCAGGGCGGGGCGCCCAGGAAGAGGCTCGTGCGCGCCTCGTAGGTGGTGCCGCTGTCGGTGAGGGTGAGCAGCAGGTCGAGGTTGTCGCCGGGGTTGCCCCCCGTGACGGTGAGCTCGAAGCCGTCTTCGTCGCGGACGGTGTTGACCGTCATCAGGCCGTAGGAGCCGCTGGGGGCCGTCACCGTGGCGCTGGCGAGGCTGGTGGGCTCCACGCTCAAGCTGGCCGAGACGAGGCCGCTGGTGCTGCGATCGCCGGCGTTGACCAGCTCGATCTCCAGCTCGGCGCTCTCGCCCACGTCGAGGATGCCGTCGTTGCCGTCGTCATCGATGGTGACCCGCGTGACCCGCAGGTAGGGCCAGGGCACCGCCACCGAGACCGGCAGGCTCCACTGGTCGACGCCGTCGTCGAGGTCGAGGATCAGGTTGACCGGCGTAGAGTCGGTGTGGCTGCTGGCCACGGTGAAGCCAAGGCCGCTCAAGGTGACGCTGGCGCCGGCGGCCCAGACATCGCTGGTGAGCGACAGGGGGCCGCCGCTGGTGACGGTGACGTCTGCGTCGTCGGAGCGCAGCGAGGCGACCACCGGGCCGGCGCTGGCGGCGCCGTCGTTGCGCAGGCTCAGGTTCAGGGCGGCTTCGGACCCCGGGCTCAGGGTGGAGGGGCTGGTGCTGCTCGCCGTGATCACCGGCTCGGGGGGCTCGGGGAGGTAGGCGGTGGCGTCATAGCCGTCGAAGAAGCTGAGGTAGCTGTCGCCCACATAGACCACACCGCCCACCTCGATGGTGAAGGCGGTGGTGTAGCCGACGCCATCGGCGCTCACGACGGCCCACCAGCGGTCGGGGCCCGCCACCGGCGGCAGCAGGGCAAAGGCGTCGGTGATGTCGGCCGACAGGCTGTAGTCGCCGGCGATGAAGGCCCCGGCGGCCACCTCGTAGCGGGCGAGGGGCGCTTCGGGGTCGCCCGCCCCGATGACCACGCTCACCGAGGCGTCCTCGATGAGGGTGAAGCCCAGGCTCGCCGTGGAGGGCAGGCCGACGGTCATCTGCAGCGGCAGGCTCCAGGTCTCCGACCCGTCGGTCAGATCGAGCCAGAGCGGCAGGTAGCGGTTGTCGGCCAGGGTGGGATCGAGGCTCAGGCGGAAGGGGGCGGTGGCGCTGCCCAGGCCGGCCACGCTGCCGACCTCGACGGTGTCGGCCTCGAAGGTGCCGCCGCCTTCGGGCAGGCTGAGGGTGGCGCTGAGGCCCTCGACGCTGGCGGCGGTGGCGTTGACCAGCGAGACCGTGAGGTCGGCGGTCTCGCCCGGGTGCACCGGATCGGGGCTCCAGTCCAGCTCAGCCGAGAAGTCGGCGACCAGGGCGGTGACCTCGACGTCGTCGATGTACCAGTCGTCGCTGACATCGGTGCCGGTGTAGCGCCAGGCGAGGTAGACCACCGGCTCGCCGGCCCAGGCGCTCAGATCGTAGGCCAGCGAGCGGCCCCAGGCGTCTTCTGGAGGCGCCGGAAGGGCGGCCTCGACAGGGACGAAGGTGCCGTCGGCTGGATCGCGGGAAGTGGTGGACAGGTAGAGGGCGTGGCCCTCCATGTCGACCGTGGTGGCGCCCTGCTCGGTCCAGCGCACCATGGCGCTCGGCACGCCCGAGAGGTCGAGGGCCGGGCTGATCAGCCAGTCGTCGAGGGCGCCGATGTCCTTGTAGCCGCGGGGGTGGAAGGCCGAAGCGAGGCCGCTGGCCGATCGCGCGCTGCTGAGGATCCACGGGTAGGCGGTGAAGGCCTCGCTGGGGGCCCACCAGCCGAGCGTGAAGAGCGAGGCGCTCGCCTCTTCGGTCTCGAAGTCCTCGGTCCAGGGGATGGCCTGGGTGAGCGGCCGCACATCGAGCGCCAGCGGCGTCGTGGAGGCCTCCTCGGGAAGGTAGGTGGTTGCGCGATCGGCGGCGCCGTCCACCCCTTTGATGTAGTACTCCAGCCCCGGGGCCTTGAGCTCGTCGACGAGGCCCGTCCAGGCGTCGCCCTCGCCACGCTCCAGGGGGGTGGAGTCCCAGACCGTCTCGCCGAGGTTGCGGTGGTAGACCGTGACGGTGGAGACGCCATCGGGATCTTCGGCAGAGACGGTGAGCGTGACGCTGCCCGCCTCGACCAGCGTGTCGGTGGGCGGGCTGTGGGTGAGCGTGGGGCCCTCGGCCAGGGCGACGTCTTCTTCGGTCTCTCCCTTGCCGGAGCAGGCCGAGAGCAGCAGCAGGAGGAGGGGCAGCGGCCTCATGGACGCACCCCCACCTGGCACTCGTCGCTCACCACGGTTGGGCGCTCGGGGGCGGCGGCGCGGCCGGCGCTGCGGGCCTCATCTTGGATGTACATCCAGCAGTAGGTCACGCACTGGTTGGTGAAGATGTTGCCGCTGGCGTCGGACACCGGCAGGCACTCGTAGGCCGAGGGGCAGTCGAGCGTGCTCTCGCAGGTGACGCCGCAGTAGGAGCCGTAGGCGCCAAAGCCGAGGCAGATGTTCCCGTTGCCGCCGCAGTCGGCGTCGTCCTGACACTCGCGGCAGTAGTAGCCGCTGGCGTCGTAGCAGGTGCCCGAGCTGGTGTCGCAGTACTCGCCAAAGCCGCAGTCGAGGTTGCTGTCGCGGCAGCCCCGCTTCTTGCAGGCGTTGGACTCGGTGTTGCAGACGCTGTCGGGGTAGCAGTCGGTGTCTTCGGCGCAGCCCTGTGCGCAGGCGCCGCCGTCACAGTACTCCTCGATGCCGCACTGGTTGCTGTTGGAGCAGCTCTTGGCGACGCAGGCCCCCTTCACGCAGGTCTCGCCGAAGCCCTCGCAGGGGATGTCCTCCGAGCACTCGGCCGGCTCGTTCTGACAGCCGAGGGCGCCCAGGAGCAGGGTCCAGGTCAGCAGCGCCTTCATTCCGCACTCTCTTCGTCTACGCGGGTGGAGCCGTTGGCGGCCACCTTGTACTCCACCACCAGCCAGGTCTCGCTGGGCAGCACCTGATCGGGGCGGAAGACGATCGCGTTCTTGTCGGGGTCGTAGGTGCAGTCCACGCCGAGCTCGAGGTCGCCGATCAGGCTGCGCTGATCATTGGTCTCGAAGTGCTGCACAACGATGGACTCTTCGATGGGGAGCTGGGAGAGGGCGAACTCGACCTGCAAGCCCGAGGCGGTGAGCCCGAGCTCGGCGGCGATGGGGGTGAAGTCGTCGTCGCAGATGCTCTCGATCGAACCGTCGGTGCGGGCGGCGAGATCGACGTAGCGCAGGCCAAAGGCAGCGAGCCCGGTGCTGGACTGGCAGGAGGGCTCGCCCTCGTAGGCCGGCGGCTCGCTGCCGACGACCGCCGAGAGGTTGACCACACTGTTGTCGCGCCAGGCGGCGTCGCCCTTGAGGCCCTTCCAGTACATCAGGTACTCATCCACCGGCCGACCCGAGTAGTCGTTCTCATCGGAGAGGATGATGATGGCGAGGTTGGCCGCCTCGCGCAAAAAGCCGGCGTTGTCGCCGCTCAGCAGCGGCTCCGAGAGGGCCAGGTAGGCGCCCTCCAGCCCGGCTTCGATACCCGAGCCGGTGACCCCGACGGCGACCATCTCGCTGAAGATCTCCTCGGCGCCTTCGATGTCGGGAGAGAGGATCTTGACGGCGTTGTTGAGCGTGAACAGACCATCGGGCACCAGATCGACGCTGGCGCCGCCGTTCTCGCCCGGCTCCATCGAGCGGCCGATGACCAGAAAGCCGTTGGGGCCGATGAGGGTGCCGTCGGGCAGGGTGGCGAGGTTGCGCCCCTCGTCGGCCAGGGCGTAGCCGGAGAGATCGAGGGTATCGGCGGTGAGGTTGCGCAGCTCCACCCACTCACCGAGGGCGTCGGCGACGGCCTCGGGATCGTTGTGGACCTCGTTCACCAGGACCTCGCCGCTGGTGGCCGGCCGCGCGGTCGAGGCGTCGGGCTCCTCGGCGGGCGGAACCTCGGCGGTGGCGCCGACACAGGCTTCATTGGCGAGCCCCGGGCTGCCGAGGTCGCCGTCGCCGAAGGCCGACGACGACAGACACCAGGCGCCGACGCTGTCGTTGTCGGTGGCGGCGTCCATCGCCGGGTCGACCTGAATGGAGGCGCCCGTGGTGTTTGGCCAGGTGAGGTCCCAGCCGAAGCGATCGATGGTGCGCCCCTCGGCGTCGAGCAGCTCAACCTCATCGTCGCCGCCCAATAGGTGGCCAGACTGGTTCTCGTCGAGGATGTCGGTGGTGGTGACCGCGATCTGCCAGTCGACGTCCACGCCGTCGAAGACCTCGATGAAGGCAGGGAAGTTGGCCGCCAGCTTGTCCTGCTCCTCCGCCATCGAGCAGGAGTTGTCGACCACCATCAGGATGTCGACCGTGTTGCGGCGGACCTGCTGAAAGGTGTCGATCTGCACTTCGCTCGTGTACGAATACTCCGAGCAGCCCATCAGCAGGGCGAGGAGCCCCGCGAGGCCCAAACGCGCGCTAGCCGGCATCGCTGCCCTCCTTGATCTCGTAGCCTTCGATCAGCTGACCGAGGATGATGTCGATGACGGCGGAGCGCTGGGCCCGCCAGGAGAAGGAGCTGTAGATCACCCGCCCGCCGTCGGCCTCGAAGGAGACCAGCAGCGGCACATCGGTGAGGCGCAGGGTGCCCGTGCCGTCGGCGCCCTGGTACTCCACGTCGCCGCGCAGGTGCACATCCACGCCGGGGGCGGTGTCCTCCATCACGGCCCAGTGCGAGAAGTCGAAGGCGACCTCGAGCTGGTCGCCGCCGAGGGCCTCAGCCAGCTTCTGGTCGGTCACGGTAGCGATCACCGAGGGGCTGGCTTCGTTCAGGCCCACCTGGGAGGCGTCGTAGCCCTCGACCTCGTTCAAGAAGCTGATCTTGTCGGGCCAGGCGGCCTCCACGAGGTCGTAGCCCCAATCGCTCACCACCAGGGTTCGGGCGCGGGCCACATAGTCCTGCACGTTGGCGATGACGGCGGGATCGGCGACCAGCTTGTCGTCTTCGGCCACGCTGTTGTAGACGAAGGCGCCGAGCCCCCGCGAGCCGGAGTTCACGAAGACGGCGTCATAGGTGAAGAGGAGGGGGTTGCCGTCCTCATCGGAGTCCTTGAACAGACCCTCCACCTTCAGCGCCATCGACTCGGGGTTGACGTCGGGGCTGTAGACAGACTGGCTGATGTAGCCCTCGAAGACCTCCTGCTCGACCCCAGCGCGGGTGAGCGCGTCTTCGATCTCATCGAAGTCACCGGTGGCGATGGCCACCTTCTCAAAGCCAATCTCGGCGATGCCCTGGTCGTTCTTGCAGGCGACGAGCAAGGCGAGGACGGGGAGCAGGACGGAGCGGACCGCCACGGCTTACTCCAAGACCATGTACTGGCTGAGGTAGATGTAGGAGACGGCGACGTTCTCCTGGTAGATGCTCTCGGGCAGGCCGAACTCGCGGCCGGAGATCACCGAGTAGGCGTAGACGGGCACGCCACCTGCGGCGAACTGGCTCATCTCCGAGCCGGTGAAGGCGTGGGCGCCGTCGTCCCAGGGGTAGACGCCGCCGTAGCCGACGTAATTCTCGGTGGCCATCGGGCCGGGGGCGCTCTTCGACCACAGGGTCACGACGAACATGGCGTCGGGGTAGGTCTGGGCCGGGGTCCAGGTGAAGGCGAAGTCATTGGCGCGGTTGTGGGTGTAGTTTCCGTACAGATCCGGGCTGGTCCAGGTCCAGTCGGCGGGCACGGTGGGCTGCACATCTTCGAGGAGGTACTCGCCGATGCCTCCCTCCTCACCCTGGGTGTGCAAATCGTACATGTTGTCGGTGACGTAATCGGCGAGGGTGAGCCCCTCGGCGGTGTAGTAGACCATGCCGCTGGCGGTGTCGATGACCTTCTCCATCGTGATGGTGTTGGCCTCGGACTCCAGCCAGACGTAGTCGCCGGCCGGGATGGTGGTGGGGAAGGGGCAGTCCTCCTCCGCGCCGCTGCCCTCGCCGGTCACCGACCAGACGCCGTTCTCGTCGTAGGGGCTCGGATCGCCGAGCGACCCGCTGCCGCTGCCGCTGCCGCCACCCGTGGGGCAGGGCGGATCGAGGGGGATGTAGAAGGTGCACGAAGCCAGCACCCGCTCGGAGATGACGCCGGTGTCGTTGTCTTTGGAGCGCACCACCACAAAGCTGAGGTCGATCGCCACCTGCTCCAGGCTCCAGTCGCCGGCCACCACCTCAAAGGCGTCGGGGATGCGCACACCCTCGCCGCCGGTGCTCACGAGCACGTCGCGATCGCCCAGGGCGGCGGCGTTGGAGAGGGTCATCTGCCCGTAGAGGTTCTCGGCGTCGAGGACGGTGACGGTGTCGACGACGATGTCAGGGTTCTCGCCGAAGCGGTCGTAGAAGGTGAGCTGCGCGTCGCCGGCCAGAAAGTTGGTGCCGCGGGCGTAGACCGTGAACTCCACCGTGTCGCCCTGCTCGGCGAGGGTGGGCTCGAAGGTGGCGGCCAGGGCGGCGCGATCGACCTTGAAGCCGCTGTAGTCGGTGGTGAGGTCGCCGCCGCCGTTGTCCATGACGACGTTGCGCCAGCCGGGCACCGCCTCGGGCAGGATGGAGACGGAGGCCTCGGCCAGGGTCTCGGACAGCACGGTGAACTCGTTCACCACCACCCCGTCGCCAAAGCTCGGCCAGGTGACGCCGCCCAGCCAGGCGGTGTTGGTGCCGACGATGTCCACGTTGAGGGTTTCGCCGATGAGGCCGGTGGCGGGCATCACCTCAAAGCTCTCGGCGATGACCTCAAAGCCACTGCCGATCGTCAGCGACTCGTCGGCCGTCTCCACCACCACGTCGCGCACGCCAAGGGCGGCGTCGGGCTCGATGGTCATGTTGGCGTGGGCGCCCCAACCGTCGTCGATGTCCACCGAGTTCACCGTGATGCCATCGCCAAACGAGACAGCGGTGCTGGTGAACTCGAAGAAGGACCGCTCGGCGTCGAAGGAGATGTCCATCGTGGTGCCGAGCCCCCCGCGCGGTGGGTACAGGCTCAGCCCGTTTCCTGAGGGATCAGACGCTTTGTCCTCCCCCTTGTCACCCGAGGAGCAGGCCGCGAGGGCGAGGGCGATGAGGAGCAGGCCGCGGGAAGGATTCATGGGTCGCCTCAAGGGAGTCCGCCGAAACACGGAGGCCCTACCCGTGAGGGTAGGGCCTGCCAAGTATAGCCTACGATCAGCGTGATCGCGTCAGCTGTGAAGGATTGACGCCACCGAACGCTGGGCCCAGTCCAGGATGGGGCCCGGCAGCAGACCCACCAGGAGCAGCCCCACAGCCGACACGCGAAGGAGCAGGCCCGCCGAGCTGTGGACCGACTCCGAAGCCCCCTCCGGCGAGGGGCGCATGAACATCAGCACCAGGGGCCGCAGGTAGTAGTAGACGCCGATCGCGCCGCCCAGGGCACCCACAATGGCGAGGCCGATGTGCCCACCCTCCACCGCGGCGGCGAAGAGGTAGAACTTGCCGACAAAGCCCATCGTGGGCGGGATGCCCGCGAGCGAGAGCAGCACCACCGCCAGCGCCACCGCCATGCCCGGGTTGCGCTGCCCCAAGCCGGCGAGACGATCGATGCGGGTGTCGTCGGCGCCATCGCGGGTAAACGCGCTCACCGCTGCGAAGGCGCCCAGGTTCATGACCGTGTAGGCGAGCAGGTAGAAGAGGAGTCCGCCGAGCCGGCCGTTGCCGCCGACCCCGTCGGCCGGCACCGCGACCAGCGCCATCAACAGGTAGCCCGCGTGACCCACCGAGCTGTAGGCCAGCATCCGCTTGAGGTCTTCTTGCACCAGGGCCGCGATGTTGCCGACCAGGATGGAGAGACCGGCGATGACGGCCAGGGCGCCCGACCACTCCTCGGCGCTGTGGGAGACCGCGACGAAGACGAAGCGACCGAAGGCCGCGAAGGCCGCGGCCTTGACACCGGTGGCCATGAAGGCCGTCACCGAGACCGGCGCGCCCTGGTAGACGTCGGGGCTCCACATGTGGAAGGGCGCCACGGCGACCTTAAAGCAGAGGCCGACGAAGACCATCGCCACGCCCACCGCGAGGATGGGGTCTTCGGCGATGCCATGGCCCTTGCTAACGAAGGTGGCAATCTTCACGATGTCGGTGGAGCCCACAGCCCCGTAGATGAAGGCGATGCCGTACACCAGGATGGCGGAGGCGAAGGCGCCGAGCACCAGGTACTTGAATGCGCCCTCTGCGCTCTTCCACTCGCCGCGGTTGAGGCCGCAGAGCACGTAGAGACCGATGCTCATGACCTCCAGCGCCACGAAGAGCATGATGAGGTCGTTGGACGACGCCAAGAGCATCATGCCAAAGGCGCAGAAGAGCACCAGCGAGTAGTACTCGGGCACCTGGACATCGATGCGCTTGAGGTAGTCGTGGCCAATGACCAGGGTACCGAGCGCCGAGAGCAGGATGACCACGTGGACGAAGGTGGCGTAGCCATCCGCGGCGATCATGCCAGAGAAGGCGGCCTGGGAGTGGCCCTCCCCGCCAACATGCGACAGGGTCAAGGCCAGGGCTGCCACCAGGGCACCCCCCGCGAAGACCGCGCTGCCATCCCCCCGAAGGGTGCGAGCGAAGGGCGCCGCGAAGGGCAGGGCCATGGCCGCGACGGCCGCCAGGAAGACCAGCAGCGAGGGGCCCAGAACCTGAAGTTCGGCGACTGAGACAGGTGACATGTCTGGCTACTCCTGCCCGCCGATTTCAGCGACCAGCGACACGGGCTCGGAGGCCTCCATCTCGACAAGCATCGCGTCCACCGAGGGGGCCATGCGTTCGAGGATCGGCTGCGGGAAGAGGCCCATGGCAAAGATGAGGAAGAGGAGCGGCGCGAGGGTGAGCAGCTCGGCGCCGGTCATGTCCTTGAGGTCTTTGTTCTCGTGGTTGGTGAGCGGCCCGAAGACAACCCGCTGAATCATCCACAACATGTAGACCGCGCCGAGGATCACGCCGGTGGCCGCAAAGGTGGTGGCGATGGGGTGCGGGCCGAAGCTGCCGAGCAGCACCAGCATCTCACCCACAAAGCCGTTCATCCCAGGCAGGCCGATCGACGAGAAGGTGACGACCAGCAGCACGAAAGAGAAGACCGGGATGACCTTGGCGAGCCCGCCGTACTCCGAGATCAGGCGGGTGTGCCGCCGCTCGTAGATGACGCCGACCAGGAGGAAGAGCGCGCCCGTCGAGATGCCGTGGTTGAGCATCTGGTAGACCGCGCCACCCACACCCTCAGCGTTGAGGGCGAAGAGACCCAGCATCACCACGCCCATGTGGCTCACCGAGGAGTAGGCCACCAGCTTCTTGATGTCGGGCTGCACCATAGCGACCAGCGCGCCGTAGATGATGCCGATGACCGACAGGGTCACGATAAGCGGGGTGGCCGCCTTCATGGCGTCGGGGAAGAGCGGCATCGCGTAGCGGAGGAAGCCGAAGGTGCCGAGCTTGAGGAGCACGCCGGCCAGGATGACCGAACCACCGGTAGGCGCTTCGACGTGGGCGTCGGGCAGCCAAGTGTGAACCGGGAACATCGGCACCTTGATCGCGAAGGCCAGCGCGAAGAAGGCGAACATCCACACCTGCGAGCCGTAGGGCACGCCGACCTTGTAGAGGTCGAAGAGGTTGGCCGACCAGGCCCCGACCTGCAGATAGTGCTGATGGTAGAGCGCCAGAATGGCGACCAGCATCAACAACGAGCCCAGCATCGTGTAGATGAAGAACTTGACGGTGGCGTAGATGCGCCGCGGCCCGCCCCAGACCCCGATGATGAAGTACATCGGGATGAGCATCAGCTCCCAGAAGACGTAGAAGAGGAAGGTGTCGAGGGCCACGAAGGCACCCAACATCCCCGTCTCCAGCATCAGCATGAAGCCCAGGTACTGGCCGAGTTTGTCCTTCACCGCGTCTGAGGTGCCGTAGATCACGATCGGCGTGAGGAAGGTGGTCAAGAGGACCAGCAGCAGGGCCACGCCGTCGATGCCGACGAAGTAGCTGATGCCGAGGTCCTTGATCCAGGGGTAGGGCCCCTCGACCGCTTGGAAGGTGGGCCAACCCGCGATGGGCCCCTTCCCCGCCGGGTCATAGATCGACCACAACGGGACGGAGGCCGCGAAAGTCAGGAGGGAGACGCCGAGTGCGAGGTTCTTGGCGAGGTTCTTCGGGGCGAAGAAGACCGCCAGCGCGCCGAGCAGCGGCAGAAAGGTGACGATTGTGAGCAGGTGGCTCATCACGACCCCATGGCCGACAGCACGAAGCCGACGACGAGAAGGGCTCCACCCCCGGCGATGGCCAGCGCATACACATGGGTCTGGCCGGTCTGGACGGAGCGACCATACCAGTCACCCACCCGCTTGGCCGCTGACGCAGAGGCGTTGACCAGACCATCGATGATGCCGACGTCGACGATGGACCAGAGGATGTGCTTGCTGAAGAAGACAGTGGGCTTGATGATCACGAGCTCGTACAGCTCGTCGATGTACCACTTGTTCTGGGAGCCCTCGACCACCACCGCCGGGATCTCCGCCACCAGCTCCTTCGTGTCCGAAGGCCGGATGACATAGAGCCAGGCCGCGACCGCCACGGCCCCGACGATGAGGAAGAGCACCGCCGCCATCAGCGGCATCTCATGGGCGGCATTGGGCAGGTGGGAGGCCACCGCCGCGACCGCGTGCTCACCGCCATGTTCGGCCCCATGCCCCCCTTCGAGCTGCATGTAGCCGTAGGTGCTCTTGAAGAAGGCGTTGGAAGACGCGAAGATCGGCTCCATGAAGTGCTCGAGCTTCGCGTTGTCGACGATCTTCGGGAACCAGTGCGGCGTGTTGAGCAGACCGCCGAAGGCCGAGAGCAGCGCCAGCACCGCGAGAGGACCCCACAGGATCACCGAGACCTCGTGCGGCTTGTGGTCGCCGTGGCCATGACCGCCGTGCCCGTGGTCGTCGTGCGCGTGCCCGTGATCGTCGTGCCCATGACCGCCCCGGTACTCACCCCAGAAGGTCATGAACATCAGGCGGCTCATGTAGAAGGCCGTCAACACCGCCGTCAGCGCACCCATGGCCCACAGCAGCTTGGGCAGCGGGAAGTCCACGCCAAGCTGCGCGCTCGGCGTGATCCAGGTGAGCCAGAGGATCTCGTCCTTCGAGATGAAGCCCGAGAAGGGCGGGATGCCGATGATGGCCAGCCAGGCGATGACGAACACCCCGAAGGTGATCGGCATGTACTTGCGCAGGCCGCCCATCTTCCGCATGTCCTGCTCGTGGTGCAGGGCGTGGATGATGGCACCCGACCCGAGGAAGAGCAGCGCCTTGAAGAAGGCGTGGGTCATGACGTGGAAGAAGCCGGCGACAAAAGCCCCCGTGCCCACGCCCAGGAACATGTACCCAAGCTGCGAGACCGTAGAGTAGGCCAGCACCTTCTTGATGTCGTTCTGGCTGATCGCGATGGTCGCCGCGAAGAGGGCCGTCGCCGCGCCGATGGTGGCCACCACGCCCATCGCGAGGGGAGCCATCGCGAAGAGGAAGTTGAGGCGGCAGATCATGTAGATGCCGCTGGTGACCATCGTGGCCGCGTGAATCAGCGCCGATACCGGCGTTGGGCCCGCCATGGCGTCGGGCAGCCAAACGAAGAGCGGGATCTGCGCGCTCTTGCCGGTGGCGCCGCCGAAGAAGAGCAGACAGATCGCGGTGACCGCGAGGCCGCCCACGCCGCCAACCAACTCCGGGTTGGCCGCCAGCACCGTCTGCAGCTCGGCGAACTCGACGGTCGCCTTGTCGCCCAGGGCCCAGTACAGCCAGAAGAGGCCCAGGATGAAGCTGAAGTCGCCCACCCGGTTGGTGACGAATGCCTTCTTGCCCGCCGCCGCGTAGTCGGTGTTCTCAAACCAGAACCCGATCAGCAGGTAGCTGCAGAGGCCTACGCCCTCCCAGCCCACGAACATGAGCAGGAAGTTCGAGCCCATGACGAGCAGGAGCATCGAGAAGACGAAGAGGTTCAGGTATGCGAAGAACCTCCACGTGCTCTGGGCGTCCTTCGGGTCGTCCATGTACCCGATGGAGTAGAGGTGGATCAGGGTCCCGATCCCCGTGATGACACACATCATCGTGGCGGACAGAGCGTCGGCCACGAACTTGATGTCCACGGAGAGGTTGCCGATGGCCATCCAGGTCCACAGGGTCGTCTCCAGACGACCTCCCTCGGCCTTCATCACCCCGAAGAGGGTCATGAAGGAGAGGACCGCGCTGACGGCCACCATCGCCGTAGCGATGCCACCAGCGGTCTGGCGGGAGGCCTTGCGGTTCAGCAGCCCGATGAGGATGGCCCCCAACAAGGGGAAAGCCGGTACAAGTGCGAGCAGCGACGGCGGCAAGGCTCAGCCCTTCAACAGGTTGAAGTCCTCAAGATTCACCGACACTTTGTGTCGGAACACCAGAATGACCAGCGCGAGGCCGACCGCCGCTTCTGCAGCGGCGATGGCCATCACGAAGGTAGCGAACACCTGCCCCTCGATGGCACCCGTATGCCGCGAGAACGCGACAAAGGCGAGGTTGGCAGCGTTCAGCATGAGCTCGACGCTCATCAGCACGATCAGGGCGTTCCGCCGCACCAGCACGCCCACGGCGCCGATGAGAAAGAGCGCCGCGCTGACGGCGAGGACCGGGTACAGACCCACGAGTTCCATGGTTAGATGTCCCTCTTCGCGAGGACCACCGCGCCAATCATGGCGACGGTGAGCACCGCAGACGCCACCTCAAAGGGCAGCAGGTAGGCCCCACCGAACATGGCCTTACCGACCGCTTCGATGGTGCCGCCTGGGGCGTTGGCGCCCGGCAGGTCGTGGGTGGACACCGCATGGATCGCCTGGACCAGGCCAAGGCCGGTCAAGCCGACTGCGCCGAGCCCGACGATGGCGCGGGGCCGGATCGGGATGGGGTTGGTATTCTCGTCATCGCGCAGGTTGAGCAGCATGATGACGAAAATGAAGAGCACCATGATGGCCCCGGCGTAGACCAGGACCTGCATGACGGCGACGAAGTGCGCGCCCAACAAGACGTACATCGCAGACAGGAAGAAGAAGCAGACAACCAGAGCGACAGCCGAACTGATCGGGTTTCGCCGGGTCACTACTGCCACTCCCGCGACGACGGCGGCGATGGCGAGCACGTAGAACAAGACTGCTTCGAGCATGAACCGCTCACGGAAGGCGCCGCCGGTATCCCGTGTTCGTACCCGTCGCAAGCAATCCGCCAGGACTTGCGCCCCCACCATCGTCGGGGCTAGGTGGCTGGCCAACCCGAAACGAGGTTCCCGACATGACCATCCGTCCCACAGCTACTTTGGTCCTCGCTGCAGCGGTCGCCAGCACCGCCGGCTGCGCCACCGCGGATCGCGTCCACGCGCTCGAAGAAAAGGTCGCCGCGATGGAGGCCAAGGTCGCGGAGCTGGAGAAGCGCCCCGCCGGAAAGGCCACCGCCGCTGCCGCCACCCCGGCCGATCCCGCCAAGGAGGAGGCCGCCAAGGCGCTCTACAAGGAGATCACCGACGCGAGCGAGAAGTGGGAGTTTGAGACCGCCAAGACCAAGCTCACCGAGCTCAACCAGAAGTACCCCGACTCCGGCGCCGCCAAGGCCGCCAAGCGCCTCACCGCCGAGTTGGAGGTGATCGGCAAGCCGGTCCCCGCCAACTGGAGCGAGAGCACCGAGAAGTGGTTCCAGGGCACCGGCGATCTCTCCAAGGGCGCCACCCTGGTGGTCTTCTGGGAGATCTGGTGCCCCCACTGCAAGCGTGAAGTCCCGGCCTTGGAAGCCACCTACCAGGCCTACAAGGGCAAGGGCCTCAACGTGGTCGGCCTCACCCGCCTGACCCGCGACAAGACCGAAGCCGAGGCCCTGGCCTTCATCAAGGAAAACAACGTGACCTACCCGATGGCCAAGGACAAGGCCCAGGGCGGCCTCGCCGAGGCCTTCAACGTCAGCGGCATCCCCGCCGCCGCGATCGTCAAGGACGGCAAGATCGTCTGGCGCGGCCACCCCGCCCGCCTCAAGCCCGAGAACATCGACAAGATGCTGGCCGGCTGATGATTCCCCTCCCCTCCCTGTCTTCCTCGCTGGGCCCCCTTCGCGTCGCCCTCGACGCGGCCAGCCCCGATGCCCGGATCAACTGGATGCGCGGGCTCGGTCGCGGCGAGCTCAAGGCCCTCTTCGCGCTCGCGGCGCCGGGCGGCGCGGTCCCGCTCGACATGCTGGTCGGCGGGGAGGGAGAGGTGATCATCCACGAAGGGCAGAACTCCCTGCCCGCCTTCAACACCTTTCAAAAGCGCTTCGTGCGCCGCGAAGGGGTCGTGCAGGGCTACAACCACAACAGCGACTTCGTCGCCTTCTTCTCGGGGCCGGGCCACTTCACGGTGCGCCCGGACGGCGATGAAGCGCTCGTCGACTACATCGTGCTGCCGGCCACGGTGCCCAGCGAGTTCCCCGCGCTGATCGACAACAACGGCGGCACCCGCGGCCTCATCTTCGGTGGGCTCATCGACCGCCTCCGCCGGGTCTCGCTGCACTGCACGATCGGGGAGGCCTCCAAGGGGGGCAAGCCCTTCCCGGCCTGGTTCATGCTGGTGCGGCAGGGCGATCCCGCCGACCCCACCTACAAGGCCACGATCGCCTGAGCGCCCCCGCACGCCAGGCCGTCTTTGCCGCCCTCCTGGCGACGACGGTGGGTCATGCCCTGGCGGTGACCAGCCCGCGGGTGGCAGAGCAGGACCCCGAGGAGCTCTACAACGCCGCCCACGCCTGGATGATCGCCCAGGGGCATGGCAGCGCGCTCTGGAGCCTGCAGTACCGCGACTTCTGCGGCGGCTGCACCCTCGACGCCGGCCTGGGCGCAGTGCTCTTCAGCCTGCTGCCGCCCCGCTGGCTGGTGTGGAAGCTGGTCCCGCTGCTCGGGCTGCTGCTCTTCGCCGGACTGGGCGCCCAGGTGCTCCGCCGCCGCCAGGGCGACGCCGCGGCCTGGGCCTTCGCTGCGCTCTGCCTCGCGCCGCCGCGGGCCTGGCAGCACCTGTCTCCGATCGCCTGGGGCAACCACGCCGAGGCTGGCCTCGTCGGCGCCATCGGCCTGCTGGCCCTGCTCAGCGCCTCGGCCTGGGGCCCGCTGCTGGCCGGACTGGCCGGCGGCCTCGCGCTGGCGATCTCCTTCTCGGGCGCCTGGGTGCCCCTCGCCCTCGGCGGCCTCCTCGCCCGCGATCCGCGCCCGCACGCCATCCGCAACGCGCTCCTCGGCTTTGGGCTCGGGCTCGGGCCCTGGGGAGCGCGCTACCTCGCCACCGGCCGCCACCCCTTCGTGACCATCTACGAGGAGGGCGAGGCCCTGCCCTCGCTGGCCCGAATCCCCGAGAAGCTGGCCACCCTCCTCGCACCGAGGCAGCTCGCGGCCCTCTTCGGCGATCCCGCGCTGCCCTTGCTGGGCCCCCTCTTCGCCCTCCTCGCGGCGGCCCTCCTCCTTTGGGCCCGCCGGGAGCCCGCCGTTCGCGCCGCGGGCGTCGGGATCCTCGCCTGGTTGGGGGTCTACCTGGGGGTGCGCTTTCAGGTGAGCGACTCCGAGTGGAGCAACCCCGCGGTGCCCCAGTCGATGCGCTACGCCGCCCCCCTCTACCCGCTGCTGCTGATCGGGATCGCCGCCGGCCTGGGCGCACTGTGGCAGCGCAGCCGCGCCGCCGCCCTCGGGCTGGGCGCGGCGCTCCTCCTCCCCGGAGCGCTGGCCCGATCCGAAGCCCTGCAGCACCGGTACCCCTTGGCGCTCCTGGCCCGGGCCAACGCCGTCGACGCGCGCTGGTCGAGCCGGCAGCTCGCCTACCTGCTCCCCGGAGAGGCCCACGCGGCCTGCGTCGCCGACGATCGCTGGTCGCGGGTGGTGCACGGGATCGCGCTGGGACGGGCCGACGAGCCCAAGGGCCCTCAACCGGCCCCCACCGGCGTCGACGAGGGCGCCTGGGCCTGGGGCCTCGGCGAGGCGGCCATGGAGCGGGTGGACGGGCCCGGGCGCGGCGAGCTCCCCGAGTTGAGCGCAGCGCAGGCCCGGATCGACGATCTGCTAGGCGAAAACGCGATCGCAGACGAGGCGCTGCGGGCCGCGCTGACCCACCGCCTCGACAGCACCGCCGCCTGGACCCAGTGGCGTCAGGGCCACGATGAGGCCGCGCTGCAGCGAATCACCGAGGAGCTGCGTGGCCTCAACCCTGCTCTCGCGCGGGCGATGGCCTGGACCCAGGGCTACGCCTGGGCCCGCGATCGCGCCGGCTTCGCCGATCCGCAGCCCATCGCCTGGCCCGCCGGCCTCGACCAGATGCCCGCCCCCTTCCTGGAGGGGCTCGGCGCCGGCCTCGGCGAGCGTTGGGGCCCCGAGGCCGCCCTCCCGCCGCTCCCCTCCCCTGCCCTCGCCCAGGGCCGGGCCTGGGGCGCCCGCCTCGCCTACGACTGATCGCGGAGGATCGCCCGCAAGCTCCCGTCGGCCCCCGAGCCCAGGGGCAGCCGGGCCAGCACCCGGCACAGGCGGGTGTGCTCTTCCCAAAGGGGCCAGCCAGCGACCTCCTGGGGGCCAAGGCCCTCTTCTTCGGGGCGCCGCGCGGGCGGCTCCGCGGGCACGCAGATGCGGCTCTCCAGGAGCCGGGCCCCAGGGAAGAGGGCGTCGGCGCGCTCGAGCAAGCCCTTCAAGGAGCGCCGCTGGGCGTGGGCCTCGACGCCGGAGAGCCCCCGCAGATCGGTGAGGCCCTCGCAGAGGCGCCAGATGCCCTCTTCGCCGTGCAGGTCCACCACGAAGATCCGCCGCTCCCCGCTCTCCTGGAGGGTGGAGAGCGTGGTTCCCCGCAGGCGATCGGCCGGCTTGCGGTAGCGGCGCACCACGATCTCGCCCGGCACCACGAGGCAGACCTCGCCGAGCCGGGCCCGGCTGGCCGATCCGCGGGGCGCCGACTCGGGATCGAGCCAGGGCGCCCCCTCCCCGAGGTCGACGAGGCCCTGATCAGCGAAGGAGAGCACAGGATCAGGGGGCAGGGCGTCGCGCAGGGCCTCGCGGGCCACCACGGCGGCCCCCAGCCCCGCCAGCTCGGTGACGCGGCGCGCGGCCTCTTCGAGGGGCCCCAGGTCCTCACCGCGCAGGGCCACTTTTGGACAGCGGGCCGCCGCGATCAGCCGGGCGGTGGCGTTGTCGACGGCGAGGGCCAAGGCCAGCCCGGGGGCGCGGGCGATCTCGCCGCGCCCCTCCACCACCAGCACATAGGCCTGCCGCATCGCCGGCAGCGCCACCACCACCGGCGCGGGTATCGCCGGAGACGGCGCTATCGCCGTGCTCCTGGCCTCGGCGTGGGGCTCGGCGAGGCGGATGAGCTGACGGAGCGCCGCGCGGGCCTCGGCCTCCTCGCCCCGATCCGCCGCCATGCGGGCCCGAAGGAGCTGCTCCGACAGCTGCGTGAACAGGTCGATCGGCGCCGCGGCCCGCTCGGGGGGCGGCGGGGCTCCGGGCGTCACCGCCAGCGGCGGGCTCTCCCGGGCCGCCAGGAAGGCCGCCTCCACCTGACTGACCTTGGCCCGACCCGTCAGGGCGCGCTGCACGAGCTGATCGAGGTCCGCCGGCAGGGCGCGGACCACCGGCGGCGGCGGCGCGCTCGGCGAGGGCATCGTCGCCCCGCAGTACAGGCAGCTCACCCGGTGCGGCGCGTTGGCCCGCCGGCAGCGAGGGCAGTCCACCATCGCCCCCGGCGCGCTCATCGGGCCTCCAGCCGATCGGCGATCGCACAAAGCGCGGCGTAGCCCTCCACGAGGCGGGGCCCCGGGCGCCCCAAGAAGGCCTCGCTGATCGGGAAGATGTGGCCTTCGCGCACCGCCCGGCTCTGGGCCAAGGAGGCGCGCCGGGCCACCACCTCGGTGCGGTACTTCTGCAAGGGCACGCCGCACCAGCTGATCACCACGGCGTCGGGCTCGAGAGCGGCCACCGCGGCGTCGTCCAGGGGGCAGCTCTCCACATCGCGGTCGCCCAGCACATTGTCGATGCCAGCCCGATCGAGGAGATCCTGCACCCAACTGCGGCGGGCCGCGCCGATGACGGGCTTGGGCCACCACTCCACCAGCAGGCGGCTGCGCGTGGCCCGGGAGACCGGCGCCAGCCCCTGCCGCATCGCCGCCACCGTCTGCACCGCGGCCTCTCCCCGACCGAGGATGCCGCCGATCTGCAGCATGTCGCGCATCACCTCGTCGATCGAGCGCGGGGCCAGCACCAGGATGTTGAGCTTCTCGCGGGCGAGGCGGTCGAGCACCTTCTCGTGGCCCGGCACCGTGAGGCTGGCCAGCACCAGGTCGGGCTTCAGCGCCGCCACGCGGGCGGCGTCGACGTCGAGATCCTTGCCCACCCGCGGCAAGCGGCTCACCACCGCCTCGGGAAAGTCGGAGTGGTCGTCTACGCCCACCAGCAGGCCCTCGGCCCCCAGGGCGCAGACGATCTCGGTGTTGGAGCAGGTCAGGCTGACCACACGCATCTCGCGCACCCCTCTCGGCCCTCAGGCCCGCAAGGCCACCATCGGCCCCAGGCGCGGCGCCACGCCGCCCCGAAATCGACCACGCAGGTAGAAGACGCCGTCCTCACCGCGCTCTCCGTCGATGCGGCCAAAGGGCGTCGGCAGGTCGACCGCCCGCTGGAGCTGCGGCCCCACGACCAGGGTGCCCCGGCTGACCCGCACAACATCGAGGGCAACCAGGGCGACCATCGCGGCGGAGAGCGGATCATCGCCAGCCCCCAGCGCGCCGCGGGTGGGATGCCGCACTGTGGCGAAGGCGCCGGTGGGCCCCGCCAGCGCCATCAGCGCGCCGAATGGATCGCCGAGGACCCCAGCCCGCCCCGCCGCGGTGAAGGCCGTGGCGCTGAGCCCGATGTGGGCGCCCCCGGCGAAGAGCACGCCGCCGCCGAAGCTCCCGCCGGCCTCGACCGCGAGGCGGGTGGCCGTCACCCCCGGGTGGTTGGCGTCGAGCAGGCCCAGCCAGACCGACATCAAGGTGGCCGCCGCCGAGCCATCCGCCGCCACCCCCGGCGACAAGGTCCATGGCGCCGGCCCCAGCACGGCGTCGAGGCCCTCGCGCGCCTTGCCCCCCTCCAGGGCCCAAGCCGGCGCCCGCGGCTCGATCGCCCGCAGGCTCCGCGCGCTCATCAGCAGGGCCGCGCAGCGCCAAAGCGCCGTCCAGCGCAGGCTCCCCTCGGCGCCGAACCACCGCTGCCCCCCGGGCGCCGGCGCCTCGGCGGCGAGGCGGTCGACGAGGCGGCCCCAGGAGCGGCGCACCTCCTCGATCCAGGAGGTCTCGCCGGTCCAGGCGACGAAGGTGGCCGCCGCCCAGGCCAGGGCCGCCCCCTCTTCGCCATCGTCGCCCGGGTAGCTGCCGTCGCGCCGCACCCGGCCCATCCACGATGCCAGCCGCTCGCCGGCCCGCCGCACGAAGCCCAGGCGCCCCAGCGCCACGGCCCCCAGGACCGCCGCCAGATCGCCCCGCACCGGCTCGATCAACAGGCGATCGCGGGCCGCCATGACCAGCTCATCGGCCGCAGCGCCGAGGGAGAAGACCGATCCCGACCGCAGCGCCCCTTCACGGTGGGCCTCAGCCCCCCGAAAGAGCGAGGAGATCTGCGATCGGGCCAGGATCGCCGGCGCGCTCGCCCCCGGGCCCACGATCGCCCCGAAGACCCGCGCGTGGTCGGGCTCCACGCGCAGCGCCCAGGCCTCGACCCCCATCGCCAGGCCCGCCGCGCAGTGCAGGTGCTCCAGGGTCGGGCCAACGACCCCGGCGCGGAAGCCCTCCCAGGGGTCGCCCTCGGCCCGGCTCCCCCAACACCGCCGGTCGCCGGCCCGCTCCACCGCCAGGACCGGCTCGCCGTCGGCGGTCCAGAGGCCATCCGCCCCCCGTCGCAGGTCGAAGATCGGCCGCACACCGTCGTCGCTGGCCGGCCGGATCGCAAAGCCCAGGCGGAGGGCCACCGCCCCCTGCCGCGCGATGACCCGCACGCGGAGGCCCAGCGCCATGCCCGCCTCGACGAGGATCGGCCGATGCTCGATGTGAACGCGCAGCGAGGGCCAGGTGAGGGTGGTGACCAGCCCGCCGTCGGTGCGCGCCTGCTCCACCGCGGCGGCGCGCTCGCCCGGAGTGGGCGGCCAGTGGCCCTCGGCGTGCTCCAACCAGACCACCACCGCCGGGAGCTCGGCCACGCCGCACCAGGCCCAGGGGTCCACCCAGGCGGTGCGGGACTGCCCGGGCCAGCCCAGCACGGTCTGCTCGCGGCCGCTCGTGACGGGCAGCCAGCCCGGGGTCGGCCAGAAGGCCGGATCGGCCGGATCGAGGGCCCGCACCACCGCCCGGGGCCAGGGCACCGGCGGACGCATGCCGATCACCCGCGCCGTCAGGGCCGCCCGGGTCCAGGCCACCGGCCCCCCGAGCACCGTCTCCACCGGCACGCCTTCACCCGCCAGGGCCGCCAGGGCCCGGGCCGAGGCCGCCACCGTCACCGCCTCTTGCGCCGGGGCGAAGAGGCGCATGGCGTCGAGCTTCCAGCGGGCCATCCCACACCTCGGCTAGCGGACGAGCCCGCCAATGCAGCCCGCGTGGTTGAAGGCCATGGCGTCTTCGCCATCCCAGCTCACGATCTCCACCCCGCCTTCGTCCTCCACCTCTGGGCAGGAGTCCATCTCGGGCACGGGCTCGCCGTCGCTGATCACGAGCACATCGAGGCAAATCTCGGTGAGCTGTACCTCCTGGGCGCCCTCGGCGAACTTGAAGACCGCCTCCACCTCGTACTCTCGGCTGATCGTGATCGGCCAGGTGACGTCGGTGGCCTCGTCGTAGCCCTCGTAGGCGGCGAAGGTGAGGAGCTTGCCGAGCGCCGTGCGCTCCTCTTTGCCGTCAGCGAGGGTGAGGGTCATGTCGAGGCCGTAGGCGCCGACCTCCTCGTCCTCGCAGGAGAGGGTGCCGACCCACTCGCCTTGCAGGCTGGCCGACTCGGTGCAGGCCAGGAGCGGCAGGACCCAAAGCGCGCGCATGGCTCAGCCCGTCCGCTTCAGGTCGAGGACGCAGCTGTAGTCGGTGTCGAGGAAGCCGTTGATGCGCGACTGCATGCGGCTCTCGCCATCCCAGCCGAGCACATTGAAGCCGCCGCACTCCAGGGTCTCGGGCGCATCGGCCCCCTCGCGCAGCAGCTCGCAGTCGGCCTCCACGCCGAGCACCTGCGGGCCGCTGGACTCGGGCTGGCGGATGTCAAGGGCCATGTCGATCGCCGCCCCCGCGCCGTTCAGGTAGAGCCCCGAGAGGCGTGCGGTCGCGGCGTAGGGCGACGAATCGCCGGTGATGGCCATGTCCATGTCCACGGTGCCGCCTTCGCCGCAGAGCACCTGGCCATCCCACTGCCCTTCGAGGGAGGGCGAGCCGCAGCCCACCGCGAGGTGCAGGGCCGTCAAGGCCCAAGCCGCCGAAATCTTCGACATCACTGCCTCCTGCCTGCCGATAACCCGGCCCGCTCGGCGCCTGGGGAGCCTGTCGGTTAGCACCCCGCCATGTCTGACGCCGCCCTGACCTCCTTACACCTGCATCACCCCCTGCACCAGGAGGACGGCGGCCCCGACCTGCGCGTCCTCGCCGTGGAGCTCAACCACGGGCGGGCCAACGAGATGGGCAAGGCCGAGCTCTTGGAGTGGGCCGCGCTGACCGCGCGACTGCAGGCAGGCGAGGTGCGGGCGCTCATCACCTACAGCCGCCGCCGCAGCGCCTCGGGCAAAGGCATCTTCATCTCCGGCGCCAACGTCACCGAGCGGGTGGGCTGGACCGACGACCAGATCAAGGCCCATGTGCGCTGGCAGCGCGCCACCCTCGCCGCCCTGCGCGCCGCCCCCGTGCTGCACATCGCGGTGGTCGACGGCGTGGCCTTTGGCTGGGGCACCGAATTCCTGCTCACCGCCGACTACCGCATCGGCGGGCCCGACGGCCGCTACGCCCTGCCCGAGACCGGCATCGGCATCCTCCCCGGTGCGGGCGGCACCAGCGAGCTGTGGAGCATGGTCGGCGTCGCCCAGGCCCTGCGCCTCGGCATGACCGGCGAGGTGATCGACAGCGCCGAGGCCTGCCGCATCGGCCTCATCCAGGAGACCGCCCCCAGCGTCGACGCCGGCCTCGCCCGCGCCCTCGACCTCGCCAAGATGGTGGCGCGCCGCTCGCCCACCGCGGTGGCCGCCTTCAAGAGCGGCCTGCTGGCCTCGGTCGGCGAGGCCCCCGCGCTCCGCGGCGAAGTCGAGGCCCGGGCCTATGAGGCCTGCGTGGAGAGCGGCGACGCCGCCATCGGCCGGGCCAACTTCAAGGCGCTGACCAGCGGCGGCGAGGTCCCCTGGGGCCCGCTCCGCCCCTTCAAGCCATGAAGGGCTGGGCCGCCGCCCCCCTGGTGCTCCTCGCCTGCGCCCCGGCCCGCTTCGAGGAGTGCCCCCAACTGCGCGACGCCACCGCGGTGGAGGAGTGCCGCTTCACCTTCGCGAGCCCCCTCGTCGCCGACCCGCCGGCCCTGTCGGCCGCCCTGGCCACCGTTTCCGAGGCCCAGAGCCGCGATCTGCTGCTGCTGCGGCTCGCCATCGCCCACCCCACCCGCGCCCCGGCCCTGTGCGCCCAGGTGGAGACCCCCTCGGCTCGCGAGAAGTGTCAGCAGGTGATCGGCCGGCCGCACCTCCAGTCCGGCCCCCGCCGGGCGCCGGCGCCGCCGTGATCGGCCTCTTCGCCCTCCTGCTCGCGGGCTGCGCGCCCGAGGGCCCTGCCCCGGCCGCCGCGGCCTTGTCCCCCTGGCCCGACGAGGCCGGCGCCGTCCTGGCCCGCTGCGCCGCCGAGCCCTTCCCCGAGCTGGCGATCACCTGCAAGGTGCAGGCCGCCGCCCTCTACGCCCACCGCGGCGAAGAGGGGCCGGCCGCCGCGATCTGCGCCGGCATGGCCGCCGGGACCTGGCAGGACGAGTGCCACTTTCGGGTGGGCGAAGAGCTCGGCCGGGCCGGACAGCTCCTCGTGGCCCTCTCCCACTGCGCCAAGGCCGGCAATTTCGCCCGCTACTGCATCACCCACGCCGCCTGGAACAGCCCGCCCGCCCCCGGGCCGCGCCCCACCGATCCGGTCGAGGCCATCGTGGCCGCCGCCGACGAGCTGCGCAGCGGCGTCGATCAGGCCCTGGCTGGCGCCGGGGATGGCCTGTCGGGCGAAGGCCGCGACGTCTTCCTGGCCCGCTTTGGGCTCCAGCTCTACCTCGGCAGCGGATCGGCCCACCCCGCCGCCGCCCGCCTGCCCGACCCCTACGGCGTGATCTTCCGCACCGGCTTCGCCGTCGAGGCCGCCCGGCTGCTGCCCGAGCCCAGCGTAGAGCAGATCGCCGCGATCTACCTGGGCAAGGCCCCGCCCCTCGCCGGGGAGCCCGCCCCCAGCCCGCCAATCGGCCGCTACAAGCCACCCCTTCTGGCGCCGGGCGTGAAGGGCCTGCCCCACACCCCCACCTACGGCGGCGGGCTGCGCCTCGTCGGCGAGACCCCCGAAGAAGACCTCCTGATCGCCGCGCTGGAGGCGATGTTCTGGCGGGCCGACACCGATGGGGCCGTCTTCCTGCCCTACCTTCAGGCCCAGAGCCCCCGGGCCCGCTGGACCGCCCTGCGCCTCTTCACCCAGGCCGCCTCCACCCGGGTCGACACCGCCGCCTTGCTCACCCCCCTCTGCCAGGACCCCGACCCGGTCCTGGCCTGGCTGGCCCAGAACGGAGTGGACCACCACCCCTGGGAAGCCCGACCCCTGCACGGAGATCGCTGATGTTCATCGCTGGCGTGGGCACCGCCGCCGCCCCCCACCGCTACAGCCAGGAAGACCTGATCGCCGCCTTCATGGCCGCCTGGAGCCAGCAGCACCACAACCCGCGCCGGGTCGCCGATCTGCACCGCGCCGTGATGGTCGGCGCCCGCAACCTCGCCCTGCCCATGGAGCGCTACCCGGGCCTTTCCTTTGGCGAGGCCAATGACGCCTTCATCGCCGTCGGCACCGACATCGCCGCCGAGGCGCTCTCGGCCGCGCTGAAGGCCGCGGGTCTGCAGGCGGCCGACCTCGACGCCATCTACTTCACCACCGTCACCGGCATCGCTGCCCCCTCGATCGACGCCCGGCTGGTGAACCGCCTCGGCCTGCGCAGCGACATCCGCCGGGTGCCGATGTTCGGGCTCGGCTGCGTGGCCGGGGCCGCCGGGGTCGCCCGCGTCGCCGACTACCTGCGCGGCCACCCCGAGGGCGCCGCCGCCCTGGTCTCGGTGGAGCTCTGCTCGCTCACCCTGCAGCGCGAAGACCTGAGCATCCCGAACCTCATCGCCAGCGGCCTCTTTGGCGACGGCGCCGCCGCGGTGATCGGCCTGGGCGCTGCGCGATCGGCGCCCGCGGGCGCGCCGGTGGTGCTCGCCTCGCGCAGCCGTTTTTACCCCAACACCGAGCGCGTGATGGGCTGGGACATCGGCGATCAGGGCTTTCGCATCGTGCTCTCCGCCGAGGTCCCCCAGGTGGTGAGCCGCTTCATCCGCGACGATGTCGACACCTTCCTGGCCAGCCAGGGCCTCGATCGCAGCCAGATCGGCCAATGGATCTGCCACCCCGGCGGCCCGAAGGTCCTCACGGCCTTCGAGCAGAGCCTGGAGCTGCCCGAAGGCGCGCTGGACCGCACCTGGCAGAGCCTGCGCGAGGTCGGCAACCTGTCGAGCGCCTCGGTGCTGCATGTGCTGGGCGACACCCTCGCCGCCCGGCCCGACCCGGGCACCTACGGCCTGCTGATGGCGATGGGCCCGGGCTTCTGCGCCGAGCTGGTGCTGCTGCGATGGTGAGCCAGCACGCCTACCTGCTCTTCATCGGCCTCGTCGCCATCGAGCGCCTGGTTGAGCTGGTCGTCGCCCGCCGCCACGCCGCCTGGAGCTTCGCCCGCGGGGGCCGGGAGTTCGGGGCCGGCCATTACCCCGTGATGGTGCTGATCCACACCGGCCTGCTGATCGGCGCGCCAGCCGAGGTGCTGCTGCTCGATCGGGCCCTGCCGGGGGGCTGGCCGCTCTGGCTGGGCCTGTCGATCGCCACCCAGGGCCTGCGCTGGTGGTGCATCACCACGCTCGGGCCCCGCTGGAACACGCGCGTCATCATCGTTCCCGGGCTGCCGCCCGTCTCCGGCGGGCCCTACCGCTTCTTTCCGCACCCCAACTACATCGCCGTCGCCCTGGAGGGCCTCGCCCTGCCGCTGCTGCACGGTGCCTTTGTCACGGCGGCGATCTTTACGGTCTGCAACGCCATCTTGATGCGGGTGCGCATCCAGTGTGAAGACGCGGCCCTCGCCACCCTGCCCAGAACCGGGCAAAGCTCGGCCGGAGAGGCCCCATGACCCCAGACCAGATCCGCGACACCATCCTCCAGCTCGCCCGACAGCAGTTGGGCGGCGTCGAGCTCGGCGATGATCGCGAGGCCTTCGACGCCCTCGACTCAGTGCAGCGCCTCACCCTGGTGGTGGCCATCGAAGACCACTTCTCGCTCGCCTTCGCCCCCGAAGACGACGAGGCGGTGCGCTCTCTCGACGATGTGGTGGCCCTGGTCGCCCGCGGCCTCGCCCCGGCCGAGGCCCCCCCGGTTGCCTGAGACCCTGATCCACCTGCTCCAGCGCGCCCAGCAGGCCCCCCGGGCCGACGGCGGGCTGCGCTTCGTCGATCTGCGCGAGCGGGAGCGCTTCTTCGCCTGGCCCGAGGTGGTCGACCGCGCCGCCCGGAGCGCCGGCACCCTCCTTCGCCTCGGCCTGCGCCCCGGCGATCGCGTCGCCATTGTCTCTCCCACCGAGATCGGCTTCATGGACGCCTTCTTTGGCGCACTGTGGGCCGGCGCCATCCCGGTGCCCCTCTACCCCCCCGTTCGCCTCGGCCGCCTCGACGAGTACATCGCCCGCACCGCCGCGATGCTGGCGGCCGTACAGGCCGCCGTGGTGGTGGTGGAGGGCCGGGTGCAGAAGCTCTTTGGCGGCGTGATGGAGCGGCACCGGCCCACGCACGGCCTGCTCGCCCTTGACCGCCTGCCCCTCGGGGAGCCCGTTCCCGCCGCGATCATCGACGAGGAGGACATCGGGCTCATCCAGTTCTCCTCGGGCACCACCGCCGAGCCCAAGCCCGTCGCGCTCAGCCACCGGGCCCTGCTGGCCAACCTCGACCGCATCCTCGACCTGCTGCCCGAGCCCAGCGATCCGCCCCAGGCCGGCGTCTCCTGGCTGCCGCTCTACCACGACATGGGCCTCATCGGCTGTCTCTTCCCGGCCCTCGCCCGCGGCGGGCCCCTCACCCTGCTGAGCCCCGAGGTCTTCCTGGCCCGGCCGGCCCTCTGGCTGCGGGCCCTCTCGCGCCACCGCGGCACAGCCACCACCGCGCCCAACTTCGCCTACGCGCTCTGCCTCAGCCGGGTGAGCGACGAAGAGCTCGTCGGCGTCGACCTCTCCAGCCTGCGGGTCGCGCTGAACGGCGCCGAGCCGATCTCCGCGCGCACCCTGCGCGACTTCGCCGCCCGCTTCGCCCCCTATGGCTTCGATCCCGCCGCGATGATGCCCGTCTACGGCATGTCCGAGGCCGCCCTGGCCGTCACCTTCAGCGATCGGGGGCCGGGGCCGGTGGTGCTGCGGGCGAGCCGCGAGGCCTTGCTCGACGGTCTGCTGCGCCCGGCCCTCGATGCGGAGGCGGCCCAGGAGATTGTCAGCGTCGGCCGCGCCCTGCGGGGCTTTGCGATGGCGGTGCGCGGCCCCGCCGGAGCTCCGCTGCCCGAGGGGCAGATCGGCGGGATCTTCGTGCAGGGCCCCAGCCTGCTCAGCCGCTACTGGAACGGCGCCCCAAGCCCGGTGCGCGAGGGCTGGCTCGACACCGGCGATCTCGGCGCTTTGCTCGATGGCCAGCTCTACATCACCGGCCGGGCCAAGGATCTGCTCATCCTGCGCGGCCGCAACCACGCGCCGCAGACCCTGGAGCTGGTGGCCGATGGGGTGCAGGGCGTGCGCACCGGCTGCACCGCCGCCGTCGCCATCCACGGTGAGGAGGGCGAGCAGCTCGTGATCTTCGTCGAGTCCCACGAGCCGCCCCCGGGCCTCGCCGAGGCGGTGCGCAAGGCCATCCTCGCCGATCAGGGCCTGGAGCCCGACCTCGTGGTGGTGCTGGAGCCGGGCACCCTGCCGCGCACCAGCTCGGGCAAGATGCGGCGCGGCGAGGCGGCCCGGCGCTGGATGGCCGGCAGCCTGGAGCCCCCCGAGGAGATGGGCGCCCTGCGCCTCGCCGGCAAGATGGCCCAGAGCTACCTCGGCTACTGGCGGAGCCGCCGTGGAGCGCGCTAGCCTCATCGTCGTCGGCGGCGGTCCGGTGGGGCTCGCCGCGGCGATCGAGGCCCGGCTGGCCGGCCGCTCGGTGCTCCTGCTCGAACCCCAGGCCGAGGTCATCGACAAGGCCTGCGGCGAGGGCCTGATGCCGGCCGCGGTCGCCGCCCTCGCCCGCCTCGGCGTCGCGGAGCTGCCCCACCAGCCCTTCCTTGGCATCCGGTACCGCTGGGGCGAGGCCGAGGCCCTGGCCCGCTTCTCGGCCGGCGCCGGCTGGGGGGTGCGCCGCCTCGCCCTGCACGCCGCCCTGGCGGAGCGGGCCCGGGCCTTGGGAGTGGAGCGACGGGCCCACCGCCTGCGGTCGCTGCGCCAGGACGCCGATGAGGTCGTGGTGGACGAGGCCTTCGCGGCCCCCTATCTGCTCGCCGCCGACGGGCTGCACAGCCCGGTGCGCGCCCTGCTGGGCCTGGGCTTGCCCCGCCTGCGGCCGCGGCGGGTGGGCCTCCGGCGGCACTTTCGCGTCGCAGCGGTGCCCGAGACGGTCGATATCTACTGGTCGGCCGAGGCCGAGGCCTATGTCACGCCGGTCGGCCCCGAGGAGGTCGGCGTGGCCTTCCTCTTTCGCGAGGCGCCCGACGGCGAGGGCCCCCCTTTCGATCGTCTGCTGGCCGGCTTTCCCGCCCTGGCCGCCCAGTTGGGCGAACCGACCAGCGCCCTGCGTGGGGCCGGCCCCTTTGAGCAGCGGGTGGCCCGGCGGGTGGCCGGCCGGGCCCTGCTGATCGGCGACGCCGCCGGCTACCTCGACCCGCTCACCGGCGAGGGCCTGCGCCTCGGCCTGGAGACCGCCCGCGCCGCCGTCGCCGCCATCGAGGCCGGGGCGCCCGGGCGCTACGAGGCCGACTGGTGGCGGATCACCCGCGCCTACCGCTGGATGACCGGCGGCCTGCTCACCCTCACCGGGCCGGCCTGGGTGCGGCGCCGCCTCGTGCCCACCCTGGCCCGCGTCCCCGCGCTGATGGGGCGCATCGTGGAGCACCTCGCTCGCGGCTGATCCGCACGGCGCCTCGCCGATCGGGCCTACCAGAGGCGACGGCGCTCGGACTCCACCTCGGCGCGCCAGGGCAGATCGCCGTCCAGCAGGTCGCGGGCCCGCTGGCGATCGATCGCCTCGCCCGAGGCCCGCCAGCGCGACAGGTGCAGGCGCCCGGCGAGGAAGCGGGCTCCCGCCTGGGCGGCGAGGTGCAGGCCCCGGTCGAAGGCGGCGAGGCTGGGCGCTCCGCCGGCCTGAAGCAGGTTGCCCTCGCCCAGGCGCAGCTCGGCCTCGAAGAGGGGCAGCCCCCGCGACGCGGCGTAGGCCAGCATCGGGCCCAGGCGCCCCACCTCGGCCCGCTTGCCCTGAGCGAGGCGAACCCGCAGCAAGGCCAGTTGGGCGCGGTGCTGGCCGATCGGCCGGCCGGCGGCGCGAAAGCCCTCCTCGGCGGCTTCAAAGCTGCGCACGGCGGCCTTGAAGCGCTGGCGCAGCAGGGCGATCTCGCCGCTGTCGTGCAGGGAGGCGGCCCGGGGCGCCACGAAGCGCGGCCCGTCCAGCCCGGCGCGGAGGCCCTCGTGGGCGGCTTCGGCGGCGTCGAGCTCTCCGGAGAGGCGCAGCAGCGCGGCCTCGCGAAAGGCGAGGGCGAGCCGACCGGGCCCCTCGGCCTGGGCTTGGAGCAGCGCGAAGGCGAGGCGGGCGGCCTCGACCTCGCCGAGGAGCAGCCGGGCGCCGATCAGCCCGTCGAGGGCGATGGCGGCGAGGCTGGCGATGGGCCCCTGGGCGAGGAGATCGGCGTAGGCCTCGGCGCTGGCCGCGGCCTGCCCGGCGTCGAGGAGGCTGGCGGCGCGCTCGGCCTGGGCGAGCTGGATGCGCGACGTGGCCCCCGGATCGCCGCGCCGCAGCAGGGCGATCGCCTCTTCCTGGGCGACGAGGGCCTCGGCGGGCCGATCGTCGCGGCGCAGGGCGCTGCCGGCCAGGGTGGCGGCCTGGGCGGCCGTGTCCAACATCCCGCGCAGGCGGGCCGCGTCGGTGAGGGCGCGAAAGTGGAGGGCGGCTTCGGCGTGGCGGCCGCCGTTGGCGGCGCGTTGGGCCGCCTCGGAGAGGGCTTCGAGGTCATCGTGGGTGGGAGCGGACATCCAGACACGGTACCATGGGCCGATGCGCCATCCTGCCAACTCCTGGGCGGTCGCCGTCCCCGTCGCCGCGGCGCTGGCGATCGGGTTGGGCGCCACGGCCCTCTTCGATCCGGCCTCGGCGGGGGTCGCCGTCGTGGCCCTTCTTGAGCCCTTCCTGCTCGCGGCGGGCCTCTTTGGCCTCGCGGCCTGCCTGCTGTCCGGCGCGCGGGCGATCGCCGGGGGGCTCGGTGTGGGGCTGCTCCTCGGCTTCCTGGCCCTCCACAATCCGGGCCGGCTGCGCCTCGCCGAGGCCGAGCTGCCAGGCTGGTCCAACCAGCTCCGCGACTGCGCCTTGGTGGCCTCCAGCCAGCCCCAGCCCTTCCGCCTGCTCTGGTGGCAGGTCGACGGCAGCCCCTCGCCCTCGGCCCTCTTCACCCTGCTCGACGCGAGGCCCGATGTGGTCGTGCTCGACGGGCTCTCCGACCCCAAGCTGCTCGACGCCCTGGGCGCGGAGCTGCCGGGGGAGACGCTGTGGCTCACCGACGAGGAGCCTGGCGGCCCGATGGGGGTGGCGGTGCGGGGTTCCTTCCAGTATTGCGGCGGCGAGACTGACCGCTGGCACCTCGATCTGCCGGGGGGCCACGCCGGCGCCGTGATGCTGCTGCCGCAGATCGAACAGCGCGGCCTGCTGCCCCTGGTGCTGGTGCATGGCCCGCGCAGCCCGCTCGATGGCGGCAGCCGGCGCTTCGCCAGCGACACCCGCGATGCCATCGCCGCTCTGCGCGCCCTCACCTTGCAATTGGGCCCGCGCGGCCTGCTCATCCTCGGTGATCTGCGCGCTCCGCAGCCCTTCCTCGACGGCGCCATGGAGCCGGTGGGCCTCACCGAGGTGAGCCTGCCGCCAAGCTGGCCGATGGTGGTGGGGCCCCTGCCCGGCCTGCCCCTGGTCCCCGAGGCCCGCCTTTGGCGCGGCGAGGGCTGGGTGGTCCGCTCGGTGGAGCGGATGGCCTCGGGCGACGCCGCCAGCGCGCCCCTGCTGATGGAGCTGAGCCCGCGCTAAAAGCGGCCCGTCAGGCCGATCTGCTGCGGGCCCACCACCACCGCGGTGTCGTGGACAAAGAAGGAGCCGCCCAGCGCCCCCGCCCCGCCGACCAGCAGGCCGACGGTGGCCCAGCGCGAGGTGTTGAAGCGGGCCAGCAGCGCGTCGGCCTCGGCGGCGGTGACCGAGGCGGGATCACCCTGGGCCTCGCTGATCGCGGCGAAGGCCGGGTTCACCACCAGGAAGTTCACCGCGGCCCCGCCCACCAGCAGCGTGGCGCCGCCGATCTGCAGGCCCCGGCGCACGGGGTCGCCGCCCTGCCGCGGGGCTGGCTCGGCCTTGGCCACCGCGGGCTCCGGCCTGGCCGGCTCGGCCTTGGGGGGATCGGCCTTGGGGGGCTCGGGCGCCGGGGCCTCACCAAAGGCCGGGCCGAGGTCGCCCCACTCATCTTCGTTGGCGGCCACGGCGGGCGCGGCGTTGACGTCGATGCCGCCGGGGCAAAGCTTGAGCCAGCGCGGGTCTTTGGCGAAGGTGGTCCAGGTGCCGGCCACGGTGCCATCGTCGCAGGTGATCTGGGCGAGGTGCTTGCCCTCCAAGGCCTGGGCGCCGGCCACCACCGCCACGCCATCGACGAAGAGCCGTGCCTTGCCGACCTTCTCGGGGATGGAGAGCCCCACCTTGCCGCGGCCGCGCACCTCGGTGCGCAGGGCCTCGAAGAGCGACCAGGGATCGCCGTCGTCGCCGACGATGCCCTGCTCCCACTGCAAGGTGTTGTCGAGCACCAGGGCCTGCCGCCAGTGCTCCATCACCACGCTGGGGCGGGCCTTCTGGAGGTGGGCGACCGCGCCGCGGTAGTACCAGATGCGGGCCAAGGTGCCCGGCGTCAGCACCGCCCCGGCCTCGGGGGCCTTGGACTCTGCGGCGTCGAGGGCCTTGGTGGCGGCGGCCAGATCGCGGGCCGACAGCGCCTTGGCTGCGGCGGCGACCTGATCTTCGACCGGCCCTGCCCAGGCCATGCCGGGCAACAGCAGCCCGAAGAGGGCGAGGGCTACAGCGCCTCGCAGCCGGTGCGCGTCCATTCGGTCCCCTGCTTCACGTCGAAGGTGTAGGTGCAGGCCTGACCGGCCACGGCCTCGAAATTGACCCGGCTGGCCGTGCCGCCGACGGGGGCCACCTTGGTGCGGTACTGGCCGGCCTCGGCGCCGACCAGCTCCAGGCGGCCGCTGCCATCCCACTCGGCCTTCACCGGGCTCACCAGGCTGACCTCGGCCTTGCCGGGGGGCTGCAGCAACAGCACGACCTTGCCGCGGCTGGCGTCCATCGGCGCCACCTCGATCACCCGGCCGCCGATCTCTCCCTTGGACCCGGCCTTGGCGCCGGCTTCGGGATTGGGGCCCGGGTCGCCGCTCAACACGCCGCTGAAGACCAGCGCAGCGCCGCCCCCGAGGGCGAGCAGGCCGAGAAGGGCCATCACAGCGATGATCTTGCCGATGCTGCCGCCGCCGCTGGAGGCGGCCGGGGCCGCCTTGGGGGGCTCCACCGGCGCCTTGGGCGGCGGGTTGCGAACGGCGGGCGCCCGGCTCTCGATGATCGGCCGGTTGCTGGTGACCGAGGGGCCCTGGGGCCGCGGCTCGGCGGCGGAGGGCGGCGGCACGGGCTTGATGCTGATGTCGTCTTCGTCGTGGTTGCCGAACTGCACGGTCGGCGCCGAGAAGAAGGTCTCGGGCGGCAGGTTCATCACCTCGGGCGGGGGCGGCACGATGGT
>Ga0164294_10000236_pt1 | contig 52301 bp, 48 predicted proteins | sample GEODES005metaG_FD_111479 | JGI IMG/M metagenome (GOLD analysis project Ga0164294, IMG submission 111479) | Oligotrophic lake water microbial communities from Sparkling Lake, Wisconsin, USA - GEODES005 metaG | ecosystem: Environmental > Aquatic > Freshwater > Lake | place: USA: Sparkling Lake... | reverse complement strand
GGGCGAGCCGGCGGAGGGGGCGCCGGACGGGCCTCGGCGCGGGGCAGCGGGGGCAGCTCGGCCCGCGGCAGGCGGGCCTCGGCGGGGAGCTGCTGACAGCCCCGGGCGGCCTCCCAGGCGGTGTACTCCTGCAGATCGCGCACGAGCTGCGCCAGCTCGAAGAGATCGTCCTCAACGGCGAGATCGCTCATGTGGGCAGCCTCCAGCCCTGGCGCCGCAGGGCCGTGATCAAGGGGGTGAGGGGCAGGCCGATGACGTTCATCCAGTCCCCATCGATCTTCTCCACCAGCCAGCCGCCGCGCCGCTCCACCATGTAGCCGCCGGCGCAGCCGCGGGCCTCCCCCAAGGCGATGTAGGCGAGCAGCTCCTCATCGGAGAGGTCGGCGCGAAAGGTGACGTGGACATCGACCACTTCGAGGTGCGACCAGCCGGCCGCCTCCAGGGCGAGGCCGGTCGAGAGCGTGTGGGTGCGGCCGCGCAGGCTGCGCAGGCGGGCCAGCCAGTCGGCCTCGTCGCGGGGCTTGCCAAAGGCGATCCCATCGAGGTGGCCCACCTGATCGGCGCCGATCACCAGGGCCTCGGGGCGCAGCGCTGCGACGTCACGCGCTTTCTGTTGGGCACGCCCCCCCGCCATCACGCGGGGGTCGGGGTCGGTGACCTCGTCATCCCGATCGGGCGGCGGCAGCACCTCCACCGACAGTCCCGCTTCGCGCAACATCGTTGCCCGCCAAGGGCTGCCGCTGGCCAGGACCAGCGGTGGGAGGCCAATCATCGAGGGGCTCCTTCGCAGGGAATGGGGCTTGCGGGCCTCTCCGGTCTGGCGGCGCGCGCCCCGCTATAGTACGGTCTCCGCCGAACTGGCGCACGATGCTCGTGCCTGCCTGCCGCCGATGCCGACGCCACCTCCCCGCCAGGGGCCCGGAGCGGCGGACAGGACCGAGCAGCGGTTCGCCTGCGTGACGCCCCCCCTCCACGGACTGGACGAAGATGACGACGAGCGCGGTTGGAATCGATCTGGGAACCACGTTCTCGGCCATCGCCTACGTCAACAAGCACGGTGTTCCCGAGATCCTGCACAACGCCGAGGGCGACCGCATCACGCCCTCCGTCGTGCTCTTCGACGGCGACGAAGTGATTGTCGGCAACTACGCCAAGCAGGCGGCCGTTGCGTTTCCCCATCAGGTGGTGGAATTCGCCAAGCGGCACATGGGCGACGAGAACTGGCGCTTCAACTACCGGGGCACGGAGTACACCGCCGAGCAGATCAGCGCCTACATCCTGAGCAAGCTCAAGCACGACGCCGAGCACCGCCTGGGCCACCCGATCGAAGAGGCGGTGATCACCGTTCCGGCCTACTTCGCCGACAAGCAGCGCCGGGCCACGGTCCGCGCCGGCGAGCTGGCCGGGCTCAAGGTGCTCAAGCTGATCAACGAGCCCACCGCGGCGGCCTTCGCCTATGGGCTCGCCAACGCCGGGCGCACCATGCGCTGCCTCGTCTTCGATCTCGGCGGCGGCACCTTCGATGTCACCATCGTCACCATCGACGGCAAGGAGATCACGGTCGCCGCCACGGCGGGCGATCCGGTGCTGGGCGGCAAGGACTTCGATGAGCTGCTGATGGCCTTCACCGCCGAGAAGTTCCGCGACCGGCATGCCATCGACCCCCTCGAAGATCCGGCCGCCACCCACGATCTGCGTCAGAAGTGCGTGAGCGCGAAGCTCTCCCTCTCTCGGCGGCCCAAGGTCAACCTCTTCTACGACTACCAGGGTCAGATCCTCCGCCTGGAGCTGCCCCGCGAGCGCTTCGAAGAGCTGTCCACCGGACTTTTGGCCCGCTGCGAGGCCAAGGTCCGCGAGGTGCTCGCCGAGGCCTCCTGCCAGCCCGAGGACATCGACACCATCCTGCTCTCCGGCGGATCGACGCGCATGCCGATGGTGCGCAAGATGATCCAGGACACCTTTCGGCGCGACCCGGCGACCGACATCAACCCCGACGAGTGCGTGGCACTGGGTGCTGCGCTCACCGCCGCCTTGGAGTCGGCCCGCCTGAGCGGCCAGCGGCCGCCGGTCGACATCCGCACCCATGACGTCACCAGCCACTCGCTGGGCATGGTGGTCTACAAAGACGGCAAGCTGCACAACAGCCCGATCATCCGCCGCAACAGCCGCATCCCCTGCGAGCGCACCCGCGACGATTACGTCACCACCTACACCGGCCAAACCAGCATGGACCTCTGGCTGGTGCAGGGCGAAGAGAGCGATCCCCTCGCCTGTTCGGTGCTCGGCCACTTCGAATTCTACGGCATCCCGCCCCGCTCCGCCGGCGAGACCCGCCTCGCCGTCACCTACCGCTACAACTCCAACGGCATCGTCGAGGTCGAGGCGATGGACCTGACCACCGGTCAGACCCTCGCCCACCGCCTCGCCACCGACAATTCCAACCTCGAAGACATCGCCCGCAACCGGGTGCCGATGCAGATCGCGCTGGTGATGGATTGTTCAGGTTCGATGTATGGTACAAACATCGTCGAGGCGCGCAAGGCCGCCCGCTCCTTCGTGCAGCGGGCGATGAAAGCCGGGCGCAGCCTCGCGGTGGTCGCCTTCCCCGGCGGCCTCAAGACCGGGCTCACCGAGCAGGTGGCCCAGGTCGCCTCCGCCATCGACGCCCTCACCCCCATCGGCTCCACCCCCATGCATGTCGGTCTGTCTCAGGCACGCGAGGCCCTCAAGGGCAAGGCGGGCGTTCAGCGGGTCTATGTCATCCTCACCGATGGCCACCCCGATGACCCCACCGCCACCGCCGCCGAGGCCAACCGCATCAAGCGCCTCGGCGGGCGGGTGATCACCGTCGGCGTTGGAAAGCAGGTTCAGCGCGAGTTCCTGGAGACCCTCTGCTCCCGGCCGCGCGACTACCACCACTGCAATGAGAGCATCGAGCTCGAAGGCACCTTCATCAACCTCGCGACCGAGCTGGCCGCCGAGCGCTAGGAGTCTGCGTGTCCACGAACTCTCGCCCCCAACATGGCGACATCAGCCTCGACGCCCTCGCCGAAGACGTCGGGAACCTGCGGGACATGGTGCTCCAGCAGGGGGCGCGCGACACGCTCCAGCAGCGCGCCTTCGACCAGCTGTACGCCGAGCTCAAGCAGTACAAAGAAGACTTCGTCTTCCAGATGGAGAAGCCCCTGCTCCTCGATCTGCTGCTCTTCCACGACAGCCTCTCCTGGTTCCGCCAGAGCCTGAGCAGCCAGGAGATGAGCCCCGAGGTGGTCGCCGACAGCTTCCAGTACCTCGTCGACGAGTTCCTCGAGCTGCTCTACCGCCGCGACGTGACCCCCCTTGAAGGTCGACCGGAATTCGATCGGGAGATCCACAAGGTGGTCAAGGTTGTGCCGGTCGGCGACGCCGCCCAGGACTACAAGGTGCAGCAGGTCGTCAAGCGCGGCTTTGCCCGCGGCGGTCGCATCCTGCGGGCCGAAGAGGTGGTGGTCTTCCGCCACCAGCCTGCCCCCTCCGATGACCCTCGTCAGAACTCCCGGTAGCCCCAAATGAGCGATGAGATCGTCCTGGGCATCGACCTCGGCACCACCTTCTCCGCGATGGCGGTGGTCGACCGCTTCGGCAAGCCCGTCATCGTGCCCAACGCCGAAGGCCAGCCCACCACGCCGTCGGTGATCCACTTCTACGATCGCGACTCCTGCGTGGTCGGCGACGAGGCCGTCAAGATGGTGGTGGTCGATCCGGCCAACGTGGTGCGCTTCATCAAGCGCAACATGGGCGAGCCCGACTACACCTTGGAGTTCTTCGGCCGCAGCTACACGCCCCAGGAGCTGTCGGCGATCATCCTAAAGAAGCTGAAAGAGGACGCCAAAGAGGCCCTCGGCGTCGAGATCAAAGACGCCGTCATCACCGTGCCGGCCTACTTCAACACCGCCCAGCGCTCGGCCACCGCCGAGGCCGGCGCCATCGCCGGCTTGAACGTGCTGTCGGTGATCAACGAGCCCACCACCGCCGCCATCGCCTACGGCATCGAGCGCCTCGGCGGCAACCGCCGCATCCTCGTCTTCGACCTCGGCGGCGGCACCTTCGACGTCACCCTGATGGAGATCCGCGGCATCTCCTTTCGCACCCTGGCCAGCGACGGCAACGCCGAGCTCGGCGGCAAGGACTGGGACGATCGGCTGCTCAACCATGTGGCCGAACAGTTCGTCGAGCGCTTCAACGTCGACCCGCGCGACGACCCCCAGCCCTACCAGGAGTTGTACGAGCGCTGCCTGCACGCCAAGATCTCGCTGTCGAGCAAGCCCAAGGCGGTGATCCCGGTGAACTACCGCGGTCACCGGATGGTCTCGACCGTGCTGCGCGAGGAGTTTGAGGCCCTCACCGAAGACCTCGTCGAGCAGTGCGCCGACACCACCCGCATCGTGCTCGAGAAGGCCGGCGTGACCTGGGCCGACCTCGACGAGGTGCTGCTGGTCGGCGGCTCTACGCGGATGCCGATGATCCGCGACACCCTGATGCGGCTCTCCGGTAAGGTCGCACCCGCCGCGATCAACCCCGAGGAGTGTGTGGCGATGGGCGCAGCCCTCGCCGGTGTCCTGCGCCACCGGGCCAACCACCCGGCCTTGTTGCACCACCGCCAGGCCCTCGCCCGAAAGGCGCGTGACATCACCAAGACCGAGCCCAGCCTCTCTCCCGGCGCCGGCGACAGCCTCTCGCCGCGCTCGCCCGGCGACGCGGTGGTGCCGTCGCCCGCCCACGCCCCGGTCTCGGGTGAGGCCTTGGGCTTCATCGGCCTGCCGCCGGTCAAGATCACCGATGTCACCACCCACCCGCTCGGCATCGTGGTCCTCGACAAGAACCACAACGAGCGCGTGGTGGCCGTCATCCCCGAAGCGACCGCCCTGCCCACCGAGAAGCGCAGCCGCTTCGCCTACGCCTACGACAACATGACCGCCGTGCGGGTGGAGGTCACCGAAGGCGTGGGTACCACCCGCGACGAAGTGAAGGTCATCGGCGAGGTCATCCTCGAAGACCTGCCGCCCCGCCCCAAGGGCACGCCCATCGAGGTCATCTACCGCTACGGGGTCAACCAGATCCTGGAGATCGACATCGTGGACGTAGAGACCCGTCGCGTGCGTCGCGCGCGGATGGATCTCAAGGGGGGGCTCAACCCCGACCGCCTGGCAAAGGCCCGCGAGACCGTCGCCCGCTTTGCCGTCCATTAATTCACAGTCCTGAGCCAGCGCAGGGCCCCTGCCCGCGCTTTGTCGTTGCGCGCTGCGCGCTTCGGCGGTATTCCCTCAGCACCTTTTCTACCGGCTGTCCGCGGCCCCCCTGGGACGGAGCATGGAGCAGCGGGACTTCGAAGAAATCAACCGCTTCCTGGTGACCGTCGGCAAGCCCACCCTCTTCGAGTACTTCGGAGTGGGCCTTGACGTCGCGGCCGAGGATGGGGAAGCCGCCATCAAGCAGCGGCGTGGCTGGGCCCAGGGGCAGCAGTCCAACCCAAAATTTCGCGCAGAGGCGCTTTGGGTGATCAAGAACGTCGGCCTCTGCCGCAAGGCGCTGGTAGACGAAAAGATCGCCTACCTGAACGAAATCGAGGGCAAAGACCGCAGTCGCAAGCTGCAGGTGCTGCGGCTCTTCATCATGGGCACCCTCGCCGACGGCGTGCTCACCCAGAAGGGCGAAGAGGCGATCCGCGAGCACGGCGCCCGCCTCGGGCTCGACGCCGACGCGATCGCCGCTGAGATCGACACCCTGGTCTCCGAGCAGCAAGCCCAGCGCGGCAACGTCACCGAAGAACTGCCCACCGGCCCCTCCTTCGTCGACCACTACTCCGTGCTGGGCATCGGGCCCGACGCCGACCTCTCCACGGTCGAGCGCGCCCACCGCGAGCGCTACCACTGGGCCCGTCAGATCCAGGACTCCCGCCGCGCCGCCGACATCTACACCCGCCTCGACGCCGCCTGGGAGGTGCTGAAGAACCCCACCAGCCGCGCCCAGTACGACGCCCAGCGCCGGCAGGTGTTGGGCGAGGCGGCCCCGCCCCTGCCGATCCACCCCGACGCCCCGCCGATCAGCGCCCCCCGCCCCGAAGCGCCCGTGCGGCCCCGCTTTGGCTTCGCCAGCGACGAGTCGGAAGACGCCTCGGATCAGCCCACCACCACGGCCACCCCCCATCCGCGCGTCACCACGCCGCCGCCCCGGCCGCCCGAGAACCTCGCCGGGCGGGCCCTGCCGATGCCCACCGGCACGCAGCCCACGCGCCCCGACAAGGTGGCCCGCCTCGCCATTGACGGCCCCGAGATGGTGCGGGTGAAGGCCCGCAAGGGTCCAGCCACCCACACGCTCACCATCCGCAACAGCGGCGCCGGGCGCATGTCGGGCCGCGTGATGGTCGATCGCGACTGGGTGGAGGTCAGCCCCACGCGCCTCGACGCCGCCGCCACCGAGCAGACCATCGCCGTCACCGTGCATCCAAGCCGGATGCCCCGCAACCGCGCGGTGGCGATGGTGACCGTGCTCACCGACGAAAACGAGCGCAAGTCGGTCACCATCGAGGCCGAGCGCCCCAATCCGATGGTGCCCGCCGCGATCATCGCCCTGGTGCTCCTGGCCGCCATCGGCGTAGGCCTGTGGCGCTACGCCGCCAGCCGGCCGCAGCCCGCCGAGGTCGAGACTGCCACCACGGGCACCCTCGCCATCCTCGTTGATCCGCCTGCCGGCGAGATCTTCATCGACGGCCGCCTCGCCAGCTCCAACGGGCGCGTCCTCTCCGAGCCCATCCCCATTGACCGCCCGGTGGTGGTGAAGGTGGAGCTCGACGGCTTTTCGCCCTGGAGCCAGGAGGTGCGGGGCGATCCCGACAAGGGGGTGAGCCTGACCCCCTCCCTCACCTTGAGCGACGCGATGGCCTGGGCCCCCAAGCCCGAGCAGGTGCGCGGCGACCTCAACGCCGAGACCGCTCGGGCCGAGGTGCGCAACCGCAATTCCCAGATCGACGGCTGCTTCCGCGACAAGCTCGGCGCGGTGGCGCCCGGAACCGTCGCCTCGGTCGACCTCAACGCCTATGTCTCGCCGCGCGGCTACGTCATCGGGCTCTCCTTTGAGAACCCGACCTACAGCAACGCCGCCGTAGACGCCTGCATCAAGCGCCAGCTCCGGTCCATCAAGATGCCCCTCGTCTCGGGCGATTACGGTCAGTTCAAGACCACCGTGCGCTACACCGTCCCCACCCCCTGAGGTCCAGGGCCCATGCGCCACGGTTCCCTCCCCGACGCCGAAGACCTCCTGCTCGACGAGGCCGAGACCGCCCTGGACCAGGGCGATCCGCAGCGCGCCCTCACCCTGTGCGACGGCCTCCTTCGCAGCGCGCCCCAGCACGCGGGCGCCCTCTTTGTGCGCGGCGACGCCCTGCGCGCGATGGCCCGCCTCGAAGAGGCCGCCGTGGCCTACCGGGCCGCCGCCGTCGCCGAGCCCGAGCACGCCTCCTCCTGGGCCAGCCTCGCGCTCACGGTCTTTGAGCTGCTGCGCTTTGACGAGGCCCAGCGGGCCAGCGCCCGGGCCCTGCGCGCCGACCCAGCCAGCGCCGAGGCCTGGTGGGTGCGCGCCCTGCTCGCCGAGTGGCGGGGCGACATGCGGGCCCGCGAGCGCGCCCTGGCCCACGCCCGCTGGCTGGACCCCGGGCAGTACCCGATCCCCGTCGAGCTGTCGGCCGAGGAGATCGAGGACGTCGTCTCCACCGCGGTGGAAGAGCTGCACCCCGACATCCAGGAGTACCTCGCCAACGTGGCGATCCTCCTCGAGGACATGCCCAGCGAGTCGATCCTGCGCTCCTTCGACCCGCCGGCGTCCCCGCTGGAGCTGCTGGGCTTCTTCGGCGGGCACCCGGTGGGGGAGCGCGGCGGCGATGACCCCTGGAGCCAGCTCCCGCCGACGATCTACCTCTTTCGCCGCAACCTCGAGCGCCACGCGGTCGATCGCGACAACCTCATCGAAGAGCTGCGCATCACCGTATTCCACGAGGTCGGGCACTTCCTCGGCCTCGACGAGGACGACCTCGGCGCCCGGGGCCTGGACTGAATTGGCGGGTCTCGCTTGACGCGACTGGGGTAGTCCTATAAACAGCCGGCGCCCCCACGGGGGAGTAGCTCAGCTGGGAGAGCGCTGGAATCGCACTCCAGAGGTCGAGGGTTCGATCCCCTTCTTCTCCACCATCCAGAACGGCGGTCCTCGGGCCGCCGTTCTTCATTTGGGCTCCACCACAAAGAAGATCCAGCCGTAGTGGTCCTCGCGCGCCCGCTCCACGAGGCGCAGGCCCTCGCCCTCCCAGGTGCCGCCCACCGTCAAGAAGGGCGCCACCCGCGGCGCCTGGGTCCAGTCTTCGGCGAACCACAGCACGAAGCCGATCTGCTCGTCGCGCAGCCAGCGCGCGAAGTCGGCCTCGTCGCCCGGGCGGCTGGGCACATCAAACCAGCTCACAAGGCGCCGCTCGTGCACCTCGCGGTTCAGGTAGCAGCTTGGGATGTTGTCGAGCACCATCGGCACCGAGGCCGGCACGTTGGCCTCGATCCACTCGGCGAGGGCGCGCTGGGGGGCGTAGAGCTGGTCGCCCAGGGCCACCTGGCGGGCGGTCTCGCGAAGGTCGGTGCGGACGATCTGCGCAAGTCCGAGGCCCAGGATCAGCCAGCGCCCCCGCGGCCAGCGATCGGTGAGCGCGAAGAGCCCGGCGAGTCCCACCGGCACCAGCACCGGCACGATCGGCATCATCCACTTCCAGTAGAGGTTGTGGGTGGGCGCGTGCTGCCCGACGAGGCCGATGCCGGCCCACACGCCCAGCTGGGAGATCAGCAAGACACCCACCGTGCGGCGCGGGTCGTGGCGGGCCCAGGGCAGGCCGATCAGGGCCACCAGGGCGCCGGCCCAGACCACCCAGCCCACCCGCCAGGGCAGCAGGTGGCCGAGCAGCCCGGCCACCACCGACAGCCCACCGGCCAGCCAGGAGAGCGGCCCCTCGGCTTCAGCGCCGAGCCCGGTCTCAATGTTGACCCCCACCGAGTGGCTCCAGAAGAAGGGCGTCCCGTGCTCCACCGCGCAGTAGGCCGACCAGGCCGCGATCGCCGCACCGAGGGGCCCAAAGAGCGCCAGCAGCCGCGGCAGGCGCGGCCCCCGGCCGATCCCCGCCACGAAGAGGGCCGGCAGCAGCGCCAAGGCGCCATCCATGCGCACCGAGAAGGCCAGGGCGGCGAAGATCCCGGCCAGCACAAGGCGTTCGCCACACAGCGCCGCGATGGAGGCCAGCACCCAGCCCGCGTAGACCGGCTCGCGCAGGGAGCTGGAGCTGTAGAGCATCAACTCGGGCTGAAAGGCCAGGAGCAGGGCCGCCGCCAGGGCCACCCGCCGCCCGGCGAGGCGATCGGCCAGGGCTACCGCCGAGCCCACCGCGATGAGGCCCATCACCAGGGCCACGCCGCGGGCGGCCACGAGCGTAGGATTGGGCACCAGGCCATCGACAAGGCCGAGAACCAGCGCCCCCAGCGCGTAGTAGCCGGGCATGTGGTTCATGTCATAGTGCAGAAAGCCGCCCTCCAGAACCCCCCGGATCATCGCGAGGTTGCCGTAGTCGCTCTCCTCCCAGCCGGCGTAGCGGGTGGTCCAGTAGAGCCGCACGAGGCCCGACAGCAGCACCGCGCCGGCTACAACGGCCCCGCGCCCAAGGCTGCTTGGGGGGTTGCTCCCCGCCGGCGCCGACCCGCTCATGCCGCGCTCCTCTGCCGGCGCGCGCCGGGAGGTCGCGGCCTCCCCGTCTGGCCAGCCGGGCCCCGCCATTGTACAGCGTCGCAACCGCCCTGGCCCGCTGAGGCGGCCGCCGCCCCGGAGCCCCGATGCCCGCCGCCCCAAGGTCCCCCTCCCCCGTCGAGCTGCCCGTGCGCAGCGGCTTCGTGCGCACCGAAGACGGCGTCGACCTCTACTGGAAGGCCGTCGGCGCCGGCCCGGTGATCGCCTGCTGCAATGGCGTGGGCGTCTCCACCTTTTTTTGGAAGTACTTCGTCGATCACTTCGCCCAGCGGGCCACCGTCGTCGTTTGGGACTACCGCGGGCACGGCCGCAGCAGCCGGCGCATCGATCCCCTCACCGCCGACCTCTCGATCGCCCGCCACGCCGCAGACCTGATCGCGGTGCTTGACGCCGTCGGCGCCACCGAGCCGGCCTTGCTCGTCGGCCACTCGATGGGCTGTCAGGTGATCCTCGAAGCCACCCGCCGCCACCCCGAGCGGGCCGCCGGACTGGTCCTCCTGCTCGGCACCGCCGGGCGCGCGCTGCACACCTTCTACGACACCGCGCTCTCCGTGCCGATCTTCAAGGTCCTGCGCGCGGTGACCTTTCGGGCTGGAGAGGGCGCCAACCGCCTGCTGCGCCCCCTGCTGGAGTCTCCCCTCACCTGGACCCTCGCCACCGGCCTGCGCTGGGTGGACCCCTACTACACGCGGCCCGAGGACCTCGCCCACTACACGCGCCACATGGCCGGCCTGGATCAGCGGCTCTTTATGCAGTGTGTCGCCGAGACCGACGCCCACGACGCCTGGGGGGCCCTGCCGAACATCGGCGTGCCGGTGCTGGTGGTCGCCGCCGAGCTCGACGTGTTCACGCCGCTGTGGTGCTCGCAGAAGATCGCCCGCACCATCCCCGGCGCCGAGCTCTTTCAGCTCGCCGACGCCACCCACGCCGCGCTGGTCGAGCAGCCCGACACCATCCACCACCGGGTGGAGCGCTTCTTGAGCGAGCGCCTGCCCCGGGTCTACGGCGCCGCCGCCTGATCCGGCGCCGGGGCCGCGGCGACCAAGCCGTCGACCCAGGCCGGCACCCAGTCCTGGGCGAGGCTGGTCCAAAAGGCGCCCGGCATCGCATGGGTCAGCTCGAGGGAGAGCGACAGCCGCACCCGCGCGCCGCCCACCTCGTCGGGGATCAGCACAAACTCGCCCTCGAAGGCGTGAACGCCCCCCTCGGCCAGCGAGAAGGTCAGGCCGGTGGGGGTGGGTTTGACCGTGAGCAGCAGCTTGTACCGCCGCACCCAGTCCAGCTCCAGGCGCAGGAGCTGACCGACGCCGCCCTTGCGCACCCCCTCCACCGCGGTGACACCCGCGAACAGCGAAGGCCAGCGGGCGGTGTCCAGGAGGATGACCCGCAGCGCCTCCACCGAGGCCGGGCTGCTGCGCTCGACGACGACCCGCGCCATCTACCGTCTCCGCCGCCGGCGGCGACCCCGCCGGGCGTTCTTGTCGACCGCCGCGCTGCCCTTGCTGGCCTTGCCTTCGGCCGGCGTGGAGGCCGAGCCCAGCCAGTCGCCCCAGCGGGTGGTGACCGCCTTGGCGATCTCCACGTTGCGCCGCAGGCCCGGATCTTCGACCAGCAGCGAGAAGGCCTCGGCCCGCGCCCGCAGCAGCAGCTCGCGATCGCGGGGCGGATCGGCCCAGCGCAGCTCGGGCATCTCGCCGGCCCGATCGCCGAGGAGGGCCTCGGGGCCGCGCACCGTGAGGTCGACCTCGGCGAGGCGGAAGCCGTCGCGCTCCCCCATCACGAGGTCGATCGCCTGGGCGCCGGCCTCTGAAGGGCGGTCGGAGAGCACGAAGAAGGAGTGCCCGGCGTGGGCGCCGAGCCCGACGTGGCCGCGCAGGCGGTGCAGGCGCACCATGTCGCAGAGATCGGCGTAGTGCACGATCAGCACGTTGGCGTTGGCCACCACCGGCGCGTCTTCGATGTAGGTGGTGCAGACCAGCACATCCATCCGGCGGTGCTGGAAGTCGTCAAAGACCTGGTGGCGGTCCTTGGCGGCCATGCCCGAGCAGTAGACGCCGATGCGGGCGCCGGGCAGGGCGTCGACCTGCAGCGCCTTGCCAAAGCGCATGGCGTCGTCGAGGCTGAGCAGATCCTTGCCGTCGCGCACGGGGAAGACGATGAAGACCTGGCGGCCGGCCTCGATCTCCTCGCGGGCCTTGGCGTAGGCCTCGGACTGCTGGGCCGCCGGCAGCACGGCCTGGCTGCAGCGCGGCCGATCGTCGGTGGGCACCACCGAGACGTCGAAGTCGCCAAAGACGGTGAAGGCCAGGGTGGAGGGGATCGGCGCCCGGGTGACCACGAGCAGGTCCGGCTGCGCGCCGCGGCCGGCGAGCTGCTGGGGGCTGACCGTGCCGTAGGGGCCGCGCTCTTCGACCACCACGAGGCCGAGGCGCTTCCAGACCACGCCCTCTTCGATGATCCGCCGCGTGCCAAAGACCACATGGGCCTCGCCGCGCCGGATGGCGTCGGAGGCGGCGTGATTGGGGTTGTCAGCCACATAGAGCGGCGTGAGCCCCACCGAGCGGAGCAGGGCGTCGGCGTGCAGGTAGCGGCGCTCGGCGGCGAGGCCGTCTGGGGCGACGAAGGCGACCTGATGCCCATTGCTGGCCACCAGCACCCCGCTCAAGAAGGCGACGATGCCCTTGCCGGCGCCGACATCGCCCTGGAGCAGGCGGGTCATCGGCCGCGGGCGCAGCAGATCGCGCCGGATCTCGGCGAAGGCGGCCTCCTGGCCGTCGTTGAGCACCACGCTGTGCTGGATGCCCAACTGCCCCACGGCGGCGTGGGAGATGGTGTGGGCGATGCCGCGCTCCTGGCTGCCCTTGCCCGAGCGCCAGGCGATGCCCACCTGAAGGAGGAAGAGCTCCTCAAAGGCGAGGCGGGTGCGGCCGCGGCCGCTGGTGTTGGCCGGGAAGTGCGCGTCGCGCAGGGCCTCATCGAGGGCGAGCAGGCGGTGCCGCTCGACGATCGCCGGCGGCAGGCCGTCCTTGAGGGCGCCCAGCGACTGGCTCAGCGCGGTGACCATCGCCGCCCGCAGCAGGCGGTCGTCGACCCCCTCGACGCCATAGGCCGGCGTCAGCCCGCTGCCGCGGCCATCCAGGCCGACAGGCTCGCCCTCGTAGAGCACGAAGCCATCGTCGGTCTCGACGAGCGACCCGATCAGCGCCACCTCCTGGGCGGGGCTCCAGCGGTCCCAACCGCGCGGGGCCTCGGTGACCCAGCGGCAGGTGAGCAGGGCCTCATCGGGCCCGATCAGCACCGCCTCCCAGCGCTTGCCCTGGGGGCTCAGGCGCAGACAGCGGGTGCGCAGGCGGGCGCGGATCATCACGGTGCCGGCGGCCATCTCGGGGCCGAGGGCGATGTGGGCAGGCCGCTCGTGGCTGGACGGCGGCAGCAGGAGGAGGTCGGCGACGGTCAGCACGCCTTCGTCGGCGAGCCGCTCGATCGACTCGGCGCTCAGCTCCGGGAGCGTGGAGAGGGCCACGCCGGTGCCCTCGGGGTGACCCAGCGGCAGGCGACGGACCTCGGGCTCCGGCGCCTTCTCGGGGGGCCGCAGCTCGATCTCGCGCAGCTCGGGCTCTCGGCGGTCGCGCCGATCCCGGCGGTCGCGGTCGCGGTCACTGTCGCGCCGATCGCGGCCCCGGCGGCCGCCCTCACGCTCTTCGCCCTCGGCGCGGGCCTCGGTCTCTTCGCGCGGCTCCCGGGGCTCCCGGGCCTCGCGCGGCTCACGGGCCTCGCGCGGCTCCCGGCCCTCACGGGGCTCCCGGCCCGCACGGGGCTCACGGCCCTCGCGGCGGCCGTCTCGGCGCTCCTTGCGCTCGCGACGCGGCTCGGCCTCTCCCTCGGCCCGGGGGGCCTCTTCGGCGCGGGCCGCGCGGGGCTCGGCCTCGCGATCCTCTCGCCGCGGACGACGTTCCCGACGACGCGGCTCTTCTTCGCGGGGGGCCGGCGCCGCCGCGGGCGCGGCCACCACCGTCACCACCGCGGGCTCCGCTGGCGGGGCCTCGGCAGCGGGCGCCGCAGGCTCCAGGCCGCCGAGCCAGTAGGCCAGGGCCTCCAGCCGCACGGCGCGCGAGACGCCCGACAGCTCGTCGATCCCGTCCAGGAGCACCCGGCCATCGGCCAGGGCTTCCCGCGCGGAGTCCGGGAGCGCCGGCTGGGCGAGGGCCTCGTCCAGCAAGCGCAGACAGTTCACGCCCAGGAAGCGGACCACGTCCTTGCCGCTCCGCTCCCACTCGGCGGTGCGGCGCACCGCCAGCATCCGTCCGCGGGCAGCGGGGGGCAGGTCACGGATCCACGGCTCGATGTCGCCCACGGGCACACTCCCTTAGCGGTACAGCACGTCTGAAATGGAGAAGCTGCGCTGGCCGCGGGGAGTCTCCACCGTGACCTCGTCTTCTTTGCGCTTGCCCAGCAAAGCCTTGCCGAGCGGCGCCGACAGGGAGATGAGCCCCGCCTTGGCGTCGGCCTCGTCGGTGCCGACGATCTTGTAGCGGACCTGCTCGCCGGACTCGAGGTCTTCGAGCACCACGGTGACGGCGAAGACCACCCGGCCGTCCTGCTTCAGGCGGCTGACGTCGATGACCTCGGCGGCGCCGAGCTTGCCTTCGAGCTCCATGATGCGCCCCTCGCAGAGCGACTGCCGGTGTTTGGCGTCCTCGTACTCGGAGTTCTCGGAGATGTCGCCTTGGGCGCGCGCCTCCTCGATGTCACGGACGATCTTGAGGCGGGTGTGCTCTTTGAGCTCCTTGAGCTCGGCCGACAGCCGCGCGAAGCCCGCGGGCGTCATGGGGATCCGGGTCATCTTCCTTCCTGCGCGCGGGCCGGGGCGGTGGTGGCGCGCAACGCGCTCTCCCATCGCCGCGGCGCTCCGCGGTCGTTCACCGTAGCATGGCGGCCCCGGCGCGTGGACCTTCACCCGCGCCGGACCCCGATGTCGCGAGGGGTATCGGACCAAACACAAACTGGCCACCCACCAAGGTCGCGACCACGCGCCCCGCGGCGGAATGTCCGGCGAGCGGGTCGTGGGGGCTGCGGCTGCGGCGGCTGGCGCGTCGGCGGAGCCCCGTCGAAGGGTCCACCAGGACGAGGTCGGCCACCGCGCCGGGCGCGACCCGCGGGTCCAGGCCGATCAGACGGCCAGGCTCGGTCGACAGCGCCGAGAAAAGCAAAGCGGGCGCGTCGCCGAGGGCCAACAAGGCCGCCCCCAGCGCGCTCTCGAGGCCGGCCGCGCCAAAGGCGGCGCTCTCAAAGTCGCCCTCCTTGTCGACGAGCCCGGTCGGCACATGGGCCGAGACGATGGCTGTGATCGCGCCCTGGCGCAGGCCCTCGGTGAGGGCGGCCCGATCGGCGGCGGCGCGCAGGGGTGGGCGCACCTTGAAGGCGGTGTCATAGCCGCTGGCCTCGACATCCTCGTCGCAGAGGACGAGGTTGCGGGCGGCGACGGTGGCGCAGATCGGCAGGCCGCGGCTGCGGGCCTCGGTGATCAGGGCGAGGCCGCGGGCGCTGCTCACCGGCCCGGCCACCACCCGGGCCCCGCTCAGGGCGCACAAGGCGATGATGCGCATCAGGCCGATCTCCTCGGCGGCGACCGGCAGTCCGCGCAGGCCCAGGCGGAGGGCGGCGAGCCCCTCGTGCATCAGGCCACGGGCCTCCAAGGTGGCCTCACCGGCCTGCAAAAAGACCGGCCGCCCCCAGGGCCGCGCGTACTCCAGGCAACGGCGCAGGGCCTCGGCGTCGCTGTGAAGGTGCAGGCCATCGGAGAAGGCGGCAGCGCCGGCCTCGGCGAGGAGGCCCAGCTCGGCGGGTTCGGCCCCCTGCAGTCCCTGGCTGAGCGCGGCGGCGGCAAAGATGCGCGCCCCGCTGACCTGCCGGCCGCGCGCCAGCAGGTCGCGCAGCACGGCGGGGCTGTCCACGCAGGGGTCGGTTTGGGGGCTTACCAGCACGCTGGTGTAGCCGCCGGCCGCCGCGGCCTCGGCGCCGCTCTGCAGATCTTCGCGATGTGGGGCGCCCGGATCGGCCAGATCGGCGCCCAGATCGACGAGGCCGGGCCCCACCCACAGGCCGGCGCAGTCAAAGACCGCCGCCGCGGCCGGCGCGTCGAGGTCGGGGCCCACCGCGACGATGCGCTCGCCCTCGATGAGGACGTCGGCCACGGCGTCGTAGCCGGTGGCCGGGCAGATCACCCGCCCGCCTTTAAGCAGCCACATCACCGCCCTCCTCGCCAAGCAACAGGAAGAGCAGGGCCATCCGCACGGCGACACCGTTGGTGACCTGCTCCAGGATCACCGAGCGCCCGCCATCGGCCACCTCGGGGGCCAGCTCCACCCCGCGGTTGACCGGCCCGGGGTGCATCACCAGCAGCTCGGGCCGCCCCTTGCGCAGGCGGTCGAGGTCGAGGCCGTAGAAGGCGGCGTACTCTCGGCTGGTCGAGATCATCGCCCGGCCGAGGCGCTCGCGCTGGATGCGCAGCATCATCACCGCGTCGGCCTCCTCGATGACGTCGTCGACCTTGTGCCGCACCTCGGCACCCAACTCGGCCAGGGCTGGCGGGCAGATCGGGCCCGGGCCCGCCACCAGCACCCGGGCGCCCAGGGTGCGCAGCCCGAAGAGGTTGGAGCGGGCCACCCGGCTGTGCAGCACGTCGCCGACGATGGCCACGGTGCGACCGCGCAGATCGCCGAGGTGATCGCGCAGGGTGAGCAGATCGAGCAGGCCCTGGGTGGGGTGCTCGTTGATGCCGTCGCCGGCGTTGATCACCGGCCAGGGGAACTGCCGGGCCAGCATGTGAGGGACGCCCGAGCTGCCGTGCCGCACGATCAGGCAGTCCATCCGCATCGCGTCGAGGTTTCGGATGGTGTCGAGGACCGACTCCCCCTTGGCCGCCGAGCTGCCCTGCACCGAGAAGTTGACCAGATCGGCCCCCATGCGGCGGGCGGCCAGATCAAAGCTGATGCGGGTGCGGGTGGAATTTTCAAAGAAGGCCAGCACCACGGTGCGGCCGCGCAGGGTGGGCACCTTCTTGATGCGGCGCTCGTTGATCGCCCGCATCCGGGCCGCGGTGTCGAGGATGCGATTCAGCTCTGCGGCGGAGAGGCCGCGCAGGCCCAGGAGATCGCGCTTCTTCACCGACCACCCCCGACCTGGACAAAGACCCCGTCCTGGGGGGAGCCATCCTCGACAAAGGCCACCACCACCCGGTCGGAGCGCTCGGTGGGGATGGTCTTGCCGACCACGTCGGCGGCGATGGGCAGCTCGCGGTGGCCCCGGTCGACCAGCACCACCAGCTTGATGAAGCGCGGCCGGCCGTAGTCCATCAGCTCGTCGAGGGCGGCCCGGACGGTGCGCCCGGTGAACAGCACATCGTCGACCAGCACCACGCCGCGGCCGCTCAGATCGGAGTCGGGCAGCCGGGTGTCGCCCAGTTGGGCCTTCTCCAGGCCGGTGTACAGATCGTCGCGGTACAGGGTGATGTCGACGTAGCCCGTGGCCGGCCGCACCCCCTCCAGGCTCGCGATGGCGTCGGCGAGCCGCAAGGCGAGGTGCCGCCCGCCGGTGACGATGCCGACCAGCACGAGCTGGCGCGGATCACCGAGGCGCTCCACGATCTCGGAGGCCATCCGCGCGATGGTGCGGCGCAGCTCCATCGCGCTCAGCTCTTCTCGCTCAACCCGCTCGGCTGCCACGCCGCACCTCCAGGGGCGCACCGACTAACCGAGGCAGCCCCCCTCAGGCGTCGCTGATCGTGCCCTCGCTGTCGCAGGCGAGGGAGAGGTAGAAGGAGAGGGTCTTGTAGTACTGGGTGCCCGGGTAGTAGACATTGGGGCTCCAGCCGCACTCCAGGTACCGGTACCCGCTGTCCATCGTGAACTTGCAGTCGGCGACCGGGTCGATGTACTCGATGCCCTCTTTGGAGAGCCGGCTCGCCAGCTTGGCCTTGCCCTTCTCCAGGCTCTCGGTGGTGCGCCACTCGCGGAGTGCGGCCGAGCCGGCCTCTCGCACCACCTGCTGATCCCAAAAGTAGGAGCCGAAGATCCCGGCCCAGGCGAGCCCGAGGATCGCGAGGAGGATCAGCAGGATGCTGCTGCCGGCCATTCTCCCTGAGCGACGGCGCCTGAGGTTCATCGACAATGCTCCGCGGATGCAGCTGAATTGTGAAGGGGGCCGGGCATGGACAAAGCCGGACCGCTCGAAGCCCTATTCGACCGCATCGCGCGCCCTGGCGCAAGGTGCTTCGATCAGGTTTGACGGGAAGAGACCGACCCCGACCGCCCGACCTGGCCTAGTCGTCGTCACCCACCGAGAGCACCGCCATGAAGGCCTCCTGGGGAATCTCCACCGAGCCCACCGCCTTCATGCGCTTCTTCCCTTCCTTCTGGCGTTCGAGCAGCTTTCGTTTGCGGCTGATGTCGCCGCCGTAACACTTGGCGGTGACGTCCTTGCGCATGGCGCGCACGTTGGTGCGGGCGATCACCTTGCTGCCGATGGCGGCCTGCAGGGCCACCTCGTACTGCTGCTGGGGGATGAATTCCTTCAGCTTGCGGGTGAGGCGCTGGCCGATGATCTGCGAGTTGTCGCGGTGGATGATCGTAGAAAGGGCGTCGACCTTCTCACCATTGACCAGGATGTCGAGCCGCACGAGGTCGCCGGCGTCCCAGCGGATGATCTCGTAGTCCATGCTGGCGTAGCCGCGGCTCACGCTCTTGAGCTTGTCGAAGAAGTCGAAGACGACCTCGGCGTAGGGGATCTCGTAGGTGATGACGGCGCGCCCCTGGCCGCCATAGTCAAAGGAGGTCTGTACGCCGCGCCGCTCCTGACAGAGCTTGAGCACCGCGCCGATGTAGGCCTCGGGCAGGTGCAGGGTGACCTTGGCGATGGGCTCGGCGATGGTGTCGATCTCGCCGATGGGCGGCAGCTTGCTCGGGCTGTGGATCTCCAAGGCCTCGCCGCGGGTGTTGGTGACCCGGTAGACGACCGACGGGCTGGTGTTGAGCAGATCGAGGTTGTACTCGCGCTCCAGCCGCTCTTGGACGATCTCCATGTGCAGCAGACCGAGGTAGCCGCAGCGAAAGCCAAAGCCCAGCGCGTCGCTGGTCTCGGGCTCGTAGGTGAAGGCGCTGTCGTTGAGCTTGAGCTTCTCGAGCGCGTTGCGAAGGTTCTCGTGGTCGGCGCTCTCGATGGGGAAGATGCCGGAGAAGACCATCGGCTTGCTCTCGCGAAAGCCGGGCAAGGCCACCTCGGCCTTGCGGTCTTTGTGGGTGATCGTGTCGCCCACGCGCGCATCTTGGAGGCGCTTGACCCCGGCGACGATGAAGCCCACCTCGCCGGCCGACAGCTCGGTGCGGCTGACCGGCTCGGGGGCGAAGGCGCCGAGCTTGGTGACCTCGTAGATGGCCTCGGTGGCCATGAGCTGGATGCGCTCGCCCACCCGCAGCGTGCCGGCCTTCACCCGCACCAGGGTGACGACGCCGACGTAGGGGTCAAACCAGGAGTCGAAGATGAGGGCCTGGAGCGGGGCGCTGCGGTCGCCCTTGGGGGGCGGCACCTTGGCGACGATGGACTCCAGCAGATCCTCGATGCCGATGCCCGTCTTGGCCGAGCAGCGCACCGCCTCAGAGGTGTCGATGCCGATGACGGTCTCGATCTGGGCGCAGACGGTGCCCGGATCGGCGCTGGGCAGGTCGATCTTGTTCAAGACCGGCACGATCTCGAGGTTCTGGTCGAGGGCGAGGTAGACGTTGGACAGCGTCTGGGCCTCGACCCCCTGGGTGGCGTCGACGACGAGCAGCGCGCCCTCACAGGCGGCCAGCGAGCGGCTGACCTCGTAGGTGAAGTCGACGTGCCCTGGCGTGTCGATGAGGTTGAGCGTGTAGGTCTCACCGTCTTTGGCGATGTAGGTGAGCACCACCGTCTGGGCCTTGATGGTGATGCCGCGCTCGCGCTCCAAGTCCATGCGGTCGAGGTACTGCTCTTTCTTCTCGCGCTGGCTGATGAGGCCGGTGACCTCCATCAGACGGTCTGCCAGCGTGGACTTGCCATGGTCGATGTGGGCGATGATGGCGAAGTTTCGGATGCGCTCGATCGGGGTAGACAACGCGCCCTCGGGTCCGTGGAGTGGGGCCGCCCGCTAACCCACGGGGTCGACCGGCGCGAAGCGGGTGTGGCCGCGGCCGATGCCGTACACCTCGATGCCGGCGTCGCGCAGGGCCGCCTGGTCGTAGATGTTGCGGCCATCAAAGACCACGGGCACGCCCAGGCGCTCGCGCAGCTCGGCCGGATCGGGGTTCCGAAATTCATTCCACTCTGTCACCAAGAGCAGGCCGCTGGCGCCATCCAGCGCGTCCAAGGCCGAGGCGGCGTAGGTCACGCGGTCGCCCAGGATCTGGCGGGCGGTGTTGTGGGCCTCGGGGTCGTAGGCCACGATCTCGGCGCCTGCGGCGAGCAGATCGTCGATGATGACGAGGCTCGGCGCCTCGCGCATATCGTCGGTCTCGGGCTTGAAGGCGAGGCCCCACAGGGCGAAGCGCCGGCCGCGCAGGTCGGCGCCAAAGCGGGCGACCACCTTCTGGGCGAGGATGTGCTTTTGATCGTGGTTGACGGCCTCGACGGCCTCGGCCACCCGCAGGGGCACGCCCATTCGACGACCGGTGTCGATCAAGGCCTGCACGTCTTTGGGGAAGCAGGAGCCGCCGTAGCCCACGCCCGCGAAGAGGAAGCGCGGGCCGATTCGGCTGTCGCTGCCGGTGCCGCGGCGCACGCTCTCGATGTCGGCGCCGACCACCTCGCAGAGGCGCGACAGCTCGTTCATGAAGGAGATCTTGGTCGCCAGCATCGCGTTGGAGGCGTACTTGGTGAGCTCGGCGCTGCGGTTGTCCATGAAGAGGATCGGCTTTCCGGTGCGCACGAGGCCGGCGTAGAGGTGGCTCATCACCTCACGGGCGCGATCGGTGCGGCAGCCGATCACGATGCGATCGGGGCGCATGAAGTCCTCGATCGCAGCACCCTCTTTCAAAAACTCGGGGTTGGAGACCACGTCGATCTCCTGGGCGGTGCCCGAGAGCAGGATCGCCCGCACGGCGTCGGCGGTGCCCACCGGCACGGTGGACTTGATCACCACCACCGCAGGCCGGGTGAGGTGATCGGCGATGATCTTGGCCACCGCAAAGACGCCGCGCAGGTCGGCCGACCCGTCAGGCAGCCCGGGCGTGCCGACGGCGATGAAGACGACGTCGGCCTTGCGGATCGCCTCGGCCGTGCCCGTGGAGAAGCGCAGGCGACCTTCGCGCATGTTGCGGCGCAGGATGCCGTCGAGACCGGGCTCGTAGATGGGGACCTCGCCGCGGACGAGGGCCTCGATCTTCGCCGGATCGTTGTCGGTGCAGTCCACCCGAAAGCCGAGGTCGGAGAAGCAGGTGCCCACCACAAGCCCGACGTAGCCGGCGCCAATCACCGCGATGTTCATGCGCTCCTCCTTGGCCGCTCTGCTGCGTCTGCGCGAGGGAGTCTGCTGGCGGCCGCCCGCGCGCGAGGGCCGACCCCGCCACGGCCAACCCCTGTTAGCGCCGGCCCCATGGGGCCGTCAATCCCGGCGGGGACGGCCCCTTCGCCGCCTTGACAAGGCGCTGCGGCCCGCGATAGCCCGCGGCGTTCTCCTGGAGGACCCTGATCCAACCCATGGTTCGCCCCCTCCGGGCGGCTGATGGGGGTCCCCCCGCAAAGACGCCGATGGCGGCGTGCTTGTGCACCTCCAGTCCCTTCCCAGCCTCACAGGTGTCTCCTCGTGGCAACCAACAGCAAGAAAGACCAGAAGAAGGCCATCCCCGATACCGTCAAGCGCCACCGCCAGAGCCTTGAGCGCCGCGCCCGGAATCGGCACAACAAGGCCACCATGCGCACCGCGATCAAGAAGATCCGCGAGCTCATCGCGGGCGGCAAGACCGACGCGGCCCAGGCCGAGCTCTCCAACACGGTCTCCACCATCCAGAAGGTCGCCCAGAAGGGCGTCATTCACCGCCGCCAGGCCTCCCGCCGCGTTGCCCGCCTCGCCGCGGCCGTCAACGCCGCCAAGGCCAACAAGGCCTGAACAGTCTGCGAGGGGCGGCTGGTCTGCCCCTCAGGCCGGGCCCTCTCCGAGGGTCAGGTTCAAGATGAGGCGCTCAAAGACGCGCTGATCGCCGGCCGCAGAGCGGTTCAGGTTGCGATTGGCAGTCACGAGCGCCTCCATCGTCCTTGCCGGGTCCAAGGGCCGTCGGGCCAGCATCTCCTTGGCGGCTCGCAGCTTGGCCGAGGGCATGCGGGTCCAGGCCTCGGGCAGGCCGCCGCCGGCGCGCAGGGCCGACTGCAGCTCGAGCAGCCGACGGAGCTGCCAGGCGACGAGGCCAAGCATCTGGTGGGTGCTACCCTCCCCCGGCGCGGCGTCCTCCATCATGCGGAGGGCGGTGGACAGGGCCTTGTCGACGTTGCCGCTCACCAGGGCGTCGGTGAGGTCCCAGATCACCGCCTCAGCCACCACCGAGCAGACCTCCTCGATGGTGGAGACCTGGATCAGCCCGCCCTTGCCGACCCAGGCGATCGCCTTGTCGGCCTCGGTGCCGAGCCGCCCCAGATCGGCGCCCACCAGCTCGACGAGGAGCTCGGCGGCGCGCGGATCGAGCTTGCTGCCGGCCTTGGCGCAGTGCTCGGTGACCCAGGCCCGCGGGTTGACATCCTTGGCGGCGAAGCGCTGCACGGCGTTGTCTTTCTTGAGCCGGTTCTCCAGGCGCTTTCCGCGATCAACGCCCCCGACGGCCTCGGGCAGCTTGCGGCCCACCAGGAGCAGCACCGTGCTGGGGTTTGGGCTGTCGAGGTAGCCGGCGAGGGCCTCGAGCAGCTCGACGTTGGCGCGCTCCATCTCGCGGATCACCACCACCCGGCGCTGGCACATCATCGGCTGGGTGCGGGCGATCGACAGCGCGTCGAGCCCATTTTCGCCGGCGCTGAAGCGCTGGTGGTTGAAGCCATTGCTGCCCTCAGGCAGGGCGCTGGCCACGGCGGCCTCTTCGGCGGCGCGCACCAGCACCTCTTCATCTCCAAGCAGCAGGCGGACGAGGCTCATCGCGGCTCCAGGGTGGCCAGCCAGCGGGCCGCGGTGCGGGCGAGGCCCTCGGCGAGGCGGCGCCAGGCAGCGCCGCGCAGATCGGCGGCGGCCCGCGGCGCGGCAGACCCGGTGGTGTAGCGCTCTGCCCCCGAGACCACCAGCGGGGCGATCCCCGGCAGGTGCGGGTCAACCTGCAGACGGGCGGAGACCTCCATCAGGCGCCGGCCGTCGGGCTCCTGGGCCAGGGTGCGCTCGTCGCTCTCCAACAGCACCAGGTCGACGAGGCCGGCTGCTGCGCGATCTCCGGCCAGGGCCATGTGAAAGGCGCGCTCGATCTGCGGCCGCAGCGAGGGCTCGGCGGCGGCGATCTCCACCCGCCCGACCGACCAGGCGCCGACGGCCGGCGGCCGACCGAGGTGGCAGGCCAGCAGACAGAGGACGGTCCAGCGGGCGCGTGTGGGGTTGACAGGCGGGGTCATCGCCGCAACAATGCCCGCTCAACAGTGAACCCGTCCAGCCCGTGCGCGATCTCTGCCCTCGAGATCCCGGCGGCAGGGGTCTTGGAGCGATCATGGCAGCCCTCGCGTCCTCCCTCCTTCTTGGCAGCCTCCTGGCCAGCGCCCAGGCCGACACCCCAGAAGCCCGCCTCAGCAGCGAGCTGGCGACCAGCCCGGTGACGGAGACGAGCCCTCCTGCCGGCGACCTGCTCCTCCAGGCCGCCACTGGCGCGCCCGAGGCCGCCACCGGCGAGATCCGCCAGAAGCGGCCGCTGATGGAGCTCAACTTCCGCAGCCGCTACCTGTCGATCCCCAACTCCATCCTCGACCTGTGGTACTTCGACGCCGATGATGAGGGCGTGAACTACCCCTACGAGCGGCCGAAGGTGCGCCTCTACTCGGTGGGCGTCGAGTATGTGCTGAAGCCGCGGCCCAACAACTGGATCTTCTACTACGACTACACCTCCTCCCTGATGGGTGAGGGCTACTGGGACGACGTGGAGGAGCCGGGCGAGCACGACGACGGCTCCTGGCTCGCGCCGTCGAACTTCGGCATGCACTCGATCGGCGCCAACTACGCCGGCGAGATCGTCCTGTCGCCCCAGGAAAAGAATGTGTGGCTGAGCATGCTGCTGAGCGCGGGGCTCGGCGTGGGCTTCGTCACCGGCGAGCTGACCGAATGGAACCCGGGGTCGAACCCCGACAACACCGATCCCACCTGCCTCCCCGACGCGCCGGCCTATGAGCGCAAGGACTCCTGCCCGGCCGACGGCAGCGTGCGCTTCCCGGGCGTCTTGCCGATCCTCGACCTCACCGTCAGCACCCGCGTCAACTTCGCCGATCGGGCCAACGCCCGCATCGACATCGGCCTGCACAACATGTTCTACGTCGGCGGCGCGGTCGGCGGCGTGTTTTAGGTCCCCCTGTTCTTGCCGCATGGGTGCGCTCGCGCTAGTAGGCGGCGTCTTTCCCATCGGGCATCGGAGAAACCCACTTGATCCTGGTCACCGTCCGCGAAAATGAGCCGTTCGAGAAAGCCCTTCGTCGTTTCCGCCGCAAGGTGGAGCGGGAGGGCATCCGCAAGGACATCAAGAAGAACAGCTTTTACCTGAAGCCGGGTGAGAAGCGCCGCCTCAAGCAGCGCCTCGCCGAGAAGCGTCGCCGGAAGGCGATGCGCCGCGCGATCCGCAAGGCCACCACCCACTGATCGTGTCGGCCGCGCGCCGACCTGGCGCGCGTCGATGAGGAGAATCGGAGCACTTCGGTGCTCCGTTTTTCGTTGGGGCCGCTCAGCGGGCCAGCGCGGCCTGGGCGCGGCGCTGGACCTCCCGCTCCTCGGCCGTCGCGGCCGTGGCCTGCGCGATCCGCTCCAGGCGCCCGCGGCCGCTGGCACCCTCCCCGCGCGGCAGCTCGGCCAGCAGCGCCAGATCGAGCTGAAAGAGCAGGCGCTTGGGATCGGCGGCCGCGGCCTGGGCGAAGGCCGCCTGGGCGGTGGCGAGATCGTTGCCGAGGGCCTGGGGGCGGGCCGAGAGCGCAAGGCCAATGGCGTGCTGGGCTTCGACCCGCTGGCCGGCGCTGGCGATCACCTGCAGGCGCCCGGCCAGGGCCTCCACGGGCCCCAGATCGATCGCCGCGCCCGCCGCGCCGTGGGTGTGTAGCCAGCGCGCCCAGGCGTCCACCGTCCACAGCAGGCAGGGCGCCTCGAGCGGGTCCACGGTCGCGGCCGCCCGCGGCGTGATGCGCCCGCCCTCCACGTCGACCAGCGCCGCGAAGGCGGGGTTCTGTCGAAGACAACGGAGGCCGGCCTGCCGGGCGCTCACCAGATCGCTCTCGCCGGCGGACCCTTGAACAAAGCCCCGCAGGCTCAAGGCCCGGGCCAGCCCCGCGTTGACGCGCCGATCGGAAGGCGCCCGACCCAGCAGCGCGAGGTGGCCCTCCACCGCCTTGTCGAGCTCCTCGATGGTGCTGGCGCGATCGAGGGACTGGTCGAGGAGGCGCAGCGGCCGCGCCAGCGAATCCCGGCGCTCGGTGCGACCGCTACAGGCGACCAGCAGCAGCGTCAGCAGCGCTGCCCAGCCGAAGGGAAGGCGGACAGGCACCGCGGGGGGATGTGCAGCGCAGGGGCTCGGCATGGTAGGATCACCGGTAATCTGTCGCGACGCTGGAGACGAGCGTCGGCGCCCTCCGAGGGCCTCGTCTTCAAGCACCTGCGACACGATCCCGCTGCACACCTCCTTCCGGCAAGACCGCCGACGAGGAGCCCGAGCGGGGAGCTCTTGGCGAGGCCTTTGTATGGGAACCATCATCGGGATTGATCTGGGCACCACCAACTCGGTCTGTGCCTACATGGACCGCGGTGAGCCCCGGGTGATCATCAACGAGGAGGGCGGCCGGGTCACCCCTTCGGTGGTCGGCTTCTCCCAAAGCGGCGAGCGCTTCGTGGGTGAAGTGGCCAAACGGCAGATGCTGATCAACCCCGACGCCACCGTCTACGCCATCAAGCGCTTCATGGGCCGCCGCTTCAAAGAGGCGCGCAGCGACATCGAGATGATGACCTACCGGGTGGCCGAGGGGCGCCAAGGCGACTGTGCGGTGACCGTAGGCGATCGCCAGTTCTCCCCGCAGGAGATCTCGGCGATGATCTTGCAGAAGCTTCGCAAGTCCGCCGAGGACTCCCTGGGCACCACCGTCTCCGAGGCGGTCATCACGGTGCCGGCCTACTTCACCGACCGCCAGCGCCAGGCCACCCGCGACGCCGGCACCATCGCTGGGCTCGACGTGCTGCGGGTGATCAACGAGCCCACCGCCGCGGCGCTGGCCTATGTACACGACCGCAAAAAGGCCAGCACCATCGCCGTCTACGACTTCGGCGGCGGCACCTTCGACATCTCCCTGCTCGAGGTCGACCGCGACGTGGCCGAGGTGCGGGCCACCCGGGGCAACAACACCCTCGGCGGCACTGACATCGACAAGGTGATCGTCGACTGGCTCCTGGGCGAGTTCCGCAAGCAGCACCACATCGACGTCAGCGGCGATCGCATCGTGATGCAGCGCCTGCGTGACGCCGCCGAGCGGGCCAAGCACGAGCTGTCGAGCGCCACCAGCACCGACATCCACCTGCCCTTCCTCCTCGCCGACGCCAGCGGGCCCAAGCACCTCCAAAGCACGCTGTCGCGCGCCACCTTCGAGGGCATCGCCCGGCCGCTGATCGAGCAGACCATCGTGGAGTGCCAGCGCGCCCTCACCGACGCCCGCCTCGAGGTGGCCAAGATCGACGAGGTCATCCTGGTGGGCGGCAGCAGCCGCATCCCCCTGGTGCAGGAGCTGGTGAAGAAGCTCTTTGGCAAGCCGCTCAACAAGGGCTTCAACCCCGATGAGGTCGTCGCGGTCGGCGCCGCCATCCAGGCCGGCATCCTGGAGGGCGACGTCAAGAGCGTCACCCTCCTCGACGTGACCAACTTCACCCTGGGGATGGAGGTCCGCGGCGGCAAGTTCGCGCCGCTGATCAACAAGAACACCACCATCCCCACCCAGAAGACCACGATGGTCACCACCGCGGTCGACAACCAGCGCACCGTGCGCATCCACGTCCTGCAGGGCGAGAGCCTCAACGCCCGCGACAACGTCAGCCTGGGCGACTTCGAGCTGCGCAACATCCAGCCCGCCCCCAAGGGCGAGGCCCGCATCGAGGTCAAGTTCGCCATCGACGCCAACGGCATCGTCAGCGCCAGCGCCCGCGACACCCGCACCGGCGTCACCGAGAAGATCGTGATCGAGTCGCCCACCGGCCTGTCCAAGACCGAGCTGGAGCGCATGAAGGCCTCGGTCACCACCCCGGCCGCCGCCGAGAGCCCCGAGGCCGCCGAGATGAAGGAGCTGCGCGAGGGGATCGAGCACCGCCTCGTGACCTTGGAGAAGTTCCTGCGCGAGAACCAGGGCAGCCTGCACAAGTCCGACGTGGCCGGCCTGGAGGCGGCGCTCAAGCGCGGACGCATGGCCCTGCTCAAGAGCACCGACCGCACCAACCTGAAAGACCTGCAGCTCTACCTGCAGCGCTTCCAGGCCCACATCGTCGACAAGGCCGGCAAGAGCCAGCCGGTGCACTGAGGGGTCCAGCCCCAACGGAGAGAGGGCAGGCGCCGATTCCGGGCCTGCCCTCTCTGCTTTTGGGGAAGGGAGCCCGCGCTCCCCTCCCCTGCCAAGCCTACTTCTTCTCTTCGGCCTTCTTCTCTTCGGCCTTCTTCTTCTTGTCGGCCTTGGCCTTCTCGTAGGCCTCGACCTCCTTGGGGGTCAACTGGGCCTTGTAGAGGCCCTCCCAGTCCACCACCTCGTAGGGCAGCTTGAGATCATCGAGCTGCTTGGAGGCGAACTCCTTCGGGCCGACGATGGTGATGACCTCGTGGCCGACGCAGGGGCTGACCAGGCTGGCGAAGTCGGTGGACTTCACCTGGCCGAGCGCCTTGGGGTAGACCGAGAAGAAGTCGTAGCCGACGCCGTTGACGTACTGGCCCTGCAGACGGCTCAACATCTGGCTGCCCGACTGCTGACCGAGCACGTAGGTGCGCGCGTTGGTCCACTTGGCGTTGGCCATGCGCTTGTCGTCGATGGTGCCCTTGCTGACCTGCTCGAAGAGCTCGAGGATGGTCTTCACGCCAAAGCCAACCGCGCTGTTCTGCACCAGGGTCCAGCCCTTGAGCACCGCCGAGCCGCCCGGCCACCACTGGGAGTAGGCGTAGGCGCCATAGGTGACCGCGCTCTGCTCACGCAGCTTGCGCCAGTACTCTTCAGAGACCACGTCGCCGAGCACGTCGATGGTGGCGCGCTTCTCTGCGGTGACGGTCGCCAGCGGGCAGGTGGTGGCGATCTCGGACTGGGTGGCGCTGTCCTTGTCGAAGATCATGATCTTGCGCGCCGGGGCGTTCTGGAAGGGCGGGATCGCCCGCGCCGGGGGGGCGGCCGCCTTGGGAGACTGCCAGCCGTCGAACATCTTGCGCACCGCCGCTTCAGCGACCGCCGCGTCGACCTTGCCGACCACCACGAGGTTCGCGTTCTTCGGCTGGTACTTGGTGGCCATCCAGCTCTTGATCTCGTCGGCGCCCCAGTCCTCCATCGCGTCGAAGGTGGTGGCGTCCATGTAGCGGCCCAGCGGGTGGTCCTTGCCAAAGAGGACCTGGTTGCTGAGGCGGGCCGCCCAGGTCTTCGGGTCCTTGCCGGCCGAGCGCGAGTCCTTGCGCCAGATCTTGATCTGCTGGCTCTTGTCGGCCATCACGAGGTCGAGCTGCTCAACCTGGAGCCGAAGTTGGCGCAGCACCGCGTCGACGTTGCCCGAGCTGCCCTCCGCCCACAGCATGCGGCCGAGCGTCATCGGCATCTCGTAGGAGTCGCCCGCCACCTGCATCAGCGACTCGGAGGCCGACTGCTTGGAGGCCCGGTAGCTGAGCGCCTCGGAGAAGCGGTCGAGCCCGTACTGCGGCGCGTTCATGTCATCGCCGTGCACGAAGAGGCCGACGCGCACCACCGGCGCCTCGCCGTAGGACATCACCGAGACCTTGAGCCCGTTGTCGAGCGTCAGCTCCTTGATCTTGGAGCGGTCGGGCACCACCATCACGCGCTCGATGGTCTCGGGCGTGATCTGGCTGACATCGAAGGCGAAGTCGAACTCATCCTTGGCGCTGGTGCCATGGTACGAGGCGTTCTCCTCGCCGGCCGAGACACGGGCCTTGCGCCGGGCCTTCTCTTCGTCGCTGAGCGGTTCAACGACGACGGCGACCATGCGGCCGCGGTTGAGGTACTGCTCGGCCATCTGCCGGGCGACCGCGAGGTCGGCCGCCTGCACCTGCTGGAAGGAGTAGGAGAAGAAGGCCGGGTTGGCCGAGAAGTGCACGAAGTGGGCGAGGTTGGTGGCGCGACCGCCGCCGATCGAGGAGATCTCGTCGACCGAGCGCAGGATGGAGGCCTGGCTCATCGCCTTGGAGTTGTTGAAGTAGTAGGCCTGCATCTGGCGGAAAGGCTCGTATTTGAGCATCTCCTTGTCCCAGGCGCTGGAGAGCGCGTCACCGATCTTCTCGATGGTGCGCTCGGGGGTCATGCCGCCCGAGGGCTCGGCGAAGCAGGCGGCGATGCTGGCCAGCTTGCTGGGCTGCAGGAAGCAGCCGGCGTTGTCGATCTCGTCGGTGAGCGGATCGTAGTCTGGGTAGAGCATCTGCAGCACCTGCTCATTCACCAGGTTGACCGCGACGTTCATCGAGATCTGGTTCATGTAGTAGCCGGCCGGCATCGTCCAACCGACGACCACGGTGGTGCGCTCCACCTCACCCATGACCTTGAGCGGGCCCTTGCCCGAGGGGGGCGGCGGCTCCGCCTGCTTGGCCGGCATGCGCGGCTTGGACTCGACCAGGGCGATGGGCGCGCTCGGGTTCTTCGGGTCCTTCAGCAGGTGCGGCACATCGCCGAAGACCTGCTGGATGATGTTGCCCGTGTCGTCGAGCTTGAAGTCGCCCACCACGACGATGGTGGTGTTTTCGGGCGTGTAGTACTGCTTGACGAACTTGTTGACCGCCTCGACCGTGAGGTTGTCGAGGGTCTCGTGGGAGCCGATGCCGATGCTCGCGTAGGGATGCCCTTCGGGAAAAAGCAGCTTGTGCAGCGACACCCAGGCTTCGCCGATGGAGTTTTCGTAGTTCTGGCGCAGCTCGTTGCGGGCGATGTCGCGCTCGAGGTCGAGCTCAAGCTGGGTGACCCCGGCCACCGCGTCGCCGCTGATGCGCTTGGCTTCGAGCTTGAGCAGCGGGATCAGCGCGTCTTTCGGCGCGATGGTCATGTAGTCGGTGAAGTCATCCCAGGTGCTGGCGTTGAACGAGCCGCCAAGCTGCTTGATGAGGTCCATGTTCTTCGGCAGGTCGCCATGCTTCGCGCGGAAGCACAGGTGCTCGATGACGTGGGCCATGCCTTCCATGCCCGGGTAGTCCGAGGCGCTGCCGTGATCGATGACCGAGGTGATCGAGATGATCGGCTGCGTGTGGTCCTCTTCGAAGAGGATGCGGAGCCCCGACGGAAACTGGTAGTCCCGGATGGGGATCGAGTAGTCCGAGAGCTTGAGCTTGTAGTCGGCCGACGGGATTGAGCCCGCCTGCGCTGCTCCAGGCCAGGTGGCGAGCGCTACCAGAACGGACCATGAGGCGATCATTGCGGCTCCTACGAGGGGCAAAGCAGTGGGGCCGCTGCAACACCATCGCGCCGCGCTGCGGGCCCCGGTCTGCTGCTTATGCCCTGACACTCCGCAGTGTCAACCGACCGAAGCCGCGTAAAGCATGGCAAGCGAGAGTAGAAAAAAATAAACCCGCCCAGATGGGCGGGTTTATTTGTTTAGAGTGGTGGAGCTGAGGGGGATCGAACCCCTGACCTCAAGAATGCCATTCTTGCGCTCTCCCAGCTGAGCTACAACCCCATATCTATCTTTGGCGACTGACCCGCTGGTTCGAATCAGGTGCGACCGCTTCGGCTTGAAGGGACCGTGAGGTCTTTTCTTCGTGCCCGCGGCGTCGCTCGCCTCAGGTGCCCCCTTTATATACACGCCCCGTCGAGCGCGCAAGTCGAAATTATCTGGCGCCCCCCTCGTCAGCCCCTTCGCCCCCCGACACGACCACCGCCTCGGCCGACTTGTGGGCGTTGGGGCGCGCTTCTGCCTGCTGGATCTTGTCATCGAGCTCGCGGATCCGCTCCACGGCCCGGGCCACGCCGGGGTGCTGCAGCTCGCCGCCCTCCTGCAGGGCCCGCGCTTCGCGGCCGAGCTTTGCGTACATGGCGTTGCGGTCTTTGCGAAGCTGGTGCAGCTCCAGTCGGTGGCGGCCCTCCGAGGCGGCGCGCTCCAGCTCGACCTTTCCGCGGGCGAAGGCCACGCGGAGCAGGCCGCCGAGGGCCTCACCGAAGAGGCTGGTGGCGTCGGTGAGCGGATCGCGGCCGCCGTCGGCGCGGCTCTCAGAGCTGGACATGGGGCATCCTTCGGGGCCGCCGGCGCGCTGCCAAGGTCGGGCGCGCGACAAGCCAGGAGCGCGGAGGTACCCTTGGCCCCACACAACGGCAAGGCGCGCCGCGCCGCAGGGAGCAGCACACCATGAACCTCGTGACGGGGGCCACCGGCCGGGTCGGAACGGCCCTGGTGCGCCAGCTCCGCGCGGCGGGCCAGGAGGTCCGCGCGCTCGTGCGCAAAGGCAGCGAGTACTACTGGCTCAACGACACGGGTTGTCGATTTCAGTTCGGCGATCTGCGCGATCCCGAGAGCCTCTCCCGCGCCCTGCAGGGGGTCCGCACCCTCTACGTCGCTTCCGGCCCCCGCCTGGAGACCCGCGACAACCACCATGGCAACGTCACCGAGGCCGGCCACCGCGCCCTCTTCGGGCTGGCCCGCGAGCGGGGCCTGCGTCGGGTGGTGCTGCTCTCCTGCCTGGGGGCCAGCCGGGTGCAGGGGGTACGCGCCTTTGAGGCCCGCCTCCAGGCCGAGCACGACCTCGCCGAGAGTGGGCCCCCCTTCACGATCCTGCGCAGCAGCCTGCATGAGCACCAGGCCCTCGACCTGCTCGATCGCGCCGAGGCCGGTTGGGGGCCCAGCGGCGGCGAGCGGCCCCTCAACCCGATCGCCATCGCCGACATCGCCGCCATCGCCATCGCCGCCGGGTCGGGGTCGAGCTGGGAGAACCGCGTGCTCGAGGTGGGCGGCGCCGAGGCCCTCACCGGCGCCGAGCTGCTCCGCCGTGCCGCCGCCGCCGCGGGCCGCGCTGCGCCGGGGGGGCTGTCCCCGCGCCTCGCCCAGGTCCTCAGCCGGCTGGGGCGGCCGGTGCGACGCTACGCCCACCGCCTCGCTGAGGATCGGGCGTGGCTCCACGAGGATCTCGCTGTCGACGGCCTGATCGGGGCGCGGGTGAAGGGGGGGCCCCTCTCCTCCTTCGATCAGGCCTTGCAGGATGCGGTGGCGGAGCGGGCCGCGATGGCCGACCCTGAGGAGCGGGAGCGCCGCATGGTGCACCCCCAGTTCTACGCCACCGTCTACCAGCCCGGGGTGGCCCGCCTCGGCGACCTGCCCAGCGGGCCGCCGCCGCGACGCACCTGACTCAGTGACCGCCGCCGGCCTTGGCCGGAGACCGCGCAGTGGCGCTCCACACCCGAACCGAAAGCAGCAGGCCCACCAGCGCCACCGGGATCAGCGAGATCGGCCAGACCGACCAGTTGCTTGCGGTCTTGGCGGCCTCGCCATTGGGCAGGATGACGCCGTAGAGCACCGACATCGTGCCGGTGCCGGCGTAGACGAAGCCGTCGATGATGCCGACGGCCACGCCGGTGTTCTTGCGCCCGCCAAAGTCCATGCTGGCCGTGCCCGAGAGCATGCCGTGCACGCCGATGATCAGCATCGACATCACCACCATGATCGGGCCCAGCGCGCTGGTGTCGTAGGTGAAGGTGAGCAGGATGCCGCCGGCCAACATGCCGCCGTAGAGCACCGCCGCCACCGGCCCGCGCCGTGAGCCAAAGACCCGGTCGGAGATCAGCCCGGCCACGATGCCACCGGCGATCCCGGCGCAACAGAGCAGCATCCCCCAGTTCTGGTAGACGAAGTTGTCGGTGAGGCCCACCTGCTTCGAGAAGGTGCGGTACCACTGCATGATCGCCTGGCGCAGGAAGCCCGAGCAGAACTCGATCAGCGCGATGGTGAGGATGACCGGGTTGCTCAGCATCTTCTTAAAGATGGCGACCACGCCCAACCGCGGCCCGTCGTCGCGGGCGTCGCCCGGGTCGAAGTCGGTGAGGCCGGCCTCCCCCGGGGTGTCCTTGACCAGCGCCGCCACCGCCACCGCGGTCACGATGAGGACGGCCGCCGGCACATAGAAGACCATCGCGATGTCATCGGGGAAGTGCTTGATCAGCAGCGCCGACCAGTCGTAGGCAAAGTAGATGCCGAGCGAAATCAGGATGCCGAAGATGCCGCCAAAGGCGCCGCGCTCGCGCACATGAAACCAGGGGGCGTTGACCTTGACGATGGCCACCGCGCCAAAGCTCTGGAAGTACATGTTGGCGCCATAGAGCACCGAGTAGGCCGGCACCCACAGGCTCTGCTCGATCTTCATGTGGGTGAGCAGGCCCATCAACAGGTTGGCGACCGCCGCCCCCACCGCGCCCACCAGGATCGTGGCCCGGCCGCCGAACCTGTCGGTGAGCGGCCCGTTGATCAGGAAGGAGAGCCCGTAGACCCAGGTGCCCACCGCGAAGATGGTGGCAAAGTCGGTGTTGTCCATCCGCTCGCCAAAGGCATCCTTGGCGACGGTCAGGTTGTAGCGGCCCATGTAGAGGAAGGCGTAACAAATGCCAATTGGCAGCCAGTTCTGCACCCGCCGGCGCAGGAACTCCGGCGAGTGCCCCAGCTCCACCTTGGGGAGTCGGGCGTAGACCACCCCCACCACAGCGAGCAGGAGCAGGATGGGAAGGAGCTCATTGAGCCATTCGGGCATGCAGGCACCTCGGTGCGCGCAAGCCTACTCCACGCGGATGCCAGAGGGGCGCTCCACCGGGACGATCGGGCCCTGGCGGGCCACCGCCTCTGCCGCGTCGAGCACCAGGAGTTCGTGGCGAACGAAGGTCGGGAGGGCCACGCCCAGTTGGGTCTGGGCGTGCTCGGCGACGAAGGAGTTGGTGGCGACGACATAGCGGCGATCGGGATCAACGGGGAGCCCGCCCACTTCGAGGCGCACCAGCTCGGGCGCACCCAGGCGCAGGCGCCACTGGTAGCGCAGGCCCGACCATTGGAGCGGACCGCGGCTGCGCGCCAGCTCCCCCACAAGGCCGCGCAGCACCACCGCGGCGAGCTCGTCTCCGCGCAGATCGAAGGTGGCGACCTCGTTGGGGAAAGGAAAAACCGCATACAGATCGCGCCGCCGCAGCGTCCCAGGCTCCAGCCCGGCCCGCACCCCGGAGCCATTGTAGACGCCGACGTCGGCCCCCACGCCCTGGCGCACCACCTCGGCAGCGAAGCGGCCGATCGCGCTCTCGCCCTCGCGGCGTTGGCGCATCTCGCCGGTGACGCTGCCCAGAACCGTGTCGTAGCGGGCAGAGACCTGCGCCTGCCAGCTCTCGACGAGGGAGACCATCTCCGCCGAGGGCTCCGCCGGCAGGGCGGTTGGATGAAGGTCGACCAGCTCGTCGGAGAAGGCGACGATGGCGCCCTCCTCGACGGTGAGCCGCGCCACGCCAAGCTGCCGTGCGTAGCTGCCGGCCTGGACGATCCAGGTCTGGCCCACCTGCTCCGGCGGCTGCAAGGCGGTGTGGCTGTGGCCGCCGACGATCAAGTCGAGCTCGGGCACCTCGCGGGCGAGCTGGCGATCGGCCTCGATGCCCAGGTGGGTGAGGGCCACCACCAGATCGACCCCCTCCCCCATCGCGCGCAGCTCGCGTTGGGCGGCCGCTGCCGGCGCCTCCACGGCGATCGGCGCCATCGCCTCGGCGCTGGCGAGGTGGGGCAAGGCGGCGGTGGTGAGGCCGATCACGCCCACGCGCACCCCGTTGCGCACGAAGACCTTGTGGCGAAGCAGACCCGGGAAGGCCGGCTCGGCGGGGCGCTCCGCCTTGTGCAGGTTGGCGGAGAGCACCGGCACGGCGCTGGCCCCCACCAGCACGGCGGCGTTGCGCCAGCCGCGGTCCATCTCATGGTTGCCGAAGGTCCAGGCGTCACAGCCGGCGGCCTCCAGCAGATCGAGCATCACGCCGCCGTAGACGTCGTGCTGGCGCATCTCCATGAGGGGGGTGCCGGTGAGGATGTCGCCGGCGTCCAGGTAGAGCAGCCCGTCTTCGCCGTGGGCCTGGCGGAGCGCCTGCAGATGGGCGTCGAGCGCGATGAAGCCGCCGATCTCAGGCCGATCTGGCAGCCACTCTGCGGCGTTGGGCAGAAAATGGGTGTGCAGATCGTTGGTGTGGGCGATGACCACAGCGCCCGCAGGCAGCCGGGGCGCCGCAGCGCCGGGCGGCCGGCAGCCACCGAGGGCCGCTAGCCCGAGGAGGGCGAGGCGAGTAGACGTCGCAGCTCCTCGATCTGGGCGTGCTCCACGGGCCCGTGGAGCCGACGCAGCACCGTCCCGTCGGCGGCGATGAGCCAGGTCTGGGGGATCTTGTCGTAGGTCAGGCCCAAGCGGGCGATGAAGTCGGACGGCGCGACCTCGGGGCGCAGCACCAGGCTGGGCCAGGTGAGCTGGTGGCCGATGGAGAAGTTCTCCACATGCTCGCGGATCTCGTCGGGCTCGCCGCGCGGATCGAAGAGATCCCACGAGATGCCGAAGACATCGACCTCATCACCCAGGCTCGCCGCCAGGGCCTTGAGCGCGGGGAATTCCTCGACGCAGGGGATGCACCAGGTGGCCCAGAAGTTGACCAGCCGAGGCCGGCCGCTCTCCTGCACCCGCGCCGCCGCTTCATCGAGGCTGGCCCAGCGGGCGACCGGCGACTCGCTGCGGCGGCCGCCCGGAGCGGGGACGCTGGGCGCCGCCGGCGCTTGCGGTGCCAAGGGCGGCGTGGCGGGGCGCTCGCCCGGCTGCTCGAAGAGGCCGTCACGGGCCACCGCCGAGGAGACCTTGCCCAGGACCTTTCGCGCCAGGGCCCGCAGCCCGAAGGGGGTGGCCACGCGCTACTCCGAGACCTTGTAGCTGTCGGCCAGGGTGCCGAGCGGCGACTGGCCCTTGTGGGCGTGATCCTGCTCCACCAGCTCGCTGATCTGCTGGGTGAGCCGGCGGTGGCGCTGAGAGAGGATGCGCGCCATGGCCAGCACCAGCTTGTAGGCGGCGAGGCTGCCCTCTTCGAGCAGGTCCTGGAAGGAGCCGCGCCGGAACCGAAAGAGGGTGAGGTCGCTCTGGGCCCGGATGGTGGCCGAGCGGGCCGAGCCGTCGATCACCGCCATCTCGCCAAAGCAGGCGTGGGCCTCCAGGCGGGCGATGTCACGGGCCGCGCCGGCGACGCCCTCTTTGCTGACGCCCGCCGTGCCCTCGAAGAGCACGTACCAGGCATCACCCGGGTCGCCCTCACGAAACACGGTCTGACCGGCCCGCAAGCGCTGCACCTGCATGATCTTGACGATCTCGGCGAGCTCGGTGGCGTCGAGGTCCGCAAAGAGCGGCGTCTCCAAAAGAAAGGAGATGACTCCTTCCAAGGTCAAGGGTCCTTCCATGGGCTCCCCAGGAACAGGTGGCGACCGTGATACCACAGAAAGGACACACTTGTCCGGCAACGGCATTGGGTGTGTCTTCATCGGGATCCCCGGAGACCGCCCGCGTGAGCACCGCTCCTGCCCCTGCCCCTGCCCGCCCAACCCCCGCCCGCATCCGGGGCGCGCTGGCGCGTGTCGGCGCCGCGATGATCCTGTGGGGGCCGCTGCTCTTGTGGATGACGGTGCTGGTGCCGGCCGGCCCCGACACGGGCGGCCTGCCCTTGCGCCTTCACGCCGGGGTGGCCCTGCTCCTGGCCTTGATCGGCGCCCAGATCGTGCGCCAGCTCTTCACCCTGCCCGTGGCGGCTGGCGGGCCGGGGCGCTTTCGGGTGGTGCCGGCGCGGCCGGGTCGGCCCTTCCTGATGGCCACGGCCGGCGTGGCCTGCGGCTTCTTCGGCCTGTGGAGCCTGTGGACCGGCAGCAGCGACCTCGTGGCGCTGGGCGCGCTGCCGTCGGGCTTGTTGTCGATCTGGCTGGCACGCCAGGTGTGCACGGACCCCGTCTGGGGCACCTGGCTGGAGATCAGCGGCGACGCCCTGCGGGTCCACTGTCCGCGGGCCGAGGACTGGTCGGTGCCACTCTCGCGCATCGTCCAGGTGCGCCTGCGGCCCTCCGACCGCAGCTACCTCGTGCGCACCCCCTGGCCCGAGCGCGACGTCTTCGTGCCCTCCAGCGCGGCGCGGGCCCGCTACGCGATCTCCAATCACGAAGCGCTGCTCGGCCTCCTCGCTGAGCGGGCCCCCGTCGAAGAGACGCCCGACCTGATCCCGCCGGCCCCGCGCCCCACCACCGCCTGAGGCCCGCCGCCTTGCGCGTGCGCCTTGGATGCGCGAAAGAATGGGGCGGAGGTGCCCATGGGCATTCGTGACAAGCTCATCGGACGGGTCAAGCGCGTGGTCGAGCGCCTCAACGGCGACTTCTCGGCGGTCGCCCCCGAACAGACCCAGGACTACGACAAGCCCGGCGTGCCCAATGAGGGCGCCAAGGTGGTGATGGCGCGCCTGCCGCGGCCGGTGGTGGGCGGCAAGCGGCCGCCGGCCGAAGAGGAAGGATAGAATGCCCTTTCTCGAAGCGCGCCTGCAATTCAACGATGCCTCGGTGCTCATCGACTGCGAGTCGGCGGGCGGCTTCGACAAGTCGCAGGTTTCCCTCGGCTTCTCGGCCGAAGAAGCGGTGAAGAACGTGGCGCTCCTGGCGGGCGGCGTCGCCAACCAGCTCGCCGAGCTCGTCGAGTCGGCCCCCGCCGAGGCCCAGGTGGAGCTGGAATTCGGCGTCAAGGTCGACGCCAACGCGGTGGTGGCGGTGGCGCGCAGCCCCCAGGAGGGTCAGTTTCGCGTCCGCATCACCTGGAAGGGCTGATCGCGGCCTCAACCGGGCCCAGGGCGTCGATGAGGCCGCGCTCATCGAGCGATTCGACGAGCTGGTACCGTAGCTGAAGGCGGGCGAAGGGCGCCGGGAGGAGGAAGCGGTCCCAACTGCCCAGGTGCAGACCGGGCTGCGCCCAGACCCGCACCGCCAGCATCGGCACGCCGGCGGACCGGGCGAGGGCCAGGGCGCCGGGCTGGGGCCTCCCGCGCGGCCCGCGGGGTCCGTCGACGGTGATCGCCACGGAGCGCCGCTGATCGCGCAGGGCTGCCCGAAGGCCCAGCAGGGCGCCCACCCCGCCGCGGCTGCTGCTCCCGCGCACGAGGCCGTAGCCAAGCGCGGTCAGGGCCTCGCTGATCCGCCCGCCGTCGCGGCTCAGGCTGGCCAGCCCGACGTGACCGCGGTCGCGGTGCAGCAACAGCAGGGGCAGCAGCTCGCCATGGTAGCAGGCGAAGACCACCGGGCCGCGGGCGAGGGCGGCGTCATGGGCCTCCTGGCCGAGCACGGTCACGCGCAGCGAGCGGGCCCAGGCGCGCAGGAGCGGCCCGAGCAGCGCCCGCCGCACCCGGCCCAGCCGATCGCTCACTCCCGCCTGGCGGCCGATTGGGCGTGGGCGAGGAGCAGCGCCGCGGCGGCCTCCCCGACGCCAGCCGGCAGGCCGATCTCCTCGGCGCGGGCGAGGGCGACGAGGCCCGCGGCCGGCTGGCCGCCGAGATCGCGCAGCACCGCGAGGTTGTACCAGGCGATCGCCGCCGGGCTGTCGTCATCGAGGGCGAGGCGCTGGCAGGCCTTGACGAGCGACCCGGCCTCGACCAGGGCGAGCAGGCTCCGATCCTCGACCAGCAGCACCGGGGCGACCCAATCGCCGATCTCGGCGGTCGGAGATCCCAGCCCCTGGCAGTCGCGCAACCCGGGGCGGCTCGGCGCGGCGGGCGCCTCCATCACGCGCGCCGGCCCTCGATACCCGCTCACGTAGATCGGGGTGGCCACCACCACCGGCGGGCGGGGCGTCGGGGGCGGCGCGGCGTTGGGGGCTGGCGGCGGCGCGGCGGGCACCTTTTCGACGACCGGCGCCACACACTGTCCGTTGACGCTCACCCGCCGGCTGCCGGCCTCTCCGCCGGGGCAGAGGTGCTCGGCCGGCTTGCTGGGCGCGGGCTTGCTGACCGCCGGCTTGCGCGCGCTGGCCGGCTTCGGCGCAGCCTGGGCGAGGCCCAGACCCACCAGGAGCGTGGCCAGCAGCACGGCCTACTTGACCTTGTCGGTGACGTCGATGATGTGCAGGCCGCGCCAGTCCGCCGAATTGCTGGGCAGGGCCGTGAAGGCCAGCCAGGTGCGGCCGCCCGCGTTCACCAGCGAGGGCTCGCCGGCGGCCACGAAGCTGGTGTTGATCTCCACCGTCGCGCTGCCATCCACCTTGGTGAGGAAGATGGCGTCGGCCTTCTCGGGGGTGGTGACCCCATAGGCGACCCACTGGCCATTGGGCGAGATCGCAGGCGCGGCGCGCTGGGGCAGGCGGATGTCCTTGGCCAGGATCTGCTTGTCGCCGGCCCCCTTGGAGACCGCGACGTCCCAGCGGTCGTCGCCGCGCTCGTTCGTGTAGAAGACCACGCTGGTGCCCGACCAGACCGGCCGGCTCTGATCGCCGTTGCCGCCGATCCGCGGGGTGTTGGCGCCGGCCGACCAGACGAAGAGGTCCTCGCCGCCCTGGTTCTTGCGGGAGTAGGCAAGCTCCGTGCTGGTCGGCGCGTAGCGGGGCGCCATCTCCGAGAAGGGGCTGGTGAAGGCCTGGGTGACCGCGTTGGTGTTGCGATCCCAGAAGTAGACATCGCCCTGACCGGTGGAGCTGCCGACGAAGGCGACCATCTTGCCGTCGGGCGAGATGCTGGGCCAGGTCAGGTCATCCTTGGCCTGGGTGGCGCTGAGCAGCTCGGAGGCCGTCTGCCCGCCGGGGGCCCAGAAGTAGAGCCGGCTGTTGCCGCCCGCCGCGCTGCCCTCGAAGATGAGCTGGTTTTTGGGGTGCCAGGCCGGCGCCGCCGCCACCGACGCCGCGGTGGAGAAGCTCGATGAGGCGCCGGGCACCACCATCTTGGTGGGGCTGCCCATCGGGGTGCCGCCCTGCACCTTCACCACGTACAGCTCGATCGAGCCCTGGTAGTTGTTGAGCTCAAAGGCCAGCCACTGGCCATCGGGCGACCAGACCGGGTTGAAGGCATGGCCCTTGGCTGTGATGTTGACCTCGGCCGCCGAGGCGACCGCGCCGAGCCCGGCCCAGAGGGTCAGTGCGGTCATCAACCGCGAAGAGATCGTGTTCATCCTCTCTCCTTCAACGCGACGGCGCGATGGCAAAGGCGACCTGGGCCCAGGGGTACACGCGGGCCAGATCATACTGGGCGCCTCCCTGAAGGCTGATGCCGGAGCGCGACTTCTTCATCCCGGGGGTCTTTCCAAATCCGTAAAACAGGCCCGCCACCGCGCCGCCCGACTTGATCGAGGCCTGGGCGCCCGCGGCGTCGGAGCCGTCAGCGCCGTAGGTGGCCACGGCCGAGCAGGTGGCGTCGACACAGCCGTTGGAGACGCCGTTGGTCTGGGCCGTGCCGATCGCCCAGGAGGGTCCCACCTGCACCGAGAGCGCGTCGGTCGGCCAGATCGACAGGCTGCCCGAGACAAAGAAGAGGCTCATCCGGCTGGTGACCGGCTCGGCGGCGACCTCGCCCAGCTCTGCGATGGCGGCGGGATCGCCCTTCTCACCGAAGAGCAGGCCATGGTAGCCCGCCTGGGCCACGAAGCCGAGCGGCCGCGCCACCTGCAGCTCCCAGCCCAGCCCGGCGCGCAAGCCCATGCCCGCGAAGCCCTGCCCCTGAACGGAGTCGTCGACCGAAGACTCGCCGACCATCGCGTAGAGGGCGCCCACATCGGCGCGCAGGCCGTCGCGGCGGGCCACGGTCTGGGCCTTGTCGACCGACTTGCCCTCGGGCACCAGCACCACCTTGACCAGCTCGCCGCCCTGCTTGACGTCGAAGTGCTTGCCCGAGAGGCTGTAGCCGCCGAAGGGCAGCAGGCCGGTGTAGCTGCCATTGGTGGCGAGCGCCTGGGAGGCGGCGCCGATCACCGCGCGCTGGTCGGGGGCGAAGGGCATCTCATCGACCGTCAGCTCGATCTTGCCGGTGTAGCGCAGATCGCGGGCCAGCTCGACCCGGGAGTAGCTGCCCTCGATGTCGGCGATCCAGCCGGTCACCTCAGGCGTGGACTTCACCGACCTCGCCCGCAGGAGGCGGTCGTACACATTGGTGACATCGCCGAGCGCGCGGGCCGCCTGGGCGCCCAGCAGGTGGTCGTCGTAGGTGAGCACCACGCCGTCTTTTTCGATCACCAGCATGCGGGCATAGCTGCCCTCCACGCCGCGCCAGGCGTTGCGCTGGGCCAGCTTGCGCATCTCTTCGGCGAGGCGGGTGTGCTCGGCCTCAGAGGCTGTCTTGCCGGCCGCCTCGGCCGCGAGCGGTGCGACCAGCGCTGCGATGGGGACGAGCAGCTGTCTCATGGGGGATCTCCAGGGAGCGCATGACAGGCGACGCGGTGGCCCGCGGTGAGCATGGGGCGGAGGGCTGGAACCTCGGCCTCGCAGCGGGACAGCCCTCCCCTATCCACGAGGGGGCAGTCTGGGCGAAAGGGGCAGCCCGACCGCGCCAAGGGGTGACGGGGCAGCGGGCCCGACCAGGGGTCGAAGAGGATGCGGGCGTAAGGGTGGGCCGGCTGGGCCTTCTGGAGGTCGACCTCCTCGATCACCCGGCCGGCGAGCATCGCCAGCACCCGGTTGCACCAGCCCCGGGCCTCGGCCATGTCGTGGGTGACCAGGATGCAGCCGGAGCCCTTGGGCAGGTTTCCCACCAGGGCTTCGAGCACCGACTCGCGGCGATCGACGTCAAGCCCGCTGGTGGGCTCGTCGGCGACGACGAGGCGCGGCTCCAGGGCGAGCACCCGCGCCAGGGTCACCCGCCGCTGCTCGCCCCCCGACATCTCGCGCGGCAAGGCCCCTTCGCGGGCACCAAGACCGAGGCGCGAGAGGATCTCGCGACCCCGATCGAGGGCCTCTTTGGGCGGCAGGCGGCCCAGCGCGCCGAGGGTCTCGACGACATGCTCCAGGGCGGTCTGCTGGGGGTCCAGGGCGCCGAGGGCGTCCTGGGGCACATACTGGTAGCGCACCCGCTGCGGGCGACGCTCCGCCTCGGAGAGGCCGTCCCAGCGCTTGCCGTCGAGCCAGATCTCGCCGGCGGTGGGCTCTTCGAGGCCGAGCACGATGCGGGAGACCGTCGTCTTGCCCGAGCCCGACTGGCCGACCAGCGCCACGACCTCGCCCTCGGCCACCTCAAAGTCCACCCCCTGCACCGCCGGGATCTCCCGGGCAGGGCTCCAGGGCCAGGGGCCCGCCTGGGTGAAGGTCTTGTGCAGCCCGCGCACGGCGACGACCGCGCTCACAGGTCACCCCCGGCGCCGGCCGGCGCGGGCAGGCGCACCACGTCGTCGGCGATGCGATCGATGGTGTCGGAGTGGTGGCTGATGAGAAGCAGCCCCGCGCCGTGCTCCTTGCAGGTCTGCACCAACAGCTCCACCACCGCCCGACGCAGCACAGGATCGAGCCCGGTCTCGGGCTCATCGGCCACGACGAGGCGGGGCTTGGGGGCAATTGCGATGGCCAGAGCGGCGCGCTGGCACATTCCCCCCGACAGCTCGCCCGGCAGGGCCGCCGCCGCCTCGGGGCCCAGCCCGACGCCGCGCAGCAGGGAGCGAATCTCCTCGCCGAGATTCGCCGGCGGGGTGGAGCGGCGGGCGATCGCCAGCTCGAGCTGGCGCCCCAGGGTGCGCCCCGGGTTCAAGGCCGAGCTGGCGGCCTGCGGCGAATAGGCAAACCAGGCCCCGCGCAGGTGCCGCGTCGCCGCCAGCAGGCCGGCGTGGCTCCGCGCCCCGCCGCCGGCGACCCCGGCGTACCAGTCCTTCTTGGGGTCCAGCTCGGGGTAGACGAGGCTGCCCCGCTCCAGGCCGGGCAGCACGTCGATGACGCCCATGCAGGCGCGCGCCGAGAGGCTCTTGCCCGCGCCCGAGGGACCCACCAGGGCGGTCACCTTGCCGCCGTGGATGGTCAGGCTCACGCCCTCGATCAACCGCCGCTGGGGCGAGCGGATGGTGAGGTCGCGCAGCTCGATGAGGGCGCTCATCGGGCCCTCGCCGCGTGGGAGGTGGACAAGGCAACCACGGCGACAAAGGCCACGAGGCCCAGCCCCAGCCCCAGGGCATGGGCGGTGGTGCCCTCCCAAAAGGCCAGCGAGGGGTAGCCCAGGTAGAGCAGGTCGGCCCAACTGGAGACGCTGTCGGGGTGCGTAAAGGAGGGGTAGCTCTCCACCCGCGCGAGGTAGGAGAAGGCGATCTCCAAGAAGACCACCTGCATCATCACCTCGGCCCCCTGGCGCACCACCACCGGCCGCAGGTTCAAGACGACGATGTGGTAGAGGTAGATGCGTGCGGCGCTGTAGCCATGGGCCTTGAGCGCCTCGACAAAGCGCGCCCCGCCGAGCCGCTCGGCCACCGCCGCCGCCTCGTCCATCGCCCCCGGCGTCGCGAGCGCCCCCCAGGTGAGTGCTATCGGCAAGAGCCCGCGCTGATCTTCGGGCAGGATCAGCGCCACCACCAGCAGCACCACCATGCGCGGCAGGGCGCCCACCACCTCGCTGATGCCCTGAATCCAGGAGTCCAGGCGGCTCCAGCCAAGGGCCCGCAGCAGGCCGCCGATCACCCCGAAGCCCCCGACAAAGAGCCCCGCGAGGATCGCCGGGATCACCGCCACCGACGCACCCTGGGCGGCGTAGGCCAGCAAGGAGCGCCCCTTCTCATCGGCCCCGAAGGGCGGCAAGGCCCCAGGCCCCGCGTTGGACAGCGAGAGATCGGGCGCCGGCAGGTGATCCTCGGCGAGGCCCACCAGCAGCAGCAAGGCCAGCAGGCAGACCCCGGCGAGGAGAATGGCGCCGCGCCGCTCGCGCATCATGGCGCCACCACCGACAAAGACGGCGAGCGCCGGATGTGCACCGAGGCCAGGATCTCCACCAGCGCCTGCACCAGCAGCAAGAAGGCCGACAGCAGCGCAAAGCCCGTCGCCACCGGCAGCACCACCGCGAAGTCCTGGCGAAGGGCGCCGCCCCAGAGCAGGTCGCCGAGCCCGTTGATGCGCAGCACCACCTCCACCACCACCGTGCCCGAGAGCAAGTGCAAGGTGCGGGCCCGCAGCTGGCCGGCCAGGGCCGCCGCCACATTGGGCAGCGTGTTGGAGAGCGGCGTCTCTCCGCGCAGAATGGCGATGGAGACGTAGCGCTGGCGGTTCTCGGACTCGAAGAGCCCGCGCACGCCCGAGACCGCGCCGGAGAAGGCGCCGTCGGCGAAGCCCAGCACCAGGGCGCCGCCCAGCAAGCGGGCCAGCTGCTCGGGGTCCGACGAGCCAGCGCCGAAGTTGAGCTGCACTACCGCTGCGACCACCAGGGCCAGCACGAGGGCCGGCACGAGGCCGATCAGGTAGAGCGGCCCGTCCACCTTGCGGGGGATGAGGCCGCTCGCCGCCCCCACCGCGCCAAGGATCACCGGCAGCAGCGCGAGGCCGATCAGCATCACGGTGTTGGGCGCCGCCTCCGCCAGCAGCTCGGCCACCGAACCGCCCTGGAGCACGCGCCAGGAGTTGCCAAAGTCCCCCGACAGCGCCCCCATCATCCACTGGCTGAAGAAGCCCCAGGGGCCTTCATCGAGGTGCCAGCGGGCCGCCAAGGCCTCGGTGCCGCCGCAGCTCTCGGGCGGGCAGATGATGCTCGCCGGATCGCCGGGCAGCGCCCAGATGAGCAGGGTGATGATCGCCGGCACGGCCACGGGCAGCAGCAGCGCCGCCACCAGCCGGACCAACGGTCGCACCCACCAACGCATCACCCGGGCCCCCTGCCTTCGCTACTTGCCGCTGCCGAAGCGCCAGCCGTCGATCTCGGTGAAGTAGAAGTAGGGCGTGATGATGTTGTTGCGCACTTCGGTGCGCCAGGCGCTGCGGGTGTCGAGCTTCCAGAGGAAGAGGTAGGGCAGCTCGTCGGCCATCAGCGTGTGGAGCTTGTGGTAGGCGTCCTGGGCCGCCGTGTCGGTGCGGGCCTTGCTGAAGTCGTCGAGGACCGCGTCGACCTGGGGGTTCGAGTAGTTGAAGATGTTCTTCTTCCCCTCCTTGCCCGCCCGGGTGTGGAAGAGGTCGTTGACGTCCTCGACGATGCCGAAGGACCACTTGCCTACCAGCAGGTCGTAGTTGGTGGCCTGGCCGGTCACCACCTTGCGGTTCCACTCGTCCACGCTGATGCGCGACTCTTCGCGGGCGAAGCCGCCGGCGCCCAACTGGTTGCCGATCTGGGTGAGGAGGTCGGGCGCCTCGTTGTTGAGGGGGGCCAACATGCCGATCTTGAGGTCGATCGGCGTGCCCTTGTTGTGCCAGCGGCCGCCGACCTCGGTGAGGCCCGCCGCGGTGAGGAGCTGCCGGGCCTTGGCCTTGTCGGAGCGCTCGGAGACCGCCACGCCGCGGTTGTAGTAGGGGCTCGACTGCACGAAGGGCCCGGAGATGAACTCGCAGGGGCTGTTCTGCTCGCCCGGCTTGGCGCCGATCGAGAGCTGGCGCAGCTCGGTGCGATCGATCAGCAGGTTCAGGGCTTGGCGCACCCGCTTGTCGGCCATGGCCGGCGAGTTCGGGTTGACGGCGATGAACCACCAGGAGCGCAGGTCGTAGCTCTTGAGCGCCACCTCATCCGACGAGCTGACCTCGGGGCGGTAGGCCGGCGGCACCGCGATGATGCCCTGCACGCCGTTGTTGATGATGGTCTTCACCTGGACGATGGGGTCGCCACCCTCTTGGAGGCCCAACTGCGCGATCTGCGGGGCGTGGTGCACATTGGCGAAGGCGTCGAAGGTGACACCCCGGCGACCCCGGCTGCCCTTGAAGGGGCCCGAGCCCTTGGGCTGCGAGCTGAAGCTGAGGTCGGGCGTGATGAAGGTGCCCTCGAAGGCGCTCTCGGGCAAGATGGCGAAGCCCAGCCGGTCGCGAGGGTTGTGGTAGATCTTGGTGAAGCTCACCAGCGCCGTCAGCTGGCCCTGGGTCTCACAGCCCTTGAGCACCTCGCGGTAGCCCTCGGCCATCGGGCTCGGCGTGCGCTTGTCGAGCATCGCGTTGACCGTGAAGCAGAGGTCTTTGGCGGTGACCTGCTTGCCGTCATGCCACTTGAGACCGTCCTTCAGCGTGATCTTGATGCCCGCGCCCCCGTTGGCGATCTCCCACTTGTCGACCACCCGGCTCTTCAGCTCGTTGGTGATGGCGTCGTGGTACCACAGGCGGTCAAAGACGAGGTCCTGGGCGCGGAAGTCCACCATCGACGACGCGAAGAGCGGGTTCAGCGAGGTCGGAAGGGCCTCTTCAAAGTACGACAGCGTGGCGCCCGTGCCCGCAAGCAACAGCGCGGTCGCTCCGGCAGAAAGCAGGGCAGGTCTCATCGCCATGTCAAGGACTCCTGTGAGCGTCGGAGCAGCCGCCAGGGGCGCGGCTGCCGCTCAGTGAACCGGGGTGGCAGGGCCCGCGTTGCGGGCGAGGCGGATGTGCATGGCGTCCAGGGGGTAACGCGCCGCGTCGACCCCCGGAAAGCGGCCGGTGAGGGAGTGGATGAGGTCCTGGGCGCGCTGCGGGTTGCGGTTTCCGGCGTCCCAGGCCGCGACGGCCATCAGGAAGACGGGATCACCGGTGGGCCCGGTCGAGCGCTCCAGGGCGTTGATGCGCAGGATGCCGGCGTCGCGGTACTGGCCGGCCGCGTCGGCCACCAGCATCCCCGCCCGCAGCACGGCCACCCGGGCGATGTCGGCGAAAGGCCGGTGAAAGCCTTCTTCTTTGCCCGCCTTGGCGGCCATCGCCGCCTCAACCTGCTGGCCAAAGAGCGCCGCCTGATCGAGCACGAGATCCGGCACCACCGCGCCGCTCTGGATCGTCGGCGCCAGGACCGCCGCCAGCACGCTGGTCGCCTTGTGCGCCTCCACCGCCGCGAGGCCCTGGCTGCCCGCCACCGCGAGGAAGGCGACGTCGCCTGCCGAGGTGGCAAAGCCGCCGAAGAGCCAGGTGTCGGCGATCTCCCCGGCCGGCAGGGCCGCGCCCGGGCCGTCGATCGGCAGCCGCCAGGGCGAGAGCAAGGCGGCGATCAGCGCGGCGTCGTCTTCTGGGGTCGCCGCGTTGGCCGCGGCCTCGTGCCAGCGGCTCACCAGGTAGAGCGAGGTCGGATCCATCGCCGGGACCGCGCGCTTCTCGTCGCTGCGCTCTGTGAGGGTGAGCGGCGGCAGGGCCCCACCCTCGGGCAGGGTGCCCACCGCCACCGCGCCCGGCGCACCCAGGATTGCGCCGTCGGGCGTCGAAAGCGCCGACGGACAGGGCTCCACCGCCACCCAGGCTGTCCAGGCCGCGACGCCCGGACCCAAGGGCCCCGCGCGGGTCGCCGGCTCCAGGCTGCCCAGCGCCGTGCGGGCCGCCGCACAGTCGCCCGCCAGGCCTTGACTCACGCCGACGAGGTAGCTGACATCGGCGGGATCGGTCTCTTGACGGTCGGGGCCGTACACCTGACGGGTGGCGTTGGCGGCCAGCCAGGCCGCCTGCCGGTAGAGCCCCGCGTACTCCAGGTGCAGGCGCGCCTGCCCGGCCGCCGAGCCAGCGCCGGCAAAGGTCGCCAGCGACGAGGGGTACTCCCGCATGAAGAGCTGCGCCCAGCCTTGATCCTGCTCAAAGGGCGCTCGCGTCGCGTCCACGGCGAGCCGGACCTGCCAGGCGGACTCTACCAGCGCGGCCGGCGCGACCGACGCGTCTTCCGCCGGCGCCGCCACCGGCTCCTCCCCCGCGCACGCCATCAATCCCAGGAGCAGACCGCCAAGAAGTGTCCTCATCCGCCGCAGAACTCCTTGTTGCCGGCCGCCGACACGCAGAGGCCGAGCGGCTCTTTGGTGTCGCTGCCCGAGGCGCGGGCGTAGTCGAGCCACTCGCGGGCGTAGTCTTTGGCCTGCCCGCGGTACTTGGCGGCGGTGCCCTCATTCTCGTCGTTGCGGTCGGCCACAAACTTGGCTTCGGCGTCTTCCCAGAGGCGCTTGGCCCCGACCGCGCGCAGCTTGTAGAGGTTGTTGACGTTTTTGGTGTAGGTCGCCCCGGTCCACTGCTGCTTGTTGTCGAGGGCGTAGTCGGCCCACTTGATGACGCCATGGCTGCGCGCCACGCCCCCGCGCGACAGGTGGATGGCGTACTTCATGCAGAGGTTGGGGTCGGAGCGATCGATGTCTTCGAGGTGGCGCTTCATCAAGCGCTCCCAGTCGCCCTTGTCGGCGCGGGCCTCGGCGTCGGAGAGCAGCACGCGGCTGATCTTGTTCTTCTGGGTCTGGGCGCCCGCGCCGGCCAGCGAGCCTTCGAGGCACTTGCGCCGCTCCGGGCCCAACTGGCCCATCATCGCCGGGGCCTCGAGCGAGACGAGGTCGTCGCAGGAGTTGTCGACCGGCGCTGCGGTGCGGGTCGCCACCGGCTGCGAGGCGGCCACTGCGTCCTGGCTGGGCGGCGGGGCCTTCGGCGCCACGGTCGCCACCGGCGTGGGCGTCGGGGTCGGCGTCACGGGGGCGGCTGGCGGCGGACGATTGGGGTTGCTGGTGGGCTCCACCGGCGTGCGCGTGGCCACCGGCGTGGGGGCCGGGGTCGGCGTCACCGGCGTGGCCGGCGGCGGGCGGTTGGGGTTGCTGGTGGACTCCACCGGCGTGCGGGTCGCCACCACCGGCGTCGGCGTGGGTGTGGCTGGCTCGGGCGTGGTCTTGGTGGCCACGGGGACCGGCGCCGCAGCGCCATAGTCGTCGTCCTCCTTGGCGGTGCGACCGGCCACCGCCGCCGGACGCTCTTCCCGCTCATCCGCCGCTTCGGGCTCCGCCCGCTCGGCCGGCTCCCGCTTCACGGGGGCCTCTTCTTCGGCCGCAGCGGGCTCCTCAGCCGCCGCCACCGCCGCGCCCGCGTAGGGGCTCAGGCCGCCGAAGGGGCTGAAGGCCGGCAAGGGCTTCAGGTCGAAGAAGCCCACGCGCATGTTGGCCGGGTGCGGCCGCCCCGCGCCGTCCTGCACCATGTCGGCGTTGACCACCGCGCCGTCGACGAGGCAGCCCGCCCAGCCGTCGTTGCAGGCGAGCCCCGGGAAGGCGCCTTGAAAGGAGGTCCAGCCAGCGCCCGCCATCGCGACACCGACCACGCCGAACAACCCCAGAGAGAGCAGCACGCGCTTCACGCGGGACTCCTTCGCCATCAGTTTGCCGGACCGGCGCCCGCGTCATCGCGTGGCTTGTCGCGCCCGAATTGAATCATCGGCTCTTCGATCATCTCCTCGTCCACCTGCAGCTTGTCGAGGGAGATCTCGATGTTGTTCTTCCGCTTGCGGATGTCGTACGAGATGATCTTGGTCATGTAGCCGGGCGCCGAGACTTCAAAGCGGACCTGCATGCCCGGCGTGAAGATGAGCTCGCTGCCATCCGGCAGGTAGAGCACCGAGGCGTTCCACTCGCCGGTGAGCGAGTTCACCCGGTGGCGGTCGGCCTCGTCGGGGTGCCGCACCACCGCAGTGGGGATCGCGTTGCCCTCGAGGTCGAGCACCTTGACCTTGATGTTGACGCCCTCGCTCTCGCCGTCTTTGGCCATCGCGACCGGGCTCACGCCCAGCAGCGCGATCAGCAGCCCTGCGAAGATTCCACGCATGTCTTCAGCCTCCCGACTTCAGGTACGAGGCGTAGACACCCTCCACGCTGGAATTCTTCGCACCCTCCAGATCGCCCGCCTCTTCCAAGGCCCGCGCCGCCGCGTTGGAGCTGTAGGGGCTGGCCAGCGCCTTGGCCGACTCCGCGTCGGTCTTGGCGAGGAGGAAGGCCGCCGTGGCCTTGGCGTCGGCCAGACCATCTGCCGGAGCCGTGCCTTCGAGCTGCCCGAGCAGCTTGACCGCCTCCGCGCCGTTGCCTTCGGCCGCCGCGATGACCCCCAGGGTCGCCACCTTGCGCCAGGCCTGGCCCTCGGGCGGGAAGATCGCCGACTCCAGCAGCGAGCGCGCCACCTCGGGCTCTTGCACCGAGGCCGCCCGCCCCGCCCAGATGAGCAGCAGCTCTTCGCGATCGGTGCGGGAGTCGGGCAGGCCCTTCACGAGATCCTCGGCCGACTTGACCGCCACCTTGCGGGCCCCGAGCGCCCAGAGCGCCTGGGCTTCGGAGAGGCCAGCCACGCTGGGATCGGCATCGTCGATGAGGGAGAGGTACTGGGAGGCCGTATCTCCCACCGCGCCCGCCTCGCCGGAGACCGCCGTGAGCAGGCCCTTGGCCTCGTCGCGCTCGCCATCGGCCAGGGCAACCTCGGCCGCCAGGAGCTTGCCCACGGCCAGGCCGCTCGCCTCGGCGTGGGCGCGCACATTGTCGAGGTCGCCCTTATGCAGAGCCACCAGGGCCCGGCGCATCTTGATCTCGCCGAGCTTCTCGCCCGCCTTGGCCTCGGCCCCGGCGAGGAGCTTGTCGGCGCCGTCGGCATCGCCGGCCAGCAGGGCCGTGTAGGCGGCACCGGTCGCCACAGAGACAGCGGTGGCGCTCTTCTTCGCCGCTTCGCCATAGCCATCGGCCGCACCCGGGATGTCGCCGGCCTTGAGCTTGGCCTCGGCCGCCGCCGCCGCCTTCTCGCCACCCCCCAGCAGCTCCTGGATCTTCCCGCAGCCGGAGAGCGCGATGAGGAGCACAATACCGGCGAATGAGGCGCTGCGGCCGTGGCCGATCAAGCCTGCGCCGCGCGACGATCCGGCAACAGCGCCATGGCTGGTCCTGGGCATACCGACCTCCTGATGGGCCCCTTTAACCACACCGGGCGCAGACCGCGCAAGGCCTTTCCCGCGGGGAGGCCGGGCGGCGGCCCGGGCGGCCGGCATGATACACTTCCTCCGCCTCGCTTCCCCGCGCGGCGCTCCGCGGCCCCGCTCCTCGGCGCCGCGCCACGCGGCCCGCCCCCTGCACGGCCCCCTCACCTTTCCCGTCGAGGACCCACGGCCCTCATGAGCGCCCGCCAATACGAGCTGACCCTGCTCCAGGAGCGCAGCGCCGGCACCTTCGCTCGCGTCTACCTCGCCGAGGCCTCTGGCCAGGACGGCATCGGCCGCATCGTCGCCGTCAAGGTCTTGAAGGAGCAGTGGAGCGAGTCGAGCGAGCTGCTCGATCGAACCCGCGACGAGGCGCGCCTCCTCGCCCGCCTGCACCACCGCAACATCCTGCGGGTCGAGGCGATGGCCGAGATCGACGGCCAGCCCGCCATCGTCATGGAGTTTGTCGACGGCGTCGACCTCAAGCAGCTCATCGAGAAGCTGGCCGCCCGCGGCGAGCGCATCCCCCCGCGGGCCGCCTACAAAATCGCCCACGACACCGCCAGCGCCCTGGAGGCCGCCTACTTCAAGGCCCCCTACGGCCGGGCCGAGGCCCTGCGGGTCGTCCACCGCGACGTCAAGCCCAGCAACGTGATGGTCAGCGTCGAGGGCGACGTCAAGGTGCTGGACTTCGGCACCGCCCGCTTCAACCACGAGGCCCGCCTCGCCCGCACCGGCGTGCTGCGCTTCGGCAGCATGAAGTACATGTCGCCCGAGCGGCGGGTCGGCGATCGCGGCGATCACCCCTCCGACATCTACGCCCTGGGCCTCGTGCTCCTGGAGATGCTGCGCGGCGAGCTGCTGCCCCTCCTCCCCCTCGAGCGGGCCGATCACGACAACACCCTGGCCGACCTGATCGCCCGGCTCGACAACCTCGGCCTGCCCAACAAAGACTGGGAAGACTCGCTGCGGCAAACGCTCACCCGCATCACCGCCGCCGAGCCCGAGATGCGGCTCACCGCCTCGCAGATCATCCCCCTGCTCCGCGCCTTCGCCGATCAGGCCAACGGCCACGGGCTCGACTCCTTCGCCACCAGCACCGTCGCCCGGGTCGCCGAAGAGGTCTACGGCAAGGGCTCCGACGGCGCGCTGTCCGGCTCGCGCCTCTTTGTGGCCCTCGGCGCCGGCGAAGGGCGCACCGCCGACCCCAACGCCCCCGCACCCCGCCCCTCCCTGCCCGACCCCGCCTCCTCCCAGGTTCAGCCCGTCGCCGCCGCCCCCGCGCGCAACCTCGCCGCCAGCCCGCCGCCCCCCGCCAAGGTCGAGGCCCCCCAGCGGGTGGCCGAGCCCGCCCCGCC
>Ga0164294_10000235_pt1 | contig 52572 bp, 45 predicted proteins | sample GEODES005metaG_FD_111479 | JGI IMG/M metagenome (GOLD analysis project Ga0164294, IMG submission 111479) | Oligotrophic lake water microbial communities from Sparkling Lake, Wisconsin, USA - GEODES005 metaG | ecosystem: Environmental > Aquatic > Freshwater > Lake | place: USA: Sparkling Lake... | reverse complement strand
CCACCCTTGACCTGTGCCTCGACTTCCGACGGCGTGAGGCGGACCTGCTGCGCCTGGGCGGAGACGCTGGCCAGCAGTGCGAACGGTACGATCCCTGCCGCGAACACGAGCCGGCTCATCGTCCGGACTCCAGGAACGGCTTGACCAGCGCGATCGTGCCCGCCGGGTTCTCCTCCATGATCCAGTGCCCGGAGTCGGGGACGACGCCCTCGGTCACGTTGGTGGCGGCAGCGCGCATCACCACGGCCATCGTCAGCCCGAAAGACTTCTCGCCACCCAATGCCAGCATCGGCATCTTCAACCGGGCGCCGGTGGCCAGCCAGGCGCGGTTGTCGATCGCATCCTGGTCGAACGCCGCGAACTGGGCGAAGCCGGAGTGCATGCCGCCGGGGCGGGCATAGAGCGCGGCGTAATGCTGGCGCGACAATTCGTCGAACCGGGCGGGGTTGGCGGAGAACTCGTTCCAGAAACGGTCGAGATAGATCCGTTCGCGCCCGGCGACGAGGCGCTCCATGTCCGGCCCGCCGAAACGGAAGTGCCAGAGCAGCGGGTTCTTGAGGATCTCCTCCCACGGGCCGACACCGGGTACCGGCGCGTCGATCAGCACGAAATGGCTCACCCGATCGGGTAGCTGGGTCGCCAGTGCGAAGCCGACCATGTTGCCGATGTCGTGCGTGACCATGTCGAACTTCTGGACGCCCAGCGCAGACAGCACGCCCTGCATGTCGCGGCCCTGGTTCATCTTGTCGAAGCCGCCGGCGGGATGTTCGGACAGACCCATTCCGCGCAGATCGGGCACGATCACGGTATGGTTGTCGTCGAGCGCTGCTGCGAGCGGGGCCCACATGTCACCCGTTTCGCCATAGCCGTGGAGCAGCAGCACCGCGGGGCCCTTACCGCCGACACGCACATGAATGGTCGTGCCGTTGACCTTGATGTCCTGGGTCTTGAAGGCGGCGGGAAATGGCGCGACCTGCGCCACGGCGGGGGCGGCGACGCAAAGCGCCGTCGCCGCTAGAAGGGATCTGAACATCGGCGCTCCTTTGAGCCCTTGGGCTCCCGTGATTGCCGGATAAGTTTGTCCGCCCGGCGGACCAGCCTCAATGCTAGCGCGGGTGCCACGAGATACCCGAGCGGGTAAAAGGGGGACCTCCCGATACTGAGGAGGATTTACGACCGCCGGCTTCCACCTATCGGATCATCACCCGGAAGCGCAGGGTGAAGTTGCTCCCCGCCGTCTGGTTGCCGGTCGGCTGGACACGGATGTTGGTCACGGCCGCATCGCAGCCATCGGCGTCGAGCGACGGGACATAGGTCCAGGTCGCGCCATGGTCCGAGGAGAAGGACACGCTGTCCGCCATGCTCGATCGGCCGGCAAAGGAATAGGTGAGCCCGGTGGTGGGGATCAGGCTGCCGGTGAACACGAGCGGCCCGCTGTTACTGCCGTTGAGATCGCCGACATAGAGCTTGGTCTTGGCCGGCACCGCGTCCTTGAAGTCGATCGTCTTGACGGTGACCAGCGAATTGGCGGCCGGATTGGTGATCGTGATCGTATAGTCGACCAGCGCGCCCGGGATCGCCTTGGGAAACAGCTGCTGCGTCGGGTCCGAGACGACGCTCGACGTCTTGGTGATCGTCAGCGGTGCTGCCGCGACGAGGAAGAGCAGGGCGAGGGGAAGAAGGCGACGCATCACTTGCCTCCGAACAGCTTGCCGGCCTGCTCGAACAGGGACTTGTCGAGCCGGACGCGCATGGTGAGATATGGGCCCTGGCGGGTGTAGCGCGAATCCTCGAAATCGCGGTCGCGATAGCCCGAGACGTTGTAGCCCGCGCTGATCCAGGTGTTGCCGCCCGGCGAGAAGCCGAGCGACGGGCCATAGGAGAAGGTGGCGTTGCCGCTCGACCAGCTGTGCTGGACGCTGGCGGAAACGCCGATGTCGAGATTGCGGCGCAGATCCTTGCGGACCTCGATGCCGACCACGTCGATGAACCCGTCGATCGCCTCATCGGCATAGCGGCCGCGCACGAACTTCGCGCCGTAATAGACGTTCGCCTCGAGGCCGTGCTCGCCGCCTTCGGATCCGGTACGGTAGCTCAGCGCGACATTGTTCACCGCGCGGATGGTCGACTGGTCGCCGATCGCGAAGGTCGGCACTGCGAGCGCGTTGCGCGAGGAGACGCCGGCATCCGCCTGCTCATGGCGGAGCTGGAAGCGCTCGAGCAGGGCCCAGCGGCTGTCGGCCGGGCGGATGGCGAGTGCCAGGTCGGCCGTGGCGTAGGAGACGGTGGCGCCGTTCTTGTCGGTGATGCGATAGGCATTGATGCTCGAGGCAAGCGTGCTGCCCTCGCCGAGCGTCCGCAACAGGCTGCTGGTCAGGCCGACCCGGCGGTTCAGGTCCGAGTTGCGATATTCGGCGCGCCCGGTCCACGACCAGCGATCGCCGCGATAGGTGGCGCCGAGCGTGACTGCGACGAAGTCGCCGTCGCGGCTGTCCTGGCCGAGCACGCCGCCGGTGGCGCGCGGCTGGAACGGGCTGATCGTTGCGGCCGGATCGACATGGCCGGAGAGGGTGCCGCTGGCATCGAGCGTGGCGTCGATCGTCCAGCGCTTGCTGACCGGCAGCGACTGGCTGAGGCCGTACTGCGCATAGGTGCGCGTGCCATTCTCGCCCATCGCCTGCTGGTTGATGCTCGACATCACCCGGGCGCCGGCCCAGGGCGCGACGTCGAAGCCGATACGCGCGGCATGCGCGGTATAGGTATCGCCCTTGGCGATTTCGTACAGGCCGAGCAGGCGGATGCCCTTGGCGATCTTCCAGGTCGCGCCGATCTGCTGGCGGGCCGGGAAGTCGGTGCTCTCGTTCTTGCCGCCCAGTGCGACCTGGCCCTGGCCCTGCAGCTCCACGTCGCCGCCGAACAGCTTCTGGGTCGCGCCCAGGGTGAGCAGCTGCGAGATGCGGCGCTTGCCATCGGTACCGATATCCGAGGCGAACTGGCCGCCGAGGAACACGGTGCCGGCATCGCGGCGATATTCGATGCGGCCATCGGCGGCGACGCGGCTCGCGCCGGTCACCAGATCGTCCTGCACCCAGGCCGAGAGCGACGCATTGAACCGCTCGCCGAGGCGCAGGCGGCCGTCGGTGCCGATCTTGCGCGTGCCTGCCTCGCCGAAATTCTGCTGGCCCAGCCCGAAGTTCGCATCCTGCTGGTGCATATAGGCGAGCAGGTCGAGTGTCTTGCCGTGATGCTCAACCTCCGCCGAGAAGGCCTGGCCGGCGCGCAGGCCGCCCTTGCCGCCGGTCGCCGCCTCGGCGCGGATCTCGGTGCCCTGGACCGGGCGGACCTTGATGTCGATCGCGGCGACGGTGGCACTGCCGATCGTCTCGTCGTGCAGTACAGTGGCGCCGAACTCGGCCTTGCCCTTGGCCGCAGTGACCGAGGCACGGGCGCCGCCGACGCGCTTCTTGCCCGGGCCATAGGTTTCATAGTCGACGACGATGAAGACCGGATTGAGCGCGCCGTCACGGCTCAGCACCGGCTCGCGGAAGCGGATCGTGCCAGATACGGCATCGATGTCATAGTCGATGTGGCGGGTCAGCGCGGTGCTTTCGAGCACCTGGTCGGGGCGATAGCGGTTGCGCGTCTCGAGCCGCAGCTTGTCGCTGTTGGGCACGATGTCCTGCTGCGACAGGCGATAGGGACCCGACAGACCGTTGCCCTGGATCTCGTCGCGGGCATAGCGCTCGTCGACATTGGCGGCGAAGACGGTGAGGTGCGCGCCGTCCTTGGCATATTCGGCCTTGGCGCCGTTCAGCGTGCGGCTGTAGCGGGCGAGGCGGGTATCGGTGAAGCCGGTCTCGAAGTCGCCGAACAGCGCGTAGAACGCCTTGTGCTCGAGGCGGAGGTACAGCTTGCCGCGGGTGGCCGCGTCATAGCCCTGGGCCGTGCCGTCGCCATAGACGGTGTAATAGCGGTCCGGATCGATCTTGCCGAGCAGGCCACGGTCCCGGTCGAAGCGGCGATCGCTGTCATAGGCGAGGGTGAGCAGCCAGCTGCCCTTGATCCGGCCCTTGGCATAAAGCGCGAGCTGGCCGTCGGTGACGACGTCATGGGTGCGAACCGTCGGGCTGCTGTGCTTGCTCAGCGTCTGGTAGCCGATCGTGCCCTTGCCGAAGCCGACGATCATCCAGTCGCGCGCCGGGGCCGACAGCCAGGGGCGGATCTCGGTGACGTGCTTCTCGCCGTCCACGCCCTGCAGGGACACGGCAATGCGCGCGGTGCCGGCCTGGGTGGTCGGGGCGAGCGCGAGCAGCGCGATGCCCTCGTCGCCGGTAACGCGGGCGGTCGCCTCGGTCCGGTCGAGGCCGGCGAGCTGGCGGGTCTGCTCTGCCGCACCGGCCTGGGCAGCGGCATAGGGCTGCTCGACGCGGAAGGCGATGATCGCGCCGGCGCGCACCGGCTTGCCGTCACGATCGGTGACGCGGACCGCGATCTGCGGTTGGTGCAGGCCGTCGGCGGCGAGCTGCGAGCGCTCGGCGACATAGGCAAGCTGCGCCGGGGTGTTGGCATAATGGACGGTGCGATCGAGCGTGGCGACCGGATTGCCCTGGGCATCGAGAATGCGCGCGATGAGGCGATTGTCGCCCTCGACCAGCGGCAGGCCCGTCCAGCGCGACACGGCGACGCCGCGCTCCGCATCCTGGTCGGTGCCGTCATAGGCGAGCGGGTCGACCTTCTCGCCGTTCAGCGTGAGCGCGACGACCTGGCCCGGCCCATGCTGGACGACGACGCGCAGCGCGGGCGAGCGGGGGTTGTGGCTGGCATCCGGGAACAGCCAGGCCGGGGCGCCCGGCTGCGCGGCGGCGAGCCAGTCGGTGCTGCCGCCGGCTGCGGTGGCATCGTCGAGCGCTGCCGCCGGCGCGGTCTGGGCCTCGTCGGCGGGGAGGGCGACGCGGCGCAGCTGGAAGTCGGCGCGCTGCAGGCTGCCGCCCATGCCCTCGACGAAACGCGAGGTACCATGGCTGCCGGCGCTGCGCGTATCGCGGTCGCAGGTGACCGGGACATAGCCGGGTGGCAGCGCGCCGGTGTCGAGCTGGACGACATGCGTGCCGGGGCGGACGCCTTCGAAATGGTAGAGGCCATCCTTGTCGGTAAGCGTGAAGGTCCCATCCTCGAGCAGCACGCGCACGCCGGCCACGCCCTTGCGGTTGCGGTCGGGATTGCGGCAATCGCCCTCGGTGACGCGTCCGATCAGCGTCATGGCGTCGGTGAACAGCGCGGCATGGATGCGCACCTCGGCGCTGGCCTCCGGGCTGCTGACGATACCTGCCGTCGCCGAGGCGCGGTTGACCGCTTCACCCTGGGGCGTGTCGGGCCCGACCGAGGTGACATAGGACAGGGTGCGTGCGCCATTTGAAGAAACACTGGGCATAGTGAACTTCAAGACACTGCCATCACTGGATATTTCTGGTTCACCTGCGCCACGGACGGTGCCGGGGCGATAGCGGAATCCGCGAGGCAGCACATCCGTCACCACCGGCGTCTGCGCAGTGGCACCGCCGACGTTCTTCAGCTCGAGCGCATAGGCGACGAAGTCCCCCGCGCTGGCATCGTTCACCGACGCGGTTTTGGTCAGCACCAGCTGGGCCACCGCAGCTACCCGCGCCTGCGGGTCGAGCGGCACGTCGATATGGACGGGCTCGGGGTCGGCCAACAGGAAGACGCCGCCATAGGAAGCGTCGCTGATCCGGTACTGGCCCGGCGGCCCGGTGAAGCCGGCGAGCTCGGCGGGGGTACGGGTCGAGGGCGCGGTATAGCCGGCGGGCGGCGTGACCTGCAGCCGGTAGCTGCCCGGCGGCGCCAGCGGGAAGCGGAAATTGCCCGGGGTGAAGGCGTAGACGGCGCCACCCGCATCGGTGACGGTCGAGCCGCTGATCACCGTGGAAGGATAGGCGCTGATGCCGTCATCGCCATAGACCATCGCAGCGGCCTTGCCGGTGGCGTTGTCGATCAGCGTGACCGTCGCGCCGTCGATCACCGCACCGGTCTGCGAATCGAACACATAGCCTTCGGGATCGATCAGCAGCGATGCATCCGACGGGAAGCTCAGATCGTCGCCATCGAAGCTGACATACAGCTTGCCGATCCCGGTCAGGCGGATGTTGCAGGCGGCGAGATCGGGACGTGTGCCCGATGCGGGCACCGCGCCGGCGAACACGCCGGTGTCCGCACCTGTCTCCATCAGCGGGAGGCGCACCGAGGCGGTGCCGATCCTGGCGGTGATCCAGGCCCATTCGCGCACATTGGGATCGCGGTTCTCGGCTTCGGCCTCCAGCGACACGATCATTGCATTCTGCACGTCAAGCGACTGGAGCTGCGGCGCGGCGGCCAGCTGCTCGACAGTCACTTCGGCAGGGGTAAATTGAAGGGCAGGGCTCGTCTCGCACTTCATGCCGACGAACTTGTAGCCGCTCGGAAGCTGTCGGAAGCTCAGCGTGGTCGGCTTCTTGAGGCGATCCAGCGTCACCTCGTTGGACGCGATCGAGCGCGCGCCGGAACTGTCCGCGAAGGTAAGCCCGGCGGTATTTCGAATCGTCTGCGCCTCCGCATTCCCCAGGAATGCAGAGCCAAGCGCGGTAAGCGCGAGGGCGCCCTTGAGCAGGCGCGAGAGGCGAGACGATGGGTTCATTCGGCTATCCCCAGGGCCGGCTCGCAGCTTCTGGCTGCGAACCGGCTCAGGTTTTCAAGCACTTATGGCGGTCAGTTGACGGTGACCCGGAACGCCACGGCATAGACGCCGAGAGCGGCGACCGACGGGATCGTGCCACGCACCGTGGTGCCGTCGAACGAGCCGCCATACAGGTCGGTCTCGTCCGCGCCGGTGTTGTTGTCGTCCTCGCTGGTGCCGATCAGGATGCAGCCACCGCCCGCGGTGCCGACCTGGATCGAGCCCGGCACGAAGGTGGTGTTCGCCGGCACATTGTCGGTCACGGTGAGGTTCGTCGCCGTGCCCGGCCCCGCATTGTTGATCGTCATGCAATATTCGATCGTCGCGCCGGGAATGGCGTGCGGAAAGACCAGGCCGTTGATCGGATCGCTGATCACGCGCGAGGTCTTGCCCAGCGTCACCACCGCGGTGGAGATGTGATAGGCGTCGAACGCGCGGGCCTGGCCGTTGCGGGCCAGATCGAGCGGGCCCGAACCGTCGGCGAAGACGACTTCGACCGTGCCCGCCGAGTCCGCGACCAGGGTCGGGCTTGCGATCAGGTCCGCGCCCAATGCGCCGCCGGTGCCGCCGGTCGCCGCGATCACGTTCAACGAGACGATCGCCGTCTCGATGCCCGGGGTGTTCGGGATATCGGCAACGATGAACACCGTCACCGAGGCATCGGGCGCGAGCTCGTCGATGTAGGTCGCGGTGTCGATGCCGGCGTCATAGGTGCCGTTGCCGTTGCTATCGACATAGGCGCGCATGTTGTTGACGTTGAAGTTGTCGCTGCCGAGCAGCGGGATCGACACCAGCTGCTGGTCCGGATCCAGGCGGAAGTCCTGGGTCGCGTTGGTCAGGTTTGTAACGGTGAAGGTCGTCACCTGAGAGGTGGCGCCGATCGCCGTCTGGGTCACCGCACCGCCGACTTCGGCGACGGCCAGGTTGACCTTCTTGTCGACCACGAAGCTGGCGACGTTCGACGAAACCGACTGGGTCGATCCGCCGACGTCATAGCTGACGCTGGCCTGGTTGTTGACGGTGGTGCCCGACGCAGTCTGCGACTGGGCGAAAGCCGGTGCCGTCAGGGTGGTGGCAGCGAGTGCGCCGCCCCCCAACAGTGCCCCCCGCAAAAGATTGATGCTCATGAGAATATGCCCCAATTATGAAGGTTAAATGTCTGATTTCACTTGAGCAGTGCGCGGAATGCGACCTGCTGCGCACCGCCGGCGGGCACCGGCTGGGCCAACCGCCAGCGCACCATGCGCACATCGGCCGTCGTGGCGGGGCGGACCCGGCCATCGGCGGTGGCGATGCGGAGCGTGGCGAGCTGACCGAAGCTCTTTCCGTCGGCCGAGACTTCGGGCGCCGGCGAATTGGTGGCGGGACCGGCATATTGCATGCTGGCCGGCACCGGATTGGCGATCACCACGCCGCTGGCGGGCTTGGCGCCGCTGTTGGTGACCTGGATCTGGTAGACGACATGGTCGCCGGGCACGACGCGCTTGGCCGGCACCAGCTTGACCTGGGTGGTGCCGTTCGCGGCAGCGACGCGGGTCTCGGCGAGCACGGTCGTCACGATGTTCACCGGCCCGGCGGGCGCGGCGGTGGCGATGGTCGCCGTCGTCAGCAACAGGCTGCCGAGCAGCAAGGCATGGCGCATGGTGGAACTCCTCGTCATTGGATGGTGACCTTGAACTGGATGCTGTGGGTGGCGGCGGAGAGCACATCGCCGAACGCGACCCGGATCGCGGTGCCGTCGAAGCCGCCCGCGTCGCTATCGGCGGCGTCGCTGAGGGGCTGGTCGTCGAGCATGAGGCTGCCGGGGACGTAGGCGGTGCCCGCCGGAATGGGATCGGTCACGACGGCGTCGGCGGCGAAGCCGGGGAAGGTGGCGACGAGCCGGTACGTCACGACCGCGCGGTGCGCCGGGATCGAGCCGCCCCAGGGATCGAGCACCGACTGGCTCTTCACCAGCGTCGGATCGCCTTCGGCTTGCGGAATGAGAGAGATGAGGATTCGGCCCTGGCCGCCGCCCGAGCCACTGCCGCCGATCAGCACCGTGCCCTCGGCACGGCCGGGCCCGATGACCGGGCGGGCGATCAGCGTCAGCGTATTGAGCTTGCCGTGCAGGCTGCGGACGAAGGCGAGCAGGTTGATCGACTCGCCGGGTTCGAGCGGAGCGGTGCAGCCATCGTCGAGCATCGTGTCGTGCGCGGGATCGTAGAGCCCGTCGCTGTCGCCATCGACCGCATAGCCCTCGACCGTGCCATCGTCATATTCGGCGCTGAGGCAGAAGGCCTCGCTGCTGTTGCCGATATTGGTCAGGGTGAACGGGACGGGGGTGAGCCGGCCCGGCACCACCGTGACGCGCAGCACCCGCGGGACAAGGCGGGCGCCGAGCAGTTCCGCAACCTGCAGGGTCGAAGCATTGGAGCTGGTGCGCTGAGGCGCGCCATCGACGACGAAGTCGAGATTGGCGGTATTGGAGATCAGGGTACCCGCGCGGGTCTGCGCGGCAGCCGGCAGCGCAAGGATACAGGCAAAGGCGGCAATGGCCACGATGCCACCTCCGCGCTTTCTCCCATGATCATTGCAAATATTCGGCACGTATTATTTCCCCAATCCTTCGGGGAAACTTAGCCAAAAACTTTAGGTTAGATTGTAGTTGCGCCGCCGTAGTAACCCTGAGACGGGTTTATGCTTATAGGTATAGCACCGTAGAAAACATGTAATTTGATGAAAAATTACGCGGTTTCTTGCCGAGAAATCCACAAATTACGGGCGCGAATTACGGTATTGGCGCGACGCTCCCAGGATATACATCCGAATTGGTTGCATTACCCACGCGGGGCGAACGTGTCCTTGGGTGCCCTAATGGGGTGTTTCGGTCGAGTCGGTGCCCGGCACCAGCTATTCGTCCGCGGGGCTGGACGATGCAGGAAATCTGTCACAGACCGTCATTATCGGAGCCCCTTATGACGGTCGATCGCGAACGCGCTGCATGGCTGGGCACTCAGATCCTGCCGCATGAGCCGGAGTTGCGGCAGTGGCTGGCGCGGCGACTCGCGCATGGCAGCATCGACGTCGATGACGTGATCCAGGAAAGCTATGCGGTCTTCGCCGGCCTCGAGGCGGTGGGTCACATCCGCAACCCGCGCACCTATTTCTTCCAGGTCGCCAAATCGATCGTGCTGCAAACGCTGCGTCGCTCGCCGGTAGTAACGATCGACGCCTTTGCCAGCGCCGATGTGATGGCGATCCCGTCGGACACGCCCACGCCCGAGCGGATCGCAGCCGACCGCCAGCAGCTGCGCGCGCTGGTCACGATGATCGGCGAGCTGCCGGCCCGCTGCCGGGACGTGTTCACCCTGCGCAAGGTGCAGGGACTGTCGCAGCGCGAAGTGGCGCAGAACCTCGGCATTGCCGAGAGCACGGTCGAGAAACACCTCGCCAAGGCACTGATTTTGCTCGGCGGTGCACTCGGGCGTGGCGGAAATGACCTCGATGCTGCATCTAGTGTGGGTGAGCAGCATCCCGAACCCCTCCAACGGCACCGATTTGTCGACCGCAGCCGACCGTGAAGTGGTCGCGGCCGGCTGGGCCGCGCGGATCGATCGGGGGCCACTTTCGCAGAACGAACAGGACGAGATGGATGCCTGGGCGGCGGGCGATCCGCGCCGCGTCGGAGCGCTGGCGCGGGCGATGGCGGTGAGCGCCTATCTCGACCGCGCCGCCGCACTCGGCCCCGATTATGTGCCGGCAGAAGCCGTGCCGCCCCCACCGCGGGTCAGCCGCCGCATGTGGCTCGGCGGGGCAGGGGCCGCACTCGCCGCGTCGCTGGTCGCGGTGGCAGGCTACAGCTATTTCAACCGGCCCGAGATGCTGTCGATCGGCAAGGGCGGCGTGCGCCGCGCGGTGCTGGCCGACGGCTCGGCGGTGACGCTGAACGGCGACAGCCAGGTCGCGGTGCGGCTCGAGCCCGCGAAGCGCGACCTGAAGCTGCTGGCGGGCGAGGCCATCTTCGATGTCGCCAAGGATGCCGGCCGGCCCTTCACTGTCGCCGCGGGCGACGTGCAGGTGCGGGCGATCGGCACGAGTTTCGTCGTGCGGCTGCTCGATGCCGACCGTGTGCTGGTGCGCGTGCGCGAAGGCGTTGTGGGCGTGGCCGCCGCGGGCGGCACCGCGCTGCGTCTCGGCGCGTGCGAGCAGGTGATCCTGCGCCGCGGCCATCCGCCCGAGCGCGCTACATTGTCCCCCGCCGACCTCAAGCGCAGCGAGCTCTGGAAGGACGGGCTGCTCGACCTGACTGGGCTCACGCTCGGCGAGGCGGCGGCGGAGTTCGGGCGCTATTCCAACCGCCCGATCCAGCTTGGCGACGAAGAAACTGCCCGGCGCAAGGTGGCCGGGCTCTATTCAACCAACGACCCCGCCGCCTTTGCCCGCGATGCGGCGCTCAGCCTCGATCTCAGGGTCAGCGAGACACCCGACACGATCCGCCTTTCGCGAAAATAAATCTGGGTTCGGAATGGAGGATCGCCCGGCCCTCCGCATCTAGTCCACGTCAACGGCGCCACGCCGACCTTGGGGGGGACCTTTCACGTGCGTTCGAACTATTTCACGGGCTGCGGCATTGCCGCGGTCGCGATGTGCCTTGCCATGCCCGCAGCGGCGCAGACCCGCGCCTTCGACATCCCGGCCCAGCCGCTGGCGGCAGCGATCGCCGAGTTCGGCCGCCAGGCGAACCTGCGGATCATCGCGCCCGCCGACGGGCTGGAAGGGGTGCGCAGCCGCCCGATCCGCGGCCAGCAAGACGCACGCGCCGCGCTGCGCCAGCTGATCGCCGGCAGCGGGCTGGTCATCGCGTCGGACAAGGGCGGCACGATCGTGCTGCGCCGTGCCGGGCCGCCGCGCACCGCGCCGACGGCGACGACCGCGCAGGCCGACACCGCATCGGAGGACAGCTCTTCCGATCCCGCGATCCTGGTCACCGGCCTGCGCGCCAGCCTGGAGACGGCGCGCGAGATCAAGCGCAAGTCCGACGCAATCGTCGACGTCGTCGCTGCCGAGGACGTCAACCAGCTGCCCGACAACAGCGCGACCGAGGCGCTGGCCCGTCTTCCCGGCGTCCAGATCTTCCGCAACCGCGGCGAGGGGCAGGCGATCACGATCCGCGGCATCTCGCAGGTGCTGACCACGCTCAATGGCCAGGAGGCCTATACCGGCGCATCGCGCCGCACGCTGCTCAACAGCTATCCGTCGAGCATCATCAAGTCGATGGAAGTCTACAAGGCGCTGACCCCGGACCTGATCGAGGGCGGCATCGGCGGCGTGGTCAACGTCCAGCTGCGCGCGCCGCTCGACCTGCCCAAGGGCATCCATGCCGCGGGCACGCTGCGCGGCAGCTATGACGACCAGTCGCGCAAGTTCTTCTACAATGGCGACCTGCTGCTCAACGGTCGCTGGAGCACCGGCATCGGCGAGATCGGCGTGATGCTGAACGCCTCCTATGTCCGGCGCGACTATCTGGAATCCTATCGCGAGGCGACGGCACTCCAGAACACCACCGTGGCGGCGACGGCGGCGGACGGCACCCGACTGGCCGCCGGCCTGCAGATCCCGGCAGCGCTGCTGGTGAAGCGGCCCGAGGGCAAATATCAGCGCCCGGTGATCACCGGCGCGCTGCAGTGGCGCCCGGCCTATAATCTCGGCTTCAAGCTGCGCGCGACCAACATCACCGATCTCAACAAGTATAACGACAACGACTTCCAGACGAACCTTGCCGCGAACACCGCGCTTACCAACGTCGTGCTCGTCCCCGGCACCAACATCGTCCAGAGCGCGACCTTCACCGCGACGGCGAATTCCGGCCCGCGTTCGTCCAACACCCGCGAGCTGCTCGACACCACCCAGGTCGAGTTCGGTGCCGACTTCACCTCGGGCATCGCCACGCTGACCAGCAACCTCGTCTATACGAGCTCGCGGATCCAGACCGACGAGCAGCTGTTCCTGCTCGCCTTCAACACCGCGCCGGTGATCAACGCCGTCTTCCAGACGCCGGACAGCCGCTTTGGCGGCCTGTCGTACAGCTATGCCGGCAATATCGACCTGACCAATGCGAACAACTTCCACGTCCGTGCCTATTCGGACACCCGCACCCGCCAGCGCGGCAAGGGCCTGCAGTGGCGCACCGATCTCGATCTCGATACCGGCTCGGGCTTCTTCCGTTCGCTCAAGACCGGCTTCCGCTACGCCAACCGCACCGCGCGCTTCCAGTATGGCACGCGCCTGGCGGACCTGAACGCGCTGCGCCTGCCGCTCTCGTCCTTTCCGGGGGGTGATCAGCCCAAGATCGTCAGCACCGGCTTCTATGGCGACGATGCCAGCGTCCCGACCAGCTGGGTCGGCTATGACGGCGCCGTGCTCGGCAATGCCGATACCTTCGCCGCGCTCAACAAATATGTCGGCACGCTGAGCGGCCAGGCGACGCTGTTCGCCGGAGCCCGCCCGGCCTTCGATCCGCTCAAGACCTTCGAAGGCGACGAGACCACCTATGCGGTCTATGGCCAGTTCAAATATGGCTTCCCGATCGCCGGGATCGACGTGGACGGCGTGGTCGGCGCGCGCATCGTCAACACCGAGCTGAGCATCGACGGCACCCAGGTGCAGACAACCCGCTCGCCGGCCACCGGCAACGTGATCGTCATCACCAACGTGCCGATCCACGGCCGCCAGAACTATACCAACGTCAATCCGGCGGCGAGCCTGGTCGCGCACTTCACGCCGAAGCTGCAGCTGCGCCTGGCCTGGACCAAGACGTTCAACCGCCCTGATTTCACCCAGCTCAACCCGAGCATGAACCTGGTGCAGAACACCACGACGGCGGGGGTCTATGCCGGCGTCGCAACCTCGGGCAATCCCGAGCTGCAACCGGTCAGGTCGCAGAACTGGGACGCCTCGCTCGAATGGTATTTCGGCCGGGCAGGGGCGGCCACGCTCGCCTTCTTCCAGCGCGACGTGCACGGCTTCATCGTCAACGCCGCCGAGCCGGACAGCCCGCAGGGCGCCACCGGCGTTGTCACCATCACCCGCCCGATCAATGCCGGTGACGGCCGCATCCGCGGGATCGAGGCGAACGTCAGCACCTTCTTCGACTTCGCACCCCGCTTCCTGCGCAACTTCGGCGGCTTCGCCAACTTCACCTATATCGACCATGAGCAGGAACTGCCCGGCGCGACCGCCACGGCGGCGACCTATATCGGGCCGATCCCGGGCGTCTCGAACACCAGCATCAACACCGGCCTGTTCTATGACGACGGCAAGCTGCGTGCCCGCGTCGCCTATTCGGAGCGCAGCGGCTTCACGCTGGCCTACAACTTGGCGAACCGGAACAACGACCTGAAATGGTTCCCGATCTCGCGCTTCGATGCGTCGATGACCTATCGCTTCACCCGGAACGTCTCGCTGTCGGTGGAGGGGCAGAACCTGCTCGGCTCGCCGCAGCGCGCCTATTGGGGCGGCCAGCAGACCGTGGACCGCGTCTATTTCGAGGGGCGCGTGTTCTCCGCGGCGCTCCGCTTCAAATATTGAGGCCCGGCATGCGCATGACCGCGAAACTGCTGCTCGGCGCGCTGGCGCTGACCATGGCCGGCACCGCTTCGGCGCAGGAGCGCTGGGGCGGAGCTTGGGGCTATGCGACCTCGCCGGCAACGAAGGCGGTTAAGGGGGAGCTGCCCGCCGGCACCTGGCGCTTCCGCATGCGGTTGAGCCAGACCGGCGACGCGCTGCGGCTGACCTTCACCAACCCCGAGGGCGCGCGGCCGCTCCGGATCACCTCGGCGATCGTCGCGCCCGCCACCGGCAAGCGCGGCTTCGCGCTCGACACGGCGGCAGCGAAGCCGGTGCGGTTCGGCGGCTCAGCGGGCGTGACGATCACTGCCGGCCAGGCGCTGGTCAGCGACGCGGTCGCGTTCGGGGCGGCGAGTGGCGGCGATGTCATCGTCAGCGTCACCGTGGCCGAGCCGAGTACGACGGTGGCGGGCAATGCCGCGTTCCCGGTCGCCTTTACCGAAGGCGCGAGCGATCCCGCTGCGCCGGGCGAAGAGGGCATGGCCGTCCAGAAGCTGCGCCCCTTCGTCACGCTGATCGCGGTGCGCAATCCCTCTGCCGATTGCACCATCGTCACGCTCGGCGATTCGATAACCGAGGGCGCGCGCGGTACCCGCCAGGACTGGCGCGGCTGGCCGGGCACACTGGCCGAGCGGCTGATCAAGGCCGATCCGCAGCGCCATTGCGGCGTGGTCAACATGGGAATCAGCGGCAACCGGGTGCTGCGCGACGGGCGCGGCACCGCCGCCGTCTCGCGCTTCGACCGCGACGTCGCCTCGGTGCCCGGCGTGACGCACATGATCCTGTTCGAGGGGATCAACGACATCTGGCATGCCGGCAACCCCGGCGAGCCGCCGCTGGCGGTGTCCGACCTGATCGCCGGCTATCGCAAGCTGATCGACGCGGCGCATGCCCGCGGCATCAAGGTGATCGGCGCGACGCTCACCCCGGCCTTCGGCAAGATCAGCCGCGAGATGGAGGCGCAGCGCGCCGAAGTGAACCAGTGGATCCGCACCGGCGGCGCCTTCGACGCAGTGATCGATTTCGAAGCCGCGATCCGCGACACGTCGAGCCCGGTGATGATCAAGCCGATGTTCGATTCGGGCGACAAGATCCATCCGGGCGATGGCGGGCTCGAGGCGATGGGCCGCGCGGTGCCGCTCACGCTCTTCAAGCCCGGGCACTGAGGCGATGCGTGCCGGCCTGATCCTCGCGCTGCTATGCCTCCCGCTTCCTGCTATGGCGCAGGTGCAGCCGGTCGACCTGGTCGATCCGTTCGTCGGCACCTCGGGCGATCATGGCCAGCTCACACCGGCGGCGGTCGGGCCGTACGGCATGGTTCAGCTCTCGCCCGACACCCGTCCGGCCGAGCATGCCGGCTATGACTGGCGCGCCACCCAGCTGACCGGCTTCTCGCACACCCGCGCGGTCGGCGTCGGCTGTGGCGGCGGGGGCGGGGACCTGCACGTCTCGCTCGGCTATGCCGGCGATGCCCGGCTCTGGACGATCGACAAGGCCTCCGAGCGCGCCGCGCCGGGCTGGTACCGCGTCCGCTATGGCGACGGGATCGATGCCGAGCTGGCCGCAGAAGGCGCCGCCGGCATCTCGCGCTTCACCCTGCCGCATGCCGGCACCGTCCGCATCATCCTCGATCCGCGCCACGGCTATACCAAGCGCCTGAGCGCGGAATGGACCGGGCGCAGCGCCGGCGACCTGCGCGGGCGGATGTCGGCGGGCACGGTGTGCGACCGCGGCGTTTATCACCTCTCCTTCGCGGCGACGCTGACGCTGAACGACCGCGTCGTCCGTGCCGCACCGATTGCGCTGGACGGCGACCGGATCGCGTTCGACGTCACCGTGAAGGCGGGCGACCGCATCGCGCTACGCACCGGCCTGTCCGTGGTCGATCCGGCCTCCGCACGTCGGGTGCTGGCAAAGCTGGCCGCCGGCCGCTCGCTCGAGCAGCTGCGCGAGGCCGCGCATGCTGCCTGGAACCGCGAGCTGGCCCGGATACGCGTGCCCGGCGCCGGCCAGAATGCCCGGCTGCTCTACACCCATCTGTTCCGCACGATGCAGACCCCGGCGCGGATCGACGATGTCGACGGCCGCTACCGCCGTGCCGACGGCAGCCTGCACAAAGTCGCGCGCGGACATCACCGCTATGCCGGCTGGGCGGTGTGGGACAATTACCGCACCCAGCTCCCGCTGATCGGCCTGCTCGATCCCGAGCGCGCCTCCGACATCGCCGCCTCGCTCGCCGAGCTCTACCTTGCCGGCAAGGCGCAATGGGCGACGCAGAACGAGCCCTTCATCACTGTCCGTACCGAACATGCCGGCGTCGCGCTGCTCGATTTCCGCCGCAAGGGGATCGGCGGGTTCGATGCGGCGAAGGTGCTACCGCTCATGATCGCCGAGCTGGCCGAGCTGCCGCACGAGGCACCCGACCAGCAGATCGAGACTGCCTATGACGCCTGGGCCGCCGCCGAGCTGGCGCGCGACCTGGGCCAGGCGGCGCTGGCTGACAAGCTGCGGGCCGAGGCGCTGGCCTATCGCACGATGTGGGGCCAGGTGTTCCGCGACGTTGCGCCGGACTTCGACACGGTCAAGGCGCGCGGCCTCTATCAGGGCACGCTCTGGCAATATCGCTGGGCGCCGGTGTTCGATCTCGACTGGCTGATCGACCAGGGCCTGGGCCGCGAACGCTTCAATGCCGAGCTGAGCCGCTTCTTCGACCAGGGGCTGTTCAACATGACCAACCAGCCCGACATCCAGGCGCCGTTCCTGTTCGCGCTGAGCGGCGATCCTGGGCGCACGGCGGCGCTGGTCGATGCGATCCTCCACCGTCCGATGGATCACTGGTACACCAATGGTGGCAAGCGGAAGAAGCCGTGGCACGGCCGTGCCTTCGCGCTCGATCCGGTGGGCTATGCCGACGGGATGGACGACGATGCCGGCGGCATGGCCGCCTGGTATGTATGGGCCTCGCTCGGCCTTTATCCGCTCGTGCCGGGCAAGCCCTTCTACGCGCTGACGCCGCCGTCTTTCGACTGGACGGAGATCACGCTGCCGAATGGCCGAAAGCTCCGGATCGAACGATCGGGCAATCAGGCGCCGCCGGCGTGGAACGGCACCGCGCTCCCGGGCTACACGATCGACCACCGGACGATCGGCACCGGCGGCACCCTGCGTATCGGGTCGCCCGCGCCGCAGGCACGCTAACGCCGGTTCAGGCCGTGGGCGGGTTGCCCGGCATGATCACGGTCACGCGCAGGCCGCCGATCGGCGAGCGGCTCGCCTCGATCCGCCCGTGATGCGCCTCCACGATCGCGCGTGCCGTCGCCAGGCCAAGGCCCGAGGCCGCCGATTCGTCCGACCGGTCCGAGCTGCGATAGAAGGGCTCGAACAGCCGCTGGGCGAGCATCACGTCCACGCCCGGGGCGTTGTCGTCGATGATCAGGCGCCAGGCATCGCGCGAGCTTTCCAGGCCCAGCACGATTCGCCCGTTCTTCGGCGTGTAGCGCAGCGAATTGTCGATCAGCGCGCTGAACAGCTGCTCGATGCGCGCGCCGTCCCATTTCACGATCACGGTATATTCGGGAAGCGTGCTGGTCTCGAGCCGCACGCCCTGCGCCTCGGCGCGCTTCCTGTCGGCATAGATGGCGTTGTGGATCAGCGCGCGCGGATCGACCGAGGCGAAGGTGACCGGCAGGCGGCCGAGATCGGCCAGCGCGACGGCGTTCAGGTCTTCGGCCATGTGGATCAGCCGGCGGGTATCTTCCTCGATCGCGCCGATCAGCTCGGGCGCAAGCGGCGGCTGGACTTCGCACAGCTTGATGAAATGCTCGCCCATATTCTCGGTCGGGCCCCTGAGCTCGCCGGAGATCGAGACGAGCCAGGTGCGGCGGGCGGTCTCCAGGCGGCTGAACTGGCTGGCGATGCGGCGCAAATTGCGCATCGTCGCTACCACTTCGGCGGGGCCTTCCTCCTCGAAATACAGGTCCAGGTCGCCGTTCACCACGTCCCGGCTCATCCGGTAGAGCTGGAGCTGCGGCTTCGACCAGCGCCGCGCGAAGACATAGGCGGTAAGCAGCAGCAGCACGAACAGCACCAGCACGATCGCTGCCACGCCGATATACTGGGTGGCGAGCACGCGACGGTCCTGATCGGTGAGCTCGGGCGCGCGGACGATCTTGGCAGTCGCCACAGTGCGGCCATCGACCACCACGGGACGCTCGGCACGCGGCGTCAGGCTTGTGGTCGGCCCGGAAATGGCCTGGCCCTGTGCGTCGACCAGCAACACGCGCCCGGCCAGCGGGCCGGACTGCTGCATCACCTGGTCGAGCGGACGCCCGCCACGCGAGGCTTCGGCCACCGTCTGCACAAAGGCATCGAGCCGCTCGCTCTCGCGCTGGGCAAGCTCAGCCTGCTGGCCTTCGTGCATCACGAACACCATCAGCCCGCCCGGCACGACCGCCGCGAGCAATGCCTGCGCCGCAAGCGTTGAAAAGATACCCCGAAACAAACGCACGCGCTTTACAACCTCCCCACAGGCCGCCCCATTTCGGAGTTACCCTCCGAGCGTTGCAGACGCAATTCCCCGCTCAGTCCGGAACGTCGAAGCTGTCCAGTATCTTGGCGCCGGCCATGAACACTGCGACCGGGCACGCCCCGAACAGCAGCCAGCCCCCCACGCCGGGATAGGTCCCCAGATAATGCACCCCCCGCTCGGTGGCCCCGCAGGCGAGGCCATAGATTACGAGAAATGCCTCGAACTTGGTCTTGATCACGAACAGGCGGCTGAGGCGATAGAACATGCCAAAGGTTAAGCATGCAGCGTGCCAACCGCAAAAATACGTAGGTTCGCGTTAAAACGGATGGTTACCTGTAAGTAAATCCGACAGGTCGAGCGCCTCCAGCAACGCCTTCCGCGCGGCCTCGACCTGGACGATCAGCGCCGGGTCCGCGATCGAATCGAACGGGATCGCCTCGGGCCAATGCGCCTCGACCACCGCGGCGATCCGGTCGAGCTTCTCCGCATCGACCAGGAAGCGCGGATCGACCGTCGCCGGATCGCAGACCACACGCAGGCGCAGGCAGGCGGGGCCGCCGCCATTGGCCATCGACTGGCGGACGTCGACCACTTCGAGCCGCCGGATCGGACCGTTGCCGGCGACATGCGCCTGCAGCCAGTTCCACACGCTCGGCGTCTCACGGGCCTCGCCAGGCAGCACCAGCGCCATCTCGCCCGAGGGCAGCGTGACCAGCTGGGCGTTGAACAGGTACGACCGGATCGCGTCGGCCAGGCTCACTTCGGCAGCAGGCACCTCGACGATCTCGACCTCGGGCAGCAGCGCGCGCAGATCGGCGTAGAAACGGTCCTTGTCGGCGAAGGCGTGCTCGTGCGCGAACAGCACCCGGCCATTGGCCACCGCGACCACGTCATTGTGGAAGGCCCCGGCGGCGATCGCCTCCTCGGACTGCTGGACGAACAGCACTCGCTCGAGCCGGTGCTTGCGCGCCACCGCGGCGCTGGCGTCGGGGTGCTGGCGGGCAGGGAAGGGCCCGCCCGAGATGCCATAGACGAACACCTCGACGCCCGGCGCATCATGCTCGGCGGCGAGCCGCATATGGTTCGCCGCGCCTTCGTCCCCGAACGGCGCCGGCACCGGGCCGTGCACCGCGAAGGCGGAATCGGCAAAGGCAAGGCGGAGCTGCGCCAGCGTCTCGGGCCATTCGTGGCTGCGATGCGGCATCGTCACCAGGTTGGCGACGCTGAGGTGGCATTTGCCATCGCCGGTATCGGGCGCGGGCGAGACGGTCGCGGCATTGGCCGCCCACATCGGCGAGGCCGAGAGCGCCTGTGCCTGGGTGTGGGGCGGGGCATCCTCGAAGCGGGTGCCCAGGCTCGCCAGCCAGCGATGATCGGGCCGGGCATGGGGCAGGAGGATGCCCTGGGTCAGCCCGAGCGCAAGGTTCGCCCGCATCTTGGCGATCCCCTGCAGCGCCGCGGCGCGGGGATAGGAAACCTCGCCCCGGTTGCGTGTCGCCGCCAGGTTGCCATGGCTCAGCCCGGCATAATTGTGGCTCGGGCCGATGATCCCGTCGAAATTGATCTCGGTAAGCATCAGCGGCCGACGTGCATTACTTCGTCACCCAAGCCGACACCGAGCAGTTCGGCGGTGCGCGGGTCGATGACCACCCCGTCGCCTTCGGCGCGGACGCGGCCCTGGGTCACCCGGAATTCCTTGAGCGCGCCGGTCGCGACCAATGCGGCCTCGCCGCCGGTCTCGATCGCGGAAACCTTCGCGGTGCGGGCATCGCGTACCGTGTGCACCTGGTCGGTCCGCGCGGTCATCGTCGGGCCGCCGTCGAAGATATCGACATAGCGCTCCCAGGCGAAACCCTCGCTCTCCAGCATCCGCATCGCGGCACGGCCCGAGGGGTGGGGCAGGCCGATAACCCCGCGCGCGCTTTCGGAGAGCATCGCGGTGTAGATCGGGTGCTTGGGCATCAGGTCGGCGATGAACTGGTTGCCGTGCACCGCATTGAAGCTGTCCGCCTCCTGGAAGTTCATCCCGAAGAAGCGCCCGGCAACGCCGTCCCAGAAGGGCGAGCCGCCGGCCTCGTCGATCACGCCGCGCAGCTCGGCGAGGATCTTCTCGGCGAAGCGTGGGCGATGGCGGGCGATGAACAGATAGCGGCTACGCGCGAGCAGCATGCCCAGGCCGCCGGCGCGTTCGCCGGGGTGGAGGAACAGCCCGCCGACCTCGCTGGCGCCTTCGAGGTCGTTGACCAGGCTCAGCGTCTCGGCGCGGAAGGTGCGGCCCAGCTCCTCGCTATGCTTGGTCTCGGTGGCAAGGCGATAAGAATAGAAGGGCCAGCGCTGCCCGACCGCGGTGAAGATCTGGCAGGTGCCGCGCACCTCGCCGGTGTCCATGTTCTCGAGCACCAGCACGAACACATCGTCGCCGCCTTCACCCTCGGCCCGCTCGAGCGCGACATGGCTGCGCGCGAGCTTGGCGCGCAGCACGTCCTTTTCGGGCTGGAGATTGGTGAAGCCCCCCCCGGTGAGCTTCGCCATCTCGTAAAGCGCCTGCAGATCCTCGTCGCGGGCGGCACGGATCACGAAACTCATAACTTCCCCTTCTCGGCGATACGCAACACGGTGATGGCGGAGAGCGCGGCGCGTTCGGCCAGGCTCTCCGGGATCAGGAATTCGTCGGAACTGTGGATCAGGCCGCCGCGCGCGCCCATCGTGTCGACCACGGGGACGCCGCACGCAGCGATGTTGTTGCCGTCGCACACGCCGCCCGAGAATTTCCACGAGACGGGAATGCCCAGATCGGCGCCGGACTGCTTGACGAGTTCGAACAGTTTCTCAGCACCCGGGCCCAGGGGCTTGGGCGGACGGTTGAAACTACCGTGCACATGCACATGCACGTCATGCTTCACCGTGACGATCGCCACGGCCTGGTCCATCGCGATCCGGGCGCGAGTGATCGCCTCGGCGTCCTTCGGTCGGAAATTGACGCGCAGGATCGCCAGGTCGGGCACGACATTGTTCGGGCCGCCGCCGTCGATCTTCGCCGGGTTGACCGCCAGCCCGGGTGCCTTGGCGTCATTCAGCCGCATCGCCAGGTCCGCCGCCGCGACCAGCGCGTTGCGCCCCTCGTCGGGATTGCGCCCGGCATGGGCCGACTTGCCATGGACCACGATCGAGAAATTGCCGGTGCCGCCGCGTGCGCCGGCCAGCGTGCCGTCGGGCAGCGCAGGTTCATAGGTGAGCGCCGCCACCTTGCCCTTCGCCGCCGCGGCAATCAGCCCGGCGGAGGAGAAGGAGCCGGTCTCCTCGTCCGAATTGATCAGCACTTCATAGCCGATGTGAGGTGCGAGCGGGCTTTCCTCGACGGCTTCCAGCGCGGCGAGCATCAGCGCAAGCCCGCCCTTCATGTCGGCCGCGCCCGGCGCGTTGAGGTTGCCGTCGGGTAGCCATGTGTTGGCCTGGAAGGGATGCTCGGCGCCGAACACCGTATCCATATGCCCGGTCAGCAGCAATTGCACCGGCGCATAGGGGCGCACCGCGAGATGGAGGTGCCTGCCATGCGCCAGCGGCAGCACCTGGCCGTCGGCGGTCACGCTGTCGGCGGGCTCGGGCTCGATCAGCGCGAGGTGGCCGGGAAGGGCGGCAAAGCTGTCGGCCAGCGCATCGGCCATGCGGGCAAGCCCCGCCAGGTTGCGGGTGCCGCTGTTGATCGCCGTCCAGGCCTCGGTGCGCGCCAGCATCGGCGACGCCCCGGCCCTCTCCACAGCCGCGCGTTCGATCTTGGAAAGCTCGGTCATGCCGATGGGGTAGCGCGAAATATTATTACAGTCACCCCAGCGAACGCCGGGAAAAGCATGCCCTAAGGGTATGGCAGCTCAGAAATCGACGACGAGGGCGGCGCGGCTGGTCGTGTCGGTGTTCTTGCGCCCGAGCACCGGCATGCTTTCATACTGCAGCGAGTAGCTGAACTGCGCCGAGAGCGGGCCGATGAGCCGGGTGAGCAGCGCCGACTTGGACGAGACCGTGCTGTTCGCGTCCTGCACATAGGCCGAGGCGACCTGGGTCACCGAGATGCCCCTGGTGATCTTCCAGCCGAAATCCACGCTGCCGCGTGCCGCGGCATTCTGCTCGGCGGTATCGTTGATGAAGCGGGTGTAGCGGAAGGCCGGCCCCACTTCGAGGTCGAGCTTCACCGCTGGCGTCTTGATCGCGCTGTAGCCGATGCCCGACGAGATCGAGACGCGGTCGGAGAAGCCAGAGAAGCGGTCGCTCTCATATTGCGCGGCACCGTAGAGATAGGCGCGGTCGTCGAACTTCCAGTTCGGCTCATAGGCCGCCAGATAGCGCTCGCGCGTGGTGACCCCCAGGCTCTCCTGGTAATCGGCCTGCACGCGCAGCTTGTGGCGCCACTGCAGCGCCTCGCGCTTGAGCTCCAGCGATCCGGTGACGCCGACATTCTGGGTGTTGCCGGTAGTGACATAGCCGCCCAGCTCGGCATGGCCCTTCACAAGCGCGAAGAAATCGGCGCTGCGGATCTTGGCCTGGGCCTTTTTCAGCCGCGAGGAGCGCCAGTCCGCGGCGATCTTCACCAGCTGGTCGGCGCTGTCGGGGGCTGCGCTGCGCGCATATTTCACGATGACCGCGACATCGTTCTCGTTGCCCGATTCCATCGCCGCCTCGAGCATCAGCTTGAGCGCCGGCGGAACATTCGCGGCGGCAAGCGCCGCGGCGGTGCCGTCGTCGTCATCGTCGAACGGCACGGCAAAGGCCGGCGCAGCGACGGTCAGCAGCGGCAGGGCGAGGAGCAAGGCGCGCATTCGGGTCCGTTATCGCCGTTATGGGAGCGAAACTAGGGCAGTATCAGACGAGATGTTGTCCAAAGACGGTCAACAGTTCCTTATAGAGCTCCCGCTTGAACGGCACGATGAGGTCCGGGAGATCTTTCGGCTCGGCCCAGCGCCACGCGCGGAATTCGGGCTCGGCAGTCTCGATGTTGACGTCGCCGTCCTCGCCGAGGAAGCGGAACAGGAACCAGCGCTGGCGCTGCCCGCGCCACTTGCCCTTCCAGATACGGGCGGCGAGGTCCTCGGGCAGGTCGTAGAACAGTTCGTCGGGCGCGGCTGCAACCAGCTCGGCCAGCTCGCGCTGCACGCCGGTCTCTTCCCACAGCTCGCGCCAGGCCGCTTCGATCGGATCCTCGCCCGGATCGATCCCGCCCTGCGGCATCTGCCAGGCCTCGACCACCGAATCGAGCCGCTGGCCGACGAACACCTGGCCGTGGCGATTGAGCAGCATAACGCCCGCGCAGGGGCGATAGGGAAGGGAGGCGATATCGGTCATGGGCGCGCATTACCCCCATCGTCATCCCGGCGAAAGCCGGGATCTCGTGCGGCTCCTTTCCCGCGCCTCCGCCTGAGATCCCGGCTTTCGCCGGGATGACGCGATACTTACGTTGGACAAGTGATCCACCTCGTTCACCACTCCGACTATGTCGCCCCGGCGCCGAAGCGCAGCCAGTATCAGTGGAACAAGAACGGCCTGGTCCGCGACCTGCTGCGCGAGCAGGGGCCGATCTTCACCTGGCACGCGCCGGAACCGATGCCCCGCGCCTGGCCCGAGGCGGTGCATGACCCCGATTATGTCGAGGAAGTGCTGACCGCCTCGGTCCCGCCCGAGAAGGAACGCCGGATCGGCTTCCCGGTCACGCCCGCGGTCGCCCGGCGCTCGCAGGCGGTGCCCGGCGGAACCTATCTCGCGGCACGGCTGGCGCTCGAGCACGGCTTCGCCGCCAACACCGCCGGCGGCAGCCACCACGCGCTCGCCAATACCGGCGCCGGCTTCTGCGTGTTCAACGACCTCGCGCTTGCCGCCGTCCGCCTCGTCGAGGAGGGCCACCGCGTGCTGATCGTCGATTGCGACGTCCATCAGGGCGACGGCACCGCCGCGCTCACCGCGGGCCGGCCCGAGATCGCTACCTATTCGATCCATGCCGAGAAGAACTTCCCGGTCCGCAAGGCGCGCTCGACGCTCGACGTGCCGCTCGCCGACGGGGTGGGGGACGACGAGTATCTCGAAACGCTGGAGCGCACCCTGCTGCCGCTGCTTCACGGCTTCGCCCCCGATCTCGTCCTTTACCAGGCCGGTGTCGATCCGCTGGCGAGCGACCGGCTTGGCCGGCTGGGGCTCAGCTATCAGGGGCTGATCGAGCGTGATCGCTGGATTTCCGGTGTCATGACGTCACACGGCATCCCCTTCACCAGCGCGCTGGGCGGGGGATATGGCGAGGACGCGCTGGAAGTCTCGCGCCGCCACGTCGCCTCGATCCTCGCGCTGGGACAGGGTGTTGCGGGCCGGGCTTTGCAGGTTTGAATTAGAGGCGTAGACATCTTCGCAACGATATAAAATTGCAGGAGACCGGCTGTGGCGACTGCCGCGCATACGCTCACGCCCGAGGAGGCGTCGGCGCATCCCGCACCTGAAGCGATCGTGGTGCGCTTCGCCGGCGACTCCGGCGACGGCATGCAGCTCACCGGCGGCCAGTTCACGCTTTCCACCGCACTCGCCGGCAACGACCTCGCCACCTTCCCCGATTTCCCCGCCGAGATTCGCGCGCCGCAAGGCACGCTGTTCGGGGTCTCCGCCTTCCAGATCAACTTCGGCTCGGCCCAGATCGACACTGCGGGCGACCAGCCCGACGTGCTCGTCGCGATGAACCCGGCGGCACTCAAGACCAATGTCGAGGCGCTCAAGCCCGGCGGCCTGATCATCGCGGACGAAGGCGAGTTCGGCCAGCGCAACCTCGACAAGGCGAAATATGCCGCCAACCCGCTCGAGGACGGCAGCCTCGCCCGGTGGCAGCTGCTCAAGCTCAACATTTCTCAGCTCACCCTCGATGCGGTGAAGCCCTTCGGCCTCGGCAACAAGGAGGCGCTGCGTTGCAAGAACATGTGGACGCTGGGCCTGGCGCTCTGGATGTTCGATCGCGACCGGCAGCCGCTCGTGGACTGGCTCAAGGCCAAGTTCGCCAAGGCGCCCGAGCTGGCCGAGGCCAACATCGCCGCGCTCAATGCCGGTCATGCCTATGGCGAGACCGCCGAGCTCGGCGCGATGGGCATCAGCCAGCGCCAGGTCGCCGCCGCGCCCGCCGAGCCAGGGCTCTACCGCACCGTCACCGGCGCGGAATCGATCTCGCTGGGGCTGGTCGCCGGCGCGCAGCTGGCGAACCTGCCGATGTTCTTCGGCGGCTATCCGATCACCCCGGCCAGCGCGATCCTGCACACGCTGTCGCGCTACAAGGAGTATAACGTCACCACCTTCCAGGCGGAGGACGAGATCGCCGCGGTCGCCTCGGCGCTCGGCAGCGCCTATGCCGGAAGCCTTGGCGTCACCTGCTCCTCGGGCCCGGGCATCGCGCTCAAGACCGAGGCGATCGGCCTGGCGATCATGACCGAGCTGCCGCTGGTGATCGTCAATGCCCAGCGCGGCGGCCCGTCGACCGGCCTGCCGACCAAGACCGAGCAGTCCGACCTCTACCAGGCCGTCTATGGCCGCAACGGCGACTCGCCGATCCCGGTGCTCTCCGCGCGCTCGGCCGCCGACTGCTTCGATGTCGCGATCGAGGCGGTGCGCATCGCCACCCAGTATATGACGCCGGTGATGCTGCTTACCGACGGCTATCTCCAGAATGCCGCCGAGCCCTGGAAGGTACCCGATATGTCGGCCTATGCGCCGTTTCCGGTGACCTTCCACACCGAGGTCCCGCCCGAGGGCGAGAAGTTCCAGCCCTATGGCCGCGACGCCAAGCTCAAGCGCCCCTGGGTCAAGCCAGGCACGCCGGGCCTGCTCCACCGCATCGGCGGCATCGAGAAGGCGCAGGGCACCGGCAATATCGACTATTCCCCGTCCAACCATCAGGCGATGACCGACACTCGCCGCGATAAGGTTATGGGCATCGACGTGCCCGATCAGGCGGTCGAGCAGGGCCAGGAAGGCGGCAAGCTCGTCGTCGTCGGCTGGGGCTCGACCTATGGCCCGATCGCGCAGGCGGTGCGCCGGGCGCGGTCAAAGGGGCATGACGTCAGCCATGTCCATATCCGTCACATCTGGCCGCTTCCGAAGAATCTTGGTGCCTTGCTAAATAGTTACGAGCATGTCCTTGTACCAGAAATGAATACTGGCCAGCTCAAGACCCTGCTGCGCGACCAGTATCTGGTCGATGCCCGCTCGCTCACCAAGGTCTCGGGCCAGCCCTTCCGCATCGCCGAGATCGAGAAGGCGATCGCCCAGCATATCGGCGCGGACTTCGACCAGGAGCTCCCGCCCGACGACAGCCAGCTTCCGAGCCCGGAGGCGGTCAACCCGTGATCCGGCTGCGGACGATCTTCGCAACGCTCACGCTGCTGCTGTCTGCGCCTGCCGCAATGGCGCAGGACGATCCGCTCGCGCCGGTCGCCAAGGCCTATATCGATGCGCTGCCGCCTGCGCTCGGCGCATTCACCCGCTCGCGGGAGCCGGACTTCATCGCGCAGGCGAACCCGGGCGCCTATTCCGCGGTCTACAAGATCAACGAGAGTTCGGACCTGGCGATCACCATCAGCATCCAGCGTACCAGGCCGTTCGACTGGACCGCCCGCCGCGACAATATCCGCGCCCAATATGAAGGGCCGTTCCTCCAGGTCGGGGTCGAGGGCACTTTCACCGTCCCCGGCCAGAACGACATCCAGACCTTCTTCGGCGAGTACGGCACCCAGATGGGCATCCGGCAGATCTGGCGGGTGAAGCGGAAGGACGAGCTCGAAGTCTTCGTGTTCGTCACCATCTTCAAGGACGGCTATCGCCAGCAGCTGCTCAGCACTGTGGCCAGGGACCTGTTCGGCGGCGCGATCGTCACGCCCGGCCCGCCGCCAGCGCCCGAGGGAGTCAATCCATGATCCGTCCTTTCGCAATGCTGCTGGCCCTGCCGCTGCTGCTCACGGCGCCCGCTGCGATGGCGCAACGGGCCGATATGTCGCCGACGGTCGCCGAACAGTTCGGCAAGCTGCCGGACACTCTGGCCGGCCTCAAGCTGACCAACGGAGACAGCACCGCCACGCATCGCACCGCGATGCTCGCCTATCGCGGCGCCGATCCGCAGGATCCGGTCATCGCCGTCGTCGTCCAGCCGGGCGGCACGGGGAAGGGCTGGGCCGGCATGGTCGAGGATGGCCGCGCCGGCGCGCGCCAGGCGGGGCTGGTCGACACGCTGTTCGAAGGCAAGTTCAGCCTCGATGGCCATCCGCCGGGCCGCAACTTCTTCGGCGACTATCTGACGAAGCAGGGCGTCAAGCAGAGCTGGATCGCCGAAGCGGACGGCGTCCGCATCACCGTGCTGGCGACGATCTACCGCGGCGAGGACCGCCGCAAGGTGTTCGACGCCATCCGCCGCGACCTGCTCGGCGGTATCACCATGGAGAGGGTCTCCACCGCCGAAGCGAATTGAGAGGGATCGCATGAACGAGATCACCACGATCAAGCCGAGCACCCCCAAGGACTGGGAGACCGACCAGGAGGTCCGCTGGTGCCCGGGCTGCGGCGATTACGCGATCCTCAAGGCAGTGCAGCGCACCATGCCCGAACTCGGCGTCGCGCCCGAGAACACGGTGTTCGTCAGCGGCATCGGCTGCTCGTCGCGCTTTCCCTATTACATGGAGACCTATGGCTTCCACACCATCCACGGCCGCGCGCCGGCGGTGGCGACGGGGGTCAAGCTCGCCAATCCCGATCTAGACGTGTGGATCATCACCGGCGACGGCGATGCGCTGTCGATCGGCGGCAACCACACGATGCACCTCTTACGGCGCAACCTGAACTGCCAGTTCCTGCTGTTCAACAACGAGATCTACGGCCTCACCAAGGGCCAGTATTCGCCGACGAGCCGCGAGGGCACTCGCAGCCCTTCCACCCCGTTCGGCTCGGTCGACCATCCCGCCAAGCCCTGCGCCTTCGCGCTGGGGGCAGGGGCGCGCTTCGTCGCCCGCGGGATCGACGTCCACAAGAACCTGCCCAGCGTCCTCAAGGCGGCGCACGCGCACCAGGGCGCTGCCTTCGTCGAAATCTTCCAGAACTGCATCGTCTATAACGACGAGGTCTTCGAGCCCTTCACCGCCAAGCCCAATGCCGCGCTCGGCCAGCTCTGGGCCGAGCATGGCAAGCCGCTGCTCTTCGCCGGTGGCAGCAAGGGGCTGACGCTCGACATGGCCACGCTCACGCTCAAGGTCGTCGACGTGACCGATGGTGACTGGGAAGGGGCAGGGGTGATCGTCCACAACGTCACCAACCGCGCCATCGCCCATATGCTGGTCGAAATGCCCTTCGGCCCGTTCCCGATGGCGCTGGGCGTGCTCTACGACGATCCCGCACCCACCTTCGAAAGCGCCGTGGTCGCGCAGAACAGGGCGGCAAGCGAGGGCAAGACCGCCGATCTCCAGAAGCTGGTGTCGAAGGGCCAGACCTGGATGGTCGACAAGGAGCCGCACCGGCTCTGATCCGCACGCTATCGGCTTGCATTGCTCTGCCGGTGCCCTATCCGCGGAGCATGCTGACCCGCGCCCCTGCCGGTTTCGCCGCGTATGAACTTGCGCCGGTCCGAAGCGTCTATCCTCGATGACTGCAGGCGAAGCCACACCGAACGAGTTCCGCAAGCCCGCCGAGCGGGCGCGCCGGCACGATCTCGACGCGTTGCGGGCAGTGTTCCTGCTGTTCGGCATTCCCTACCACGCCTCGCTCACCGTGCGGCCCGGCCCGTGGATCGCCAACTTCAGCGAGCGGTCGCGCGACTTCATCCAGCTCGCTGACTATCTCCATCTGTTCCGCATGCCGGGCTTCTACATGATCGCCGGCTATTTCGCCGCGATGCTGCTCCACCGCCGCCCGGTCGCGAGCTACCTCCCGTCGCGCCTCCACCGGCTCGTCCCGCCATTTCTGATGGGCACCTTCCTGCTGGTGCCGGTGATGCATTTCCTGCTGCTGCTAGAAACCGGCAATCCGGGCCCACTGGCGCGCTGGTGGGAGATCATGACCTGGCCCGAGCGCAATCCCTTCGAGCATCTCTGGTTCGTCCAGGTGCTGCTCTATTACACCGCCGGGCTCGCGGCTCTGGTCTGGCTATTTCCCGCGCTTGCCCATGCCGAGCTGAAGGGCGAGCAGCCCCAGCTCGTCCGCTGGTTCGTGCCGATCACGCTGGCGACCGGCCTGATCCTCGGCCTGTGCGGCCTCGGCGCGCTCCAGCTCGAGCGCTATCGCTATCTCGACAATTTCGCGGTCAACTTCCTCTCGGCCCGCTACGCACTCGACTATCTGCCCTGGTTCCTGCTCGGCGCGGTCCTCCAGCGCATCCCGGCGCTCGACCGCCGCTTTGCCCGCTTCTCCTGGAGCCTGTTCGTGGTCGGGCTGGCAGCGAGCATCGTCGTGGTCTTCTATCCGCGCACGGTGCCCTTCCTGTACCGCCCGGTGCTCACCGGCGTCGCCGCGCTCTGCCTCACCCAGGCCTCGCTCGGCGCGCTGGCGCACTTCATCCATGGCGAGCGCCGCTGGGTGAAGGCGCTCGTCTCGGCCTCCTTCGTGATCTACCTGTTCCACGAGCCGCTGATCGTGCTGGTCACGCCCTGGCTCGATCTCCTGCCAATCCCGGTCTGGCCCAAGTTCATCCTGCTCTGCCTGATCGCCTTTTTCGGCTCTTACGGCATCTGGAAGCTGATCAAGCTGAGCCCGGCGCTGCGCTATCTGTTCAACGGCGAGCGCGTGAAGAAGCGCCCCCAAAGCTAGGCTTGCCAGCCTCAACGGCGCGTGCATTGTGCGCCTCGAAATGCACGCGCCACTCAGCCAGCCCGCTCCCGAAGCACCCCACCGCGCCGGCCTGCTCTCGCGCGCGCTCGCCCCGGTCTTCCGTAGTCAGCTCGACAAGATCGATGCCGGCATCGCGCAGGGCAGCCTGTCGCTGAGCCTTCCCGACGGCACCGCGCGCCTGCTCGGCGGCCGTGCCGAAGGCCCCGCCGCGATCGTCGACCTCCGCAGCTGGCGCGCGCTGCTCCGCCTCGCCATCGGCGGCTCGATCGGCTGGTATCAGGCCTGGGCGCTCGGCGAATGGCGCAGCCCCGATCCCGTCCAGCTCTTCGCACTGTTCGGCCTCAATCGCGCCGAGCTCGCCCGCCAGGCCCGCGCCACCGGCGTGTCGAAAGGGGTCAAGCGGCTGCTCCACTGGCGCAACCGCAATCATCGCGGCGGTTCGCGCAGGAACATCCAGTTCCATTACGACCTGGGTAACGACTTCTACCGGCTCTGGCTCGATCCCGGCATGACCTATTCGAGCGCACTGTTCACCGCGCCCCGCCAGACGCTCGAACAGGCTCAGGAGGAGAAGCTCGCCGCAATCCTCGCGCGCACCGGCACCAAGGCCGGCGACGAGATCCTCGAGATCGGCTGCGGCTGGGGCAGCTTCGCCGAGCTGGCGGTGAGCGCGGGGCGCCGGGTCCACGGCATCACCCTGTCGAGCGAGCAAAAGGCCTGGGCCGAGGCGCGGGTACCCGAGCAGGCCCGCTTCACGCTCACCGACTATCGCGACGTATCCGGCAGCTATGACGCGGTCGCCAGCATCGAGATGGCCGAGGCGGTGGGCGAGAAATACTGGCCCGCCTATCTCGATGCCATTGCCGGCGCGCTCAAGCCCGGCGGTCGCGCGGCGCTGCAGGTCATCACCTTCGACGACGCGTTCTTCGAGGACTATGCCGCGAACGTCGACTTCATCCAGGCCTATGTCTTCCCCGGCGGGCTGCTGCTCTCCGAGGCGCGTTTCCGGATGCTCGCCGCCGGGCGCGGCCTGGTCTGGCAGGACCGCACCGGCTTCGGCCTGGACTATGCCGAGACGCTCCGCCTGTGGCGCGAGCGCTTCGAGGCGGCGGCCGCCACCGGCGCTCTTCCGAAGCAATTCGACCGCAAGTTCATCGACTTGTGGCGCTATTATCTGATGTACTGCGAAGGTGGCTTCAGAGGCGGCGGTATCGACGTCGTCCAGGTCACGCTGGTCAAGGGAGAGGACCGATGAGGAACTGGCTTGTGGCGGGCGCGCTCGCCTGCACGGCGCTGACGGGGCAGGGGGCATCCGCCCAGGCGGTGAACTCGCTTGAGGTCCGGATGCAGACCGGCGACAATTCGGGCCTGCGCAAGGTCGGCGCCGAGGTGCTGTTCTGGAGCCAGGCCCAGCGCGACGCCAATTTCCCGCACATGGAGAAGCTCTTCCCCGGCCATATCGTCAAGGCCGGCGGCAAGGTCCGCGCGCTGCCCGCCGGCACGCCGCTCGCCTTCCCGCAGGCCGATCTCGACGCCTTCATCGCCGAGCAGAACATCTCTGGGCTGATCGTCCTAAAGGACGGCAAGATCCTCCTCGAGCGCTATGCCCGCGGCTATTCGCAGCAGGGCCGCTGGACCAGCTTTTCGGTCGCCAAGTCCTTCACTTCGTCGCTGGTCGGCGCCGCGATCCAGGGCGGGTTCATCCAGTCGGTCGATGAGCCGGTGACCAGATACATCCCCGAACTGGCCGGGAGCGGCTATGACGGGGTGACGATCGCCCAGCTGCTCACCATGACCTCCGGCGTGAAGTGGAACGAGGACTACACCGATCCCAAGTCCGACGTCGCCCGCATGTTCCTCGAGCCCGTGCCGGCGGGGCAGGACCCCACCGTCTTCTACATGAAGAAGCTCCCCCGCGAGTCCGCGCCCGGGAGCAAGTGGGTCTACAAGACCGGCGAGACCAATCTGATCGGCGTGCTGGTGATGCGCGCGACGAAGAAGCCGCTCGCCACCTATCTCAGCGAGAAGATCTGGCAGCCCTTCGGCATGGAGCAGGACGCGTTCTGGATGGTCGATCCGTCCGGGCATGAAGTCAGCGGCTGCTGCCTGTCGGTGAGCCTGCGCGACTATGCGCGGATGGGCCAGTTCGCGCTCGAAGGCGGCACCGGCGTCGTCCCTACCGACTGGTTCCGCCAGTCGACCACCGCCCATGCCGAGATCGGCGTGCCGGGCCGCGGCTATGGCTATCAATGGTGGACCTATCCCGAGGGCCGCTTCGGCGCCCAGGGCATTTTCGGCCAGACGATCCGCGTCGATCCGAAGTCGAAGGTGGTGATCGCTATCTCGGCCGCCGCGCCCAAGGCCAGCGACGACGCCTATGGCAAGGCGCGCACCGCGTTCCTCAACCGGCTGTTCGAGGCTGCGGCGAAGTAATTCCCCTTCCGCTTGCGGGAGGGGCCAGGGGAGGGAACGACGTGGGTGAGGACGCCTGAACCAGGCCCTCCCCCGACCCCTCCCGCAAGCGGAAGGGGAGTTTGGGTCAGCCCTCGACCCGCTCGAAATGCCCGCCCTCGAACCCCGAGGCCGCCAGCGCCGCGATCCGCTCCGCCACCACTTCCGGCGCCTTCACCGTCGCGGGATCCTCGCCGGGGAAGGCGCGGGCGCGCATCTTGGTGCGGGTCGCGCCCGGATCGACAATGCCGACACGCACCTTGCTGATGTGCGCGACTTCCTCGCCATAGGTGAGCAGGAGGTTCTCGAACGCCGCCTTGGACGAGCTGTAAACGCCCCAATAGGCGCGGGCATTGCGGCCGACGCTGGAGGTCACGCCGATCACCCGCGCGCCGTCCGACGCCTTGAGCATCGGGTCGAACGCCGCAAGGATGGCCGCCTGGGCAGTGACGTTGAGCGTCAGGACCTTGGCATATTCCTTGAAGTCGATCGCCGGCACCGCGCTCAGCGTGCCGAGCTGCGCCGCGTTGAGCACCAGCACGTCGAGCGCAGCCCAACGGCCCGAGATCGCCTCGGCGAGGCGGGCGATGCTGTCATTCTCGGTCAGGTCCATCGGCGCGATCGTCGCGGAGCCGCCGGCGGCGAAGATCGCCTCCTCGACTTCCTCGAGCCCGCCCGCGGTGCGTGCGGTCAGGATCACATGCGCGCCCTGCGCCGCCAGCGCCAGCGCCGTGGCGGCGCCAATCCCGCGGCTCGCACCGGTGACAAGCGCCGTGCGCCCGGAAAGTGCCCCTTCGCTCATCGCTGGATCAGCCTACGCGCTCGTGGAGCAGCGCGAACTGGTCGGTCGGCGGGCCGTTCTCGTCCTGGTCGGTCAGCGTCGTCGGATACTCGCCCGTGAAGCATGCGTCGCAATATTTCGGATGGATGTCCGCGCGGTGCGCCTCGCCGAGCGCCTTGTAGAGGCCGTCGATCGAGATGAACGCCAGGCTGTCGGCGTGGATGAAGTCGGTCATCCCGCCCACATCGAGCTTGGCCGCGAGCAGCTTGGCGCGCTCGGGCGTGTCGACGCCGTAGAAGCAGCTGTGCCGGGTCGGCGGCGAAGCGATGCGCATGTGCACTTCCGCCGCGCCGGCCTCGTGCATCATCTGCACGATCTTCAGGCTGGTGGTGCCGCGCACGATCGAATCGTCGATCAGCACCACGCGCTTGCCCTTGATCAGCTCGCGATTGGCGTTGTGCTTCAGCTTCACGCCGAGGTGGCGGACCTTGTCGCCCGGCTGGATGAAGGTGCGGCCGACATAGTGCGAGCGGATGATGCCGAGCTCGAACGGGATGCCGCTCTGCTGGGCATAGCCGATCGCCGCCGGCACGCCCGAATCGGGAACCGGGACGACCAGATCGGCCTCGACCGGGCTTTCGATCGCCAGCTGTGCGCCGATCGCCTTGCGCACCGAATAGACCGAGCGGTTGTCGCTGATCGAATCCGGGCGCGAGAAATAGACATATTCGAAGATGCACGGCCGCGCGCTGACCGGCGCGAACGGCTTGTGCGAGCTGATCTCGCCACCCTTCACGATCACCAGTTCGCCGGGCTCGACGTCGCGGACATATTCGGCGCCGACCACGTCGAGCGCCACCGTCTCCGACGCGAACACGATCGTCTCGTCGAGCTTGCCCATGACGAGCGGACGGATGCCCAGCGGATCGCGGCAGGCGATCATGCCGTCGGGGGTCATCACGATCAGCGAATAGGCGCCCTCGACCTGCTTGAGCGCATCGATGAACCGGTCGATCAGCGTGCGGTACTGCGAGGTCGCGACAAGGTGGATGATCACCTCGGTGTCGCTGGTCGACTGGAAGATCGCGCCGCGGCGGACCAGGTCGCGCCGCAGCCGCATTGCATTCGAGATGTTGCCGTTGTGCGCCACTGCGAAGCCGCCGGTCGCCAGCTCGGCATAGAGCGGCTGGACGTTGCGGAGGTCGGAACCGCCCGTGGTGGCGTAGCGGACATGGCCGCAGGCGGTGTCGCCTTGCAGCGCGCGGATCACTTCATCGCGGTCGAAATTGCCCGCGACGTGCCCCATCGCGCGGTGGATGTGGAACTGGTGGCCGTCGAAGCTGGTAATGCCCGCCGCCTCCTGTCCGCGATGCTGGAGCGCGTGGAGCCCCAGCGCGACGGCGGCCGCAGCCCCGTCCATGCCGGAAACACCGAAAATGCCGCACTCTTCGCGCAGCTTGTCGTCGTCGAACGGGTTCGTGGTAAGCATCAGCCCTCGGTGGGGTTGTAACTGTCGCCGGCCATATAGGCGCTCCGTCGCGGTTTGTCGCCGGTCTGTCACAAAGAAATGAACTTACAGGGTTTTCCGGTGGTTTTTCAGGGCGAAAGGAGACGTTTCCATGCCCGCGCACGACCACGGATCCCAGATCAAGAACGACGAACTCTACGAGAAACTCCGGGACGAGGGGAACTCGAAAGAGAAGGCCGCGCGAATCGCCAACGCCCAGGCGGCCGGCACGCTCGATCACCCCGGCGGCACGCTCGAGAGCCGTTCGAGGGACGAGCTTTACGACGAGGCAAACGAGATCGGCATCGAGGGTCGCTCGAAGATGAACAAGGACGACCTGATCGACGCAATCCGGGATCACTGAAGCAACCGTCATCCCGGCGAAAGCCGGGATCTAAAGCCTGGATCTCAGGCCGTGTGCGCACCCGCACGAGGCCCGGCTTTCGCCGGCGTGACGATTTGGGCTAGAGCGTCCCCGTGGACACCAATCGTGAAACGGGCCTCGCGCTCGACCCCAAATACGACGCCGCCGGCCTGATCACCGCGGTCTGCACCGCGCCCGACGGCACGGTGCTGATGCTCGCGCACATGAATGCCGAGGCGCTCCAGGCGACGCTCGACACGGGCGAGGCGACCTTCTGGTCGCGCAGCCGCGCCAGGCTCTGGAAGAAGGGCGAAACCTCGGGCCATGTCCTCAAGGTGCTGGAAGCCCGGATCGACTGCGATCAGGACGCCGTCTGGCTCAAGGTCGAGCCGCACGGCCCGGCCTGCCACACCGGTGCGCCGAGCTGCTTCTACCGGATCATCGAAGGCGGAAAGCTCGTCCGCGAATGAAGCGGGCAGGGCTCCTCCTCGCGCTGCTCCTCGCCGCCTGCTCGGGCGGCAAGCCACAGGCGCAAAAGGCCCAGCCGCCCCAGGACCTCGAAAAGGCCGCCATCGAGCGCGGCCTGGTCCGCAATCCCGCCGATACCGACATCGCCGGCCTCTACGCCCGCGATACCGACCGCATCTGCATCGTCCCCGATGAGGAGCTCGGCTACAAGATCGGCGCCTTTGTCGACTATGGCGACCGCATCACCTGCAGCGGCTCGGGCCGGGCGAGCCGGGTAGGGGAGTCGCTCCATATCGAGTTCGGCGAGGACGGCAGCTGCTCGTTCGACGCCAAGTACGACGGCGACAAGATCGCCTTCCCGGGCGCGCTGCCCGACGGCTGCAACAAGTTCTGCGCGAAGCGGGCCTCCTATGCCGGCCTCGAAGTCGCCCGGCTCAGCGAGTCGGCCGCCGAAGCCGCGGCGATGCGCGACGCCAATGGCAAAAGACTCTGCGGGGGCGGCTAACCGCTCCCAATGTAGGATTTCGTCTGAAACACTCGCGTCATGCTTGTGCGCGAACATCGACCGATCAGACGGCGCCCATTGCGGGCGTGCGCCTTCGCGCGGACCGAAGGGAAGGGCACGGCGCCTCGCGCGCAGGTGTCGCGACTTTTGTGACTTTCCGACGCGCGAGACGTTGACGTTCACGTAAAGGGAAAGTATTTTGTGCCCATGAACGCACCAGCCTTTCCGCTCGAAGCTCTGGCGCCAATCGAGCCGCGCCCGGACCGCGATGCCTTCACCATCTCGGACCTGTGCGCCGAGTTCTCCGTCACGCCCCGCGCGCTGCGCTTCTACGAGGACGAGGGCCTGATCGCCCCCGAACGCCGCGGCACCGCCCGCGTCTATTCGCACCGCGACCGTGCCCGGCTCGCCTGGATCCTGCGCGGCAAGCGCGTCGGCTTCAGCCTCGCCGAGATCCGCGAGATGATCGATCTCTACGATGTCGGCGACGATCGCAGCACCCAGAAGCAGGTCACGCTCGCGCGCTGCCTGGAGCGGATGGAACTGCTCGAAAACCAGAAGCGCGACATCGACGCGCACATCGCCGAGCTCCAGCAATTCGTCGACCTGCTCAAAAGCAGCGACTAACCCCGAGGAACCCTGAAATGCCCCAGTACAACCCGCCGGTGCGCGACACGCGCTTCATCCTCGAGCAGGTGATCGGCCTCGATCGCTACGCCGATCTGCCCGGCTTCGAGAACGCGACGCCGGAAACGGTCGATGCCGTGCTCGAGCAGGGCGGTCAGTTCGTCGCCGAAGTGCTGTTCCCGATCAACCATTCGGGCGACCAGGAAGGCTGCAAGCGCCATGACGACGGCAGCGTGACCACGCCCGCCGGGTTCAAGGAAGCCTATCAGGCCTTTGTCGAAAGCGGCTGGGGAACGCTCAGCGCGCCGACCGAGTTCGGCGGCCAGGGCATGCCGCACGTCATCTCCACCGCTTTCCAGGAGTTCATGATCTCCTCGAACATGGCCTTCGCCATGTATCCTGGCCTCACCCACGGCGCGATCGCGTCGCTGCTGGTCAAGGGCTCGCCCGAGCAGCAGGCGATGTACGTTCCCAAGATGGTGTCGGGCGAGTGGGGCGGCACGATGAACCTCACCGAGCCGCAGTGTGGCACCGATCTCGGCCTGATCCGCACCCGCGCGGAGCCGAATGCCGATGGCAGCTATGCGATCACCGGCACCAAGATCTTCATCTCGTCGGGCGAGCACGACCTGACGAGCAACATCATCCACCTCGTCCTCGCCAAGACCCCGGGCGCGCCGGAAAGCAGCAAGGGCATCTCGCTGTTCGTGGTGCCCAAGTTCCTCGTGAACGAGGATGGCAGCCTCGGGGATCGCAACGCCGTCACCTGCGGCTCGATCGAGCACAAGATGGGCATCCACGCCAACTCGACCTGCGTGATGAATTATGACGGCGCGAAGGGCTGGCTCGTCGGCGAGGAGATGAAGGGCCTCGCCGCGATGTTCATCATGATGAACGCGGCCCGCCTCGGCGTCGGCCTCCAGGGTCTCGGCGTCGGCGAAGTCGCACTGCAGAACGCGGTCCAGTACGCCGGTGACCGCCGGCAAGGTCGCGCGCTCACCGGCCCGCAGGAGCCGAACGAGAAGGCCGACACGCTGTTCGTTCACCCGGACGTCCGCCGCATGCTGATGGAAGCCAAGGCGCAGACCGAGGGCATGCGCGCGCTCTGCCTGTGGGGTGCGCTCCAGGTCGATCTCGAGCATGCCGCCACCACCGAGGAGGAGCGTCAGCTCGCCGCCGATCTGGTCGGCCTGCTCACGCCCGTGATCAAGGGCGTCGGCACCGATATCGGCTACAAGGTCGCGACCGACAGCCAGCAGGTCTATGGCGGCCATGGCTACATCGCCGAATGGGGCATGGAGCAATATGTCCGCGATGCCCGCATCTCGATGATCTACGAGGGCACCAACGGCGTCCAGGCGATGGACCTGGTCGGCCGCAAGCTCGCCATGAACGGCGGCCGCGCGGTCCAGGCCTTCTTCAAGCTGGTCGCCGAGGAGGCCGCTGCCGCCAAGGGCGACGAGAAGCTCGCCGCGCTGGCGGAGGGCCTCGAAAAGGCACTCGGCCATCTCCAGGGCGCGACGATGTGGCTCGCCCAGAACGGCTTCAAGAACCCGAACGACGTCGGCGCCGGCGCCTATCCCTACATGCAGCTCACCGGCACGGTCGCGCTCGGCCTGATGTGGCTGCGTATGGCCAAGGCGGCGAATGCCGCGCTGGCCGCCGGCGGTGGCGACACCAAGTTCCTCGAAGCCAAGCTGGTCACCGCCCGCTTCTACGCCGAGCGTTTCTTCCCCGACGCCGGCAGCCTGCGCCGCAAGATCGAGGCCGGCAGCGAAACGGTAATGGCGCTCGACCCGGACCTGTTCCGGGCGGCGTAAGCCATGCACTTCTCCGGCATTCCCGCATGCTCAGGAATGCCGGAGGGGTCCCCGGGAACAAACTTTGCCCCGCTCCCGCGCAGTCGGCGCTTGAGCCCTGCGCCGGCAACGTCATAGTCATTTCATGACCTTGCCCCTCATTCCGCTGATCCCACTCGAGCGCCGGTATCTCCATGTGATCCGCCTGCGGGCGATCCGCACCGCGCTGATCCTGCTCGCGGCGGCCGGGGCGGGCGAGTATTTCATTCCCGACCTGCCGATGCCGGGGCTGATCCTGGGTCCGGCGCTCCTGCTCGCCCTGTGGATCGCGGTCATCGCGCCGCCGCGGCGCTGGCGGCGCTGGGGCTATGCCTTCACCGGCAGCGAGCTCCATGTCGCCCGCGGCCTGCTCACCCGGGTCCACACCATCGTGCCCGTGCTGCGCGTCCAGCATATCGACGTGGCGCAGGACGTGCTGGAGCGGCTGTTCGGCGTGGCCCGGTTGATCCTCCACACCGCCGGCAGCGACACCAATGTCGTGATCCTGCCCGGCATCGCCCGCCAGACTGCCGAGGAGATCCGCGACGCGATCCGCCAGCGAATCGGCAGCGCCACGCATGACTGATCCCGGCGCGCCGCAGCGCCTCAGCATCCTCACCGTGATCCTGCGCTTCGTGAAGCGCGCGCCTTCGACGGTGATCTTCCCGTCGCTGATCGTCGGCTTTGCCGGCAAGGAGTTCCATCCCACCGCGATGCTCCTCATCGCCGGCGCGATCGGCGTCGCGGTGATCGTCTCGACCTGGCTCGGCTGGTGGACCTTCACCTACACGATCGGCGACGAGGAAGTGCTGATCCAGCAGGGCCTGGTCCAGCGCAGCCGTCGCTCGATCCCGCGCGGCCGCATCCAGGACGTGTCGATCGAGCGCGGTCCCGTCGCCCGCATCCTCGGGCTGGCGCTGGTCAAGATCGAGACCGGCGGCGGCAAGGCCGAGGAGGCGGAGCTCGATAGCGTCTCGGTCGCCGAAGCCGAGCGGCTCCGCGCCCTGTTGCGCGCCCATCCCGTCCCGGCGGCCGCCCAGCTTGCCGGAGAGCCGGCGCCCGAGCCCGAGCGTCGCATCGTCTATGCCATGTCGCTCCGCCGGGTGCTGCTGCGCGGCGTGTTCGGCTTCTCGATGATCTGGCTCGCCGCGATCTACGGCGCGATCCACTCGCTCGACCGTGTCCTCGAGCTCGACTGGGAGCGGCTGTTCGGCGAGGCCGAGCGCTTCGCCATCGCCAGCTTCAGTGTGGTGGCGGTGATCGAGCTGCTGATCGCGATGGTGCTGCTCGGCGTGATCGCCGGCGTCGTCCGCACGCTGTTGCGTGACTATGGCTTCACGCTGACCCATGAACCGGGCCGCTTCCGCCGGCTGCGCGGCCTGCTTACCCGTTCCGAAGTGGTGATCGCCGATCGCCGCATCCAGCTCGGCCTTGTCCATCGCGGCGCGATCAGCGGGCGGCTGGGCTGGAACACGGTCGCGGTGCAGACGCTGGGCGGCAGCACCGATCCCTCGGGCCGCCAGGAGCTCGCGCCCTTCGCCACCGCCGACGAGGCTGCGGACGTGATCGCCGCGACACCGCTGCCGCAATTCGAGCGCGTCGGCCTCCGTCCGGTCGCCGCGGCGCATATCCTGCGCTCGGCAATCCGCCACGGCGTGCCGGTGGCGCTGGTTTTCGGCATCGCCGGCTGGTTCCTGCCGGCGCTGTGGTGGGGACTAGTGCTGGTGCCCGTGCCGGTGATCGCCGCGCTCTTCCAGCGCAGCTACCATCGCTATGCCCTGCGCGACACCAGCCTGCAGGTGATGCGCGGCGTGCTTTCGCAGCGTGACTGGGTCGTGCCCTTCGAGTCGATCCAGACGCTCACCGTCAAGCGCAGCTGGCTCCAGCGCCGACTGGGCGTGGCGACCGTGGTGGTGGACACGGCGGGGGCAAGCGGCATGCATCGCCCGGATGTAACCGACGCCCCGCTAGCCGCCGCGCTTGACCTCGTCGGCGCGCTCGCGGCGCGGATCGACTAGGCTTGCAATGTAGGATTTCGCCTGCTTGGCTCGCCCGGTCAGGCTAGCCGCCAGACCGCTCTTTGCCCTGTAGGAAAGATACGATCTGTCTCGCGAAAGAATGTTGCGAGCTGCAAAGCACTTGCGGGAGCTGTGTCAACTTACGCCCCGCGAAAACTCGCTTCAGGCGTGTACTTCATGTCCTTTGGCGAGTCGCTCGGCGGCGGGCCGTAGGAAACGCTAGCGCGCCTCGGGCGTCGGCCGCGGGGTAGGCGAAGGGCGCGGCACGGGCAGGGTGAAGCTCACCGAGCCCTTGCCCGTTGCGGGCACGTTGGTCGGCGCGGCCACGGGCGGCGGTGCCAGCTCCGCCTTGCGCCGCACGCCGCTCAGCGGGGTTGGGCCGGGCGTCGGCGTGGCGCCGGGCGCCGGGGCCGCTGCCGGGTCGGGCAGCTGGGCGCGCATGCACTGGACCGGGCTCGGACGGCGGAACTGCTGGCAGTTCCACAGCGCCTTGGCGAAGCCCTGGCTCTCGTCGCGCAGATAGCTGAACGACATCGTCGCCACCTGGCCGCTGCCCAGCGGCAGCTTGGCCGGGGTCTGTTTGGGATCGGCCCAGGCCATGAACTTGCAATAGGGCCGCTCGCCGCAGGTGCGGATCGCCAGCGCAGCAAAGGCGTCGGGGTTCATGCCGGCGGGAAGCGTGAGCATGAAATTGTTCGATTCGCCGCCACCCTCGACCACCATGGGTGCCGGGACTGCGCTCTGCGGGATCGAGGCGGGATCGATGAACGCGCCGTCGGTGCCCACCGCGCCGGGCACCAGACCCTCGATCGCCACGCTGCCTTCGAAGCTGGCCGAGAGCCGCGTCATCAGCGGGATATTGGGCTCGACGCCGGTATAGGCGCGGTTGAACGCAGGCGGCGTGCCCCACCAGCCTGCCCAGCGGAAGAACAGGTGCGTGTGCACCTCGGTGATCTTCTCCAGGCTGGAGCTCCAATAGGGCACCACCCAGTCGGTGTGATAATGGGTGGCGTGGCCGACCGCCTTGTAGACGGTGCCGGTCAGCGCGGTCCGCGCGACATAGCGGGCACGGTCCCAGGCCGCCGCGGTCGGCGTGTAGCGCAGCATCGCGCCGTCGCAGGTGAAGGTGAACTGGCAGCCCGTCGAGCGCTCCGATCCCTGGAAGACCACGCCGCAGATCGACTTGGGAAAGGCGGGGTGGCGGGCGCGGTTGATGATGACCTGCGCCACCGCCTGCTGGCCCACCGCATCGTCGCCTGCCTCGTAATAGACGGCGGCGGCGAGGCAATCGACCGCACGGGCCCGGCTCAGCTCCTCGCCGAAGATGTGGAACGGTCGCGCGGCGGGGTTTGGCAGGGTGGAGAAGGGGATGCTGGCGTTATAGGCCCGAGCATCGTCGGGCGTGACCACCTGGAGCTCGACCGGCTCGACCGGCGGCAGCTCGGTCTTGGGCACCACCCGGTGCGACACCTTCACCGGCCCGCGCTTGTGCACCACGGCGCGCGGCGTGTGGACGACCAGCCAGAGCGGTACCGCGATTGCGGCGAGCGTGACCAGGCCGAGCAGCGCCGCGAGCAGCGGCGAGACGCGCAGCGACGGGGCTGCGAAGGTGCGAAGGGAAGGGAGGGTCGCCATAGGGGTCGCCGCCCATAACGCAGAAGTGGCCGGGTTGGAACCATTGCGGCGCCGGAACGCCGCGGCGCTCCGGTCAGCCGGCAGGTGCGCGGCTTATTCCGGCCAGAAGCCGGTCACCTCGCACATGTCCCAATGGTCGGCCGCACCCAGCTTGCAGGCTGCGGCGGTGCTCTCGCCGGTGCACAGCTTCACTTCGCGCTGATAGCGCTTGTAGCAGCTCTCCGGACGTGCCGGCGCAGCGGGCTTGGAAGCGGCCAGCGCCACCGGCCTGGCATGCTTGGTAGAAACTGGGGCAGCCGCCACACCGCGCGCTTCGGCTGGTGTTTCCAGCCCGCGCTGCTTCCCCCCGAAAGCCAGCGGCCACCCCAGATAAATGGCGAGCATCACGCTCACCAGGATCATTGCATTACGCACGAAGCTTCCCCCCGGAAACGCCGTTATCCCCGACTCGGGAATTAGTAGCGTTAAGCGGGAGTTAATTCCAGTGCCTCAGCTCTCCGGAAGGAAGTCCGGAACGCTCAAATAGCGCTCACCTGTATCATAATTGAACCCTAGCACCCGAACGCCCTCGGGAAGGTCGGGAAGCTTCTGCAAAATAGCCGCCAGAGTCGCGCCCGAAGAGATGCCGACGAGCATGCCTTCCTCCCGCGCCGCGCGGCGGGCCATGTCCTTGGCAATGGCCGCGTCGACCTTGATCACGCCGTCGATCGCGTCGGTGTGCAGGTTGCGCGGCACGAAGCCGGCGCCGATGCCCTGGATCGGGTGCGGACCGGGCTGGCCGCCCGAGATGACCGGCGAGAGCTCGGGCTCGACGGCATAGACCTTCACGTTCGGCCACGCCTTCTTCAGCGTCTCGGCCACGCCGGTGATGTGCCCGCCGGTGCCGACGCCGGTGATGACCACGTCGATCGGCGAATCGGCGAAGTCGTTGATGATCTCCTGCGCCGTGGTGCGGTGGTGCACGTCGATGTTCGCCGGGTTCTCGAACTGCTGCGGCATCCAGGCGCCCGGCGTCGTCTCGACGATCTCCATCGCCCGCTCGATCGCGCCCTTCATGCCCTTTTCGCGCGGGGTCAGGTCGAAGGTCGCGCCATAGGCGAGCATCAGGCGACGGCGCTCGATCGACATGCTCTCGGGCATGACGAGGATGAGCTTGTAGCCTTTGACCGCGGCGACCATCGCCAAGCCTACGCCGGTGTTGCCGCTGGTCGGCTCGACGATCGTGCCGCCGGGCTGCAGGCTGCCGTCCTTCTCCGCCGCCTCGATCATCGCCAGCGCGATGCGGTCCTTGATCGAGCCGCCGGGATTGGTGCGCTCGGACTTGATCCAGACTTCGGCATCCGGGAACAGCTTGCTCACTCGAATGTGCGGCGTGTTGCCGATCGTCTCGAGGATCGTATTGGCCTTCATGTCGTCATCTCCTTGGGAGGAATCTCGAGATTGGCCGGAGGATCGAACGTGCGAGCCCGCCTGAGCTCCGGGAATAGCTTGGCCCATGCCAGCGTGACAAGCACAGCGCCGATGCCGCCGCCCACCACTGCGGCGACCGGCCCGATCAGCGCGGCGAGGAAGCCCGATTCGGCCTCGCCCAGCTCGTTCGAGCCCGAGACGAACAGCGTGGAAACCGCGCCGACGCGGCCGCGCATCTCGTCCGGCGTGTAGAGCTGGATCAACGACTGGCGGACATAAACCGACACCATGTCGGCCGCGCCCACCACGAACAGCGCGCCGAGCGCGACCAGCACCGCCGGCGAAAGGTCGCTGCCCACCGCCGAGGGGCCGAGGACGGGCAGCAGCAGCGGGGCGGAAAGGCCGAAGGCGACGGTCGCCAGGCCGAACAGGCCGACCGAGACGAGCATCTTCACGCCGACATCGTATTTGAGCGGCCGCCACGAGAACCAGAGCGCCGTCACCACCGCGCCGACCGCCGGCGCTGCGCGCAGATGGCCAAGCCCCGCCGAGCCGACCTGAAGGATGTCGCGGGCATAGACCGGCAGCATCGCCGTCGCGCCGCCGAGCAGCACCGCGAACAGGTCGAGCGAGATCGCGCCGAGCACGAGCCGGTTGCGGCGGACATAGTGAAGTCCATCGACCATCTGCGCCCAGGGGCTGCCGCTGAACTTGGCGGCGCTGCGCGGCACCGGGCCGATCAGCATCAGCAGGATGAAGGCGAGCGCAAACAGGCCGCCGGCGACGGCATAGGGCAGCCAGTCCGCCCCGGCGTAGAGATAGCCGCCCATCGCCGGGCCGATCACCGTGCCCGCCTGCCAGGAGAGCGAGCTCAGCGCGATCGCGGTCGGCAGGATCGCCTTTGGCACGAGGTTGGGCGAGAGCGCGCTCAGCGCCGGACTGGCAAAGGCACGGGCGACGCCGAGCAGCGCAGCGATGCCGAAAAGCGCCGGCAGGCTGATCGCATGGGTATAGGTCAGCACGCCCAGCGCGAGCGCGCAGAACGCCTCAAGCGCCACGGCGGCGCGCGCCAGCCAGCGCCGGTCGACCCGGTCCGCCACCCAGCCGGCGAACAGCGACAGAAAGAGCAGCGGCAGGAACTGCGCGACGCCGATCAGGCCGAGCTGGAAAGCCGATTCCTTCACCGTCATCGTCCGCCGCGCGATGTCGTAGACCTGCCAGCCGATGACGATGACCATCGCCATCTGGGCGAGCGTGGTCGAGAGGCGAGCGAGGAAATAATAGCGGAAGTTGGGGACGGCGAACGGGTGCTTAGCTTCGGCCATGCCCGGCCTTAGGCGCTTCCGCGACGGAACCGCAACGCGCGATTGCATATCGCGGCATCAAGCCACGCTATCCGCCGAAACTTCACCAAACCGCGCCGGGAACCAGCGCGCGGGAAAACGGTTCTTTCGCTATCGAAACCAACCACTTGGAGAGAGACGATGGGTAAGGGAATCCTGCTGTGGCTGATCGGCGTGCCGATCCCGATCATCCTGCTGCTTCTGCTCTTCTGGCACTGACCGAGGTCAGGCGGCTTCCGAGTCCATCGAACCGTTGCCGTTCTCGACCACGAAGCCCGAGCCGGCGAAGATCAGCTCGCGTATCTCCCATGCATCGGCGACGTAGCGATGGTCCGGCTTGCCGGGGCATTCACCCTCGGCACCCCGGGGCAGGCGCGAAAGCAGCGGCAGGATCTCCGTCGCTTCGCCGTCGATGCGTTCGCGAATGCGGGAGAGCAGCCAGCGGATCGAACGGGCATAGGTATCCCATTGCGCTTCGCTGGGAAGACCGTGCCAGCGGGTAACGTGCTCGCGGAAGTCAGCGACCAATGCGGCGGTCTCGGCGCTCGCCCGACTGGCGGTGCCGGCCGCTTCGCCGCCAACCTCGTCCATCAGCGGACCATAGACCTGGCCCTCCATCTTGGCGAAGTGGAGCATCAGGTCGCGCGTGAACTGCCACCGCCGAAAGCCGAGCCCTTGCACTTGCGCAGGCCAGGGACCCGAGACCATGGTCTCGAGCGCGTCGGCATTCGCAAGAATGTGGCCGTGCTGCTTCAGCACGCGCTCCACGGGCATCGTTCGACTCCTTATATGCTCCGATGTGGGGCCATTATGCCTGCGTCGCGGTGAAGGTGCCGCTCCGGAGCTATCCCCATTGGGAAAGCTACGGAGGGGGCCCCGCCGCCCGGAAAGCGGCGGGGCCACCGTCGATCAGCGGCAGCGAACCTGGTCGCGGTCCACCGAATTGCCGAGCGCGCCGCCGGCAATCGCGCCGAGCAGCGTGCCGACCGTCTTGGAACGGCCGCCGGCGATGATGTTGCCGAACAGGCCACCCGCCGCCGCACCGACGATCAGGCCGGTCGTGCCGTCGGAGCGCTTGCAGTAATATTTGCCGTCATTGCCGCGATAGATGCGGTCGTCCTGCGTCAGCACGCGCTCCTGATAGCCCGGGGGCGGGGCGCGATAGTCGCGCGACGCATCATAATATTCGTCGTCGCGCGGGTCATAGCCGGAATAGCCGCCACGGGGAGGGGGCGGCGGGGCGACCGGACGCGACTTATAGGCACGATAGCGCTCCACGGCCTGCTGGAAGAGGTCGTATTCGCGGTCGAACCGCTGCTGCGCGGCATCGAAACGCGCCTCCTCGTCCGACGAATTGCTGTAGACCGGTGCGCGCTGTGCCGAGGCCGGCGCAGCCACGGCAATGGTTGCTGCCGCGGCTGCGGCGGCGAGAGTTACCAGATGCTTCATTATGCTCTCTCCTTCCCAACGACCCCATACGGGCGGGAACCTCGAAACGTTCCGGAAATATGCGTGAAGCCGGCCTGAACGAACGACGCAATTGCGACAGGCCCGTAACGAAACGCGGCGAGGCGCCTTCGATCCAGATCAAATTCACGCCGAATTGCGCGCCCCGCGCCGTACCGGAAGGAGAACTTCACCAAACCTAAAGAGTCGCGACCATAGGGGAGGCCAGGGATAATATTCGTCGGGCGAAACGGATGGGTGGCAGGATCGGAGGGGCGGCCAAGGCGGCCGTGGCAGGCGGCGCAGCCGTGCCCTTCATGCGCAAGGCAGTGGCCGATCCGCTCGCCGCCGAGCATCTGCGCCTCTTCCGCAACTATGAATCGATGGATCTGGGCTGGTTCTGGGCGACCGACACCGAGGGCCAGATCACCTATATCAGCGAAGGCGCCGCGCGCTCGCTGGGCACGACCGGCGAATCGCTGATCGGTCGCGAGCTGGTCTCGCTGTTCAAGAACCCCAATGAAGAGGCGGATGCCGAGCGCCGCCGCACCATGCCTTTCCAGATGGCCCGCCAGGCCCGGTTCGACGCGATCCCGCTGCTGGTCGACATCGTCGGCGAGGAACGCTGGTGGGCACTGTCCGGTCAGCCGACCCGCGATGCCAAGGGCAGCTTCAGCGGCTTCCTGGGCCACGGCGTCGACGTGACCAAGGAACAGCGGGCGGCGCACGAAAGCAACCGGCTCGCCATGTACGATCCGCTCACCGGCCTGCCGAACCGGCGCCGGATGAGCAACATGCTCGACAGCACGATCGCCGCCTTCCACGGCAAGGAGCGCGCCTGCGCGCTGATGCTGATCGATCTCGACCGCTTCAAGGCGATCAACGACAGCCTGGGCCACCCGGTCGGCGACGCGCTGCTCAAGCAGGTCGCCGAGCGGCTCTCGACCATCGTCGGCAATCCCGAGCAGATCGCCCGGATGGGCGGCGACGAGTTCCAGGTGATCCTGCCCGACGCGCACAACCGGGTCGGCCTGTCCGACCTGGGAAGCCGGATCATCGAATCGCTGTCGCATCCCTACACGATCAACGGCAGCCGCTGCCTGATCGGCGCCTCGATCGGCATCGCGGTGAGCCCCTGGGACGGCACCACCAGCGACGAGCTGGTGCGCAATGCCGATCTTGCTCTCTACGCCGCCAAGGGCGCGGGCAGGGGCCGGGCTCGCTTCTTCTCGTCCGACCTGCTCAAGGCCGCCGAGGACCGTCGCCTGCTCGAGCACGACCTGATCGACGCGCTCTCCAATGGCGAGATGGCCGTCCACTACCAGCCCATCGTCAGCGCCGGGACCGAGGAAGTCACCGGTTTCGAGGCACTGCTGCGCTGGAACCACCCCAAGCGCGGCCGCATCTCGCCGGCGATCTTCATCCCGATCGCCGAGGATGCCAATCTGATCCCGCAGCTCGGCGAATGGACGCTGCGCCAGGCCTGCATGGACGCCGCCAGCTGGCCCGGCGAGCTGCGCATCGCCGTCAACGTCTCGCCGATCCAGTTCGCCAGCGACGCGCTGCCCGCCATCGTGATGAGCGCGCTCGCCAATTCCGGGCTCAAGCCCGAGCGGCTCGAGCTGGAGATCACCGAGAGCGTATTCCTGGAAGACACCAGCGAGACCGACGGGCGCTTCGCCGCGCTCAAGCGGCTCGGCGTGCGGCTGGCGCTCGACGATTTCGGCACCGGCTATTCGTCGCTCGGCTATCTGAAGACCGCGCCGTTCGACAAGATCAAGATCGACCAGAGCTTCGTTCGCGGCACCACCGAGGAAGGCGCCCGCAACCAGGCGATCATCGCCGCGATCGTCGCGCTGGCCCATGCCATGGGCATGGAAACCACGGCCGAGGGCATCGAGAGCTTCGATCAGCTCGAGACGATGCGCCGCCTCAACGTCAGCCATATCCAGGGCTTCCTCTACAGCGGCGCCGTCGCCGGCGCCGAGCTCGCCACGCGCTTCAAGGACGGCAAGTGGGTGATCACCCCCCAGGGCCCCGCCCGCCAGCGCCACATCCGCCACACCACCTTCCGCAAGGTCGGCGTGATCCACGAGAACCACTATTACCAGGCGGTCCTCAAGAACGTCTCCGCCTCGGGCGCACTCATCGACGGCATCGTCGACGTGCCGGAGGGCACGCAATTCGTGGTCGATCTCGGCGAGGGCCAGATGGCCGTCGCCATTGTCCGCCGCTCGATGCGCCAGCAGCAGGGCATCGAGTTCGAGCAGCCGCTGGTAGAGGACGCCAATGGCGTGCTCACCACCCGCCACCGCGTCTCGCCGCGCGTGCTAAGCGAGGCCGGGCTCCAGCACCAGGGCAGCAACATGGTCGCCAAGACCGCCGAAGGCGGGCTGAGCCTGCCCGCCTTCCACACCACCACCGAGTGGAACGGGATCGAAGTCTAGCGCGCGCTAGGGCCGGCTCAGCTTCTCGATCGCCTGCTTGCCGCCTTCATTCGCAGCGTTGAGCGCGACCGAGCGGCGATAGGCCGCGATGGCTCCCGCCTTGTCGCCGGTTTCCGCCAGCGCCTCGCCCAGGCTGTCATGCGCATTCCAGCTCTCGGGATGCTGCGCCACGTTCCATGCGAGGATGTCGCGGGCGGCCTTCGGGTTTCCGCTGTCCCGCATCAGCCGATAACCCCAGGCATTCACATAGGCTTCGTCGAGATGCAGCTCGGGGAAGCGCGCCTTCATCGCGGCGATGGTGCCCGGAACATCGGCATAGCCGCTCTTCTCCAGCGCCGCCTCCAGCGCTTTCAGCCCCTTGGGCGGGCCGAAGATCGCCTCGTGGATCGCATTGCCGAGCGCCTGGCCCGTACCCTGGGCATTGGAACTGTTGGCGAGGACGACCACGCCATAGCGCTGACCGGGATAGAAGTCGCAATAGCTCGAGAAGCCAAAGGTGCCGCCCGAATGGCGCAGATAGGTCTGGCTGTCCGCCGTCTTCGCGATCACCCAGTGAAAGCCGATCGCGCCGGTCTCGACCGCACCGAACAGCGGCTGGTGGGTGCGGGCGATCGCCGGGTCGCGCGCCTCGATCTGGGCGGCGAGATAGCGCGCCATGTCCGCCGCCGAATAGTGCAGTCCGCCCGCCGCACGGATCACCGGCATGTCGAGCGCCGCCCTGGGCTTGCCTTCGCCCGAATAGCCGAGGGCCCGCAGCGCCAGCGGCACCGGTGCGCCGCCCGCGCGCATGCCGAACGGCTTCTCGATGAAATGGGCCAGCAGTTCGTCATAGGGCCGGCCATAGAGCCGCTCGGCGACGAAACCCTGGAGCTGCGATGCGGTGTTGCTGTGGCGCGGCGTGCGGCCGGGCACGTCGACCAGCTGCACGGCCTTGAGATCGGCGAGGAACTGCAGCTGGTCATAGCCGCTCAACAGCTTCGCCACCGCGGCGGTGAGCTCGTCGGGCGGCAACGTGCCCATCGTCGCCATCCAGTCCGGCACATTGTCCGGCAATGCCGAGGTGGTGGTGACCATGTCGCGCAGCGTGACCGCGCGGCCGTCCCGCACCAGATTGTCATAGCCCCGCGGCAGATGCTTGCGGACATCGTCGTCGATCGCCGCCCGGCCTTCGCCGATGGCATGGGAGAGGAGCAGGCTGGTGAAGGTCTTGGAGATCGAGCCGATCTCGTAGACCATGTGCTCGCTCGCCGGGATATTCGCCGCGCGGTTCGCGATCCCGGCATTGTGGAAGGTTGTGCGCCCGTCGCGGATCACCGCCACCGAGACACCACCCGACTTGCCGCTCTGCACGAAATCATCGACCAGCGCCTGGACCGGATCCGCAGCCGCCGCGGCGCGGGCGAGGGGGGAGAGCATGGCGAGGCCCGCGGTGGCGGGCAGGGCGGCGAGGATCCGACGTCGGCTGAGGCTGGGGTGCTGCATGATTTTATCCCTTCGCATCCGAGGCTACAATTGTAGCGCCGCCTGTCAAGGGTGTATTGATTGCGCAATACACAGGCGGCATTTCCGTCTTGCCGGAGGGCCGAACTTCACGAAACATAGCCTCCATCGAACGCGTTCCCGATCCACAGATGCGCGCAACGACTTGCTGCAATGCAGCATGATCGCCATAGGGAGAGGATGAAGTTGAGTACCGAAGCCGATCCGACCCCGCCGCCCGCGGCGATGCTGCCGCTGCTGTTCGAAGCGATCGTCCGCCACAAATGCGTGTCGATCACCTATAACCGCACCCGGATGATCCTGGCGCCGCACATCCTCTACACGCGCCACGACCAGGTCTATCTCGACGGTGTCGTCGTCTCCAAGGAAGGCTTCCTGCCGCGCGAGGAGAAGGTGGGCACCTTCAAGCTCGACGGGCTGAAGGACCTGGCGCTGCTCGAGCGCGACTTCGTGACGAGCGGGCTGTTCGACGGATCGCTGGAGAAATACCAGGGCGTGACGCTGATCCAGGTCGAGGCTGCGGCCTGAGGCGTAGCCCGGGCTTATTTTCCCTGTTTTCCCGGAAACGCGCTTCATCTCGAAACTTTCTTGCGTAGCTGCGGCGGGGTGGGTGGTCTGCCGTTGAGCGCCGCCATCGCGATCCGGTTGTCGAAGCGGTGGAGCGTGCCGACCAGCTTGCCCTTGTAGTAGCGCGGTGTGGTGATCCCGACGAGGGCGCGCTCGAGCGCACGGTCGAAGGCGTCGGTATAACCCATTGCGAGCGCGACATCCCAGGCCTGCGCAAAGCTCTCCGCGCCTGGGCGGCCGCGCAGCTGATAGGCCGAGCGCTTGGTCATCCCGACGGCGCGGGCGGCGTGCAGCACCGAACCCATTGCGACGAGCGCGGTGATGAAGTCCCGCTGCCGGCGCTCGGTCCAGCCATCGGATCGGACGCGATCGAAGGGGACGGGGACGAAGTCGAGCGCGCCGGAGCCGTCGTCTTCGAGCGGATCGGGGATCGGAGTGTCGTCCATCTAAGAGTGTAGATCAGACGATTTCCAACATTGAAAGGGGTAGCGACAGCTGCCGCGCTGCCTCAAACTGTGCTGCGGTGGGCGCGGCCAGCTCTCCGACCTCCACGCCTTGGACTTCGTTGCTCAGCCCCCGCTGCGGCGCGCTGCACCTTACCAATTTTCAAGGCATCTCGATACGATGGATGGACTTCCCATAGAAGGCCGTCATCGGGATTTCGGCCGTCAAGTAAAAGAGCGGGGCGCTGCTCAAAACGAACGAAGTCCGCACCGGCCGCATCACCCCCATGTTCCTTTCGACCAACAATGAAACCAATTTTGTACAAAAAATGAGCGACTTGCAAAGGGATATGATAGGGAAATCCGTCTATACTTCCTATATTTCCAGATCCAACCTTATTAATGTAGTTTATCATAATCTGACTAAGAAGATCGTCAGTTGTATATCGCGCAGGACTATTTGAGAAAGTTTCTATTAGCTTTTCAAGGTCGCGATACTGATGAGAGTGCTCTTTATATAAATCATCCAACCTAAGCCGGCT